>ERZ778510.1613-NODE-1613-length-13864-cov-4.446810_pt1 | contig 13864 bp, 9 predicted proteins | sample MGYA00510348_ERZ778510 | MGnify/ENA primary metagenome ERZ778510 (study PRJEB29527, sample SAMN07138969) | mouse gut metagenome | material: feces | host: mouse | place: China:Nanjing | collected 2016-01-25 ... | reverse complement strand
CGCACAACGGTGTGGGGTTAACCACACACCGTTGCACTTCTATCTTGAATCTTCAAGATATGATTTTATGCAGAGAACCGTCACCCTACAGCGACAGAGTAATTCCGGCAGTGAATGAAATACCGCTTTCAGTATAGAGCGGAACCCTCTGGACAGTCATATTCAAGAGGTTGCCGCCATATATCCAGAAAGACGCCTTCCTGTTGAAACGGTATTCCGCAGAAAGCCCCAGATCCGCATATCCCGGAAGTCTGACACTCTCAAGCTCCGCATCAGAAGACGGACGGACAAGACCGTTGCGTGCAAGGGCGGCATTGCAGTGCAGACCGACAAATACACGTTTTTTCCAATTGTACACAACGTCGATATCAGCAGTGAAAGGAGAAGGTGCAAACACAGCCGCCTTCCTTGAACGGAGATCGGTGCCATTGCACTCAAACACGGCATCCACCGAAAGGTCCTGCGATTTCCACCCGAGATCAAGGGCAGCAAAATAATAATTGCATGAAGCATAGCCGACAGAAGGCATCCAGCCCGACAACACATTCCCCGACTGCCCGGACATCCATTCCGGAGCCTGTCCGGGAACGACATAAGTTATGGAACCGAACATCATATTGGAATAATTCGCATATCCTCCGCGCAGGTCATATACAAGCCTTGACGCGATATTTCCCTTGAATCCCAGAGAAGCCTTTATCCTCTCGACGCTGTTGTTCATAAGCACATTCCCTCCAAGGGCATACAAAGGAGAAAAATGGCGGTCCGACGCCAGCCTGTCAGAATAGCGGTTGATATTGTCCCCTCCTTCAGCCTTTATGTAGATATTCAGATAGTTTCTGACCGCATCAAAGCCTATCTCCACATCAGGGTAGAAAATCTGTCCCCTCTTAGAATGAAGTGCCGTCTTCTCCTCTGACCTGTCGCTTCCGATAAGCATTGAAATCTTGACTCCGAGATCAAGGTACCAGCGCGACTTGTGCAGTATATAGTGTGGAGCAAGGCTGAACATACCCGAATAAGAAGAAAACATCGCGCCATAATCAGACACGTCCAGACCTATGTCAAGCAATGCTCTCTGCGTATCGGAAAAGACCGGTCCCAAAGAAGCTTTCGCTGAAAAATCGTGCTCCGTCAGACAAGACGCGGCACCGGAGCGAATCTTGTCCTCACCGTAAAGATACGACAGGTTGACGTCATAGAAAAAATATTTGTGCGCCGGATTGTTGGAAGCGACACGTACATCAGCCCTGAAGGCATCAAAATTCCTTGTCCTCAGCGTATCCTTTCCGGCATAGCCAAGATAGCCTAGATCAAAAGTGAAATACCCTGTCCTCCAGTCAGTCCGTGCATTCACACCTGCAGAAGTATAGGTATCATACCCAGAATAACGCGACTTCCCGTCCCATCCCAGTCTCCGGTCTTCAAAGGAAACAGCACGGTATCTGCCGAAATATGAACGGTGCGTGCCATATATGCTCATAGAGAACGGAGTGCCTTTCCTGAAAGGAGGAGTGACGACAAAATCCAGAGTAGGATGCAATGTATAACCGGCTCCGGCACGGAAGAAAAGCACAGTATTCCGTCCGGACGAAGACTGCGGCTTCATATCCAGGGAATAAGGCTTGAACTCGTATGAGCCCTTGTATGGATTGTCAGTGACTGCATAGTCAAAATCCAGGTCAAACTTCAGCACACTGTCCGGAACAGCCATTTCAATGACCGGTTTCTCCGCATCTATATGCTTGGCCACATACGCCCTCGAGACTTCAACCGTAGGGTCAAGATTCTGGGAATAGGCAGCCTGTGAGACGGCAATGCACAATGAGGCAACGGCAATATTGTAAATTCTCTTCATACTCTTCTAATCGTTTTGCACGGTCATAAGTTCACCCAGCCTGCTGAGACGCACCTCAACATTGCTTTTGACATCATCATCCTTTTCAGGACTGTATCCTTCAAGGATACTTTCAAAAGTAGCCTTGGCCTGCTCATACTCACCCTGTTCGGCAAATGCGTCTCCAAGCACGATGAACGATTTTGCGAGCCAGTACTGATGCGGAGTACCCGCATCCGCCAGAGCATAGACCTTGTCTTCCACGGACTTGAACTCACCCCTCTCATAGCTGTCGAGCACAAGTATATAGGCCGCTTCGGCACCATATCCGTCAGAAGGATTCTCAGCCAAAGGCGCAAGGGCAGCCAAAGCCTCGTCCCTCATACTCATACCCAGATATGACTTGGCTATGATATAGTCCGCCTCACGCACAGTCTCAGGACTGCTGGCCTCGCTTCTTTTGACGGTCTCGGCATTTTTCAGAGCCTGTCCATACTTCTTTCCCGCATAGGCGGAACGCATCATACCGAGCACGGCCGAATATTTGTTGCCGGGCATAACGGCCCTGTCATACAGCTGAGAATATCCGCTGAAGGCATCGTCATACATCTGAAGCTGATATGAAAGGGCGGCATATCCGGCAATGGAAAGCTCCGCGAACGATCCGCTTCCGTTCTTCATTACATAGGCATAGTGGTCACGAGCCCTTTCCCTGTCTCCAGAAGCCTTGTATGACTCCGCCAGATAGAATTCCGCCTGAGGGACACCGGACCCGTCCGGATAGCGTCCTATATATGAATTGAGGGAGGCGATCGCCTTCTGGTAGTTCCCCGACAGGAAAATCTGCTCGGCGGCACTGAATATCATCTGTTCCTTCTCCTGATCGGTCTTTACGGAAGACCTGCCGATATTGTCTATGTAGGCAAGGTAGCTGTCCGGATCATTTCCGGTCTGATAGATGGACTCGATGGCCGCAAGGGCGTCATCCGCATATTGCGACTTGGGCATCTGCTCCACAACCTTCTTGAAATAGCCCAGAGCCTTGTCCGTCTCAGACCTGTTCCTTGACAGGGTGCCAAGCTCTATAAGAGACATAGCCATATAGGTGCTGTCCTTCACATTGCCTATGAGACGGTTGAAGCACTCCACAGCCTTGGCATCGCTTCCGGCACGCACGTATGAACGTCCCAGCTCATACATCGCTTCCGGATAAAAGGCCGAGGAAGGATCAGCGTCTACAACAGCGGAAAGAACGGATATCTTCTTGGCTCCGTCTCCCGTCAGTCCGTATGACAATGCCGCCTGATAATATGGATATATGTCATTGACATCATAATAATCTTTCAGAAGAGCCTTATATGACTCAAGGGCCGAGCTGTAGTTCCTCTGGAAGAAAAAGCTGTCACCCCTGCGCAGAAGCGACTCTTTCCTGTAGACTGTCTTGCCGGACTTGAGATATTCGGAAAACCATTTTTCCGCATTCTTGTAGTCGCCTTTCTGGAAATGGCTGTATGCGATATTATAAGGTATCAGATACGACTCGTCCATACCGTAAAGGGCTGACGTATTGTACAGGTCCCTGAGAGTGGAAAGCGCATTGTCATACTGCCCGTCACGGTAATATGACTCGGCAAGCCAGAAACGGGAAAGCTGGTTGAACATGCCGCGTCTGTCAGAATAGTATGCCGAGGCCTTCAGGCAAGGTATCGCAGCCCTCCAGGAGCCTTCCTGGACAAGCTGGCTGGCACGCAGATAATGAGCCTTCATATAATTGGACTTCATATCGTCGTCCAGTTCGTCTATCCTGTCATACGCATCCACGGCCGCGGCATAGTCACGGCTGTTCAATGCGCCCATAGCTATGTAGGCATATATCCTGTCCCCCCTTTTCCTGTCTGAATATCTGTCGAGATAGCTGTTGAACGCAGAAATGTCATTGTTGAGGTCAAAAGCCAGCTTGGCATAGTTGTAATATGCGTCCTCAGCTATGACAGGATTGTACTGAGTGGCTGAAGCATCCTTGAAAGCCCCCATCGCGGCAACCTTGTTTTTCAGCTGTATATAACTGTATGCCAGTTCATAATTTGCTATCTGCCCCAATGAGTCCGTCCTGTCGGTCATCATAGAGAAATTGTCCACAGCTCCTTTCCAGTCCTTGGCGGCATACATTACGGAGCCGGCATAGAAATAATCAGAGCGGCTTTCGGCCTTTTCCGCACTGCCGCTCATATCGTAATACCGGCGCGCCGTCTCCACGTCACCGAGCACAAGCCCCGATTCCGAGATAAGCCTGGCGAGCTGCACCTTGCGGTCCTCAGGCACAGAAGGAATCATGTCCGGACCGTTCTCAAGCACATAGCCGTAGTCCTTGTCCATAAAACGGCACTCAAGTATATAATAATTGGACATTTCCTTGAAACGGTGATCCCTCGAAGCCTCCCTGAACCAGGATTCAGCCTCGGAAAACATAGATTTCTGATAGCATATATATCCGAGAGTATAACGTGACGGAGCCGTATAGTCGGAATGAGGCAAAGCCACCACCTCCTTGAAACGGGCATATGCCCGGTCAAGGTTGCCTGTCTCAAAGTCACAATATGCTTTTTTGAATATGAATTCAGGTATCTGGCGGCGGTAGAGCTGGCTTTTGGATATTTTAGCGAACTCAGCAGATGCGCCCTTATAGTCGGACGCATCAAAAAGATTCATACCGTAATAATACCGCATCTGCGGAATCAGTCCGGAATACGGATACCGGCGTATATAGTCATCCATCATTGTCCTGTATCCGTCCCTTGACAGGCGCACCGCACACAGCACCCTGTAGCCTTCGGCCTCGAAATCGTCCCTCTTCCTGGAGATTTCGGCAAATGCGGCTTCCGACCGCTCATACATACCTCTTCCATACAGGCCCAATGCCTGTCTGAACTCCCGGTCGCGCACAGGACCCAATCCGTCATAAGACTGCAACAGAGCCCCGGATGACACTCCGGCAGACAAAATTACAGCCGAAAAGACGGCCACAACGAAATTCAGTTTCATCATTGCACAAAATTTTTACAAATTTAGAATATGTTTTGGATAATCAGGAATCTGTTTAAGAAATTTTTCCGCTATATTTGTACGTTTGTATATATCACAACTTGTATGGAAGAGAAAATCCCTGTAATATCACTGGAACAGGCTGATATCGTAAATGGAGAAAGTACGGTAATCTATGGAATGGATATGAATATCTATCCCGGCGATTTTGTATATATAGTAGGAAAAGTCGGGACAGGAAAGACATCCATAATAAGGACCGTAATCGCTGAAAATCCTCTGACCAAAGGGACCGGCAAGGTATGCGGTTTCGACCTCAACGGACTGAAGGCAAAGGACATCCCCTACCTCAGGAGAAAAATGGGAGTTGTTTTTCAGGATTTCCAGCTGCTTATGGACAGAAGCGTGGAGGACAATCTCGTATTCGTGCTGAAAGCCACAGGATGGAAAGACAGTACGGCCATATCAAAACGTATATCGGAAGTCCTGGATGCTGTCGGCATGTCATACAAGGCGCACAAGATGCCTCACCAGCTGTCCGGAGGGGAACAGCAGAGAATAGCCATAGCACGGTCACTTCTCAATTCACCGGAAGTGATAATCGCGGACGAGCCTACAGGAAACCTTGATCCGGAGACCGCGGACGGAATAATGCAGCTGCTCAAAAGGATCAACACCGAAGAAGGTACGGCCATCGTCATGGTAACCCACAACATGAACCTCTGCGACAGATACCAGGGAAGAATGATGGTATGCAAGGACGAGAAGTGCCAGGAAAAGGAATGCGAAGAAATAATAGACCTCTCAATAACTGACTTATGAAAAGGGCGGACAGGTATGCGGAAGTCATAGGATGGTTCGAGGCAAATGCACAGACTGCGGAAACGGAGCTGCAATATGACACTCCTTTCCATCTCCTCATAGCGGTCATATTGTCCGCGCAATGCACAGACAGAAGAGTAAATATGCACACTCCTGAAATTTTCAGGAGATTTCCGGAACCTGAGGACCTTGCGACGGCATCGTTCGATGATGTCTACGGGCTTGTCAAGTCCATAACTTTTCCAAACAACAAGACCAGAAATCTGATCGGAATGGCGCAAAGATTGCTAAGCGACTTCGGCGGAGAGGTACCGGAAGACCCACAGAAACTTGTGACTCTTCCCGGAGTAGGACGAAAGACGGCGAATGTGATAGCGTCAGTGGTCTACAACAAGCCTGTGATAGCAGTGGACACCCACGTGTTCAGAGTCTCACGCAGAATCGGACTGTCCGACGGGGAGACTGTCGAAGCCGTTGAACGCGACCTCACTTCCAATATCGCTCCCGAACTCAGACCTGCGGCGCACCACTGGCTGATACTCCATGGACGCTATGTCTGCACGGCAAGAAAGCCTAAGTGCGGAGCATGCGGTCTGCAGCAATGGTGCAGGACATATATTGAAAACAATTTCAAATCCTTATAACTGAGAATTTGACAGATGATTTATTTCACCTCTGAAAACCTGCTTTTTGTAGGTTCGATCCTGATATTTACGAGCATTCTCATAAGCAAGGCCGGCTTCCGCTTCGGACTTCCGTCCCTCCTGCTTTTTCTTCTGGTGGGAATGCTGTTCGGCAGCGACGGTCTCGGCCTGCAGTTCGACAATGTTCGGCAGGCACAGTTCGTAGGTATAGTGGCATTGTGCGTCATCCTGTTTACAGGAGGTCTCGAGACCAAGATCAAGGAGATAAAACCGGTCCTCGCGCCCGGACTTGCCCTGTCCACGATAGGAGTCATATTGACGACCGCCCTTACCGGAGGGTTCGTGTACCTTATCTCCGGATGGGACAAGATCCCTATCGCCCTTCCTCTTGTGACCTGCCTGCTTATGGCGGCGACTATGTCCTCCACAGATTCAGCGGCGGTATTCAACCTGCTTAGAGGCAAGAACGTAAATCTTAAAAACAATCTCAAGCCGGTCCTTGAGCTTGAGAGCGGAAGCAACGACCCGATGGCATACATACTTACCATCATGCTGATACAGGTTGCCACCGACATCTCAGCGGCAGGAGCTGGCGACACAGGTACCTGGAAAGTAGTGTCAAATGCCCTTCTCGTACTTCTTATGCAGTTCGGGGCAGGTGCAGGAACAGGTCTGTTCATGGGATATCTTTCGGTGAGGATCATCAACAGGATAAACCTCAGGAACACCCCTCTGTATGCAATTATGCTTCTGAGCATCGTATTCTTCACATTCTCAATCGCAGGATTCCTGCACGGCAACGGCTATCTTGCCGTATACATAGCCGGAATAGTGATAGGAAACCATAAGATCACCAACAGGAAAGAGATATCATCTTTCCTTGACGGGATGACATGGCTGATGCAGATAGGAATGTTCCTTACCCTCGGCCTGCTTGTGGAGCCGAGCGAAATGATAAAACTTGCTCCTATGGCACTGCTGATCGGAGCGTTCATGATGCTGATAGCGCGTCCCGCCAGCGTATTCCTCACGCTGCTTCCGTTCAGGAAAATAAGCCTGAAATCAAAGACTTTCATCTCCTGGGTCGGACTCCGCGGAGCAGTACCGATAATATTCGCCACCTATCCGGTCATCGAAGGGATACCAGGTTCAGACCAGATTTTCAACATAGTCTTCTTCATCACCCTGCTGTCTCTTGTAATCCAGGGCACCACCATAACGCCTGTAGCATCATTGCTGAAGCTGAATGAGCCTATGCCTGAGAAACAAGATATGTTCGGAATAGAAGTGCCGGAAGAGGCAGGCAAGCTGGCAGAGCTTACACTTACCGAAGACTCGCTTCTTCACGGAGATACGCTCAAGGAGCTGAAACTGCCTGAGGGTATGCTTGTGATGATGATAAAACGGAATGACAAATTCATAGTTCCCAACGGGCGTGTGAAACTTTACTCAGGAGACCGCCTGCTTATTATTTCCGACAGGATCAATGAGCCATAGAGACAAGAGCACAGTACCGTTTACAAACCCTTTCAGATATTCGCCGTCGGACGAAGTCCGGAAGGCGGCATCCCATATAATATCATATATAGACGGTTTGGAAAGTCTCAGCAAGGATTTCGGCGAAGGTAAAATGCTGGGAGTGCTTATTGCAGACTCCGGTGAAGACGGAAGCAGAATTTCAATAGCCGCATTCTCGGGCAATGCCGGAGGATGCAATGTCATCGACGGATTTGTCCCTCCAGTATTCGATCTTCTAGACCCTTCAGGACATTTCAAGCAGACTGAAGCAGGAATCAGCAGAATAAATGAAGAAATTTCCGCTATCGAGAATTCCGCCATATATAAAGAGGCAAAGGATGACATGGAAAGGACAACTGCCGGATGGGAGAGGAAAATAAAGGAATACAGAGCCTTTATGGCAGACGAGAAACAGAAGCGTGAACGGATAAGAAGCACCTCCTCCGACAACGGGACGCTTTCCGCTCTGATAAGGGAAAGCCAGTTCCAGAAGGCGCAGTCAAGAAGGATGAAGGCTATGGCCGCCGCCGAGATTAAAGAGGCCGAACAGCGTTTCTCGCAGATCCGTGAGGCGGCAGAGTGTCTAAGAGACAAGCGTCAGCGTATGTCAGATGGTCTGCAGCGTTGGGTCTTCCAGAATTTCATAGTGCGCAATGCCAGAGGAGAAGAGAGGAGCATATACGACATTTTTGCAGACAAGGGGCTTGTGCCTCCGGCAGGTACAGGAGAATGCGCCGCGCCGAAACTGCTCCAATATGCCTACACGCACAACCTCAGACCTGTGGCGATGGGAGAGTTCTGGTATTGCTCTCCAAAAGGTACGGACAGAAAGCCGGATGAAGCCAATGACATCGGAGAAAAAGAATCCGGACAGAGGATCAGAGGTATGTTCTATCCGTCCTGCAAAAGCAAATGCGGTCCTCTGCTTGAGTATATGCTCCAGGGGCTTGACATTGAAAAGTCATTCGAGCCGGCACAGGAGCTGCCTGAGATTCTTTGGGAAGACGAGGTTATGGCTGTGGTCTCAAAGCCTTCAGGAATGCTATGCGTCCCAGGAAAGACAGGCGGAGAATCTCTGCAGGAATGGCTTCAGAGACATTACCTGACCGCGGGAATCGGCACCGGCCACACCGTAATATATTCCGTGCACAGGCTGGATATGGACACATCCGGAATTGTGGTGTTCGCCAAGACACCGCAGGCACAGCGGGAACTTCAGAGACAGTTTGCATCCAGAGAGGTGCAGAAGACATATATTGCAGTCGTAGAGAACCGGATAAGGCTCAAAGCCGGTGAGGAAGGCGTCATAAATCTGCCTCTTTCAGCGGATTTTGACAACAGGCCGGCACAGAAGGTGGATATGCAGAACGGACGGCCGTCCCTGACCGGCTACAGGGTAATCGGGTTCTCTGAAACTGCGGATTTGGAAGACTGCAGCGGATGCCTGTCGGATACAGGCAGGTTCGCCGTGGTAGAGTTCCGTCCAGAGACGGGAAGGACACATCAGCTCAGAGTGCATTCCGCCTCAGGGCTCGGATGTCCGATCGCCGGTGACAGGATATACGGAGGAGGAAATCAGGCAGAACGCCTGTGTCTTCACGCGGAGAGCATAAGACTCAGCCATCCAATAACAGGCAATACATTGGAATTCACGAAGAAGGCACACTTCAAACGCTACAGCGCGGATGTGACGAAAAGATAGTTGGCTGAAGCGTTCATAATATCGCATCTGAGTCCGAAAATATGCGCATCGTCGCCCGATCTGACTCCGAGCCTTGTGCGCAGCTGGTCGCTTGTCATACGGATATTGCGCGCTGTTACCTCGGACTTTGGATACCCGGTGCCCGTCTTCTTGATGTTGCGGTTGTTCAGAGGCAGGACCTCCCTGACAATGAAAACCTTTCCATATTTTCCGAGCATTCCGGTATCGGCATCTGCCCCTGCTATATAATAATGCGTGGAAAGCCCCAGCTTTGTCAGTCCGAATCTTTCACAGACCAGATTGTATGCCCCGGCCTTCATTATCGACTTGTTTGGCTCGAAGAGATATTCAGCTCCAGCCACCTCGCCTTCACTGCCAGGAAAGACGGCACGTGCCGTCTTCTCCTCGCTTCTTCTGAATGAAAACGTATTGCCTCCACAGCTTGCATACAGCCTGCACTCCCCTTCCAGGTCCCTGTCGAGCACAACAAGCAATTCCTTGCATTCCCCTGCCGATGAGATGATATGTATTTCCCTGCATACTCCTCCAAGCCTTTCCACAATCATAGAAATATCAGCCATAGGAGAGAGTTTTACTACAACGTGTCCTGACATCTCAAGCAGTTCTTCCTTAAGTGCCAGCACATCAGGACGGCAGTCCTCCATCATAAAAACCTTTTTCCCGTCATCGGCCCTTCTGGCCGGGTCGAGAAATATGACATCAGGGGAAAAGTCCACAAGCAGCTCCTCCACGGTAGCACAAGACCGCTGCCGATCATTGCCGCAGGCACTTCTGCTGCATACGCAGAAATTGCATACCTCAACGTTTCCGATCCCGAGTATCCTGAAATTATGCACGGCGGCATCGGCAAGAGCCGGATTCATTTCATTGTAGAGCACCTTTTCAGCGATCCGGGAAAAAGCAGCAGTGTCGGCACCAAGCCCTCCGGTAAGGTCAGCGACCCTGCAGCCTTTACCTGCAAGCCTTTCTATCACGCGCGCCTTGTATTCAGCCGTCCCGCTACTGCTGCACTGCTCGGCTGAAAGTTTTTCCGGATATATCAGCGAGGACTCGGCATACCAGGACGGGAGCTTGTTTTTGAGCTTGCGCCTGCTCAATATCGTATTTGCGGCAAGCTGCATATCCACACCCGCATATCTGTCCTTCGCCAGAAGGAGCTTTGCGACATCGTCATTTTCATGTTCTAATATAAATTCAGCAAAACCGTCCATATACTTCAAATTGTTATGCAAAAATAGGATTAATCTGATAATTTTACTATTTTTGTTAGTTGTCCCAATCAACATCGCAAAATTTATTTTGAAAATCAATTAACACCATTTCCAATATGCAGAAAGATTTTAATCAGGTCGCCCAGAGTTGGCTTGACGGAAACTATGACGAAGAGACAAAGCGTCTTGTCATGGATTTGAAGAACAATGATCCAGCAGGTCTTGAAGACGCCTTTTACCGTAACCTTGAGTTCGGTACGGGAGGACTCAGAGGCGTTATGGGAGTCGGCACCAACAGGATGAACAAATATACCGTAGGTATGGCGACACAGGGTCTTGCGAATTATATGAAGAAGAATTGCGAAGGAGACCTGAGCGTATGTGTGTCATACGACAGCAGGAACAACAGCAAGGAATTCGCGAAAATCACTGCAGACGTGCTTTCGGCAAACGGAATCCACGTCTATCTATCTGACACCCTGCGTCCTATTCCGCTTCTGAGCTATACGGTAAGATCCAAGAAAGCGACTGCAGGAGTTATGATCACAGCATCGCACAACCCTAAGGAATACAACGGATACAAAGTATTCTGGTCGGACGGAGCACAGATTATGTCGCCTGTAGACAAGGATATAGTTACGGAGGTGGCAGCCATAGAAGACCCTTCAATGGTGAAATTCGAATCCGTGCCGGAAAACATAGAAATGTTCGGCGCAGAAATGGACAATGCCTATCTCAACGATGTCCTCACACTCACCCTTTCACCTGAAGCACGTGAAAGGCACAAGGACATAAAGATAGTATATACCCCTCTGCACGGTTCAGGGGTAAATATAGTCCCTATGATACTCGGAAGACTCGGTTTCGAGAATATCATACACGTTCCTGAGCAGGACATCAACGACGGTAATTTCCCGACTGTGATGTCACCTAATCCGGAAGAGTCCTCAGCACTTGCCATGGCCATTGAAAAAGCCGACAGGGAAGGAGCGGACATAGTTATGGCAACAGACCCTGACGCGGACCGTATCGGAATCGCAGTACGCGACAATGAAGGCAAGATGGTGCTTTTCAACGGCAACCAGACAGGTTCTATGCTCACTTACTACATTCTTACAAGATGGGCAGAGCTCGGAAAGCTGGACAGCACAAAATATGTCGTAAAGACAATCGTCACCACTGAACTGATCCGTGCCATAGCACAGAAATTCGGTGTGCAGGTCTACAACGTGCTTACTGGATTCAAATTCATAGCTGACATCGTCCGCCGCAACGAAGACAAGGGAGAGTTCATCTGCGGAGGAGAGGAAAGCTACGGATTCAACGTAGGACAGTTCGTACGCGACAAGGATGCTCCGATCTCATGCGCTATGGTTGCGGAATGCGCTGCCTGGGCGGCAGAACAAGGCAAGACGCTTTATCAGCTGATGCAGGACATCTATGCCGAATTCGGATACTACAAGGAGTCGCTTACGTCACTTGTACGCAAAGGAAAGGCCGGTGTAGAGGAGATCGCGGCGATTATGGCCGATATGCGAGACAACCCTCCTAAGGAGCTTGCCGGATCGCCTGTGACAAAAGTCGTGGACTACAACAAACCGGAAGAGACTGGCCTTCCGAAATCTAATGTCCTTCAGTTCTTCAACGAAGCAGGAGACGTGGTTTCCGTGCGTCCTTCAGGTACAGAACCTAAGATCAAATTCTATTTCGGAGCGAAAGGTGCTGACGCTGACGCAAAAATCGACGCTCTCCGTACACAATTCATTAAATAGCCTGAGATGGAAAGAACATTGGTTATAATCAAACCGGGAACCCTGCAGCGCGGTCTGGCCGGAGAAATCATTTCAAGATTCGAGAAACGCGGACTCAAGCTTGTCGCGATGAAGATGAAGCAGCTGGACCAGAAAATCCTGGACGTGCACTATGCCCACCTCAAAGAAAAGCCTTTCTTCCCGTGGCTGTGCGACGGAATGATGGCCGCACCTGTAATACTCTGCTGCTGGGAAGGCTTTGAGGCTGTCAAAGTGGTCAGAGAAATGGCCGGAGCGACAAATGCACGCAAGGCTGTACCGGGTACGATCAGAGGAGACTACTCTATGAGTGCACAGGAGAACATTGTCCACACATCCGACTCGCTGGAGAACGCGGCCATAGAACTTGACCGTTTCTTCACTCCCGAGGACTATTGCGACTATCCTTCGCCTCTGAACAGCTATCTCTACGCACCGGACGAAAAGTAATACACGAATTTATTTTGTCCAACAGATCAGGAGCTGCCGAATCTTATATCTTCGGCAGCTCCTGATTTTTTACATCATTTGTTGCAGGTTGAAAATAAATTGCAAACCGAGAGGCAAGAGCATATAGACTGGCGCTTACGGAGATGAAGACTCATAAAAGATTGATTTACGACATATTAAATACTCCCGCCTCCTGTATGATGATTTTGCCTTGGATAATTCAGCCATAACGGCAAAACAGAACAGTAACGCACATTTCACGGTGATAAGAAGTGGTTCACCGGTAAAATCCTATTTGTACGACATTATCACACGGACTGTTGGGAGTGATGATTTTTACAGCCCTACCGATTTTCGCATTTTGATTTGGAACCTGCCGGATTGGATATTCAAACCGTGTTGTACCCGTAAATTTTGCAAAACACGAGCAGGATGCCGATTTGTAATCTGCTATCATTCAACAAGATAACGATTTGCACCCTGCTTTGCCCCCACAAAAACACGTGGGCAAAGCAGATGTGACTTACATAAACAATTGATTTGATGACAATTACAAAATGCGACCATGCTCGTGTTTTGTGAAAATGGTGATCAATTTCTTCTACCCTCGGTTGCTGACCTCAATTCTGTGGCCGTGCAAGCCGGTTCTGTAGCTCAAGGTGGAGATTTCTACTGTCCACCTTAAGTTGGCTATCATTGATTATCAGGTGGTTATTATTCCAGGTGGACAACCGTACGGAGTTTTCCCGACAGGATGAGAAGTTCTTCACCAAAAACAAGCTTATGAACAACTGAATCAATCATAGATTTCACACACAACAGGAGGG
>ERZ778510.1582-NODE-1582-length-14112-cov-5.673757_pt1 | contig 14112 bp, 8 predicted proteins | sample MGYA00510348_ERZ778510 | MGnify/ENA primary metagenome ERZ778510 (study PRJEB29527, sample SAMN07138969) | mouse gut metagenome | material: feces | host: mouse | place: China:Nanjing | collected 2016-01-25 ... | reverse complement strand
TACCAGCGGCCTGCCGGCGGGCATGCTATTTTTGTGGATGCGAAGAAGATTTTAACTCATGTGCCGAAGGAGGAGTTTATCGCTCAGACACTGGGTGTGGAACTTTATCTTGAAGCTGGTATTCGCGGTGTGGAAATCGGTTCTATTCTGGCTGACCGTGACCCTGTGACCCGCGAAAACCGTTATCCACGTCTGGAGTTGTTGCGTCTTGCCATTCCGCGTCGTACTTATACCAATAATCACATGGATGTGATTGCCGCTGCATTGAAGAATGTGTATGACCGTCGCGAATCTGTTACGCGGGGATATGTTATTACGAAGGAGTTTCCGATTATGCGCCACTTTACTGTGGAACTGGAAAAAGCTAAATGATGGTGGAATTGTGATTTCTGATTCCCGGTAATTTTTATTACCGGGAACTGAAAATCATTATTTGGGGGTTAGAAACTGATGAAACCGCTTCTAAAGATACCCGATTGTGAAGTGGGTACCAGTATTCCTGAAAAAGTCAGATTGTTGTTGTTCATCATCGGATAGACGGTTGCGTTGGCATAGTTGCTGGAGGCGCTCAGGTTAACGATGACCTGTGCTGTTAAAGCTGTGCCGTTGACATAAAAGGAATAGGTGATATTACCATGTTTATCGGTGTTACTGGTGATTTGGGAGGGGGTGCCTTGTACAGTGATGCCTCCGAGCCCGTTAGGTCCTGCAATGCCGTTAAAGGCCAATTGGACGTAAACCGTATTTCCTTTGAATTGAATGAAATTGGTGTTGTCAGATACGGGAATTGCTGCTCCCCGCGGACCGTACAGTGTGTTTGCCATCAGGACCCAATTCCGGTCTTTCAGAGCTTCTATTGCAGCTTTAAAGGCTTCCTGGTCTGCTAATTCCCTGGCTTTTTTACGTTGGTCTTTTTTGAGTTGCCGGATTTGTTTTTTGGTTAATTCCTGGTAGTGTACCGGTGTTTGGTTTTTAGGGGTCTGGGCCTGACTTTCTCTTGCAGGCAGAAATAGTGCCGCAATTAAGAGCAGAAATAAGAATTGTTTCATAACGAATCGTTTTACTTGGTTGTTTGTAATAGTAGTGTTATGTTTGGTTGATATTGATGTTTGTTTACTGTCTGTTCATTTTTACAATATACGTGCAGTTTTTACTTTAGTTTTGGATATCCGTTATTTTTCGTTATTTTGTGAAATAAATCAATATGGTTTCTATGCAAAATTTTTTATATGCTGTCTTATTATTGCAATTCTTTATTGTGTTTCCGGCTTTAGGTCAGGATTTTTCTGCGAAAGAAATCAAAGTGAGGGCGGCTGACGGCGTGGAAATGGGTGCGACTTTGACCTGGCCTGCAAAAGAAATTCGACCTAAGGCTGTGTTGGTTCTTGCTACCGGTAGCGGGATTCAAAATCGCGATGAAGAGATAATGGGTAAAAAACCTTTCAAGACGCTGGCAGAATTCTTATCCTCAAATGGATTTGCTGTTTTAAGGGTGGATGACAGGGGTTTTGCCAATCCCGGGGATGCTGAAATTGCTACTTTTGACACTTACACCGATGATGTTGCTGCGGCTGTGTCTTTGGTTGATTCATTATATCCTGCGATTCCCGCAGGCATAATCGGACACTCTTGTGGGGGGGCTTATGCTATCCGCATTGCTGCCCGTAATGGCGGTGTGGATTTTATTGTGACGCTGGCGGCTCCGGCATGGAGTGGTGATTCTCTCATTATATCACAATCCCGGACCATTGCGACACAATTGACCGGACGTTGGGATGGGGAACAACTGCAGAGACAAATTATGGCTATTGCTAAATCGGAAGAGCCTGACCTTTCAGCCAGAGAGAGGATCGTTGAGGCTTTTCATGAATTTGCGGGAGTGACAGCTACGCTTCCCCAGGTGCAGCAGCAGATACAACAACAAGTATCGGGCATTTTATCTCCCTGGTACCGTTCTTTGCTTCGTTATAATCCAGCCGGAGATATAGCTTCTGTAAATATACCTTTCCTGGCTCTGAACGGAAGTAAAGACATGCAGGTCCTGGCATCAAATCTTTTGACGATAAAGGAATTGAATCCGAAAGCAGAAACGCGGTTAATTGAAAACCATAACCATCTTTTTCAGTTTTGTCAGACAGGGATGATGCAGGAATATGCTACTTTGCCGGGGGATTTCAGTGACTTAACCCTGCAAAGCATCCTGGAGTGGTTAAATAAGATTGTTAAGTAGCAGTGATTTTATTCCGGCCTCATACATTTAAAACTACGGAAGGACCATAAAGACGGAGGTTTAAAATAAAAAGAGGTTAGATCTGTTATCTAACCTCTTGATTCTCAGTGTCGGGATGACAGGATTTGAACCTGCGACAACACGCCCCCCAGACGTGTACTCTACCGGGCTGAGCTACATCCCGAAATGCTGCACAAATGTAAAAGTAAAAAATGGGATTTACAAGAAAGATAACGAAAAAATATTTAACTTGCCATCCTAAAAAATGATAGCATGATGAAAACATTAGCACTATTTTGGGTATTCGTTTGTATTTTTGTAGGATTGCGGGCCCAGGAGTTAAATACGATTTTGTTGCATCTTCCTGATGTAAAGCGGGGATTGCCCGTAATGACGGCGCTGGAGCAACGTCGTTCAACGCGGGAATATTCGGAAAAGAGATTAGAATTGCAGGATTTGTCCGATTTGTTGTGGGCTGCCGTTGGAGTCAACCGTCCGGAGTCCGGGAAGCGAACGGCTCCGTCTGCTCTGAACCGGCAGGAGATAGAGTATATGTTTGTTTGCCTGAAGGAGCATACCGGTATGATGCTAAGTCACATGCCTTGCAGCCTGTGGTTAAAGGGGATTACCGGCCGGCTGTTGCCGGCGGGCAGGATTTTGTGAATCGGGCTCCCGTTTGTTTGGTGATTGTGGCCGATACTGATTTATTTCAAGGGGAAATTTTGATGCCGGCCGTTGATGCCGGAATTGTTTCACAGAATATTTCCTTGTTTTGTGCTGCTACGGGTTTGGTAACTGTGCCCAGGGCTTCGATGGATCATGCACAATTGAAAAAAGTATTGAAATTAAAAGAAGGACAGCGTCCTTTAATGAACCATCCGGTTGGATATGCGAAGTAAATATTTCGGAATGCCGGAGCGCTAAAGATAGAATAAATGAACTTACTTGGAAGATTAGGAATACTGCTATGGGTGGTGATGGCAGTATGCAGTTGCAGCAAAGAAACGGAAAAAGTGGTGATTCTGGCTACTAATGATATGCATGCCCAGATTTCCAGATTCCCTCAACTGGCTGCCTTTGTGGAGCAAAAGCGTGCAGAAGGGGGAGAAGTGATTGTGGTGGATGCCGGGGATCGTTTTTCCGGAAATCCGTATGTAGATAATGCCGGGGAGCGGGGTGAACCGATGATTCAGTTGATGAATAAGGTCGGTTATGAAGTTGCTTGTATGGGGAATCATGATTTCGATTACGGACAGCAAACTCTTAAGAAGAGATTGGAAGAAGCAAATTTTCCGGTGCTTTGTGCGAATATGGTTTCGGAAAATAGCGAATTGGGCGCGTTATCTCCCTATTATATATTGGAAAAGGGCGGGTTGAAGTTTTGTTTTTTCAGTTTGATTCAAACGGGGACCAACCATATTCCGGCTACTAATCCCGGGAATCTGGAAAATATATCGTTCCGCTATTATAAAGATGTGGCCCGGGAATATAAGCAGTTGGCGAAGGATTGTGATGTGATGATAGGGTTGACACACCTTGGGTTTGCACATGATTCGTTGTTGGCGTTGGTGATGCCTGATTTTGATGTGATTGTGGGAGGACATTCCCATACGGTTATCCGGGAACCTCAGTTGATAAACGGGGTTTTAGTTACCCAGACAGGCTCTAACCTGAATTATGTCGGAGTAACGACATTGGAATTTAAGAGGAAGAGGTTGGTGAGTAAATCTTATACGTTGGTTAGTCTTAAAGATTTTGAGACAGCAGATGAGGAGGTTGCTTTGATGGTAGAGAAAATCAACAATCGTCCTGAGTTTAAAAAAGTGGTGGGACAAGCCGGTGCTGACCTGTCAACTAAGGAAGAGGTAGCGTCTTTGATGACTGATGCTATGTGTGAAGCAGCTGGTTGTGATTTTGCTTTTTACAATAAAGGAGGAGTCCGGTTGAACTCTATTCCCAAGGGCGATATTACAATGGAGATGCTCTATAAATTGGAACCTTTTGCGAACTATATTGTGAAGTATGAATGGAATCTGGAGCGGATGAAGGAATTTATCTTAAGAGACTATAATCGGGTAGCAGAGCCGGAAAAACGTTATATCAATTACTTTATATCTGCCGGGAGGTATGAAATTGTCCGGGATGCTGCGGGGAATGGAGTGGATGTTCGGTTTTACGATAAACAGGGAAAGCTCCTGCGGAATGAAAATAAATATAAGGTCGCGGTTAGTAATTACGTGGCTTCTGCCGGTAAACTGGGAGAAGAGGGCGTGGTAACGCATATTCCCATTACGGAAGCTGTGGTCGGTTATCTGGGAAGGCAAGGGTGTGTGGCTTATGAAGGGGGTAGGACCCGAATAAAATAAAACTGCAAAGTTTTAAAGGGACCTTGAACGAGTGGGGAAGCGAAGTTCAAGGCTCTGTATTTTTAGAGATACTGAACTCTTCAATTCCCAGAAGTTCATAGACTTTGCGGAGTTCAGTTTCGTTGTCGGAAATAATCAAAAGTTTGTCGTTCGGAAATAGTTGGGAATGTCCGTTGGGTACAAAATAGCGATTGAATCTTTTGACTAAGACAATCAGGGTGTTTTCCGGAAGGGGAATATCAATCAGGTGGTCGCCGGCAGTAAGCATATCAGTATTCACTGTGATTTCTGAAAATATGGATTTTATTTCTTCCGGCAGGTCCATGTCAAATTCCCGGACAAGTTTTCGGGTTTTAAAAGATAGTTTGAGTTTACGGGCAACGAAACTTACGGTAGCGCCTTGAAAAACCAACGAAAGCAATGTAATGAAAAATACGATGTTGAATATCTGGTAAGCCCCCTGGATTCCGGCGATGAGGGGATATGTTGCGAAGATGATGGGCACGGCTCCCCTTAATCCTATCCAGCAAACGTATAACCTGCTTTTGAAAGTCATTTTCCGGAAAGGAGCCAGACAAATCAACACACTGACGGGCCGGGCTATCAGGATCATGAAAAATCCAATCAGTAGTCCGATCCAGGAGATATGGAATAATTCTTTTGGATTGACTAACAGTCCCAGAGAAAGAAACATGATAATCTGAAATAACCAGGCGGTTGCATCAAAGAAGTTGGCTATGTTTTTTTTGTAAACAATCCGGCGGTTACCGACAATCAGACCTGCAATGTAGACTGCTAAATAACCGTTGCCTTTCAGGGCTTCGGTGAAAGAAAAAATAAAAAATACCAAAGTGAGCAGGATAATCTGATATAACGAAGAATTGGGTATCTGAATGTGATTCAGGATATATACGGTAAAGCGGCCCAGTAAATAACCTGCTAAGGCACCGATGCAGAACTGCCGGACAAAGGAAAGCAGAATTTGTCCGAAATGCATCTCTCCCGATTGTATAATTTGGATGAACAGAATAGTTAGCATATAGGCCATGGGGTCGTTGCTTCCGCTTTCAAGTTCCAGTAAAGGACGTAAACGGTGTTTGAGTTGTAAATCCTTGGAACGTAGTATGTTAAATACGGATGCTGAGTCGGTGGAGGACATGACTGCGGCCAGTAGCAAGCAGCCCGCCCAAGTGGCTTTCGTTGCCGGAAAGGTCCAGTGAGAAATGAAATAAACGAAACTGCCCGTCAGAAAGGTGGTCAGTAAGACGCCTAAAGTGGCTAATGTAATTCCCGGACCAATAATGGGTTTGATTTCTTCTATTTTAGTATCCATTCCTCCGGAAAAAAGAATGATGCTCAGAGAAATGACACCAATAAATTGAGCGGTGGCCGGATTGGAGAATTGGATGCCAATGCCGTCTTGTCCGAATCCCATTCCCACCAAAAGGAAGAGCAATAAGACCGGTATACCAAGCCGGATGCCGGTTTTACTGATGACAATGCTGATAAACAACAAAACAGAACCTATCAGCAGTATATTTTGAGTGGTGATAAACATGTGCGTTCTTTTGGCATTAAACGCAGTTCAACCGGTAAATGTTTTTTCAATATTTTTTTCTGCTTGTCTCAATTGTCATTGTAGATCGTATCATCTCTCCTTTCGGGGTGATGCCTTCCAGTTTCACGGTGAAGGGCCCTTGCCGGTCTGTGGTGTAGAAACGCAGCGTGGCCGGTTCTCCTTTTCTCAGACGTACATCCGGGTTCCAGTATAGCGTTGGACGCTCGTTGGGAAGAGGGTTGCTGCATTCTTCTTTTACCTCGTATCGGGGTACATAAAACTCTGCAGGCTGGTGGTACCCCAAAGGTGTAAAACGGTAGAAATCCAGTCCGCGCAAAGTAAAATCCGTACCTTTTTTAAACTGGAGAAAAATATACATACATTGGTCGTCAGCGCTGGTTGTATATTCTGCCCGGTCAATACAATTTATCGGTATATTGGCGAGTAAGTATGACATATCCACGGTCCCGAAATCTTCCGGAATATTTTCTAAAGAGATATGAACTTCTTTTTGTTTTATTTGACCGTAAGATATGATTTTTTTGCCAAGGGTATCTTTGGTATATATTCCCGGAATGGAAAGAACCCAATCCAAAGCCTTTTTGAATTTTTCTTCTTTCAAATCATGTGCCTCCAATGCTTTCAGAGGTTTTGTTCCGGAGAGATATTTCGGTTTTGTAATTACAGCTTCCTCCAGCCGGTATATTTTCTGTCCGTTCACATAGTAATACCCCAATGTACCGACTTCCCGGTAAACGGAGTCTTCTTCTTCTTTCCCGTTTTTCCATCCATGCCGGGACATTAAAGGTATCTGCAAATTTCTTATGGAATCCTTATTAAATACCAATTCAATCCATTTCCTTCCAGCCTGTGTAAAAGATTGGAATATAAATTCCGTACTGTCGGGATATTCCACACAGAAGTCAAACGAGCTTGTACTGTCAATGGGAATTTCCCTGATCATTTTTAAGCGTGGCACGATGGCAAACAAACGTGGTTGCTTGGCCGGTCTTCCCCAGAAGTTTTTCAGTTTTCCGGAAAACCCCTGTGTGAGTTCTAAGAAAAAAGGGAGTTTGCTGTATTCTTTCCGAACAGCTTTGGTGACGTCAAATCTTTGCCACCCCTGTGTCATGAGTAGAATATCCATCATCCTGGAGCGGTATGCCTGTTGAATTCCGGGGTCAAAATACCATCCTGGGTCTTCAATGTGTCCTTTTAGATCAGAATCGAGCAGAAAATAACTGACAATGTTGTTGTCCCACCGCCTGTCACCCGAAAGCAGGGAATCTGTCACAGCCACAGAACAGCTGATGGAGTCCTCTCCCGTGCATTCAACTGTCATCAGGATGCTGTCTCGCTTTGCGTACTGCTTCCGGTCAGTCGATAACGTCACCTCCTTTGCTTCTTTCGGGTATACGAATGCCATCCTGCTGCTGTAGAGGTTTCCTTCTCCATCGGTGAGCACTCCGTGAATGATGCCCGGCGTCAGAGCATGTAGTGGTAAGGAACCGCATATGCCTTCGCCGATGGGCAGGACGGAGAGTAGTTTTCCCCTGCAATGGACCAGCAGATACAATTCTCGTTCCTTTAGGTATCCCGGATTTGCCAGGCACTTCCACTGCATCGTAGCGGAATCCGTGGTGACCTGTAATGCCACCCCTTGTTCTTTCACGTCTGGTAGTTCCACTCTTTTCTTTCCCCCTCCGGGTAGTATGACTTCAGCGTAATAGCTTCTTCCTACCTCCGGCTTGAGGGAGAAATGCCCCATTCCCCGGTGTGCCGCTACGAAAGGAACCACCGGAGTGTCGTCGTCTCTGAATACTTCCCCTGAAACCTGAACCCCGAATCCGTCTGTCCCGACGGCCTTGAATCCTACCCGGGAGGTGATGCCTGCGATAAGGTTTCCTCCTTCCGGGAAGAACCGGATATCCGTTTCGGAATCAGACATCCGTACAGGTACCTGCAGAATCCAGATGTATTCGAACGGCTCTTTGTTCAGGAACTGTAAACGAACTGTTGAGACGGAGTCTTCTTTTCTGATTCTCAACTGCATTCTTCCGTTTTTTTCCACCCTTGTGACAGAGCGGTCCACTTCTTTTTGGCGTGTGTACTGCCTGCTCTCTACAAAGAGTTTTTCGAAAGGGAATCCGTTCGCTGACAGAATGCGGAGTGATAGCAGCCAGTCCCCGTTGGCTGTAGTGTCCCACAGAGTTTCCCTTCTGACCCTTCCCGAAGTGATGTTTTCAATGGTGATTTCCTTGCGGAAATAGAATTCTTCTTGGAAGTTCTGCATCCAGTATGTGTATGCTCGCAGGTTGTACTTTCCCGAGGGAATATATTCGGGGATAGGGAAACTGCCTGCAAATACCCCGTTGCGTTCTATGACCTTGATACGGCTGACGAATCGGTCTCGAGCGTCGTATAGTTCCACGTAAATGAATCGGCTGTAGAGGTTTGGGAGGTGTGAGGATGCGTCTGTCCTGTATGCGCGGAACCAGATGTATTCTCCTGTCACGTAGAATGCCTTGTCTGTTTGGAGGTATACTTTTTCCTGGAACTCGTGTTGACAGAAGGAGGAGAAGTGTTGCCGGAGTGTGGCGGGTCTGTCCGGAGCCTGTGCATGCAGGTTCCAGACAGAGGTGAGCAATACGAGCAGGAGAGTCGGGTATTTTATCATGACGGGGGAGCTAAAAGGTTACAATACGGTTTGTTCACTTTGCAGGTATTGGTCTCCGGGCAGGCTGTGTGTTAAGGTATAAACTCTCTGGCTGACGATGTGGCTTGTAAATATGGAATGCCAATCCATGTTTGCGGTATCGTATGCCGAAAAGGGATGTTAACAAATATAATCACTTCTTTTTATAAAACAAATAAAGTTGGAATATTTGGATAGAATGGTGCATTTTTTGAAGAAAGTAGGGCGTAAATTCATAAAAGTAGGGTAAAAAGAGAGTGAAAAGTAGGGTAAAATTCTTATCTTTGTCAAAATATTTGTTTATGAACGAACTTGAACAATTGATACAACAATACTATGAACTTGGTATAGACCGGCAATTGGACTATGACAAGTTTTATCTTTATTCCATTATTACTCATTCGACGGCTATTGAGGGATCGACAATCACGGAACTGGAAAATCAGATTATGTTTGACAATGGTATTGCAATCAAGGGTAAAAGCCTCATAGAACAAAATATGAATCTTGACTTGAAGAATGCATATGAACGGGTATTGGTTTTTGCACACGATCATTGTGATGTCACGATGGAACGGTTAAAAGAACTCTCGGCTCTGACGATGAAAAATACTGGGGTAGAGTATCATACTACACTCGGTGATTTTTCCTCGGCACATGGCGATTTGCGTTTGGTAAACGTATCGGCAGGAGCTGGTGGTAAGTCTTATATGGCATTTAATAAGGTTCCACAAAAGTTAAAGGAGTTTTGTGATAATTTAAACCGCTTTCGCCGGGAGGCTAAGGGATATGATTTGGTAAATCTTTATAATCTGAGTTTTGATGCGCATTTTCATTTGGTTACTATTCATCCTTGGGCAGATGGGAATGGGCGTATGGCCCGGCTTTTGATGAATTGGTTGCAATTTGAATATGGACTGATTCCTTCGCGGATTCTTGCTGCAGACAAGGAGGATTATATTAAAGCACTCGTTGCGACACGTGAGGAAGATAATCTTCAAATATTCCGTGACTTTATGCACACCACATTTATAGTCCACTTGAAGAGAGAAATAGAGCTGTATAAAGAATCTGTTGGTGTTAGTGACTCCGGAACGGTATCATCCAAACTCAAGACAAATGAGCGGATTATTTCTTATCTTGCCTCGCATCCGAGAGCTTCTGCCAGGGAGTTGTCTCAAAAAATAGGTATCACTGTCAAAGGCATAGAAAAGCAATTGGCCTCTTTGAAAGCTGCCGGGCGTATTTTGCGCATTGGTCCGGCCAAAGGCGGTTATTGGCAAGTTGATTAGATTTTAGCAATATCTATTCATTTCCAATCCTTATTGTAGATCGTATCATCTCTCCTTTTGTAGTGATGCCTTCCAGTTTCACCGTAAAGGGTCCTTTCCGGTCTGTGGTGTAGAAACGCAGCGTGGCCGGTTCTCCTTTTCTCAGACGTACGTCCGGATTCCAGAATAGCGTTGGCCTTTCGTCGGGAAGGGGATTGCTGCGTTCTTCTTTTACCTCGTATCGGGGTACATAAAACTCTGCAGGCTGGTGATATCCCAAAGGTGTAAAACGATAGAAATCCAGTCCGCGTAAAGTAAAGTCCGTACCTTTTTTAAACTGGAGAAAAATATACATATGTTGGTCATCAACGCTGGTTGTATATTCTACCCGGTCAATATAACTTATCGGTATATTGGCAAGTAGGTATGTCATATCAACATCCCCGATATCTTCCGGTATATTTTCTAAAGAGATATGAACTTCTTTTTGTCTTATTTGACCATAGATTATGGATTGCATTCCTCCGGTATTCTCAATCCGTATTCCCGGAATGGAAAGGACCCAGTCTAAAGCTACCTTGAATCGTTCTTCTTTCAAATTATGTGCTTCCAATACTTTCAGAGGTTTTGTTCCGGAGAGATATTTCGGTTTTGTTATGACAGCTTCTTCCAACTGGTATATTTTCTGTCCGTTCACATAGTAATACCCCAATGTTCCGACTTCCCGGTAAACGGAGTCTTCTTCTTCTTCTTTTTCTTTTCCGTTTTTCCATCCGTGCCGGAGCATTAAAGGCATCTGCAAATCCCGAAGCTGGTCTTTGTTGAAGTTCAGCTCCACCCATTTTCTTCCGGAGCGGGTATAGGATTGGAATATAAATTCCGTACTGTCGGGATATTCCACACAGAAGTCAAACGAGCTTGTACTGTCAATGGGAATTTCCCTGATCATTTTTAAGCGTGGCACGATGGCAAACAAACGTGGTTGCTTGGCCGGTCTTCCCCAGAAGTTTTTCAGTTTTCCGGAAAACCCCTGTGTGAGTTCTAAGAAAAAAGGGAGTTTGCTGTATTCTTTCCGAACAGCTTTGGTGACGTCAAATCTTTGCCACCCCTGTGTCATGAGTAGAATATCCATCATCCTGGAGCGGTATGCCTGTTGAATTCCGGGGTCAAAATACCATCCTGGGTCTTCAATGTGTCCTTTTAGATCAGAATCGAGCAGAAAATAACTGACAATGTTGTTGTCCCACCGCCTGTCACCCGAAAGCAGGGAATCTGTCACAGCCACAGAACAGCTGATGGAGTCCTCTCCCGTGCATTCAACTGTCATCAGGATGCTGTCTCGCTTTGCGTACTGCTTCCGGTCAGTCGATAACGTCACCTCCTTTGCTTCTTTCGGGTATACGAATGCCATCCTGCTGCTGTAGAGGTTTCCTTCTCCATCGGTGAGCACTCCGTGAATGATGCCCGGCGTCAGAGCATGTAGTGGTAAGGAACCGCATATGCCTTCGCCGATGGGCAGGACGGAGAGTAGTTTTCCCCTGCAATGGACCAGCAGATACAATTCTCGTTCCTTTAGGTATCCCGGATTTGCCAGGCACTTCCACTGCATCGTAGCGGAATCCGTGGTGACCTGTAATGCCACCCCTTGTTCTTTCACGTCTGGTAGTTCCACTCTTTTCTTTCCCCCTCCGGGTAGTATGACTTCAGCGTAATAGCTTCTTCCTACCTCCGGCTTGAGGGAGAAATGCCCCATTCCCCGGTGTGCCGCTACGAAAGGAACCACCGGAGTGTCGTCGTCTCTGAATACTTCCCCTGAAACCTGAACCCCGAATCCGTCTGTCCCGACGGCCTTGAATCCTACCCGGGAGGTGATGCCTGCGATAAGGTTTCCTCCTTCCGGGAAGAACCGGATATCCGTTTCGGAATCAGACATCCGTACAGGTACCTGCAGAATCCAGATGTATTCGAACGGCTCTTTGTTCAGGAACTGTAAACGAACTGTTGAGACGGAGTCTTCTTTTCTGATTCTCAACTGCATTCTTCCGTTTTTTTCCACCCTTGTGACAGAGCGGTCCACTTCTTTTTGGCGTGTGTACTGCCTGCTCTCTACAAAGAGTTTTTCGAAAGGGAATCCGTTCGCTGACAGAATGCGGAGTGATAGCAGCCAGTCCCCGTTGGCTGTAGTGTCCCACAGAGTTTCCCTTCTGACCCTTCCCGAAGTGATGTTTTCAATGGTGATTTCCTTGCGGAAATAGAATTCTTCTTGGAAGTTCTGCATCCAGTATGTGTATGCTCGCAGGTTGTACTTTCCCGAGGGAATATATTCGGGGATAGGGAAACTGCCTGCAAATACCCCGTTGCGTTCTATGACCTTGATACGGCTGACGAATCGGTCTCGAGCGTCGTATAGTTCCACGTAAATGAATCGGCTGTAGAGGTTTGGGAGGTGTGAGGATGCGTCTGTCCTGTATGCGCGGAACCAGATGTATTCTCCTGTCACGTAGAATGCCTTGTCTGTTTGGAGGTATACTTTTTCCTGGAACTCGTGTTGACAGAAGGAGGAGAAGTGTTGCCGGAGTGTGGCGGGTCTGTCCGGAGCCTGTGCATGCAGGTTCCAGACAGAGGTGAGCAATATAAAGAGGGCAATAGCTTGTTTTATCATGTTGTACGGGGTAAACATTTGCAATTACCGGAAAGGCAAGCCTGACATGAACAATTTCCTAAATACCGGCAGTTACATCCTGATCCTCCCGGACAATAAATGTTGGTACATTTACATTTTCCATCAGGCGTGGGACTTGAGCAAGAACATGGATTTTGTTGGCAGATTGTACATGCTATTGTGGGTGGGTCTGGAGGAGTTATTGGAGTTATTCCTGAACACATACAGTTATGCATTGGCTTTCCACAACTTTGACATATTGTTTTACAAAGACATTCAGTTCTTGGTTTATTGCAAATATGACAGGAATTACATGTACAAAGAGATGGAGTTAGATTACATTCTGGACATCGGTTACACGTGCAATATTCAAATGGATGAAGACAAAATGTACAAAATAGTTCAATAGTAACTTCATCATCATCTCCCGCTCTTGTCAATGGCATCCAGTCATCTACTTCAAAGCAAAAACAGTAGAAATCCTCTTTTTGTTTTTGTAATTCTGCATTTCCGGCCAGGATTCTTGTCATTTGACCATTGTGTATTTGGTAGGTGGAGCCGCTTTCGCCTTTTAAGTCGGACAGAATGACAAAGCCTTCCCATGAGGTCAGATTATCTGCATGTGCACCTTCTGTATTTTTTCCCAAGAAAGTCCATATTTCACCGGATATTTCATCCGATTGTCCATTTTTCCGGAACAGCATGTGTTGCTGAACATGAAGTCGTGAAGATTGAAATAATTCCCCGTTCTTTCTTCCTGCCATCATGGCTGTACGATATCGGGAAACCATAGGCACTTCCCAAATCACTTCATTGTCATTGTGGATTTCCCGGACTGCACTCCAATCCAACCGGTAGACATCCGGCTGATGTTGTGAGGAACGCATGTAATCGAAACCTGTTAACCGGGCAGAACTCACTGTTCCATTCAGTTGTGCCTGAATTTGTGTACGGTTCAGATTTTCAGTTTCTTGTTCGGGAAGAGGTTCTGAAGTACCCAGACACCCTGCAATTCCTATTATAATAAGAGTAAAAATTACTGTCGGATAAAAAGATTTCATAACTGTAAAGTTTAGGTTAACAATTTAATACCATTTTTGAATTTTGCGATAATTGATTTTCCGGGCAATCTCTTATTTAAATGGAAGAAATCCTTATTGACGACATTATTTTGTAAAATGGAATGCCAATCCATGTCTGCTAAACAGAATGTCTGAAGGAATATTAACAAATATAATCATTTATTTTTATAAAACAAATATAATAGCGATATTTTTGTTTGCTATTCTCTCTGTGTAAAACAATGGAGGTTCAAAACGGCGGCTAATCC
>ERZ778510.1575-NODE-1575-length-14174-cov-6.040371_pt1 | contig 14174 bp, 15 predicted proteins | sample MGYA00510348_ERZ778510 | MGnify/ENA primary metagenome ERZ778510 (study PRJEB29527, sample SAMN07138969) | mouse gut metagenome | material: feces | host: mouse | place: China:Nanjing | collected 2016-01-25 ... | reverse complement strand
AGCCAGAGAAACGGAGGTTTCCGAGTAGGGGCCTCCGTTTTTGCGGCGTTTATCGAGGGTTCCGCTAAATGGCAAGCAGGGCAACTGTAGCCACAGTTGCTATTTTTGACGTTCCGGCCTTCCGGCCAGAACGCAAAAATCTGCTTGTTGGGGAGCCTCCCCAAACCCGGCTTCGGGCCAACTTGGCCCGAAATGTCAGCGTCGCGTTGCTCCTTATATTAGCTTGAGGTTATAAAAATAGCAGAGGCTCATTATAATCCCCTGCTATTTCTGTACTAACATAATAAATTGATTTTTTGAAAAACTCTCAACGTCATTGAGAGTTTTTATCCTCATCCACCATTTCCGTTAATTCCTCAAGTTTCTTTTGTAAGATTTCCTTGCTGATTAGTTTCGTCCTATATTCGGAAATCATGGTTGGACTCATATTCCGGCTCAGGGCATATTCAACAACGTCCTCGTCCTTACTCTTGCAAAGAATAATGCCAACGCTGGGATTTTCGTGGGGCTTCTTTACATCCCGGTCTAACGCTTCAAGATAAAACTGCATTTTTCCCAAGTATTCCGGTTTGAAATCATCAATTTTCAACTCAATTGCAACAAGGCATTGTAGCTCCCTATGAAAAAAGATTAAATCCGTATAATAGTCGTTCTTTCCTACTTGAAGATGATATTCTTCTCCCATAAAAATAAAATCCCTGCCAATTTCCAGTAAAAATTTTTTCATGTTCTTCAAAATGGCCTTTTTCAAATCATATTCCCTATAAGGCTCGGGCAGATCTAAAAACTCCAACATATACATGTCTCTGATTATGTTCGCAGGCGCAGCATGGGATATGGCGGAAGGCGCTTTACCGTCTGATAGCATTAAACGCTCATAATATCCGCTGTCAATCTGCCGTTCCAGTTCTTTTGCTTTATACTTTTCCCGAGAGGCCAGCTTCAAATAGAATAATCTCTCTGCATCCGATTTTGTCTTTGACATGATATGCAAATTATTTGACCATGTATTTTCTCTTAGCAGAGTTCCTAACTCTGGCTTGTCACAATAAGTTTCAAAGAACTGCTTCATGCGCCAGATATTCTGTGGGGAATAGCCTCTAATCCCTGGTTCCTGCGTCAGAATGTATTCAGAAAGTGCCTTTACGGTAGAACGTCCCCAGCCATCCTGTACGGCCTTATTGGAAACAAATTCTCCAATTCCCCAATAAAGGTCAATCATTGTGGCATTCACTTGATAGGCAGCTTTCCGGCGGGCATCTGCTATCATTTGCAGAATGGCATGAAAATCACTTTGATAGTTTAATGCTAAATCGTCCATACATTTCCCTCGTTCCGATAGTCTGTTGGGATAATTATATCATGGAATATGCTCAGGATGAAGATATATTTTTCCATTTAGAAAATATGTTATACCAGCTTAGTTTAAATTTTAATACCTTAGTGTTACGAAATACTTCATAAAACAAGAGGCAAAGGTATAAAAATACTCAGCCTTTGGAAACCACGCAGATAATGCTTGAAACTAAACGGCTTCTATATGGCCAAATCGTAACAGCCATACTCCCTTTTTAATCATTTTTACCAGCTGGAAAAGAATATTTGGTTGGAATTCAAATATGTCAGTGTCATATTCAGCTTATCAACCTTCGGGCCAACTTGGCTCGAAGCTGGAGCATGTAATCATTACATTTCAGAAAAATGAAATACCGCTCTTTGGAAGAGCGGTAGAAGTTGTAGGTTGGCAGTCCATTTTTATTGTAATCCTTTGTACACTGAAGCAAGCCTTTGCCGAAACCACAATGTCGGGAGCAACGTCGTACAGCTGATACGCAAACATATTTCCGCTTCTGCCCATACCACATTGAATCTCATCCAAAACCATCAAAATTTTGTTCTCATCGCAAAGCTTTCGGACTCCTTTGATAAAGTACTCAGTGATAGGATAAATTCCGCTCTCACCTTGTACTGTTTCCATAAAAATTGCACAGGTATTTTTTGTAATCAAGCGTTTAACGCTGTCCAGATCATTGAAATCGGCAAATTTAACATGAGCAAGCATAGGAGCAAAAGGTTCCTGATAGGTTGCTTTCCCTGTTATGGATAACGCCCCCATAGATCTGCCGTGAAAGGATTTTTTCATGGCAATGATCTCTCCATTATGATTATTATGCTTCAAAAAATGATATTTCTTAGCAATTTTAACCGCACCTTCGATTGCTTCCGTTCCAGAATTGGTGAAAAACACCTGCTCCATGCCAGATGCCTGATTGAACAGCTTTGCAGCTTCAATCGCAGGAACATTATAAAAAAGATTAGAGGTGTGTAGCAGCTTCTCCATCTGTTCTTGCAGTGTACGTGTGTAATTCTGATCGTGATATCCCAAAGCACACACACCGATTCCAGACCCGAAATCCAAATACCGTTTTCCCTCTGTATCATAAAGGTACATACCTTCGCCATGATCCCATACAATGGGATAACGATTATATACAGGAACAAACTGCTGATTTGCTTGTTTGATATAAGGATTCATTTCAGTTCTTTTCCTCCTCTACTTCAATTTTAAATACATTGATTACATCCACATCTGGACAGCAGAATACAATGGAGCCATCTGGTTGGCTGGGGAGTTTTCCCCCATACCGCAGAATGTCAATGTAAGGGAAAGCCACGTGCATGGCCATTGGGCAGAGAGCGCCTCTTTCGGTATCAAAGTCAAAGGTATCTCCAATTCGATGACCACGATGGCACCCCATATGTCCCTTTTGATCTATTAAACTGATTTTAATTTTAGGCTTTTTCATCGTTAATTTCCTCCAAAAATTGTTCAATGGGAATTCCCTTGTATTTGTCAGTATCATGTAGATTAGCATAAATAATTTTTTCGAGTTGTCTCATTGCACTTTGTACGCTCTCTAAAATCTGGCCTGATTTTAAATAATGCCCTACTACAATCGCCATAAAAATATCCCCTGTACCTGGAAAACGCACCGGTATTTCTTCATAAGGAAGCAAGATACACGAATTTTTCGGAGAACTTTTTACAACAGTAAACATTCTTCCATTGATATTTGCGCTTGTAATCACAACGGATTTGGCACCAAGCGTATGTAGTCGATTTGCGATTACTTCAATTTCCGGTTCAGAGTAAGTGTGTTTAACTGTGTATTCGGATAAAAAGCACGCCTCCGTAATATTGGGGACAATCACATCTGCAATAGAACACAACCGTTTCATGTAAGCGACTACTTGATTTGTTACACCATTGTATCGTTTTCCGTCATCTCCCATAATTGGATCAACAAAAATCGAAGTACCTGATTTTTGTTGTTCCTTACAGTATTCATATACAAGAGATGACTGCCTTTCCGACACAATAAATCCGGTACAGATTGCGTCGAAAGAAAACATGAGTTTCTTCCATACCAGAAGCGTATTTTCCATATATTCTGTTGTATCCAGAATATCAAACTGACCATAATGATAGTCAATACCATCTATATCTGCGTAGGTATGATGGTGTCCTACTAAATAGCAGATTCGATTGATGTCTGCTTCCTCAAATCCCAGCTCTCCCAACATTTTGCGGGCATAAAAAGGACCTTCTTGCTCCTGTAATCTCCCACTGGACATCCCATACTTTTCTTCTGCCGGCCGAATACCAATATCATGAACCAATGCGGCGCATTCGGTCAAAAACTGACTATGCCCATCCAACTGTTCCATACGACCAATCATCTGTGCAAAACTGTGAACTTTTATCAAATGATGAATGCGTTGTGGATCATTCTGGTTAAAATGAATCATCTTCCGCATTAACATATCAATTATACTTTCCTGATACATAATACCCTCCTATTCCATTTCTTTTTTCAAACAAAGTGCCATCAGTTCCTTTCCTCCATCTGTTTGAAAAATTTTCTTTATATACTCTGCTTTTTTATAATCTGGCCGGTTTTCATAGCAGTTTACAATTAGATCGGCTTCCATCAAAAGTTGCAATAGTTTATTTTTGGGCTTGTCATAATCATGATGGCAATTCACCAGTTCAATGATTTTCGGAACATACGACGGAAGATAATTGGCCGATTCTAAAAAGCGAGTCACAAGGATAGATACCACCTGTTTCTGATTGTTCTGACTGGCATCCCCGTTATAATGTTCTTTGCAATATTTAATTGCCACATCATGTAAAATGGCTGCTGCTTGCAAAATTTGCTGATCTTCAACAGAGATTTTTTCTTGCTCACCAAACAGCTTGGCTAATGCATAAACCTTAAGGATATGTTGCGTACGTCTACAATGTCCTTCTTCATAGCACAATACACTGTATAAAAGATGGGTTTCATTATTAATCACGTTGACAAGTATCCTTTCATGAAAAATTTTTATATCTCTTTATAAGAATAAAGCATTTTTCATCAGTTCTGTGTTGCGCTTGCAACACCTACCACAAAATGCTATACTTTATCTCAGAAGAAAGGAGAGACAATATGCAACTTAATTTCAAACAACTTGCTTCGCTCCCAATCTTCAATGGTATTTGTGAAGAGGATCTTCCAGCCATGTTGAATTGTTTGGGAAGCTTCCAAAAAAATTATCAAAAAGATGAAATTATCCTTCTGGAAGGTAATGAGGTTCGAAGTGTTGGCATTATATTGTCTGGCATCGTCCATATGGTTAAGGAAGATTCAGAAGGCTACCAGACACTCCTTATAGCAATGAAAGATGGTGAGCTTTTTGGGGAATCTTTTTCTTGTGGAAGCCATTTAGATGCACATGTTAGTTTTTTCGCAGCTGCACCCTGTACAGTTCTATTTTTACCTTTCCATAAAATTATTCACTCATGTAAAATAAGCTGTACCTTTCATCATCGGTTGATTGAAAATATGGTTCAACTGATAGGAGACAAAAATGTTCAGCTGATGCACAAAATTGAAGTAATCTCGAAAAAAACTCTACGAGAAAAAATTCTTACATATTTACAGCAACAAGCCCTTGATCAAGATAGCAGGCAATTTACCATCCCCTTAAGTCGACTTGAATTGGCTAAATATCTATGTGCCGACCGCAGCGCGTTAACTCGAGAACTATCTTATATGCAAAAGGATGGACTGATTTCTTATGAAAAAAACACATTCCAACTGTTATAATTGAATACTACAAGCTCCCCATTAAATAATCTACAGCATCAAACAAAGAAGAATCCATGTTGCACACGCAACATGGATTCTTCTTTGTTTGTGTTACACTCCTTATAGTCATCATGTAGTTATTTAAGTATAAGGAGGAAAATATATGGGCTTTCATATTACTGATATGCAACTGAATGTATTATTTCAGACATGGCAAACAAATTACCATATCTATGCTCCCCGCAACTTTTCTGGCGGCGGACGCTTTTCTGATACAGATTGTATCCGTTATGGAAAAATTGAACATGCTGACGAAATCGTGTTCGACAAAAAATCTGATTATTCCTTCAAGGAAGTGCTGACACCCGTTTCTCAAACCCTGTTCTTCTTTACGGAAGGGCAAACCAAAGAAGCCGATTTTCCCCAAAAAGGCGCAGTCATTTTCTTGCGTAGCTGCGACCTATATGCTCTTAAGCGGCTGGACGATATGTACCTACACAACGGTCCAGCAGATTATTACTATCAGCATCTGCGGGATAACATTAAGATTGTGCTGATGGGCTGTGAACATTCCTTTGAAAATTGCTTCTGCGTCAGTATGGGAACCAATGTAAGCACTAAATATGATATGAGCATCGACCGCCAGCCTGACGGCACCTATCTGGTGGACTGTAAGGATGAGGCATGGGTGAAACAGTTAGTACAAGCTGGATGTGAACAGCAGGAAGTCATCCCTGCTCATGTCACTGAAAACCAAGTTACAGTTCAAGTCCCTGAAAATCTGACCGCAGAGGTGGCCAAAAGTACTATGTGGGAGGAATACAATAGCCGCTGCATCAACTGTGGACGTTGCAATTTTGTCTGTCCTACCTGTACCTGCTTTACTATGCAGGATCTCTTTTATAGTGAGAATGGCAAGGTTGGAGAGCGCCGTCGTATCTGGGCCTCCTGTATGGTAGATGGCTTTACCGATGTGGCCGGTGGCGGCAGTTATCGGAAAAAAAACGGAGAACGGATGCGGTTCAAGGTACTGCACAAGGTACTGGACTACAAACAACGCAATGGCTATCACATGTGTGTGGGTTGCGGACGATGCGACGATATCTGTCCGGAGTATATCTCATTTTCAGGTTGCATCAACAAATTGCAGAGTGCTATGACGGAGGTGACTGAACAATGATGAAAAATGATTATATTCCTTTCCCATCCAAAATTTTGGAAGTAATTCGGCACACAAAAATTGAGTATACGTTCCGTATGGAGTTTCAAGGAGATGTTAAGCCGGGACAGTTTTTTGAAGTGTCGATTCCTAAATATGGAGAAGCTCCTATATCAGTCAGTGGTATTGGAGACAACTTCGTAGATCTAACCATTCGTCGAGTGGGCAAGGTTACCAATGAAGTTTTTGAACATTATGTGGGTGATACTCTTTTGCTGCGTGGTCCCTATGGGAATGGATTCGATGTATCAGACTATGCAGGTAAGGACATCATCGTCATGGCTGGCGGAACTGGTCTATCGCCTGTTCGAGGAGTGGTGGATTACTTTTTCAATCATCCAGAGCAGCGGGGGCATATGACTCTGATTGCAGGCTTCAAAACGTCGCATGACATTCTTTTCCGCAACGATCTGAAGCTCTGGAAAAAAAACATGGATATCATCCTTACGGTAGATTGTGCAGAAGAGGATGTTGCCTGTCATGTGGGCCTTGTTACTCAGTACATCCCTCAAATCAAACTGGATAATGTGCAGAACACAGTGGCTGTTGTAGTAGGGCCTCCTGCCATGATGCGCTTTTCCGTGCAGGGATTACTGGATATTGGACTTCCAGAAGAAAATGTCTGGATTTCTCAGGAACGGAAAATGTGCTGCGGTCTGGGCAAGTGCGGTCACTGTAAGATTGGGGACACCTATGTTTGCCTGGACGGTCCAGTATTTAACTATACCAAAGGGAAATTTTTAGTAGATTAAGGAGGGGTAACATGGATATCAACACAAAAATACTAAAAAAGAATGCGTTTCGTGTCACTAAAGAACGTGGTATGACTGCTTCCAGAATCCGTGTTCCCGGTGGTCATCTGGATGCCAAATATCTGAGCCAAATTCAGCATATTGCAGAAACTTTCGGAAATGGCACAGTTCATATTACCAGCCGACAGGGATTTGAGATTCCTGGTATTCCTTTTGAAAAGATGCCAGAGGTTAATGCTGCCCTTCAAAGCCTGATTGATGGTTTGGAGATCAATCAGGATGAAGTGGGCTGCGGCTATCCTGCTGCTGGAACCCGAAATATCACCGCTTGCGTGGGCAACCGTGTCTGTCCATTCGCCTGTTATGATACCACTGCGCTTGCCCAGCGTATTGAAAAAGCTGTTTTCCCCAACGATCTCCACTTTAAGATTGCTCTGACTGGTTGCCCCAATGATTGTGCCAAAGTACGTATGCATGACTTTGGCATCATGGGTATGACAGTACCTCATCTTGAGTCTGATCGTTGTGTTAGCTGCGGGGCCTGTGTAAAAGCCTGCAAAAAGAAATCTGTTGAGGCTCTGAAGCCAGTCAACTTCCGTCCTCAACGAGATGAGCGGCGATGCATTGGCTGTGGAGAATGTGTTTTGGCCTGTCCGAATGCTGCATGGACTCGTAGTGAAAAGAAATACTATAGACTTACTTTGCTGGGTAGAACTGGCAAAAAGAACCCGCGTCTGGGTGAAGATTTCATCAAGTGGGTGGACGAAGACAGTATTATCAAAATCATTCTCAATACCTACGACTATGTGAAGGAGTACATCGACCCCAATGCTCCCGGCGGAAAAGAGCATATTGGCTACATTGTAGACCGTACTGGTTTTGAGGAGTTCAAACGATGGGCCTTGCGGGATGTCACTCTGCCAGAGATTGCAGAAGTTATGACTCCCATGTATTGGAAAGGTATAACATATTGATATATAACAGCTTGAGAGATTTTTGAAGGACACTTAAAAGTATTTTTTTGATAAAATAGATCATCAGAAAACATACAATGAATCACTCATACTCTCTATTGAAACATCAAGCTATCTTTTAATAAAAATTGATTCTTGCTGTACTCAATAATTCCGTCTTTTTGCATTTTTGAAAGCTCGTTACACATGGTACTGCGGTCCACATTCAGATAATCAGCTAACTGTTGGCGGTTGTAGGGGATCAGGAAAGAATTGCTCCCGGCGCGTTTGGCGCATTCCGAAAAATAGGACATCAACCGCCCCCGAATGGATTTGGAACTGGTATGCTGGATTCTTTGAGAAAGCTGAAGGTTTCTGTGAGCGCAGACAGTCAGCAGATTTCGGACAAGTCTTGTGTGGAATGGACAGGCATTGGTACAAGTAGCCAGGACACGCCCCACATTCATAAACAATATGGATGTATCCTCCGCAGCGGACACCGTAACCAACATCGGCTCCCCCGGAATGCAGGCATACACCTCGGCGAATACAGAGCCGGGCGCAACATGACCCAAAATACTGGTATTGCCCCAGATATCGTTGCAGGAGATCACCGCCAGGCCGGACAGCAAGATCCCGATATTTTCCGTGATGTTTCCTTCTGAAAGGATTACCTCTCCTTTTTGAAAACTACGCGTTGTGGCATTCAGGCAACCCAAAAGAGATGTAATCTCTGCTTCTTCCAGTCCTCGAAACAGTTGTGTATTGGATAAATTCATATTTTTCACTCCTTGTTGTTATAACAACAGACTTTCATTTCATATTATAGTATACTAAATCCAGAAACGCAAGAGAAAGGATGAAGCAAACATGATTCGGAAAATTATTCAGATAGACGAAGAAAAGTGCAATGGATGTGGGGCCTGCGCCGAAGCCTGCCATGAAGGGGCTATCGGCATGGTAAACGGGAAGGCAAAACTCCTGCGGGACGATTATTGCGATGGTCTGGGCGATTGCCTGCCCACCTGCCCCACCGGTGCGATTTCCTTTGTGGAACGGGAAGCTGCTGCCTATGACGAAAAGGCTGTGCAGGAAAATATGAGAAAAAAGAACAGAATGAATTCTCCTTCCGTTGGTGTTCATGCGGGTTGCCCGGGCAGCCGAATGCAGCGAATCCAGCATTCGCAGGAATCTGCTCCTTCTGCCCCGATGCAGGCTGAGTCACAGCTGAGGCAGTGGCCCTGCCAAATTAAGCTGGTCCCAGTAGGTGCCCCCTATTTTGAAGGAGCCAAGTTGCTGATTGCGGCAGATTGCAGCGCATATGCCTATGCCAGAATACACGAGGATTTTATGCGTGGGAAGGTTACGCTGATTGGCTGCCCCAAGCTGGACAACGTGGATTACAGCGAAAAGCTGACGCAGATTATCCAAAACAACAATATCCAGAGCGTGACCATTGTGCGGATGGAAGTTCCCTGCTGCGGCGGACTGGAGTTAGCTGCTAAAAAAGCATTGCAGGCAAGCGGAAAATTCATTCCCTGGCAGGTGGTCACTATCTCGATTGATGGAAAGATTCTGGAATAACCTCTGATTCGGTTCTTCAGTTTTTGGAATATATCCGACAGACAAAAACAAATTATATTGCAGGAGGTGACTGTTATGAGTAAAAAAATGAAAAACATTGCGCAAGCCGAGGTTCTGACGCTGAAGGAGCAGATCTCCTATCAGGAGGGGCAGGTAGTCAGCAAGACGCTGGCGCAAAATCCGGCAGTAAGTATTACCCTGTTCTCATTCGCAAAGGGCGAGGAAATCAGCACCCATGAATCGGGCGGCGACGCTTTCGTAACCTGTCTGGACGGCGTTGGAAAAATCACCATTGACGGCACAGAATATCTGTTGCATGAAGGAGAATCCATCGTCATGCCAGCTGGACACCCTCACGCGGTATATGGACAGGAAGCGTTCAAGATGCTTTTGGTCGTTGTATTTTAATCAAACGTAAAATTGACAGAGGGAGGTGATTTTATGAAAATAAAAGTAGATCAGAATCTTTGCATTGGCTGCGGGCTTTGCTGTGGGATCTGCGACGAAGTTTTTCGTATGAATGAGCACGAGAAGGCGGAAGCATACCAACCAGCAAACGATGACAATCAAAGCGCCGTGCAGGATGCAATTGATTCGTGTCCTGTGTCTGCAATCGCTTGGGAAGATTAATTCAAGCGCATCTATATACTTTTTTGATTGAAAAGTAACTACATCATTTCAAATTTTAAAAGTTTTTAGGAGGTCTATTATGGAACAAAAAATGTTTTGCTATCAGTGTCAGGAAACCGCCGGGTGCAAAGGTTGCACCATGTCCGGTGTATGCGGGAAGAAGCCTGATGTGGCAGCTATGCAGGATCTGCTGGTCTATGTCACAAAAGGGATTTCAGCTGTTACAACTGCACTGCGTCAGGAAGGGAAGCAGGTATCTGCAGAAATCAATCACTTGATTACCCTGAATCTGTTCACCACCATCACCAATGCAAATTTTGACAAAGAGAGCATTGAGGCAAGAATCCGTGCCACACTGACTGAAAAAGATGTGCTGTTGGCGCAGATTGCCGATCCTTCCGGTCTGCCCGAAGCGGCAAAATGGAATGGCTCTGGCAATTGGGAAGAAAAAGCCGCAACTGTCGGTGTTCTTTCTACTGAAAACGAGGATATCCGTTCTCTGCGAGAACTGATTACCTACGGTCTGAAGGGATTGTCCGCATACTCCAAACACGCAAACGTTCTACTGAAGGATGATGAGGAGGTCGATGCCTTCCTTCAGCGGGCGCTGGCAGCTACACTGGATGACAATCTCAGCGTAGAAGAATTGATTGCTCTGACAATGGAAACCGGAAAACACGGCGTATCCGGTATGGCTCTGCTGGACAAGGCCAACACGGAAGCCTATGGAAATCCCGAAATTACGAAGGTAAATATTGGCGTTGGGACAAATCCCGGTATTCTGGTTTCCGGTCACGACCTGCGGGATTTGGAAATGCTGCTGGAGCAGACACAGGGAACCGGCGTGGATGTTTATACCCATTCCGAGATGCTCCCTGCCCACTATTACCCGGCATTCAAAAAGTATCCCAACTTTATCGGCAACTACGGCAATGCGTGGTGGAAGCAGAAGGAGGAATTTGAATCCTTCAACGGTCCTATCCTGATGACGACCAACTGCATCGTGCCTCCTAAAGACAGCTACAAAGACAGACTCTACACTACTGGCGCAGCAGGATATCCGGGATGTACCCATATCCCAGGAGAAATCGGGGAGCAGAAGGATTTTTCCGTTATCATTGAACACGCAAAAAGATGCGCTGCACCTACTGAAATTGAAACAGGAGAGCTGATCGGCGGATTTGCACACGCGCAGGTTCTGGCTCTGGCGGATCAGGTGGTCGATGCGGTAAAAAGCGGCGCGATCAAAAAGTTCGTTGTGATGGCGGGCTGTGACGGCCGTGCCAAGAGCCGGGAATACTATACCGAATTTGCCAAGGCACTGCCGAAAGATGCTGTGATCTTGACAGCCGGATGCGCGAAATACAAGTACAACAAACTGCCTTTGGGCGACATCAACGGCATTCCTCGTGTTCTGGACGCCGGGCAGTGCAACGATTCGTATTCTCTGGCTGTCATTGCTTTGAAGCTCAAGGAAGTTTTCGGTCTGGACGATATCAACGACCTGCCCATCGCCTACAACATTGCGTGGTATGAGCAGAAGGCTGTCATCGTTCTGCTGGCGCTTCTGTATCTTGGCGTGAAGAATATCCATCTCGGTCCCACTCTCCCGGCATTCCTCAGCCCCAATGTGGCAAAAGTTTTGGTAGAGAACTTTGGTATTGCGGGAATTAGCACAGTAGAAGAAGATCTGAAATTCTTTTTTTAAACTCATGCATAAATAAAAAAGACAACTTTGCTTCTGTAAAATCAGAATAGCAAAGTTGTCTTTTTATTTTCTTACATTTGTTAAATATGGTGTTACTTTATATGGCACCTTTTTTCATATTTCGTGTTATTCACGAACTCGCAGAACGTTCACGCCTCGATACCTGAACTGTAAAATGGTATTAGAGGTGAACTGATAGTGGCTGAAACAGAAAAAATGGATATTTCCTACATGGGGTCTATCTTCAAAAAATACCGTGTAGATGCATAAATCTGTTATCCGCGCAGCAATTCAGGAGATGCTGAACAACAGATAAGAGACTGCCACCTTTCACGGAAGGTGGTTCTTTTTCTCTGTCTATTAGGATTTCTTCAGGTGATCCCTTCTGGATACGCCGCAGTGACATAATCCATACGCCACCAAGAGGACAGATGCTCCCCTTGGTGGCGATACTTTTTAATTACAGTCTGTCAGAGTAAACAGCAGACTGCTCCTGCCGCCGTTCTCCCGCCAACGTTGTTCTTTCTTTAAGAGTCCGGCTGTAATCAAATCCTGAATCGCACGTTCCACCGTGCGCCGGGACAGATGTAGTTCCTTTGCGATGGTACCAATCGCTGGATAGCATTGTCCCTGTGTATTGCTCCGGTCTTTCAAATACATATACACGGTTTTGGCACGATGGGGCAGTTCTGCTTTGTAGATGTTAGAAAAATACCCCATACCTGGATCACCTCCTAATCGGTTCGCAGCGGAGGACGTCTTGGTATGCTGCTGTGTTCTTTCGCCGTCTGCGCTTGTGACTGTTGCTGACCGCCCTTGCGTGTTTCACCGGCATCAGACATTGGCGGTTCTTCCCATTCATCATCTTCTGCATCTCTGCGCCGCACAATCTCCTGTTCCAGTTCAAAGCGATCTGCATACTTCACACTTCTGGCAGCCTGCTCCGGCACCTCATACGCATCGCCAAACTGAATCCCCCATTTAAGAAACAGGGGAAGCCGGGTCTGCATAGGACAGTTTCCCGTTTTTGCAAGGATAAAATGTCCTTTTGGAAGTGTTTTCAATTCGTCCGGTGACATCAGAGGACGGCTCATCATCTGCAGGCTCTGGCTCGGATCGTTCTTTCCTCTGGAGATGGAACCGGACAGAACAGTCCGGTTTCCAAGTGCTTTCGATAAAATCTCCGCACTTTCCGAATTCGCTGCAAATCCGCCAAACAGAATGTCCTGACAGTTATCGATGATGATGCTGGAGCCTTCCTTTCCATAGTTCTTTTCCAGCTGTGCAAAGCTCTGGATAATGGGAATCATACTGATCTGTCTAGAACGTCCTGCAGAGAACATCATCTCCATTGATTCAATTTTAGGGATCGTACCAATCTCATCCGCAAACATCATTACACGGTTCGGCAGCTTCCCACCATGCTCGTCAGCGATGGTCAGCATTTCACGATACAGCTGCTGCAGAAACAGTGACACCATAAAATACTTTGTATTATCTTCCTCCGGAAGAACAATAAAAATTGCGGTTTTTTCTTTACAGAATGTTTCCGTATCCAGAGAACTGTCAAAGCAGAGAATCTGTTCCATCTCACTGTCCAGAAACGCATTCAAACGGGACATTGCGGTGGAAAACACGGACGCCATTGCTTGATCCGCACTGTTGAGTGCAGCTCCGGCAAACCACTTTGCCTTATGTGTTGGCGGCAGCTTATCCATCAAAAGCTGAAACAGACTTCGGTTCTTGACAGGGGATGGAGCCAGCAGATCCTGAATCAATTTAAACACCGAAATAATGTGGCGTTTCTCAGGTTCGCAGTATTCCGAAATCAACAGGATCACAGATGCCAGCAGCCCTTCTGCTGCATCATAAAAAAATGCATTCTGCCCATAGCTGCTGGCAGACGCCCCATCGGAACAGATGATGGTTTTCGCAGTAATCTTTGCGTACTTTTCTGCCTTTGCTTTTGCTGCAAGATTGCGGTTATCTTTCAGGTATTCATCCATGTACTTGTTGACCAGAGTACCATCATGCGTACATTGAACATATCTGCTGATTCATACGTTTATCCAAATCAAAATATAAACGATCCCTGTTATCAGAAGATTATGCAGTTACTTGGACAATGCAGCCAATACCAGCTTTCCGTTCTTCTTGCAACCGCAGAAGCTCTGGTATGGGATAATCCCA
>ERZ778510.1569-NODE-1569-length-14225-cov-4.722512_pt1 | contig 14225 bp, 9 predicted proteins | sample MGYA00510348_ERZ778510 | MGnify/ENA primary metagenome ERZ778510 (study PRJEB29527, sample SAMN07138969) | mouse gut metagenome | material: feces | host: mouse | place: China:Nanjing | collected 2016-01-25 ... | reverse complement strand
ATGAATATAATCAAGTTACAATGGTTTCACCAACCGTTTTTGTCAATTATATCCAAAAAAATAAGGTCACCATTGCTGATGACCTTTGGAGCGGAAAACGAGACTCGAACTCGCGACCCCAACCTTGGCAAGGTTGTGCTCTACCAACTGAGCTATTTCCGCAGCTTTCTTCGTTTATTCTTTAAAAGAACTACCCTTTGTTTTCAAATGGGACTGCAAAGATAGGCATTATTTTTTACTCTGCAAATTTTTTGCAGGCTTTCTTCTAAAAATCATAAAAATATAGTTAAAAGAAATGATACGGGCATTGGAGACGGCATATTTTAGAATCAAAACGATGTGTTGGTACAGTGTCCAGTTACGGAGCACAGTGGATCCTCCCGGTCTCAGTGCCTGTTGCTGTACTATGCTATAATGCTTGGTTATATTGTCTTTTGTAGTGTCATATTACCCTGGATGTATGCCCGGTGCACGGCACAGCAGATAGAGGGGTCTCTGCAATTCAATGAAGTTCAACAAGTTACAAAACAGTATGGCCCGTATAAGACATACTGCTTTGCAATCAATTGATAGACAACACATTGCGGATACCCCACCTGTCAGAGCCTGCGCCAAGCTGTTCAATACCAAGGTCAAAAACACCCATAGCGCAATTCGGTGGTGCAAGGGACACTCCTTTCTTCATATTCAGACGCGCGAAGATATTTGCACACCAGGCACCACAGCCGGAGAATACACCTCTGACCGCTCACCCACCTGCACGAGCTGTACACAAAAGCCCCACACAACACCTTGTGCAGTCCGGGGAAGTTCCAGCAGCGACAAACATCCACCATAGCGGAAAAATGAAAAAACAATCAGGATTCTACATTGAGCCAAATGAAAAAAACAAAGGGAATAACCAAAAGTCAGTTCACCACAAGTCCTCTTTTTAATCCTTGACTTATAAATTCAAAACCAAACTACCCAAAAGTCAGAACAGCTTTCCGGGAATTGAATATTCGGAAACAAGGCTACCGAAAAACAAGAAAAAAGAGGCTTAATTAATATTTTTGACATACCCCAGAAGTTAGACAAAAAACTTTCGGGAATGGCATATCGCTTTATAGCAGTTCAGTTTTGCATTTATAGGTATAATGGACATTTATAAATCAAGAATAAATTTGAAAAAAGGAGTGACTCATCCCAGTGAATCACTCCTCATAAATCGGAGGTGAAGAAATTAGAATAAATTGGTTTTCTAACTTAGAATTCAGTCCCCTTAAATATTTCAACACCCTGATCAGATGTTCGTCTCGAATTCCTTAAGGAAGCGCAGGTCGTTCTCGAAGTAGTTACGGAGATCCTTGACCTGCCACTTGAGCATCGCGATACGCTCCACGCCCATACCAAATGCGAATCCGCTATATTTTTTGCTGTCGATTCCGGATGCTTCAAGAACATTCGGATCAACCATTCCGCATCCGAGAATTTCAAGCCAGCCTGTACCCTTGCAGATGTTGCATCCCTTTCCGTGGCAAATGTTGCAGCTCACGTCAACCTCAGCAGAAGGCTCAGTGAACGGGAAGTATGAAGGCCTCATACGGATCCGGGTCTCCGACCCGAACATTTCACGGGCAAAAAGCAGGATAGCCTGCTTCATATCTGCAAAAGTCACATTCTCATCAATATAAAGTCCCTCGACCTGATGGAAGATACAGTGAGCACGGGCCGAAATGGCCTCGTTGCGGAAAACACGTCCAGGGCATACAATCCTTATAGGAAGAGGCATTGTCTCCATTGCACGTACCTGAACAGAAGAAGTATGGGTACGGAGAAGAATAGGATTTTCTCCGGATGTAACAAAGAATGTATCCTGCATTTCACGGGCAGGATGCTCAGGAGGGAAATTGAGAGCCTCGAAAACGTGCCAGTCGTCCTCTACTTCAGGACCTTCCGCCACATCGTATCCAAGCTTTCGGAAAATAGCAACGATTTCCTCGCGCACGATTGACACAGGGTGGCGGGAACCAAGCGGATAGCTGTCTCCCGGCTTTGTAAGATCAAAAGACGGTGCAGAAGGCTCCGCACTGTTCTCCAAAGCATTACGCAATTCTTCAATCTTGGCCGAAGCAAGGTTCTTCAGTTCATTCAGGCTTTTGCCGAACTCTTTCTTCAACTCGGGAGCCACAGACCTGAACTCCTCAAAAAGCTTCGTAACCTCACCCTTTTTACCAAGAAGACGCACTCTCGCCTCCTCTATTTCCTGTTCCTTCCTGCATTTGAGACCATTTATCTCAGCAAGGATAGCTTCTATTCTTTCTCTCATACTTCAATCTTTACATCAGCAGGCAAAGGTAATCAAATTTCCATTACCTTGTCATCCTGAATGCATTCATTTGACATCAGTTTTCGGCAGGATAGCCCAATGCCACGACACACAGGATTCTGATGCCGTCCTTGACACCAAGAAGCTCCCTGAGATAGTCTTCAGCATTGCCGGCGGACATATCGGTCCTGCTGCGCGGACGGCCGTTAACGTGAACCCAGCAGCTGCCAAGCTCCATAGCCGTAGCCGCAAGCTGGATGAAAGTGGTGGATATCGCGCAGTTGTCCACCCAAAGATCTGTCTTTGACTCATCACCCATAACAACGATGACGGCAGGCGCGTCTTTGACAAAAGACGAACCGGAATCTCTCATTTCAGAAATGGCCGCAATCGTATCACGGTCTTCTATTATCATAAATGCGGAACTCCTCGTATTCTTTGACGACGGGGCAGTCTCCGCAATGCGTATAATCGTATCAATCAGTTCTTTTTCCACAGGCTTGTCAGCAAACTTCCTGACACTGTGCCTTTTTTCAACAACTTCAAGAAAATCCATATTCCAGATTATTTTGATTTTTTGCCTTCAGCCTTCTCTTTGCGTTTGGCGCGCGCCTTCTGCTGCTTGGCCGCACCGGACTTCAGATATGCAGTCCATTGCTGATCATTGAAAATGGTCCTATACGACTTGTCTATGGCCTCCATCCATTTATCCTGAACGGCAACATATATCGACACATTGGAAACCTTGGCCTTGCTCAGATTGTCAAGCTCCTCACGCATCGCCGGATAGTCGTGCTTGAGCGTGGAATCCACATAAAAAGTCTGCCAGTCATCCAGATCGAGAAGCCTTTGAAGCCTGTCGGCCTCATTTTCTGCAAGTTCCATAATATCGGGTTCCTTATTCTGTTCCTGTGCATACGCAGGACACAATACAGGCCCGGCAAAAAATGCCGCAGTCATCAAAATCAAGGTCAGATATACTCTGTTCATAAATATTTTTTCTTATTTTTGTGAGTTGTCGTATCCCCGAAACGCAATCAGAGGATTGCAAAAATATAAATAAGTATATGAAAAAGCAAGCTATCATTTCGGCCGTATGTCTTTTCGCGGCATTTATCTCCTTGAATTTCAACAACCGTGCAGAAGCCTGCTCAAACGTCCTCGTCACAAAGGGCGCGAGCGTGGACGGTTCAAATATCATTTCATACGCGGCTGACTCTCATCAGCTTTACGGAGAATTGTATTTCCATCCTGCACAAAGATGGGAGGCCGGGTCAATGCTTCGTGTAAACGAATGGGACACAGGTAAATACCTCGGAGACATACCTCAGGCAAGATACACATATCAGACAGTAGGAAATATGAACGAGCATCAGCTAATCATAGCTGAAACTACATACGGAGGACGTCACGAGCTTGCCGACACGACCGGCATAATGGATTATGGCTCCCTTATATACATAGCCCTGCAAAGGGCGCGTACCGCACGCGAGGCGATCGAGATAATAGTGGATCTCGCCAACACATACGGCTATTATTCCGGCGGTGAATCATTCTCCATCGCAGACAAGGACGAAGTCTGGGTGATGGACCTTATCGGAAAAGGAACAAAGATCGTGAACGGAGTGAATGTCAGAAAAGGTATAGTCTGGGTGGCAAGAAGAGTCCCTGACGGATATATATGCGCACACGCAAACCAGGCACGCATCAGCACCTTCCCTCTGAAAGACCACAAAAACTGCCTTTATGCTCCTGATGTAATATCATTCGCACGTGAAATGGGATGGTTCGACGGCAAGGACGAAGAATTCAGCTTCTGCGACACATACGCACCTCTTGACTTCAGCGGAATGAGAGCCTGCGAATCAAGAGCGTGGTCGGCATTCAATATCCTCTGTGACGGCAAATTCACATTCGAGGACGAGAACGGCAAAGAGATCACGACAGATTCATACGACTATATAGACTATGCCATGGGATACGACAAGAGCAAAAGATTCCCGCTCTTCGTAAAACCTTCCCGCAAGCTGAGCATCAAGGACGTAGCCGATGTGATGAGAGACCATTTCGAGGGGACTCCTATGGATATGACCACCGATATAGGTGCCGGAGGCAACGCTCTTCCTTACAGGTGGAGACCTATGGACTTTGAATATGAAGGCAAGACCTACGTCAACGAAAGGGCCATCGCGACCCAGCAGACAGGCTTCTGGTTCGTTGCACAGTCACGCGGAAACTTCCCGGATGTGGTCGGAGGACTTATCTGGTTCGGTACAGACGACGCTGCGACATCATACCTTACACCTATATACGCCAGCACCGACGAAGTGCCAGAAAGCTTCAGAGTCGGCAACGGAAATATGATCACCTACTCCCCTACATCGGCATTCTGGATGTGCAACCGTGTCGCAAATGCCTGCTACAGAATGTACAACATTATGGCACCACGTGTCAGGGAAGAAATCGACAACTGGGAAAATTCACAGATGGAGGCAGTCAAAGAGACAGACAGACAGGCGATGGAACTCTACGCACAGGCAAAGGAGGCTCCGCGCAAAATAGTCCGCCGCAACGACAATGCGCGCCATACGGAAAACCCTTATACTGAAGTCAGGAAACTCCTGACAGACTTCAGCGTAAATTCCGCCCGGACAATCTTCAACAAATGGACAGAGCTTGAAACCCTGCTTCTCGTCAAATATATAGACGGCAACGTCAAGGCACAGAACAGCGACGGTTCATTCGTAACAAATGAACATACAGACCACATCCCGGCCGGAATAACCCAGCCCGGCTACACGGACAAATGGAAAGAGTGCGTCGCAAAAGACAACGGAAAGACATTGGAGTCAAGATAAATGACGCACCGCACAAACACCAAACATATAGAACGAATGAGGAACTTGACAAATGAAAAGGACAATATTTTCAGCTCTGCTGGCCGTCATCGCAATCCAGATGACGGCCCAGACATTTTCAATAAGCGGAACGGTTCTGGACAAGGCGACAGGCAAACCGATTGAATTCGCCACTATTGCTCTGACAAAGACAGAACAATGGGCTGTGGCGGATGCGGACGGCAAGTTCACGATACAGAATGTACAGAAAGGGACCAATGAAATAAGCGTCTCATGCCTTGGTTATGTACCCGACACGAAAGAGATAAATATCAGCAAGGACATCCTCAGCTATAAGATTTTCCTCAAGGAAGACAACCTTGCGCTTGAAAGCGTTGTGATTACCGCACAGGCCGATGACGACAACGCCACTACCAAACATACCATCGACAAGGCCGCTCTCAACCACATCCAGATGATGAACGTCGCGGATGTGTCAAGCCTGCTGCCGGGGGGGGCAACAGTAAATCCCTCTCTGATAACGGAACAGAGGTTCAATATACGCGCAGGTGGGACAACAGAGCACGGAAATCCATTTCTCGGAACTGCCGTAGAGGTTGATGGAGTACGGATTTCCAACAGTGCCTCCTTTGATGCGGCATCATCTTCCGGTATCAAGGGAGCGACAACGAACAACATTTCCTCTACAAACGTAGAGTCAATCGAAATCATCACCGGTGTGCCTTCGGTGGAGTATGGAGATATGACCTCCGGAGTGGTCAAGATAAACACTCAAAAAGGTGTGACCCCATACACACTGACATTTTCAACAAACCCGAACACAAAACAGGCCTCAGCCAGCAAGGGCTTTTCTTTGGGACGCTCAAAATCCGGCAGGTCACACGGTTTCCTGAACGCAGGGCTTGAATATGCAAAATCCATAAAAGATCCGAGGTCCCCTTACCTGTCATACGACAGGAAGCAGATTTCCCTTACCTACAGCAACCTTTTCAGCCATGGTGTACTCGCAGAACTTCCTCTGCGGTTCAATATCGGACTGACAGGCAACATAGGAGGTATGAACACATCTTCAGATCCGGACCAATATCTTGACTCATACGAAAAGAACAGGGACAATGTCCTTAGAGGCAACTTCTCCCTGAACTGGCTGCTGAGCAAAAAATGGATAACAAATGCAGAACTGTCCGGCTCATTCTCATACGGCGACAGGAGGGCAGAAGTCAAGAAATACAATTCGAAGTCAGCATGGACACCGGTTATCCACGGCCGGGAAGAAGGCTATTTTGTCGGAAACCTATATGAAGACAACCCGGATGCACCGGTCCTCATACTGCCCTCGGGTCATTACAACTATGTAATGGTTACCGATGACAAGCCATTCAACGGTTCGCTCAAATTCAAGGCTAACTGGGCACGGCAATTCGGGAAAATCAACAACAGGGTGAAGATAGGAGCGGACTGGAATTCAAGCAAGAACTTCGGTGCAGGTCAGTATTCCTGCGACCTCGCGTCAACCACCGAATCATACAGGGAATACAGATACCGCGACGTGCCTTGTATGCACAATGTCTCCGTTTATCTGGAAGAAAACATTACAATCCCGATAGGAAAGACGAGACTCAACCTTATAGCCGGTCTCAGAAATGACAACACTCTGATAAACGGTTCCGAATACGGGACAGTAAGCGGACTGTCACCAAGATTCAATATACTATATACAGTATTCTCACCGAAAGACAGATACAGGAATACGGTCAAGGCTCTTTCATTCCGCGCAAGCTGGGGAGAAGCATCCAAACTTCCATCCAACTCCATACTGTATCCCGTGCCTACATATTACGACAGATCTGTATTCACGTCCACGTCAGCCATTGAAGACGGCCGGGCTTTCTATGCATATTATATAAAGCCGAGGACGGTAGAATACAATTCCAGCCTGCTCTGGCAGAAGAACAGGACAGCGGAGGTGGGAATGGACATAAACATAGACGGATACAGGATATCGCTTTCCGGATATTACACGCAGACGCTGAATTCCTATATCATGGACACAACATACGAGGAGTTCTCATATAACTACACTTCAACAAGTGCTGTAGAAGGACTGGAGATTCCGGCATCCGACAGAAATTTCTCTGTTGACAGGAACACAGGCATCGTTACAGTCAGCGACAGGACAGGGGCACACCAACCGGTCACCTTGCCGTACACGACAAGGGATTCTTTTATATCCAAGACCGTAGCCGACAACTCCATTTCCCCGATAACGCGGTACGGAATAGAATGGACAGTGGATTTCAAACGCATCCAGCCTATCAACACGACCATAAGATGGGACGGCTCTTTCTACGGATACAGATACGTCAGTTCCAATGTCGAAGAAAAATACACATCAAATTACCTGATGTCAGACGGGTCTCCTTATAGATATGTGGGATTCTTTTTCGGAGATAACGAAGTGTCTAACGGAAGCGAAAGAAGAAGACTGAACACAAACATAACAATCACCACCCACATCCCTAAAGTAAGGCTTATACTGTCTATGAGACTTGAAGCCTGTCTCCTGTCCTATTCAAGATATCTCAGCGAAAGAACGGACGGCACGCCGAGGAATTTTGTGATTTCCGACAAGGACAATATACTTTCATTCACGGATGCCTCCATATATGACGGGGACGCCTATTCCGTACTGTTCCCGGACACATATATTGAATTCGGTGACCCGACTCCCAGAAACTATCTCGCAGATCTGCTCGAAGCGAAAAACAGCGATCCGAACAGATACAACGACTTGTCCAAACTTGTACAGCAAACAAATCTCATATATTATTACGGAAAAGACTACATATCCCCTTATTTCTCAGCCAATTTCAGTGTAACGAAAGAAATCGGGAACATTGCGTCCATTTCATTCTTCGCCAACAATTTCTTCAACAACTCAGGTAAAGTGTATTCGTCCAAGACAAAAACATACAGTTCTGTCAGCGCGTATATACCTCTCTTCTATTACGGGCTTTCACTTCGGCTGAAATTCTGATACACAGATATAATGTTTAATTTAATCCCCAATTTTATGAAAAAGATTGCACTTATGATTATGGCATCTGCTTTATTTGCCGTATCTTGTGACCCTAATCTTAACACTCCGAAAACCGCGGAGGTAACAATCAGACTGACTGAGGCGGATACCCCTCTGGAAAAGGCTGACGTTACAATAACAGTAAAAGACAACAACAGTTCCGCATCATACGATTCAAAGACAGATGCGGAAGGCACCGCAAAATTCATATTGCCGTCAGGTCTCTATTCAGCGTCTGCATCTTACAGGGAGAACACGACAACCGTATACAACGGATTCAATTCCAATATTTCCGTTTCAGCCGGCACGGATGCATCCTTTGAAATAGAGATGAAATCATCCAAAGTAAGCCAGATTATAATCAAGGAACTATATATCGGAGGATGCCTGCAGGATGACGGGATAAAGACTTTCGGATATGACGGATATGTGATTCTGTACAACAATACGGACATTACTGCGGATGCATCTGACGTATGTTTCGCATTTGCCACTCCTTTCAACTCCAACTCAAGCAGCAAATATATGGTGAACGGCAGGCTGTCATACGAATCCGAAGGCTGGATTCCGGCAGGCTATGCAATATGGTGGTTTACTTCCGCAGTCGAGATTCCACCTTATTCCCAGATAGTGATTGCAATGAAAGGAGCCGTAGACCACACTCAGATACATTCCAATTCTGTAGACCTGAGCAAAGGTGAATACTATTGCATGTATGACCCGGAATCAGGATTCAACAATACCACCATATATCCTGCACCTTCGGCAGCAATCCCGTCAAGCCATTATCTCAAGACATACAGGTACGGCCTCGGCAACGCCTGGCCATATTCTCAGATTTCTCCGGCATTCTATATTCTTAAACAGAAAAATATTGGAGAATTTACCAAGAATACAGAAAATTACGATTATACAGAGAATCAGAACCTGCCTAATGTCAAGGTGCCTGTAGAATGGATTCTCGATGGAGTTGAAGTCTATACAACCACAAGTGACAAAAACTCTAAAAGGCTGACATCAGAAATTGACAACGGATATGTCATGTTTACAAAGGCTCTCGGGTATTCTGTATACAGGAATGTGGACCAGGAAGCTACTGAAGCCATAGAAGGCAACAAAGAGAAACTTATCTACAACTATTCTATGGGAACAGTGGATGTTGAAGGTTCAACCGACCCTTCAGGCATAGATGCAGAGGCGTCAATAAAGAACGGGGCCGTAATCATCTACAAGGACACCAACAACTCGACAAATGACTTCCATCAGAGAAGACAGGCGTCAATAAAATAAGTATTTTCAATATAATCTTTTGTTGAATGGAAACCTGCAGAACATTTTGCACAGCATTGCTTCTGACGGCAGTCTGTGCCGTAACCGGTGCGCAGCCAAGAAGAGGAATGTATGACTTTCAGTTCATCAGGGAGGACAATCCATGGCTCACGTCATCGAACGCTTCGGGATTGAGCTCTCTGCAAGCAGACCGCACCTCATACGTTGAAGCATTCTTCAGAAAGGATGACGGAGGACTTGTAGGCAACAACGGCTCCGACAATGCTCTGCAGGCTGGACTATGCACAGAATCCTACGTAAGGATTTCAGACAGGATATCATTCTTCGGCAGAATGGCCTACAAATACACACACGGGAAGAATATGGGGGGACCGATTCTATTGGACCCCTCATACAATCCTGTCAATTTTTACGAGGACAGCCCGGAAACCACCGGTGCCAAGAACAAGGAACAGTATATCATTGGCGGAGGCATTTCATACAGTTTCAACAGGAAATGGTCCATCGGAGCAAGAATAGATTATGAGGCTGCATACGGAGCCAAACGGAAGGACCCCCGTTTTCAGAACGACTGGATGGACCTTGACATAACTATCGGAGGAAAATTCTCCCCGTCAGAAAAGTTTTCTGTCGGAGCAGATTTCCTTTTCAGGAACACAATCGAGAAAATCAATGCCGACATTTTCGGCGTCAAGGACAAGCAATATTTTACATTCATAGACTATGGAGGTCTTTTCGGCCGCCGTGAAGGACTGGCAAGCGATACCGGTTTTATCCCGATAAACGCCTCACAGCCAATGGACAATCTTTTCTATGGAGGGTCCGTCCAAATCGAGGCAGGAGACAAAGTCAAAGTATTCAACGAACTCACTTTTACTGCACGTGACGGCTCATATGGCAAAAAAAGTTCTTCAACCGTCCTCTTCTTCGAATATGGAGGATATACATTGTCCTATTCAGGAGATCTTCTTATCCGTAACAGGGCAGAAAATCTGCACAAAGTCCACCTCAAGGCCGAATATGAAAGCATAAGGACAAACGAGAACATATACAGAAGGACGACCCCGGCCGGTTCTGCCACAGTAATCGAATATTTCGGACAGAACGAGATACAGACAAGAACGGCAATAAAAGGCAACCTGTCCTATACCGGCTATCTCGGCATTGAAAATTTCCGGGCGGAATGGGAATACGGAATCAATGCAGATATAGACTATCTTTCCACTCTGACAACCATATATCCGCATTACAGACAATCCCGCACAGCTTGTCTGTCTGCCGAGATATACGGCAAGAAGAACTTTACCGTTTCCGACAACATATTCACCCTCGGAATCAACGGAGAATTTGTAATGGGAAGCGGTATTCCGAAAAACGACGGGACATATAGCGGAAGTTCCTCGGAACAGCCACGTTCTGCTGACGTATATCTCAACAGGGATTTCGAATACAAGACTATTTCAAGGGCGGGTGCATCATTATCATTCAGATATACCCGTCTGTTCAAAAAGAACTTCTCGATTTATGCAGACATAAGCGACAGATATGTGAGAGCGTTGAAAGCTCCCGAATTCCTCGGGAACGGATTCCGCAACAGCTTTGTATTCACATTGGGTTGCGCATTCTGACAAGCCGAAAACACAAAATCAACAATATCCGATGAAAAACAATTTTCTGATCAGCATACTGGGAGTCATAGCGGCATTTGTCTGCACTGACATCAACGCCCGGGGAAACATAGCGGATGACCCGGAAGTCGTAATAGGGAAACTTGACAACGGACTGACCTATTATCTGTGGCACAATGAAAAGCCCGAAGGATGCGCCGATTTCTATATAGTGCACAATGTAGGTGCGCTCCAGGAAGAGGACAACCAGAACGGGCTTGCGCATTTCCTCGAACACATGGCCTTCAACGGGACGAAGCATTACCCGGACAAGAAGATTCTTGAATTCCTTGAGCAGGAGGGAGTAAGGTTCGGATACAATATCAACGCCTATACTTCAAAATATGAAACCGTCTACAATATTTCATCAGTCCCTCTTGTAAGGGAATCCTTCGTAGATTCCGTACTTATGGTACTGCACGACTGGTCCTGCGACATCACCTGCGGGCAGAAGGCACTGGACGATGAAAGAGGAGTCATAAGCGAGGAATGGAGAAGAAGGGATGAACCAAGGAGCAGGATGGCAATGAGGCAGAATGAACTGATATATCACGGTTCCCGACACAACGAGAGAACAGTCCTCGGCACACTTGAAATAATCAACGGATTCAGACGCGATGAAATCCTCGACTTCTATCACAAATGGTACAGGCCTGACCTTCAGGCCATAATCGTGGTCGGTGATTTCGACACATCTTCTATGGAAGACAAGGTCAGGAAAATGTTTTCCGACATCAGGAAGCAGGACAATCCGGCGGAAAAGGAGGTTTACCCTATTCCTTCCCTGGAAGAGCCTCTGTTCGAGAATATGATTGATCCGGAAATCAAATATCACACATTGAAGGTAATACACAGACAGCCTTTCCCTACACGTGAAGAAAGGGGAAGCGTCTTTTATCTGCAGGACCTGTTTGCAAGACAGATAGTCACAGCCGTCGTCGAGGAACGCTTCAAGAGGGCAGCCAGAAAAGAAGACTCACCGCTGAAGTCTGCAGTTCTTGTGACCAACCCGTCAAATGTGGATTTCTATACATCCATGTTCACAATGTCTCCAAAGGCTGATACCCTTTCGGAAGAGGCTTTGGCTTTCTACGCCAGAGAAATCAGACGCATTACAGACTTCGGAATCACGGAAGACGAATTCAATGAGGCGAAATCCGCCACATACAAAAAGAACAGGCTCAACGCCCTGCCGTCACCGGACGACGTGACATCAAAAGAAAAGGTAAATTTCTGCAAGGAACATTTTCTCCGTGGAATTCCTTGCATAATGCCGTCCGATTACAAAAAACTCCAGAAGGACATTCTTGATGAACTTTCCTTTGACTTTGCGCAGGGATATATCAGCAAAATGTTCAAAGAAAGCGAGAAAATATACTCATTCAGCATCAACACCACGGACGAATACAAACTTCCGTCCGTGGAAAGGATGAAAGAAATAATCGCCGGGCAGGACAGTGTAGTACTGGAACCGGAATACATATCATACAAGACACTTGAACTTGACACGGCCCCGGAAGCCGGACAAATAGTAAAATGCAGGCCATTGAAAAATGTCGAAGGGGAAATCTGGACATTGAGCAACGGGGCCAGAGTATACTGGCTCCCTTCCGAAAAGGTCAAGTCCAATGTCCATCTGGCTATGACAGCACTGTTTGAGACAGGATACGGGGCATTCCCTCAGGAATATAAAGGAGAATCCATAATGGCCAGATATTTCCTTGACAGGTATCTGGGACTCGGGAATATGGACAAGATGGAAATGAAGAGCGCGTCAGGTTCCGGAGATGTCTTACTGACTGTGAAGTTCGGAAGGAAATACTCTTCCGTCAACGTTCTTGCCGATGAAAAGGATGCCGAAAGAGCGTTCAGAATGACTTATACGCAATTGATGTCACCGAACTTCTCGACAGAGGAGACCCTTGAAAAATATAAAAGGGACAATATAAACCTTATCAGAAAAGGAAAGAACAACATCAGGCATTTCGAGGAGGAAAGAACTGCATTGAAATACGGTAATGACCCGTGGCTTTCAGATCCGGATTCAGCTCAAGTCAGAAACGTCGACTATGATTTCGTAAAACAGATTTTCAGACGCAGCTTTTCCGCTTTCGACAAAATGACTATTTTTGTTTCCAGTGATCTGGACAGGGAGACTGTAAAGGACCTTGCCTGCAGATATATCGCATCATTAAGCGGAGAGACAGATGCCGGGAAAACCGAATACAGCCCGCTGGTTCCGGCGTACAGAGGAACGGTCATTCTGGACAGGACCTATTCAGCCGCATCTGCCCCGAAAAGTGATGTGCGCTATTGCTTCTGCACAAAACTGCCTCAGGACCCGAAAAGCAGGATCACATTGGAAATTCTTGACTACATTATGGGCAACAGGGCTTTGAACCAGATCAGGGAAGTACGCGGAGGGACATATTATGTCCAGTTCTCGTCAGATACATACGCCGACTGCAAAGGAATTACCGAATCTTCAGTCAGTTTCCAGACAAGACCTGAGATGACGGATATTCTTGTTGAGGACGTGCGGACACTTATGAATGAAATGTCAGCTTCAGGACCTTCAAGGGACGAAATGGAGGCCGCGGTAAAATATTTTATAAAACACCGCAATGAAAAGAAAGCGGACAGGGAAAATTCTCTACGGACAAAGCTCAGTGAAGGCATAAGCACAATTATGGACGGAGAGGATTTCAGCTATGACTATGAGAAGGTCATCAGAAGCATCACGGCCAAGGACGTACAGAAAACTGCGAGGGAACTCAATAACGGTGACAGATATATTTCAATATTCAGGGAATTATAAAACAAAATATTATGGCTAAAAAATCTACAATCATCAGGAACTGGCCGAAGCACCTCCTTCAATGGGGGATACTTCTTGCCCTGGTCGTATTTATCACAGGACTGATCCCGTCAAAAGAACCGGTTGACCCGGAGGCTCTCTGCCCTATGGGAGGTCTGGAAGCCCTTACAACCTATATGGTAAGGGGATCGCTTCCGTGCAGTAT
>ERZ778510.1562-NODE-1562-length-14258-cov-5.724424_pt1 | contig 14258 bp, 13 predicted proteins | sample MGYA00510348_ERZ778510 | MGnify/ENA primary metagenome ERZ778510 (study PRJEB29527, sample SAMN07138969) | mouse gut metagenome | material: feces | host: mouse | place: China:Nanjing | collected 2016-01-25 ... | reverse complement strand
TTATTAGAAAATCCGCGGATTCGGTAAGGCAGGGGCAAAACCGGACGTCCGGAAAACTTCAGGAGCCGCTTCTGACGTTTTTCAGTTCATCAAGCAGCTGGAAGGGAACAGCAAGACCGGACCGGATGCCGGTTCCAAGGGCGATATCCGGCTTGTTTTTTCCATGAAAATCAGAACCGCCGGTGATGAGAAGCCCGTACTGTTCGGCCAGAGAACGGACAAAGGCTTCATCGGATCCGTGGTTCAGTACATAGACAGCTTCTATGCCCATAAGGCCGGCTTCCTTGAGTTCGCAGATGAGCAGGCGAAGCTGTTTTCTGGACAGGGCATAGAGAAGCGGATGGGCCAGCACCGGAATGCCGTCATGGGCGAGGATCAGGCGGATGGCATCTGCGGGAGTTACCTCGGATTTGGGGACAAAGCAGGCGGCATGCGCTCCCAGATATTTGTCAAAGGCGATCTTACGCGTCTCAACCAGGCCATGGTCAACCATCCACGCAGCCATATGGGCGCGGGTGATGACGGCATCCGGAAAGGCTTCTGTGAGAACGTCCATGGAGACGGGAAAGCCGGTGTGCTCCCGGATTCGTTCGCACATCTGCACATTTCTGGTATGACGGGCGTTCAGATATCCGCGGAGCTCCTTCTGAAAGGTGCCGGCATGGTAGTCAATAAAATAACCAAGCACATGGATGTCCCGGTGGAGCCATCGGGTGGAAAATTCAATGCCGGGGACGATTTCCAGACCGGAGCCTCTGGCAGCGCGGACCGCCTCATCGATGCCGTCGGTGGTATCGTGGTCGGTCAGGGCAAAAGCGGACAGGCCGGCGGAAAGAGCGAGTGCGACCAGTTCTTCCGGAGTCAGGGAACCGTCAGAATAAGTAGAATGGACATGCAGATCTATGGTCTTCATAAAAACCTCCTGAATAAAAATCCGGCATCTGCCCGCAGGATGTCATGGCAGGAACAGACGCGGTTTTCATGTATTGTATAGAAAGAGTATAACACATATGAAGGAATTTTTGAAAATAGTATTTGGGCTGGCATTTCCCATCGCGCTTCAGAACCTGATCAATACAGCGGTGACGACGGCGGATGTGGTCATGCTTGGAAAAGTCGGGGAGACAGCGCTTTCCAGCGGCTCTCTGGCAGGACAGGTACAGTTCGTCATGAGCCTGATGGTGTTCGGAATGACCTCCGGGGCTTCTGTATTGACGGCACAGTACTGGGGAAAGAAGGATCTGAAGACCATAGAGAAGGTGTTCAGCATGACTCTCTGTTTTGTGTTGACGGCAGGGGTGCTCTTTTTTCTTGCATCGGAGCTTTTTCCGGAACAGATCATGCATATTTTTTCTTCGGAACAGGAAGTGATCAAAGGCGGAGCGTCCTACCTTCGGATTGTAGCCTTCAGCTATCCGCTGTCGGCCTTCTGCACCGGCTATCTGTATCTGATGCGCAGCATCGAGCGGGCAAAGATCGGGACCGCCGTCTTTGCCTGCTCCCTTGTGGCAAATGTAATCATGAATGCGGTCTTTATCTTCGGACTTCTGGGGGCGCCTGCCATGGGGGTCCGGGGCGCGGCGCTGGCGACTTTTCTGTCCCGTTGTCTGGAATTTGTGATCGTCGTTTTTTACATGTGGAAGATCAACCGGCAGGTGCGGATCAGAAGAGGATATTTCTTTCACTGGGACCGCCTGCTTCTGAAAGATTTTCTGGTGCTGTCCATTCCGGTGGTATTAAATGAAACGCTGTGGGGTGCGGGCATGTCCGCCAATGCGGCAATTCTGGGACAGCTTGGGAGTCCGGCAGCGGCGGCGAATTCGGTAGTCCGCGTGATCCGGGAGCTGGTGATGGTCATGAGCATTGGATTGTCCGCAGCCACCAGTGTACTGGTAGGAAAGGCAATCGGAGAGAAAAAGCTGGATATGGCAAAGACATATGCAAGAAGAATGGTGCTCTTAAGCATTGTCATGACCTCCTGTGCCAGCGCGGCGATGTTTTCCCTTCGTCATGTGATTACCGATGCGCTGACACTTGGACCGACGGCAAAAGAATATCTTCTGTTTATGCTGGCAGTACTGGCAGTGTACAATCTGTGCCAGTCCGTGACCTGTCCGGTTATCGTGGGCGTACTGCGGGCAGGCGGCGATACCAGATTCGGCCTGATTCTGGAGGGCAGCGCGCTGTGGGTCGGTTCCATCCTGATGGGATGGATCGGAGCATTTATTCTGCACCTGCCGGTCCGGACGGTATTTGCGCTTCTGATGCTGGACGAATTCATCAAGCTGCCCTTTGCGGCATGGAGATACCGGTCGAAGGTGTGGCTGAAGGATGTGACACGATAAAGTAAGGTTTTCTGCCGGTTTTCCTGAGTAATCGGGGCAGGTGAAAGAAAAAAGATTGACATTTTGTGTAAAAACGGTATGATTTTGGAAGTGAAACTATGTACAGGAGGAAGAGATCATGGATTATGCAAAAGAATCACTAAGGCTTCATGGAGAGTGGAAGGGTAAGATTGAGGTTGTGGCAACGGTACCGGTGGCGACGAAGGATGATCTGTCGCTGGCGTATACGCCGGGAGTGGCACAGCCCTGTCTGGAGATCCAGAAGGATATAGAGAAGAGTTATGAGCTGACCAGACGCCATAATATGTGTCTGGTGGTGACGGACGGAAGCGCGGTGCTGGGGCTTGGAGATATCGGTCCGGAGGCAGGGATGCCGGTGATGGAGGGAAAATGTGTGCTTTTCAAGGCTTTTGGCGACGTGGATGCTTTTCCGCTCTGTATCAAGAGTAAGGACGTGGATGAAATCGTCAATACCATTTATCTGATTTCGGGAAGTTTTGGCGGGGTGAATCTGGAAGATATCTCCGCGCCCAGATGTTTTGAGATTGAGAAAAAACTGAAGGAGAAGTGTGATATTCCGATCTTCCATGACGATCAGCACGGCACGGCGATCATTACGCTGGCAGGTCTGACCAATGCTCTGAAAGTAGTGAAGAAGCAGAAAGAAGAAGTTCAGATAGTGGTAAATGGCGCCGGAGCGGCGGCAATCTCCATTACAAAGCTGCTTTTGACCGCAGGATTTCAGCATATCACTCTGTGCGACCGGAACGGGGCGATCTATGAAGGACGTGCAGACGGTATGAACCCGGTCAAGGAAGAGATGGCGAAGGTAACGAATCTTGAGAAGAGACAGGGAACGCTTGCGGATATGCTGGCAGGTGCAGACGTCTTCATCGGAGTAAGCGCACCGAAGATGGTGACCACAGAGATGGTAAAGACCATGAAGAAAGACGCAGTCATCTTTGCCTGTGCGAATCCGACGCCGGAGATCTTTCCGGAGGAAGCAAAGGCAGGCGGTGCGAGAGTCGTGTCAACCGGCAGAAGCGATTTCCCGAATCAGATCAACAATGTGCTGGCATTTCCGGGAATCTTCCGGGGCGCTTTTGATGTGCGGGCCAGCGATATCAATGATGAGATGAAGCTTGCCGCGGCGAAGGCGCTGGCAGACCTGATCTCTGACGAAGAGCTGAACGAAGAATATATCATCCCGAAGGCTTTTGATCCGAGAGTCGGAAAGGCAGTGGCGGCTGCGGTGGCAGAGGCTGCCAGAAGGACAGGGGTTGCCAGAATCTGACAGGACTTTCATAATCCGCAGTGAGAACGGACGCCGCCGCAGGCGGAAAATTCCCTTCGCAACCTCGGACCGTCAGCGTCTTTGCAGCGCAATATTTCACACATTTCACACATTTTACACAATTGCGAAAAAACACTTGCATTTACCGGAACTTGTGATATACTGGTAGTAACTGAATAACGTAGACTGAAGAAAGGGGTGGGCAAGAGTCCACTCCTTCTTATATGTCTGTCTGCGTGGAAGAACTGCTGGGTATTGCGTCCGGCAGGAGCTGACCGGGTGGAAAAGGAGGACTTATACTTGGCAAGACGGGAAAGTTATGAGGAGAAGACAGAAGCGCTTCTGATGCCGATGCTGACAGAGCATCAGTTCGAGCTTGTGGATGTGGAGTTCGTCAAAGAGGCGGGTACATGGTTTCTGAGAGCTTACATTGACAAGCCGGGCGGAATCACGATCGACGATTGTGAGAAGATCAGCCGGGCGCTGTCGGATCAGCTGGATGAAAAAAACTTTATCGAGGAAAGCTATATACTGGAAGTGAGTTCACCAGGACTCGGGAGGCCTCTTAAGAAAGAAAAGGATTTTGTAAGAAGCCAGGGCGAATCCGTGGATGTGAAACTGTTTCGGGCAGTCGATAAGCAGAAGGAATTCACGGGAATCCTGAAAGAGTGGGACAAAGAGACGGTGACGCTGGAATTTGAAGACGGAGCCGTGCTGAAGATCGAGAGGGCCAATATCGCCCTGATTCGTCTGGCATTCGATTTTTAAGGAGGATAAGATAGAAAATGAACACTGAATTAAAGATGGCGCTGGATATTCTGGAAAAAGAAAAAGATATCAGTAAAGAAGTCATGCTGGATGCCATTGAAAATTCCCTGATAACTGCGTGCAAAGGACATTTTGGCAAGGATACGGATAATTTCCGCGTAACGATCGACCGGGAGACATTTGACTTCCATGTGTATGTGGAGAAGACGGTCGTGGAGGAACCGGAGAACGACGTAACGGAGATCAGCCTTGCAGCAGCGAAACTGATCGACAGTAAATATGAACTGGGTGATATTGTACAGGAGGAAGTAAAATCCAGAGAATTCGGGCGGATTACCACTCAGAATGCAAGAAATGTTATCCTTCAGAAAATCCGTGAAGAAGAACGGAAGGTATTATACAATCAGTACTATGGAAAAGAAAAGGACGTGGTCACCGGAGTGGTCCAGCGTTATATCGGCAGGAATGTAAGCGTGAATCTGGGCAAGGTGGATGCGATCCTGAATGAAAACGAGATGGTGAAGGGAGAGGTCTTTACGCCGACCGAGCGGATCAAGGTATATATCCTGGAGGTGAAGGATACAACGAAGGGCCCGAGAGTCCTGGTGTCCAGAACGCATCCGGAACTGGTAAAGCGTCTCTTTGAGTCAGAGGTCACGGAGGTGCGGGACGGCACGGTGGAGATCAAGAGCATTGCCAGAGAAGCAGGTTCAAGGACGAAGATAGCCGTCTGGTCCAATGATCCGGATGTGGATCCGGTGGGGGCGTGCGTCGGAATGAACGGCGCCCGTGTCAATGCCATCGTGAACGAACTGAAGGGTGAGAAGATCGATATCATCAACTGGAATGAAAATCCGGCTCTTCTGATCGAAAATGCATTAAGTCCGGCAAAGGTCGTTGTGGTTCTGGCGGATCCGGAGGAGAAAACGGCGAAGGTGGTCGTTCCGGATTATCAGCTGTCTCTTGCCATCGGAAAGGAAGGGCAGAATGCAAGGCTTGCAGCGAGGCTGACCGGCTTCAAGATCGATATCAAGAGTGAGAGTCAGGCAAACGCCATCGAAGACTTTTATGAGGGCTTCTATGATGACGACGAGGATGAGTACGATGAGGAATACACAGACGAGTATGATGAGGATGGTACTTATTACGAGGAGGAAACAGAGGCGTATGAGTCCGGAGATGAGGCTGCTGAAGAGGCAGAGGAGCAGGAAGTGACAGAATGGGATCAGTAAGAAAGGTTCCGATGCGCAAATGCACCGGATGCGGCGAGATGAAGAGCAAACGTGAAATGCTGCGTGTCCTGCGTACAACAGAGGATGAGATCATTCTGGATGCGACGGGCAGGAAGAATGGGAGAGGCGCATATCTGTGCGGGAGCACGGAGTGCTTTCAGAAGGCGGTAAAGTCCAGAGGACTGGAGCGGTCCCTGAAGACTGTGATTCCTGCAGAAGTCTATGAGAGTCTGGAAAAGGAGATAGAAAAGTTTGCAGAGAAGTAAGGTTCTGTCATATCTGGGCCTGGCTACGAAAGCCGGCCGGGTCTCGAGCGGAGAATTTAGTGTGGAAAAGTCAGTAAGACAGCACAGGGCAAAGCTGGTGATTGTATCAGAAGATGCCTCAGAGACTTCGAAAAAGAATTTTCGCAACATGTGTACTTACTATAAGGTGCCGCTGTATTTCTTCGGAAGCCGGGAAGAACTGGGGGCAGCCTGCGGGAAAGAGACAAGGGTGTCTGCAGCAGTAGAAGATGAAGGACTGGCGGATGCGGCGATCCGCGCGATACAGGAATCAGGTATTGGAGGTAGTAAGTATGTCGAGTAAAAATATTCGGGTGTATGAACTCGCGAAACAACTGAACAAAACGAGCAAAGAAGTAATGGCCGTACTGGCAGAGAAAAATATTGAGGTGACAACACATATGGCAACACTGGAAGAGAATCAGGTATCAATGGTGCGTGCAAAGCTCGGCGAGCCGAAGCCGGCAAAAGAAGAAAAGCAGGCGCCAAAGCAGGAGGCGACGCCTGCACAGGCACAGACGCAGGAAGCAAAGCCGGCGCCGAAGAAGAAAAAATTTATCGTTGTGCACAATCCGGAAAACAGCCGGGATAAAAAGAGTCCGGAGCGCAGGACGGCAGCGAAGAAACCAAGGGGAGAGCGTCCGCAGTCCCGTCGGGAAGCGGCAGCAAAGCCTGAGGCGAAGGCAAAACCGGCAGCAAAGCCTGAGGGGAAGGCGAAGCCGGAGGTAAAACCGCTTGCCGTAAAGGCGGATCTGAAACCGGCGGCAAAGCCGGAAACGAAGATTGAGGCGAAAAGCGAGACGAAGCCGGAAAACAGGAAAGCGGAAGCGCGCACGGAAAACCGTCCGCCTGCACGCTCTTTGGAAGGCAGCCGGAATAACGCAGACCGTCCGCAGGGGAACCGTCAGGACGGAAGGAACAACGGGAACCGTCAGGATGGAAGAGCCGGCGCAAACCGTCAGGGCTATAACCGTACAGACCGTCCGCAGGGGAACCGTCAGGACACAAGAACGGGCGCAGACCGTCAGGGCTATAACCGCACCGACCGTCCGCAGGGCAGCCGTCAGGATGGAAGAACCGACCGTCCGGGCTATAACAGGAATAATAACGGCACGGACCGTCCAAACTATAACCGCACAGACCGCCCGCAGGGCAACCGTCAGGATGGAAGAACGGGCGGCTATAACAGCCGCGGGCGCACAGACCGTCCGCAGGGAGGACGTCCGGATAACCGCGGCGGACAGGGCGGAAGAAACACGCTGGGACGTCAGATGAACAAGGCATTTGAGACGCCTGTGGAGTCAAAGCCGGAGAACAGGAGGTACGATAACCGCAACCACCAGAAGCAGGAAAAGCAGTATAAGGATGCGGATATCAGCAAGCTGAAGAACAAACCGGGAAGATTCATAAGACCGGAGACCAGGCCTGCCGCTGTGAGGAAGGAAGACCTGGAGCCGAAGAAGCTTCCGCTGCCGGAGAGCATCAGCATTGCGGATCTGGCGGAACGTATGAAGATTCAGCCCTCCGCCATCATCAAGAAGCTGTTCCTGGAAGGCAAGATGCTGACCGTGAATTCAGAGCTGGATTTCGACTCTGCCGGTGAGATTGCCATGGAGTACAATTTTGATCCGGAACCGGAGGTGAAGGAAGACGTCATCGGGAAGATGCTGGAAGATCAGGAGGATCCGGAGGATACTCTGGTCGGGAGAGCGCCGGTTGTCTGTGTTATGGGCCATGTTGATCATGGAAAGACCTCTCTTCTGGATGCCATCCGCCATACCAATGTGACAGACCGGGAGGCAGGCGGAATTACCCAGCACATCGGCGCCTATATGGTGACCGCAGGCGGAAGACAGATCACATTCCTGGATACGCCGGGACATGAAGCGTTCACTGCCATGCGTATGCGCGGCGCCAGTTCCACGGATATCGCGATCCTTGTGGTGGCGGCAGATGACGGTGTGAAGCCGCAGACCATCGAAGCCATCAACCATGCCAGAGCGGCAGAAGTGGAGATCGTGGTGGCGATCAACAAGATCGACAAGCCGGGCGCGAATGTGGATAAAGTCAAACAGGAGCTGACGGAATACGGCCTGATCTCCGAGGACTGGGGCGGAAGTACCATCTGTGTTCCGGTATCGGCAAAATCCAGAGAGGGTATCAGCGATCTTCTTGACATGGTTCTTCTGACGGCCGACGTGCTGGAGCTGAAGGCAAATCCGAAACGTCAGGCAAGAGGCCTTGTCATCGAAGCAGAGCTGGATAAGGGGAAAGGTCCGGTTGCAACCGTGCTGGTACAAAAGGGCATGCTCCATGTGGGAGACTTTATTGCAGCAGGAGCTTCTTACGGAAAAGTCCGTGCCATGATGGATGACAAGGGACGCCGGGTGAAAGAGGCGGGACCGTCGACTCCGGTGGAGATCCTTGGTCTGAATGATGTGCCGATGGCGGGAGAGATCTTCGTTTCTCCGCAGACAGATAAGGAAGCAAGGAATTTTGCGGAGACCTTTATCAAGGAAAGCCGCGAGAAGATGCTGGAGGATACGAAGCTCAAGATGTCTCTGGATGACCTGTACTCCCAGATCCAGACGGGCAATCTGAAGGAGCTGAACCTGATCATCAAGGCAGATGTGGCAGGTTCTGTGGAAGCAGTGAAGCAGTCCCTTCTGAAGCTTTCCAACGAGGAAGTTGTGGTCAAATGCATCCATGGCGGAGTGGGAGCCATCAACGAATCCGACATCATCCTGGCAAGCGCGTCCAGGGCGATCATCATCGGATTCAATGTCAAGCCGGATGCGGCGGCCAAGGACACGGCAGAACGTGAGAAAGTCGACCTGCGTCTGTACCGCGTGATCTACGACGCGATCGCAGATGTGGAGCGGGCGATGAAAGGAATGCTCGATCCGATCTTCGAAGAGAAGGTTCTCGGCCATGCGGAGATCCGCCAGATCTTCAAGGCGTCCGGCGTGGGCAATATTGCCGGTTCCTATGTGCTGGACGGCGTCTTCCAGAGAGGCTGCAAGATCCGTATTTCCAGAGAAGGAAAGCAGATCTACGAAGGAGAGCTGGCATCCCTGAAGCGGTTCAAGGATGATGTAAAAGAAGTAAAGGCAGGCTACGAATGTGGTCTGGTATTTGAGAAATTCAATGAGATTCAGGAACTGGATGTCGTTGAATCCTATACAATGGTAGAGGTGCCAAGATAGAATGAGAAAAAACAGCATTAAAAACACCCGTGTGAACGGAGAAGTCCAGAAGGTCCTGTCAGAGATTATCCGGGGAGAGATCAAAGACCCGCGCATCAGCCCGATGACATCGGTGGTGCAGGTGCAGGTTGCCCCGGATCTGAAGACCTGCAAGGCATATATCAGTGTGCTGGGGGATGAAGAAGCCAGAAAGAACACACTGCAGGGCCTGCAGAGTGCAGTGGGGTATATCCGCCGGCAGCTGGCAGGAGAGCTGAACCTTCGGAATACACCGGAGATTACGTTTATTCTGGATCAGTCCATCGAATACGGGATCAACATGTCAAAACGAATTGACGAAGTAGTCGGCGGTAACGAAGATAACTGAACACAGCATCCGTTCTGGATATTATGAGGCGGATGCAGAATGCAAACAGGGGGGATAAGGATGCAGTTTGATAAGGAGTTGCAGGATGTCCGTACAGTTGCCATTGCCGGCCATGTCAGGCCTGACGGTGACAGCGTTGGAGCCTGCATTGGCCTGTGGCATTACATAAGAGATAATTTTCCGCAGATACAGGCAGATATCTGGCTGGAGAAGCCGGATGAAAAGTTCGCGGTTCTTGCCGGGTTTGATGCGATCCGACAGGCGGGAGAAGAAAAAGACGCGTACGACCTGTTTGTAGCGGTGGATTGCGCAGTCTGTGATCGTCTTGGAGATGCAGTACCATATTTTGACTGTGCCGGCAGAACCATATGTGTGGATCACCACGTCAGCAATGAAGGTTATGCAGAGTTAAACGTGATCGATGCAGACGCAAGCTCTACCTGTGAAGTTCTGTGCAGAATGATGGATCCGGATAAAATATCCCGGGAAACGGCTGCGGCGCTTTATACCGGAATCGCCCACGATACCGGAGTCTTCCAGTACGGCTGCACATCACCGGATACCATGCGTATGGCAGCCATGCTGATGGAGAAGGGAATTGCATACAGCCATATTCTGGAAGAGACCTTTTATAAGAGGACCTACCGTCAGAATCAGATCCTGGGCAAAGCGCTTCTGGAAAGTATGCGTATTCTGGACGGAAGAGGCGTTGTCAGTGTGGTAAGAAGAAAAGAACTGGCCTTTTTTGGAGTGACACCCATAGATCTGGACGGCATTGTCAGCCAGCTTCGGATGACAGAAGGAGTGGAAGTTGCGATCTTTCTGTATGAGACGGATAACCTGGAATACAAAGTCTCTCTTCGGTCCAAAGCAGTGGTGGACGTAAGCGAGGTGGCCTCCTATTTTGGCGGCGGCGGACATGTGCGCGCGGCAGGTGTGACCATGAAGGGGACCTTCCATGATATCGTCAACAATCTGACCCTACATATTGATCATCAGCTGACGGAGCAGGATAAGCAGTGAGAAACGGAGTTATCAATATTTATAAAGAGCAGGGCTTTACCTCGCATGATGTGGTGGCAAAGCTGCGTGGGATTTTAAAACAGAAAAAGATCGGCCATACAGGAACTCTCGATCCGGATGCGGAGGGAGTTCTTCCTGTATGCCTCGGCAGCGGGACAAAGCTGTGCGACATGCTGACAGACAGGGACAAGACCTATGAGGCTGTACTGCTGCTTGGACAGAGTACGGATACGCAGGACATATCCGGGACCGTTCTGGAACGGGCGGAGGTGTCTGTGACAGAAGCGATGGCGGGAGAAGCGATCTTAAGCTTCGTGGGTGCGTATGAGCAGATTCCGCCCATGTATTCCGCCCTGAAGGTGGGCGGCAGGAAACTGTGCGACCTGGCTCGGGCAGGGCAGGAAGTGGAGCGGAAGGCAAGGCCGGTGGTGATCTACGGGATCGAAATTCTGGAGGTCTGTATGCCCAGAATCCGTATGTCCGTGTCCTGTTCCAAGGGCACGTATATCCGGACGCTGTGCCATGATATCGGAGAGAAGCTGGGCTGCCATGGCTGTATGGAAAAGCTTCTGCGGACGAAGGCGGGACAGTTTCTGCTGGAGGACAGTCTGCGTCTTTCCGAAGTAGAACGGCTCAGGGATGAAGGAAGGCTTGAAGAAGCAATCCTGCCCGTAGATGAGGTATTTACAGCGCATCCGAAGGCCGTATTAAAGAAAGAAAGCTCCCGTCTGGGGTATAACGGAAATCCTTTCCGGAAAACCGATCTCACCGTTCAGGATGTGAAAGAGGGCGAGATCCGCGTGTATGACCATGCCGGAGCCTTCATTGGAATCTATGCATGGCATCCCGGGCAACGCCTGTACCGTCCGGTAAAGATGTTTTACCAGAGTCCGGCGAACGGGCAGATCTGCTGAAGCAGAATTATTATAAATGAAAATGAGAGAACAGGTATGAATTATGTGACAGGAAACACACACTTTCATATGGAAGGTCCCTGTGCCGTAAGCCTTGGAAAATTCGACGGGGTTCACCGCGGACATCAGAAGCTGCTTCGGCATGTGCTTTCCGGAAAGGATCAGGGACTGGCCGCGGTCATATTTACCTTTGAAAAAAATCCGACCCGGATGCTTTCCGGACTGTCCGGTCAGAATATCGTGACCAATGAAGAACGCCGCCGTCTGCTGGAAGATGCAGGCGTAGACCATCTTCTGGAGTGCCCGTTCGTTCCGGAGATCTCCCTTATGGAAGCGAAGACCTTTATAAAAGAGATCCTGGTAGAGCAGCTGCATGCGGCTTTTGTGGCGGTCGGCGAAGATTTCCGGTTCGGACATCAGCGCAGGGGGGATTTCCGGATGCTGGAGCGTATGGGGAAGCAATACGGTTTTCAGGTGGAAGTGGTGGAAAAGGAAAAAAGCCATAACCGGGATATCAGCAGTACGTATGTGCGGGAAGCGCTTCATGAAGGAAATATTCCGCTGGCCAATGAACTGCTGGGATACCGGTATTTTGTCAGCGGAGAGGTGCTTCACGGCAGGCAGATCGGACGGACACTGGGGTTGCCCACAACGAATCTTCTGCCGCCGCCGGACAAGCTTCTGCCGCCTAACGGAGTGTATCTGACCAGAACCCTGCTGGATGAGGAAGAGTACTACGGGATTACCAACATCGGTTACAAGCCTACGGTGGGAGGAGAGACGCATAAAGGAGTGGAGACCTTTCTGTTTGGCTATGAAGGGGATCTGTACGGGCGTTTTCTGAATGTGGAATTTCTGGAATATGAGCGTCCAGAGCAGAAATTCAAGTCTCTGGAGGAGCTGAAAGCGCGGATTTTGTCGGATGTTCACTGGGGAAAAAGTAAAATTTATGTAAAATCTTAAAGAATATCTTGTAAGTTATGTAAAATTAGAGTAAAGTATATATAAAGCGTATGTAAAAAACATACGCTTTTGTGTTGTGTACCTGAAAACAAAAGACAATGAGGTAGAGGGATATGGAGATAAGTATAATCGTGTCACTGATGGGAGGCCTTGGGCTTTTTCTGCTGGGAATGAAACAGATGAGCGATGGTCTGGAGAAGGCAGCAGGAGCCAAGATGCGAAGCATCCTGGAAGCAGTTACGACAAACCGGATTATGGGAACGCTGGTAGGTATTCTGTTCTGTGCAGTGATCCAGTCATCCAGTGCAACGACGGTTATGGTGGTCAGCTTTGTCAATGCCGGAATGATGACGCTGTATCAGGCGGCAGGAGTGATTATGGGTGCCAACATCGGTACCACCGTGACTTCTCAGCTGGTGTCTTTCAATCTGTCTGCATATGCGCCGGTGTTTCTGTTTGCAGGAGTGCTGCTGACTCAGTTTGTAAAAAATGATCGGGTGAAGAAGATCGGGGAAGTCATTCTCGGCTTTGGAGTTCTGTTTATGGGGCTTTCCGTGATGTCGGGCAGTATGTCGAGCCTGAAGGATTCCCCGCAGGTGGCGGGGCTTTTGAGCGGGCTTACGAATCCGCTGCTTGGAGTTTTGATGGGAACCGTTATTACGGCTGTGATTCAGAGTTCTTCTGTAACGGTCAGTATCGTTCTTCTGATGGCGCAGCAGGGTCTTCTGGAGCTCCCGATCTGTTTCTATATCATACTTGGATGTAATATCGGCGCCTGTATGTCTGCGATGCTGGCTTCTCTGAGCGGAAAAAAGGATGCCAAGCGGGCGGCGCTCATTCATCTGTTCTTCAACATTATCGGTACGATCATCATGTATGTGGTACTGACTTTGGCGGGCGGGCTTGTACTGAATATCATTGTGAAAATATCCGGTTCCGATCCGGGACGATGCGTGGCGAATGCGCATACGTTGTTTAAAATCTGTCAGGTAATCATTCTGCTTCCGTTTACCAAATGGATCGTGAAGCTGACGTATCTGGCAGTTCCTGGAGAAGAGAAGACAGAGGATGCGGAACATGAGCTGTATTATATCGGTAAGACGGCCATGTTTTCTCCGACGACTGCCGTAATCGAGGCCATGATGGAACTGGAGCACATGGGCGCACTTGCCTATGAGAACCTGAACCGGGCGCTGGATGCACTGATTGATCTGGATGAGAAGAAGATCGATAAGGTTTATGAAGTGGAAAAACAGATCAATTTCATGAACCACGCCATTACCAGCTATCTGGTCCGGATCGGTCAGATGACGCTGCCTATTGATGACAGCAAAAGCATCGGCGCCCTGTTTCACGTAGTCAACGATATTGAGCGGATCGGAGATCATGCGGAGAACCTGGCGGATTCTGCAAGGAACCGGATTCGGGAAAATATCTCGTTCAGCGGAGAAGGGCTTGAGGAACTGAAAGCGATCAGCGAAAAGGTTAATACGATCCTGGGATATTCCATTGACATGTTTGCACATAATTCGAAAGAACATATACAGGATATTATGGAGCTGGAAAATGAGATTGACGAGATGGAGCGTCAGTTCCAGAAGAACCATGTGGAGCGTCTGACAAAGAATGAATGTACGGCCGCTTCCGGTATGATCTTCTCGGATGCGATCTCCGGCTTCGAACGTGTGGCAGACCATGCGACCAATATCGCCTATGCGCTTCTGGAGCAGGTTCCGGACGATGACGAGGACTAAATCAGACGGAATACATAAAACAACAGAATAAAATTGGAAATAAAAAACGCCCGGCAGTAGTCACGGAGAAGGTCGGCGTACTGTTCCGATGGGATTTCCCTCGGAATG
>ERZ778510.1556-NODE-1556-length-14278-cov-4.743655_pt1 | contig 14278 bp, 11 predicted proteins | sample MGYA00510348_ERZ778510 | MGnify/ENA primary metagenome ERZ778510 (study PRJEB29527, sample SAMN07138969) | mouse gut metagenome | material: feces | host: mouse | place: China:Nanjing | collected 2016-01-25 ... | reverse complement strand
TTTCTGCAGAACAATGGATACTGCATTTCTCAGCGTCTCAATCCGGTACTCCTTCACATTGTGTCCGCCTACGATGACAGAACCGTCCAGCACGTCATAGAGCCTGGGAATCAGCTGTACCAGCGTGGATTTGGAACTTCCGGTCCCGCCGATGATGCCGATGGTCTCTCCTGCCCGGATCGTCAGGCTGATATCCCGGAGCACACATTTCTCTTTATCGTCGCTGTAGGAAAAACTCACATGATCAAAGCAGATGGAACCGTCTTCCACCTCCGTCAGGACCGTTCCCTTCGGATCCTGAAGCGCGCTCTTTTCATCCAGTACTTCCACGATACGCTCCGCAGAGGAACGGGCCATGGTTGTCATGACAAAAATCATGGAGATCATCATCAGACTCATAAGGATCTGCATGGTATACGTAAAGAGACTCATCAGCTGCCCGGTCGTCATGGTCTGGTTCACGACGATCAGCTTTGCCCCGAACCAGGACACCAGCATGATGCAGGTATAGACTGTGAACTGCATCACCGGCTGGTTCATAACCACCAGACGCTCCGCATGGACGCTTAAATCCTTCAGGTTCTTCGTCGCCCCGCGGAATTTTTCCTTTTCATGATCTTCTCTGACATAGGCCTTCACCACCCGGATCCCGGTCAGATTCTCCTGTACGCTGGCATTGAGCCGGTCATATCCTTTGAACATCTCATCAAAAATGGGAAACGCACGGGTGATGATAAATGCCATCATGCATCCCAGGAACACCAGCGCCGCCAGAAAGATCAGCGAAAGCCGGGGACTGATGGTTATACACATGAACAGCGCGGAAATCATCATGATCGGCGCCCGTACAAACATCCGGATGATCATCTGAAATGCATTCTGCACATTGGTCACATCCGTAGTCATACGGGTCACCAGACCCGCTGTGGAAAAGCGGTCAATATTCCGAAACGCAAAGTCCTGTATATTGTCATACATTGCTTTTCTTAAGTTCCGTCCAAACCCCATGGACGCCCTTGCTGCAAAGATTCCGGACATGGTTCCCGCCAGAAGGGAGAGCATGGCTACAATCAACATGAGGCCTCCCATCTTTACTACATAATTCATATCTCCTGCTTCCACTCCCCGGTCGATGACAGAAGCCATCAGAACCGGCAGCAGAACTTCCAGTATCACTTCCAGTATCACGCTCACCGGGGCCATCAGCGTATCTTTCTTAAATTCCCCGATGTGCACAGCCAGTCTTTTAACCATATTCTGCCTCCTCAAGTCTTGTCTCTATTTTACGGATGCAGGAAAACCAGAGCCTGCGTTCTTCTTCCGTGAGCACCTGATTCACCAGTTCCTCCAGACGCTCCAGACGCTCGATCACCGTCTCCTGAACCGCAATTCCCTGCTCCGTCAGCACCAGCTCTTTCTTTCTCGCATCTCCCGGGACCCCGGTTCTGCGGACCAGCCCCTTCTTCTCCAGTATCTGAATCACACTGGTAACGGAAGATTTCCGTATCTTGAATTCCTCTTCCAGCTGCCCCTGAAACACCTTTCTCTGCCGCCGGCTCTGAAAATACAGATATCCGATCATCCGGCTCTGAATCGATGTCATTCCCAGATCAGCCATCTGTTTTTCAATCACCCGATGCCAGATACAGCTCAGATTCACCATCTCCCGCATGGGATAACCATCATCCTTCACCGATCTTCCTCCTCTCCGGTTCGTTAGAAGTCTAACTGATTATATGTTAGGTTTCTAACAATGTCAAGGGAAAATCTGTGAAAATTCTGTGAAGGGCAGCGTCGGACCTGTTTTCCAGATAAAAAAGAAGAAAGCTTCCCTCAGCTCTCTTCCTGTTCCAACCGCTTATTCCGTTTTCTGCCCTTTCCGATGCCTGTGCATCCGTTCCCGAAGTTCCGCCGCATCCGGAAGATCCGCCATGAGCCGGAATCCCGGATTCCGCACCGGCAGCATCTTTGCCTTCTGGACCATGCGTTCCTTTAACTGCTCCTGCCGCTCCTGAAGCTGGCGGATCTCTGTTTCCATCTTCTGAAGAAGCTGCTCTTTCGACTGCTCTGCCCGCTCCCTGTGCTCTTCCATCCGTTCTTCCACTGCAGCTATTGCAAAAACAGCCGCCGCTTCCAGCACCCGTTTTTTCTCCGCTGCCCGCTGTTCCAGCTCTGCACAGAGCTGTTCTGCCTGCATCAGCATCGCACGCAGATCCATCGCCTCGCGGAATGCATTGCTGAAATCATACACCATACAGACTGTGATCCCGAAGGTCAGCACCGATACCGCTTCCTCATGCATCCAGAAGATAAACTGTTCCACCGGCCTGTGCACCACATAGACCATCAGAAGGCTTAAAAATCCCCATGCGGCCGTTGAACTCAGGCAGATGTGCCCCTTATACTGCAGCTTCTGATCGCTGTAGTCCCAGTACCGGACCTTGAACAGCCGGACCATGGTCTCGCCCGTCACATATTCCAGTACCGTGGCGCCAATGGCTCCCACCACATAGACCAGCGCCGGCGTCTCCTGAAAGGGAAGCGTCAGCCACAGCACCAGAATCGCCCCGCTCCCGTAGAGCGGAAGCCAGGGGCCCTTCAGGAACCCCCGGTTGGTCAGATGCCGGTTCTTCAGCGACACATAGGCCGATTCAAAGCACCAGCCAAAGATGCAGTAAAAATAAAAGAACGACAGCCATTCCCGGAAATGATAACTGTACATAGAATAACCTCCCCGGATACCCGGATTTCACAGGATCCTGACGGCCTCTGCCGGCTCCGGCTCTGCATAAAACCGTCTATACGCTGATATCCGCCTTCATGCCCAGAAGTTCCTGATTGTCTTTCAGGATCGGAGACACCACATGCTTTAAAAATGCCTCCACCTGCACGGCGCTGCGGCCCACATAGCGGGACGGCTCCATACATGCCTGGAGTTCTTCCATGGTCATATTGAATGCCGGATCCGCCGCGATCAGTTCCAGCAGATTATTTTCTTTTCCTTCCACCTTCACATTCTTTCCTGCTTCCATGGAAAGCGTCCGAATCCGTTCATGCAGCTCCTGCCGGTCTCCTCCCGCCTTTACTGCATCCATCATGATGTTTTCCGTCGCCATGAACGGAAGCTCGCTCATGAGGCGCTTCTCGATGACTTTGGGATACACCACAAGTCCGTCCACCACGTTCAGGCACAGATCCAGAATGCCGTCAACGGCAAGAAAGCCTTCCGGAACAGACAGCCGTTTATTGGCAGAATCATCCAGCGTGCGCTCAAACCACTGGGTCGCGGAAGTGATCGCCGGATTCAGCGCATCGACCATCACATATCTGGAAAGGGACGCGATCCGCTCACTCCGCATGGGATTCCGCTTGTATGCCATGGCGGATGAACCGATCTGAGATTTCTCAAAAGGCTCCTCCACTTCCTTCAGATGCTGCAGCAGACGGATGTCATTGGACATCTTATGGGCGGTCGCAGCAATTCCCGCCAGCACATTCAGGACTCTGGTGTCCGTCTTGCGGGAATAGGTCTGTCCGGACACCGGGACACATTCCCGAAAGCCCATCTTCTCTGCGATCATGGGATCAATCCGGTCGATGGTCTCCTGATTTCCTTCAAAAAGCTCCAGAAAACTTGCCTGCGTTCCCGTGGTTCCCTTGGAGCCAAGAAGCTTCATGGTGCCGAGCACATACTCCACGTCCTCCAGATCCATGCAGAACTCCTGCAGCCACAGGGAGGCACGCTTTCCCACTGTCGTAGGCTGTGCCGGCTGGAAGTGGGTAAATGCCAGCGTCGGCAGAGCTTTATACTCATCCGCAAATTTTGCCAGCTCTGCGATCACGTTGACCAGCTTCTTTCTGACCAGGCGAAGCGCTTCCGTCATGACAATGATATCGGTATTATCACCTACATAGCAGGAAGTAGCGCCCAGATGGATGATTCCCTTTGCTTTCGGACACTGTACCCCATAGGCATATACATGAGACATGACATCGTGGCGCACTTCCTTTTCCCGCGCCTTTGCCACATCATAATTGATATCCTCCGCATGGGCCTTTAATTCATCAATCTGCTCCTGGGTAATGGGCAGCCCCAGTTCCTTCTCTGTCTCTGCCAGTGCGATCCACAGCCGCCTCCAGGTGCAGAACTTCTTATCCGGAGAAAAGATATACTGCATCTCCCTGCTGGCATAACGCTCCGATAATGGACTTTGATATCTGTCTGTGCTCATACTATGATCCTTTCTGTAAATAAAAAACATGTTTCCATAGGAAAAATTCAAACATCCTGCCAGTACAGAAAAGCGCCGGAAACCGGGAACAGCACCTTACGATGCCGCTCCCGGTCCCGCGCTTTTTATTTTATGAAAGACCCAGCCTCTTAAATACTTCCTGATATGCTTCTTCCACATTTCCAAGATCCCTGCGGAAACGGTCCTTATCCAGCTTTTCATGGGTTTTGGAATCCCACAGCCTGCAGGTATCCGGAGAAGTCTCATCTGCCAGGATGATCTCTCCTTTACAGCGGCCGAACTCGATCTTAAAGTCAATCAGATCAATCCCGAGCTGTGCAAAATATGCCCTGTATACATCATTCACCTTAAATGCATACTCTGTGATCTTCTCAATCTCTTCTCTCGTGGCAAGATTCAGTGCAATGGCAAAATAATCGTTGATCAGCGGATCGCCCAGCTCATCATTCTTGTAGCTGAATTCCAGCGTAGGAGCCGTAAACGGGGTCCCCTCCGGCACGCCAAGCCGTTTGGAAAAGCTTCCCGCCGCCACATTGCGGACGATGACCTCCAAAGGAACGATCTCCACCTTCTTCACCGCAGTTTCCCGGTCGTTCAGTTCCTCGATCAGATGAGTCGGAACGCCGGCTTTTTCCACCAGTTTGAACACATGATTACTCATACGGTTGTTAATGGCGCCTTTTCCTACAATGGTACCCTTCTTCTCTCCGTTGAATGCCGTCGCATCATCCTTGTAAGATACGATCAGTACATCCGGATCTTCTGTGGTGTACACTTTCTTTGCTTTTCCCTCATACAGAAGTTCTTTCTTTTCCATAACTGCTCTTCCCGTCCTTTTCTAATCTCATCATTTTCTTTATCAACCGGTACTTCGGATTCTGATTCCCTTTGGCGACAATCCGGCCGCCGTCTGTAAAGTGTCTCCATTATAACAATAAGTCCTTCCGGTGTAAAGCATTTCTTCATCCGATGGCAGCTGTTCAACCCTGCGTGAACCGCGAGAGAAACTGTCTGGTCCGCTCCTCATGAGAATGTTCGAATACCTGTTCTGGCGTGCCCTGCTCCAGGATATAACCGTCATCCATAAAAATCACATGGCCGGCCACGTCTCTGGCAAACGCCATCTCATGCGTCACAATAATCATGGTCGTCTTCTGGTCTGCCAGCTCCTTCATGACCTTTAACACTTCTCCGGTCAGCTCCGGGTCCAGCGCCGAGGTCGGCTCGTCAAAGCAGAGGATATCCGGCTTCAGCGCCAGAGCGCGGGCGATCGCCACACGCTGGCACTGCCCGCCGGAAAGCTGATGCGGATAATTGCTCATCCGGTCCGAAAGCCCCATCTGCCTTAAAAGTTCTTCCGCCAGTACCCGGATTTCTTCATGGATCTCCTTTTTTCGTGTCTTATACTCCGGCTGCTCCTTTGCCAGGAGCTCCTTCGCAAGCATCACATTTTCCAGCGCCGTGTACTGCGGAAACAGGTTAAAGGACTGAAACACCAGCCCGAAGTGAAGTCTTTTTTTCCGAATATCCGCATCCCGCACGGAAAAAGAGTTCCCGCCGTCATACAAGGTCTCTCCGCACACGCGGATGATGCCGCTGTCCGGACGCTCCAGAAAATTCAGGCACCGAAGCAGCGTCGTCTTGCCGCTTCCAGAAGAACCGATGATGGAGAGCGCCTCCCCCTCCTCCAGAGAAAAGCTGATATCCTTCAGGACCTCCGTTTTCTCAAATGATTTACAGATATGTTCTACTTCCAGTATCGCCATATGATCTCCTCCCTGCTATACCAGATCCCGCGCCTGCAGGCGCTGCTTCTGTCATCTGAAATAATCCAGCTTTTTCTCCAGCCGTCCCAGAAGAACCGTCAGGATTCCGCTGAAGATCAGATAATAAACTGCCGTAAAGAACAGCGGCCAGATGGCGCCGGAGATGCCCTGGGAACCCTTCATAAATGCCTGTCCTGCCCAGATAATCTCCTGCAGCGCAATGATACGCGCCAGAGAAGTATCCTTTACCAGAGTGATGATCTCATTGGACATGGGCGGTACGATCCGTTTGATCATCTGAAGAAGCGTAACCTTAAAAAAGATCTGGCTCCTGGTCATGCCCAGCACAAGGCCCGCTTCCTCCTGTCCCACCGGAACGCTCTGGATCCCGCCCCGGTAGATCTCCGAAAAATAACAGGCATAATTAAAAATAAAAGAAACGGATGCTGCCAGAAAACGTCCGGCCTCTCCGCCGCCCCAGATGGGATTTTTAAGCACCAGCCCCGGAAAATAATAGATGATCAAAAGCTGTATCATCAGCGGCGTTCCGCGTATGATCCAGACAATAACCCTGGTCACATAGCTGAGCGGCCGAAAACGCGACATGGAGCCGAATGCGATGACAAGCCCCAGAGGAAGCGCCCCCAGCAGCGTCACCGCAAAAAGCTTCAGCGTCTGCAAAAAGCCCACATTCAATGACCGAATGACAATCGGCATCTGTTCCAGCATCAATTCCATACACTTATCCTGCTTTCTCTTCCTGAATCAGACAGGGATGCACCCCGTGCACAAAAGCAGAGGGCGAAAAAAATCCGTCCTCTGCAGTGCTGCAAATACTTATTTCTGCTCAATCACAGCTGCCTGTACGCCGTAGGTCTCTGCAGTTTCAAGCATGCTGCCGTCCTGATAACTTGTCACGAAAAACTCATTCAGAGCCGCTGCCAGATCAGAGCCTTTACGGAAACCAACGCCGTACTCCTCGCTGTTCAGACCTACGGTATAAGTCAGTTCTGCATAACCGGTACCCTCTCCTACCATGGCTGCAGCCATCAGAGAATCGATCACGGCAGCATCCGAAGTGCCTGCCGCCACTTCCATCAGCGCATCGGACTGTGCCTTCACCTGAGTAAAGGCAAGGCCAAGAGCATCTACCTGTTCTTCTCCCGCACTTCCTGCCTCCACTGCAAAATTCAGGTCAGAAAGGCTGTCCACATCCTGATACTGATCTGCCTGGTCAGCCGGTACGATCACGATCTGCGCATTGTTGCAGTATGCATTGGAGCATTCCATGGAGCTCTTCACTTCATCCGTCAAAGTCATGCCGTTCCATACACAGTCAATGGTCTTGCCGTCCAGCTCCAGGATCTTGTTGTCCCAGTCAATCTCCACAAACTCTACGCTCACGCCCAGGCTCTCTGCAAATGCGCCTGCCATATCTGCGTCAAATCCGATCCAGCTGCCGTCCTCACTCTTGTAATCCATCGGCTCAAAATCCGTAATGCCGACCACCAGAGTGCCCTTGTCCTGTACATATGCCAGATCGCTCTCACCAGAAGCTGCCTGTGCATCCTCCGGCGCTGCTTCTGTGTCTTCTCCTGCCTCCGTCTCCGCAGATGCATCCTCCGCAGGAGTCTCCGTCTCTGCAGGTGCGTCCGCCGGAGTGTCCGTATTACCTCCGCCGCATCCGGTTACCATGGCTGCCGTCACAGCGCCTGCCAGCATTACAGCAATTAACTTTTTCATCTTCATATCCTCCTCTGATTTCCATATGCTACTACTTTACCACAATAAAGCATCTTTGCAACACTGAAATCATATCAGGTATGGGGCGTATTGTCAAGAACTAAAATTTTGCCCGCATCCGGTACTCCCTCTCCCACTGAAGAAGCCGTTTCTGCGGGTCTGCAGCATCGGATTTCCTGCCTCCGGCCCCCGGCAGGATTCCCTGTGCAAGCTGCCCGGCCATCTCCGCCTGTTTCAGAAGTTCTTCATCCGGATGATACTCATACGCGGTTTCAAAGCATTCTGCCGCTTTTTCGAACAGGAACTGTCTGGCATGGCACACGCCCAGATTGTTCCACACCGCACTGTAAAATTCCATTCCCAGGCGGCTGTTCTGATGCATCCTGAGAATATGCTGATACTCTTCCATTGCCGCCCATTCATTCCGGTTATTCAAAAGCTCGTCCGCACGCAGCTTCAGCCGTTCCTGTTCCTGCAGATTTACAAGCCCCAAAAGCCGCTCCTCCAGATCTGCCCGTTCTTCTGCTGAAAAAAAGCCCGGGGCTTCAACTGCCATAAGAACCAGATTCTTAAAATCCGTTCCGGACGAAATGCCCTTTCGAATCTTACCGGCCAGTTCCTGACCGCCCGTCTCCTCCATCCACCGGCATAATCCTTCGTCAAAAAACTGCCGGTCCACCACGCATATATTATGATACAGAAAATATGCCAGCTCTTCCACACTGTAAACATTCAGTCCTGCCTGTTCGATAAAAAACGGACGTTCTGCTCTTTGATATTTACAGACCATAGCCAGTCCCATGGCTCACTTCCTCCTGCTCCTCCAGTATAAATGTTTCTTTCCAGCAGAGATCCGAAGACGGATACAGTTCTCCGAATCCAAGATCCGTGACCTCGATCTCACACTGCGCAGGCGCAGAAAAATACACCTCAACCAGAAGCCTGCTGGTTCCCCGCGGCCGTTCCGGCAGAGCCGGCAGATGCATCCCTGCCCGGATCGGCTCGCCGCCCAGCATGGACTGGAAAGAAAATTCCAGAAGAGGTTCCGAACATAAAAGCACCTCACAGCTTTCTCGGGCTTCATACCAGTTTAAGCCGGCTCTGACGATCGTACAGAGCTCTTCCTTTCCGTCTCTGCTGCTGCGGATCTGCACATTGTACAAAAGCGTCTGCTCGCTCAGATAGAGATACTGCCTGTGTTCCGTACGGTCCCCTGCCAGCATACAGGCGCCTCTGGCATGGAGCAGATCGCCCAGAAACACTCTTCGCCTGGAACAGATCTCTTCCCTGCTCTTTTTATAATCCCGGGTATTCAGATCGGTTCCTGTCAAAAAGACGGCAGACACGCGGTTCGAATTCTTTCCAAACCGCTCCCTCACCTGCTGCAGAAGTCTTTCATCCCTGTTCCCTTCCAGCAGATTCCCCACATACCAGTACTCCGGTTCCCGCGCTTCCGCAACGATCGGAATGCTTCTCTTATTTGCCTGAATCCCGGTTGCCTTCACCTCATCCGTGTCAAATTCCAGAATCCAGACCTGCTGCTGCCAGATGTCATTTGTCTGGTGCATGACAAAATGAACCAGGCTCTCCAGCTCCCCCATCACCTGAAGCTGTCCCTCCTGAAATCCGGCTTCATATGCCTCTTTCAGAGTCTGTCGGATGCTTTCCTCCGACATGTCCGGCAGTACAACCGCTGCACGGATATCCTCTTTTTTCCCATATCGCTTCAGGGCAGACAGAATCTTTCGCAGGCAGGCGGCATGTCCCGTCTGTTTCTCAAAATTCAGAGGAAGCTCCTGAGGTTCCTTCATCTGCTCTGTCTGGTAACAGACTCTCGGGCGCCCCTCCCGGTAATCAATTCCTGCACAAATCCGCCCGCTCCCGCTTGTCTTCTCCATGGTCGCCCTTCCCTTCTTTATCTGACCCGAAATTCTCTCTCTGCCAGCTCGGTCAGTTCCTCATATTCTTCCATCATCTGTTTCAGGCTGCGGTCCTGTCTGCGGTCCAGCGCGCACTGCATGCGGCAGAGCCTGCTGTAACGGCTGTCTCCCGTCACATGCTCTTCCTGGTTTTCGATGGTCCTGCATTCGGTGGAGATCTCGGTCCCGTCCTTTGCCGTCTCGGTTATAAACCAGGTCAGCCTTTCTCCGAAAAAGAGGACAAAGGACCTTACGAAAACTCCTCCGCATACCGGATAAAGGCGTTCCGCCACATAGTCAAAGCTCTTCCTTCCATGATATTCCAGCACATAATGAAGAACCACCTTATGACCTGGATTACATCGATATTCCACCACAGCCTGATCTGCAGGCCGCCCGTTCTCTTCCATGCAGGGAAGCAGATTCTGCATAAACGCAAACCGTTTCTTTCCGGCAGCCAGATCTTCCATAAACTTCTTTGCCAGACGCTTCTGGGCATCTGTCAGGAGCAGAAGGACCGACAGCTGCTTCAGCCAGGATAATACGGCTGTTTCATGCAGCGGATCTTCCCACAAAAGATGGTGCTCCAGACTGCCAAACATCCCTTCCGGCACATCCTGGCCTTTCACAAAATCCAGCCAGCACAGATAATTCAGATACGCCATGCCCAGCACCGATTCTCCTCCTCTGTCATCCATGGCCGAAAATACAGGAAATACCTCACAGACATATCGTTCCGTAAACAGCGCCTGGGCTACCACATGTTCCTCCAGCTCCGGCAGCAGCAGCCCAAACTGTTCTGCCGCTTTCCAGAGTCTCAGAAGCTCTCCCGTATCCCCGGTTCCCCTTTCCGCCAGAAGCGCAACGGTCTGTTCTGTATAGAATCCTTTTTCGAAAACCTGTTCCGCCAGAGGCATCAGCAGATTTTTTGAAGTCCGCCCCTCTTCCATCAGCCGCTCCAGAAGTCTCAGCAAAAGCTTTGCATCCGTCTTACGGCACCCTGTTTTCCACAGCAGGCGTATGGCGTCCCCATCCTTTTTAAGAAGAATCAGGGTTTCTATATAAGAAGCCTGGCATGTTCTGGAAAGCTGCATCACCTCTTTGTCAGAAAACATCAGACGTTCATTGATCTGGTCCAGCCGGCGGTGCTTTCTCTCATAATCCAGCAGTTCAATCTTCAGCTGCTGCCGGTAGGATTCCCTGACCCGTCCGTCCTCCAGAAGCTTCCATGCAAGCGACTGATTCTCTCTATTCAGTCTGTGCCTCCCTTTTCCGTCCAGCAGATAAAGGTTTAATCCCAGATGGTCTTTCAGCTTTCCTGCACAAAGCTGCAGAAACCTCGGCTCAATCATCAGGCGTTTCCGCTCGTAAGCCACGGTTTTCCTGCGGCGTTTTCCCTGTTCATCCACAAGGATGATCTCTGCGTCTTCTGTATACACCGGCACGCAGGCGCATCCTCCTGTCAGCGGGACGGATATGGTCTCTTCCAGCTGTTCACAGCGAACCTCCACCTGCCGGATCCTTTTCTCCCGGCAGGTAATTTTCTGAAGGAAAAGAAGATCCGCCAGCGCTTCCAGATCCCGCATCTCCAGAGTCTCCGCCAGCAGGCACCGTCCGTACAGCCATGACAGCGGCTCATTCAGCTTCCGTTCACGGAGCTGTTCCAGCAGAAATTCCTGCAAAAGCCTCTGGTGTTCTTCAAAAACCGGTTCTCCCGGTGTCCCGTACCGGATCAGGTTGCAGTAAAATTCGGTTTTCTGGCGGCTGGACAGTGTATTATGATAATGGAAATAGAGAAGCACCTGTCTTGGAAGAAGCCTGTGATAGTTCTCAGGCAGCGCATAGATAAAATATTCATAAAGGTTGGTGATCTTCGCATCCCACTCCACGCCCCGCTCATACCACTGAAAAGCCTCCGCATCCGTCCGCTGCCCGCGGATATAGAGCGAGCAGACAGCGCCGACGGTCTCTTTGGAAGGATGCACCTCATAACACGTTTTTAACAGACGGGCCGCCAGAGGAGACCAGCCTTTCATCCTTACCGCCTGTACCGCCACATGCTGAGCCGCTTCTTCCGTCAGAATCCCGCAGGATGCTGCCCAGCCGAAGACCTGAAGGGTAAAACGGTCCAGTCTGGTAAAAAGCGCCATATCTTCTTTCAGAACAGAATAAGCCTCCTGATACAAAAGCCTGTTTCTGGTTCCTGCACGATACTGTCTCTCCAGCACCATGTAGCGGACCCGGACATTTTCCCACAGCTTTCTGTCCAGCTCCAGCAAAAATGCAGTCACCATCCAGTTCTCAGGCTGCTTCTGATAGAGCCTTTGAAACTGTGACACCGCCTGGGCAGTCACTTCCTCATCCTCCTGGTACAGACTGTTCACATACAAAAAAACAGCCCGCACCGGCAGTTCTTTCTGCTGAAGAAGGCGGGTCTTCTCATATTTTTTAAGGATCTGTCCTGCCTCTTCTTTTCTCCCCTCCCGCAGCATGACCCATGCATCCAGAAGCGGGTAAAGCACCGATTCCGGGTCGGTCCTGGTCAGGCTGTCTGTCAGCGCACGAAGCTGTTCGTCTGCCTCCTGTCTGCTTATGGCTTCCTTACGCTCCTGTTCCAATACGATCTGGATCCCGGCCAGAGACTTCTCTGTCTGCCGTTTCGCCTTCCACTCATCGCTTTGTCCTTTTCCCATCCGGTACACCGGCAGCTCTTTTTCTCCTGCCAGCAGTATGGGAAGCTCCTCTTCCGGCTCCTCCTCTGCCTCCCTGCCTTTGATCTGCACCTTTACCGGAAGCGTGTACTCCCCTGCACTGGTCTCAAGCCAGATACGCCCCTCTGTCCTCTCCCCTTCCTTCAGGCACTGAGGCTGATACGTGTATTCCACTCTCACAGCTCTGGCAAAAAAGCCGTCTCCGCGCAGAACCATACCGGGAATCCGGGTATGTACAAACCCTTTTATCCTCCGTTCATCACGGGAACTGACCACAAAGCTTCCCTGCGCCGTCTCCCACGGTTCCAGCTCCAGTACAAGCTCTGCCGGTTCTATGCGAATCGCCGGCTGGTCATATGCAAATATTCCGTTAAAAAAATCCTTTATCTTCTCTTTCATGTAAACCCCGTTGCTTTTTCAGCATTTTGGTATATAATGGTCTCGTATCATTATAGCACTCATCGGTTGTATCGTGCAACCACGAGGGTCGGCAAGCGAGGAAAAACAGATGGAACACAATGTAAAACTGGAAGGAAAAGAACATTTTCACGGAAGTGATCTGGAAAAAATCGAAAAATATTTTGGGATTCCGAAAGAAAGCATCATAGGTTTCGGCGCAAATGTCAATCCACTGGGGATTTCACCGAAAATGAGAAAAAAACTGGCGGAAAATATGGATGTCATCACTTCCTATCCGGATCCGGATTATACAGAACTCAGAAAGCATATCGCAGACTATACCGGATGTCTGCCGGAGCAGATTCTGGTCGGCAACGGATGTACCGAGCTGATCTCTCTGTTCATACAGGTCCTGAAGCCGGAGCATACCCTGATCGTCTCCCCCACCTACTCGGAATACGAGAGAGAAATCCGGCTTTCCAAAGGAGAGGTCCGGTATTATGCCCTGCAGGAGGCTTCCGGCTTCCGGCTGGATCCGGACGACTTCTGCAGCGCGCTTGCATACAGGCCGCAGCTGTGCATCCTGTGCAATCCGAACAATCCCACCTCCACAGCCAGCAGCCCGGAGGAAATGCGCCGGATTCTTGCATGCTGCAAAAAGCAGGGAACCTTTGTCATGATTGATGAAACTTATGCGGAATTTGCTCCCGAAGAGCTCAGCGTCTCTTCTGTGAAGCTTTTGAAAGAATACGACAACTTTGTCATCCTGCGGGGCATCTCCAAGTTCTTCGCTGCCCCGGGACTGCGTCTTGGCTACGCCATGACAGGCGGACTTCAGCTGCTTGCCTGTGTTAAGGAAAGGCAGAACCCCTGGGCGCTCAACAGCCTTGCCGATGCAGCAGGCTCTCTGATGTTTACCGACACGGACTATATCGAAAAAACCCGAAAACTGATCTCCTCCGAACGGAAACGGATCTATGAAGAGCTTCGGACCTGGAAGCAGATCAAGGTCTATCCGCCTTATGCCAACTTTATTCTGGTCCGCATTCTGAAAAAAGGCGTCACCTCCTATGATGTCTTTGTCCACGCCATCCGAAAAGGGCTGATGCTGCGGGACTGCTCTACGTTTCCGGGGCTGGAGGATGAGACCTTCTTCCGCTTCTGCTTTATGATGCCGGATCAAAATACAGAGCTTTTAAACTGCCTGAAAGAGATTCTGGACTGAAAAACGCAGTCCTGGAATTACCGTAAAAGGCACTCATGCCTGCCCGCTCAGCGCTCGTATGGAATGTATCGGACCGGGGAAGGGCTTTGTCTGCTTCATTCGGACATTTCAAGTTCGCCTGAAGCAGACAAAGCCCTTCCCCACTCCGCTCCAGTCCACACAGCGCTGCTGAGCAGGCAGGCATGAGTACATCACAGGTCAGTTCCTGCAGCATCCGGTTATCCTTCAAAATATTTTTTATAAAAATAAAAAAAGGAACTGG
>ERZ778510.1555-NODE-1555-length-14290-cov-8.737338_pt1 | contig 14290 bp, 10 predicted proteins | sample MGYA00510348_ERZ778510 | MGnify/ENA primary metagenome ERZ778510 (study PRJEB29527, sample SAMN07138969) | mouse gut metagenome | material: feces | host: mouse | place: China:Nanjing | collected 2016-01-25 ... | reverse complement strand
CTTTTCCCTCTGACCTACAAGAGCTATGTGTCGCAGGCAAAGATGCGCGCCCTTGCTCCCGAAATCAAGGAAATCAACGAGAAATATCCCGGCCAGGAGAACGCCATGACCCGCAACCAGAAAACCATGGAGCTTTATTCACGCGCCGGTGCAAGCCCCTTCTCGGGGTGCCTGCCGATGCTGCTCCAGATGCCGGTGCTGATTGCCATGTTCTGGTTCTTCCCGTCATGCATAGAATTGCGCGGCGAATCATTCCTGTGGGCAAAGAACCTCGCCGCCCCCGACTACATACTCACCCTCCCCTTCTCCATCCCCTGGTATGGCGACCGCGTGAGCCTGTTCTGCCTGCTTATGACAGTCACCAACATCATCTACTCCCACATCAACATGCAGAACCAACCCTCGTCGAGCGGTATGCCTGGCATGAAGTGGATGATGTATCTGATGCCGGTCATGTTCCTGTTCATCTTCAACGACTACGCCTCAGGCCTGAGCTACTACTACTTCCTGTCGCTGCTCATCACCATCATACAGACATATGTCGTACGCATGTGCATCAACGAAGATAAGCTCCGCGCCAAACTGATGGCCAATGCCGCCAAGCCAAAAAAGAAATCAGGCTTCATGGCACGCCTTGAAGAGGCTCAGCGCCAGCAACAGGCCATGCTCCGCGAACAGCAGAAAAAGAACCAGAAGGGTCGCCGCTAACGAGGATATGCCAAAATTCGGCATCATCTATAACTGACGCATCGTTTTGTAGGGTCGCGGCTGCCGATTTGCCGAATAACAATGGCACACCTCACGGTCTCGACCCTAAAATGCGCAAAATAATTCCTTACACAGCACTGTTACTGGAATCCTCCGGGTAATAACCACACTCCATAAAACCACGAGATATGCCACAAGTCAAGCCCAAAAAAGCATTAGGCCAGCATTTTCTGACCGACCTCGGGATTGCCCGGCGGATAGCCGACACCCTCGACGGGTTCATAGGCCTGCCGGTAGTAGAAGTCGGCCCCGGCATGGGAGTTCTGACACAGTTCCTGCTGGAAAAAGGGCATGACCTCACAGTAGTGGAAATAGACACGGAAAGCGTGGGCTATCTCCGATCAAACATGCCGGCCATCGGAGGGAGAATCATCGAACAGGATTTCCTGCAGCTCGACCTGGGGGCACTGTTTCCGGAAAAGAAATTCTGCGTCATAGGCAACTATCCCTATAACATCTCATCGCAGATATTCTTCCACATACTTCAATGGAAAGACCAGGTGGTGTGTTGCTCAGGGATGTTGCAGAAAGAGGTGGCAGAACGCATAGCAGCCGGGCCGGGGAGCAAGACACGCGGCATTCTGAGCGTGCTGCTACAGGCGTGGTATGATGTTGAATACCTGTTCACCGTCGATGAGCATGTGTTCAATCCTCCACCAAAAGTGAAATCGGGGGTAATCAGGCTGACACGTAACAACGTTGAAGACCTCGGATGCGACCCGTCGCTGTTCAAGACCGTTGTGAAGACCACATTCGGCCAGCGGCGCAAAACAATCCGCAACTCGCTAAAGCCGTTACTCCCCCCGGGAGCGTCAGTGCCTGAATCGCCATTGGTGGCCCTGCGCCCCGAGCAGCTGTCGGTAGAGCAGTTCATAGAGCTAACCAACCTGTTGTCAAACCTCCGCGCCGGTTAATCCATATGGTGTGCCGGCAGCATAACGCTTCGCCGCATGAAAGAATTCAACGAGGAATTTCTCGAAAAAATCCGCCATATCGTCGACACCAACGACGACGTGCAGGCGCGGGCCATACTCAATGACCTCCACCCGGCCGACATTGCAGAGCTGTTTGAGGAACTTGACATAGAACAGGCGGAACATCTCAACCGGCTGCTCGATGGCGACAAAGCCGCCGACGTGCTTATGGAGCTTGACGAGGAAGACCGCCGCAAGCTCCTGAGCGACATGGAGCCGGAGGATATCGCCCGCAAGTTCGTTGACCACCTCGACACCGACGAAGCCGTTGACCTCATCCAGGAACTTGACGAAGAAGACCGCGACGAGGTGTTGTCGCACATAGACGACGTTGAACAGGCCGGCGACATCATCGACCTGCTGAAATATGACGAAGACACCGCCGGAGGTCTGATGGGCACCGAGATGCTGGTTGTCAACGAAAACTGGAGTATGCCCGAATGCATCAAACAGCTCAGGATGCAAGCCGAGGATATGGACGAAATCTACTACGTGTATGTTGTAGACAACGACGACCGCCTCCGGGGCACACTACCGCTGAAGGAACTGATAACCCACCCGTCGGTATCGAAAATCAAGAATGTGATGGAAACCGACCCTGTGTCGGTCAAAACTGACACGCCTCTCGACGACGTGGCCATCGACTTCGAGAAATACGACTTAGTGGCTATGCCGGTAATAGACTCAATCGGTAGGCTTGTCGGGCATATAACCGTCGACGACGTGATGGACCGGGTGCGCGAATCGTCTGAGCGCGACTACCAGCTGGCTTCAGGTCTGTCGCAGGATGTGGAATCAGACGACACCATCTGGCGGCAAACCAAAGCCCGTCTGCCATGGCTGCTGATGGGGATTGTAGGTGGAATAGGCAACTCTCTGATTCTCGGTAACTTCGAGCAGGGCTTCGTGACCAATCCAGCCATGGCGCTTTTCATCCCCATGATTGGCGGCACTGGAGGAAATGTTGGCATACAATCATCGGCCATCGTTGTCCAGGGTCTGGCCAACGGCTCACTGAACATCAGGGAATCAGGGAAACAGATACTCAAAGAGGTGGGAGTTGGCTTCATCAATGGCCTGACCATCTCGCTGCTGATGTTCATCTACAATGCATTCCAGCTCAACCCATGGAACCCCACCACCCTGGCAGTATCGCTGTCGCTGATGGCTGTTGTGCTGTTCGCTTCGATTTTCGGCACTTTCGTGCCTCTCACCCTCGAGCGTTTCAAAATCGACCCGGCCCTCGCCACCGGCCCGTTCATATCCATCACCAACGACATCATAGGTATGCTCATATACATGCTCATCTCCCAATGGCTCATGGGAGTGTTCGGATAATAAGACGTAAGAAGTTGTAAGTCGCAAGTCAGAAGTTATAAGCCTTGGCACAAAATCTCTCGCATTCAACCATTTACAATTAATTACCTGCGACTTACCACTTCTGCCTTACGACTTGAAACTCATGTCTACAGAAATATATGTTATACTGCTGACTGTGGCCGCATTGGCTGTGGCGCTTATAGTGAAACCGCGCAACAAAGGGCAAGCCGAGACTACATTTGCCACCGGACGGCTGGGGCGCGATGTCGACACAACCCCGCGTCTGCAATTACGGTGTCTTGATAACGGCGACCTTGAAATCACACGCAGCGGACTGACCGGGCTGACCACATCGGCTACGGTGGCATTAGCCATAACCCGGATAGGGTTCGACATATCAATTGAAGAGCGCATAACCCCGACGGCCTATGAAGGCGAACCGGTTGAACGCGCCACATTCATTCTGCCCGGCCTTGCCCCGGAGCGTTATCACATAACATACAATTCACCGGCCTTCTCCACATTTGTAGCCGCCACATTCACCCTGCGCCCTGGCATCGCTTTCACCCGCAATTTCCCGGTATAAAAGGAATAAACAAGGTTAAGATAACGTAGGAATGTGCAGTTCAAAATCGCCAGGGTCTTTTAATAAAAGGTGTTTTTCAAGATTGCGACAACTATGGGATAAAGACAGCACGTTTTATAAATTTATCCAAAAAAATCCGAGCTGTCCCTTTTTACCTCATATTGGAACAAAAGGCTGATAATGAACCTCCCGCATTTCGCGTTTGCAAACATTAACATTTCCACACCCCTCTCTTTCACTTTTATTTGTAACTTTGTAGCGGATTTTAACACGCCCTAACAAACAGCGTGATTCATCTAACACACATTTATAGTAATTAAAATCTTTGAAAATGAAAGCAATGAAGATTTTTATGCTGGCAGGCGCCCTCGCAGTATCTGCTACAGCATCCGCTGAGGAGAGCTACGCTCCCGCAGCCAACGATTTCAGCGTTGAAATCCAGTTCAATCCGTTCAGCAACAATTTCACGACTTTCCAGATCGACCAGCTCAAAGGCCGTTACATGTTCTCTGACAAAGACGCCCTCCGTTTCGGCATCGGTTTCGGGGTTGACCAAAACAAACTCACACCCGACCCCGAAGATGCAGAAGAGACATGGGGAAAAGCCAAGACCGGCAACTTCTCAATCAACCTCGGCTGGGAACGTCATTTCTTTAACTACAAACGTGTCGACCTCTATGCCGGTGCCGGAATCGGTTACCGTTACGACTATGCAGGAGCTACGATACAGACCCTTGACAGCGACGACAAAGAAATTAAAGGTTCTATCGTGAACTGCACCAACACAGATGGCTCTGGCGACCGCACAATGCACCAGTTCTATGTAAACGCTTTCACCGGCATCGATTTCTATGTTTACAAAGGCCTCTATGTAGGCGCTGAACTCGGCATCAAATTTGGCTTCAAATCTATGCCGGCATATTTCGAAAAGGGTGATTACAACGACAGCAACAAATGGGACGAAGATATCGAAGGCGAAAAACGCAACAAAGTTTCAGGCTTCAACCTCGCTTGCTACGCTGAACCCGCCCTCCGTCTCGGATGGACATTCTAATCCTGTTTCAGGATTTCCCTCATAAATATCTATGGCGTTGTGTCGAAATTCGACCAACGCCTTTTTTGCATCCGGATGGAGAGGGTGCTGTCAGAATGGTTCAGATGGTAGGAGCCTGAGGGTGAGGGTGAAGGGAGTTGACTAAGGTCAATGACCGAACCCGAAGCCCTCGGGCGACGACCCAGATGAGCCATTATGACACACCCTCTTTTTTCTTATATAACCACATCCGGACGGCAATAGCTGGAAGCTATTGCCGTCCGACCACAAACCTGAATACGCATCAGGGGTGGATTTATTCACAAACTTTAACCAAATTACCCCCCCCCATTTTAGTTTTATTTGTAACTTTGCGCAGAGTTTTAACACACATAAACCCTAATACGCGATTTCAACCGCGTATCTGAATCTTAACTACAAACACCAATATAGTAATTTACAAACAGACTAAAATGAAGAACCTCAAAGTTTTCATGCTCGCAGGAGCACTCGCAGTGTCAGCATCGGCATTCGCACAGGACTACAACATGGTAGGCCTTTCCTACAACAACACCAGCTATGGCTTCAACGACGCTTACGGTCGCGGCCACAAAGACCTCAACTACTCGACCAACGGCATCGGCATTGACTACATCCACGGTTTCTCAGTAAGCAAATCCCTGCCCATGTTCGTTGAACTCGGCGGTAACATCAACTTCAACTTCCATAGCGAAACCGAGGAAGAAGACGGCTACAAAGCTACCGCAAAATTCCAAAACATCAACCTCCAGGTTCCAGTGAACTTCGCATGGCGTTTCAACATCATCGACGACTTCTCAATCAAACCCTATGTCGGCATAAACTTCAAACTCAACCTCGTGTCTCAGAACAAAGCCGAATATGAAAACCCCGATGGCGAAAAGGAAGATAGCAAGTGGATTAGCTGCTTCGATAAAGGTGAAGAGGCAATGGATGGCAGCGAATACACCTGGAACCGCTTCCAGATGGGCTGGCAGATTGGTGTAGGCTTCCAGTACAAGCCTTTCTACCTCGGCGTTCAGTATGGCACCGACTTCATCCACGCTTACAGCCACAAATTTGAGGAAGATGGCGAAAAATTGACTCCCCGCATCAGCAACGGCAACCTCAAACTCGTTCTCGCCTACTCTTTCTGATATCATAATACTGACATACATCAAAAGGCGCTGTGTCGAAATTCGACCAACGCCTTTTTGGCATCCGGATGGAGAGGGTGCTGTCAGAATGGTTCAGATGGTAGGAGCCTGAGGGTGAGGGTGAAGGGAGTTGACTAAGGTCAATGACCGAACCCGAAGCCCTCGGGCGACGACCCAGATGAGCCATTATGACACACCCTCTTTTGACTTAGAGCGTGTTTGAATTTAAATCAAGCACACTCTTACTTAATGCCGCAACTTTTCCACAGCAAAAGTTGTAACGTATTAATTCTATCCGTATTTTTGCATATGATTCACTATAACCATTTTTTATAATGGAGAGGCTGATGCAGTTCGTGTGGCAGCACAGGCTGGGAGTTGACACTAACACGCTCACAGCCGACGGCCGCCGTGTGCGCATCATCGACCAGGGGAGGCTCAACACCGATGCCGGCCCCGACTTCTTCAATGCATCGGTGCAGATAGGCGATGAAACATGGGCGGGAAATGTGGAAATCCACGTCAGGGCATCTGACTGGTATCGCCACCACCACGACACCGACCCGGCATATGATTCGGTTATACTCCATGTTGTGCAACACGACGATGCACCGGTCTACCGCAAAAACGGCACTGTGATACCACAGATGGTTATGCACTGCTCACCAGATGCCGCCAAGCGGTGTAACATGCTGTTGAACCACGCACCGACCACACTCCCTTGCGTAAATACAATCAAATCGCTACCCCACATTTACCACACCGACTGGCTGACGGCGCTGGCCATGGAGCGGCTCTACAAGAAAAGCACACGCATACTCGATATTGTGGCCCAGACAGGCGGACATTGGGAAGGAGCAGCCTACGTAACACTCGCCCGCGGGCTCGGGTTCGGACTTAACAGCGAACCGTTTGAAACACTGGCAAAAAACCTGCCGTTGAAATTCCTCAACCGCCATCACGATGAACTGCAGACAGTCGAAGCATTGCTATTCGGTCAGGCGAAGCTGATTCCTGACCCCTCTGATGGAGAAAACACATATGCCACAAGGCTGCGGATGGAATTCGACTTCATGGCGCGGAAGTTCGGGCTGTCGCCGGTTCCACTTTCATGGAAAATGGCGCGCACACGTCCGCAGAATTTCCCCCACAGGCGGCTGGCCCTGCTGGCGCAGATGATCCACCAAGGATTCTATCTCGTAGGGAAGTTAGACGATGCCCGGACTATCGACGACATGCGCGGGCTGTTTAACGTGGAGCTGACCGGCTTCTGGACTAACAACTATACTTTCGCCGGGAAAGGGGGAGGTTGCACACCACGTGCACTCAGCCGCGCGTCAATCGACACACTGATTATCAATGTGGCCATTCCCCTACTACATGCCCGCGCAACTTCACGCGGCGACCTCGATGGCATGAGCCGGTGTGCAGAGCTGCTTGAGCAGCTCGGAAGCGAGGAAAACTCAATTGTGAGGCTTTTCGCCGAGGCCGGGGTGGAATCTACCGATGCCTTCACATCGCAGGCTCTAATTGAATTGCGCCGCGAGTATTGTGAAAAGAAAAAGTGTATCTACTGCCGCTTCGGCCACCGTATGCTGTCGGCCGAAATCAGGAGATAGTCAGGATTCATTTAGGGCGCGGAACATTTCGGAAGCCGTCAGCCGCAGCACCGGATGCACCCAATCAGGCGACAATTGCGCCACCGGACGCAACACGAATCCGCGCAGATGCATACGCGGATGCGGCACTATAACCCCGGAATGCCCTGTTTCGCCGTCGGCAGCCCTTCGCCACATCCCTTCGCCCGGCATCACAAGGTCGCCAAGGAATATAAGATCCACATCAATCTCACGGTCGGCATAGCCTCCTTCGGCATCCCTGTGGGAGGCATCGCAAATGCTATCCTGCACTTCAATCAGGCGCGCCAGAAGGGCTTCGGCATCAAGATGCGTCTCTATTTCCACACCTACATTCAAAAAACGGTTGGCAGACTCAAAGCCCCACGGTTCGCTCTCGATAATGGCTGAGACCTTTACACAATCATCATCACACAATAAAGCAATCCCGGCAACAGCCCGCTCTATCAACGAGCGGCTGTTGCCGAGATTTGACCCTATGTTCACATGTGCCTTCATCAGAGATTTCCTGAAATCCCAGGCTGATGGTTACAGGGCACGCGCAACTTCGATTTCCTCGAATCCTTCGATAATGTCGCCGACCTGCACATCGTTGTAGCCCTGGATTGACAAACCGCACTCCAGACCTGCCACAACCTCTTTGGCATCGTCTTTGAAACGCTTGAGCGAACCGAGTTCGCCGGTGTAACGCACAATACCCTCGCGTATGACGCGCACCTTGTTGGTACGCTTGATTTTGCCCTCGCGCACGAGCGCACCGGCGATAGTGCCGACTTTCGAGATTTTGTAGGTTTCCAGAACCTCAGCCGAACCGGTGATTTCTTCGCGCACTTCAGGCGCAAGCATACCGGCCATGGCGTCTTTAACCTCCTCTATAGCCTGGTATATGACAGAATAGAGGCGGATTTCCACACCTTCACGTTCTGCATCACGGCGCGCGGCCTGCGACGGACGCACCTGGAAGCCGATGATAATGGCATCTGAGGCGGCAGCCAGAGTGACATCACTCTCTGAAATCTCACCCACGGCTTTATGCAGCACATTGACCTGAACCTCGGGGGTCGACAGTTTGATGAGCGAGTCGCTGAGAGCTTCAATTGAACCGTCAACGTCACCTTTGACGATGATGTTGAGTTCCTGGAACGACCCGAGGGCCTGACGGCGGGCAATATCATCGAGTGTCAGGCGCTTAGAGGTGCGCATACCAAGTTCACGCTGCAATTGCTGGCGCTTGTTGGCGATTTCTCGAGCCTCCTGTTCAGTGTCTAGCACGTTGAATGTATCGCCGGCAGTCGGCGCACCGTCAAGGCCGAGGATAAGCGCCGGTTCGGCCGGGCCGGACTCTTTGATGCGCTGGTTACGCTCGTTGAACATCGCTTTGATTTTGCCGTAGTGCGTTCCGGCAAGGATGATATCTCCCACACGGAGTGTGCCGTTCTGCACAAGCACTGTGGCAACATAACCGCGCCCCTTGTCGAGGCTCGATTCAATAATCGACCCCGTTGCGTTGCGGTCGGGATTGGCTTTAAGCTCAAGCATCTCGGCCTCGAGAAGCACTTTTTCAAGCAGCTCTTCAACACCGAGCCCCTTCTTCGCCGATATATCCTGGCTCTGGTATTTACCGCCCCATTCCTCGACAAGATAGTTCATATTGGCAAGCTGCTCCTTGATTTTGTCGGGGTTTGCCGCAGGCTTGTCAATCTTGTTGATTGCGAAAACAATGGGCACACCCGCAGCAGAGGCATGGTTGATGGCCTCGATTGTCTGCGGCATCACATCGTCGTCAGCGGCAACGATGATTATACAGATATCTGTCACCTTGGCTCCACGGGCACGCATGGCGGTGAACGCTTCGTGACCAGGGGTGTCGAGGAATGTGATATGGCGGCCGTTGGCCAGCTTCACATTGTAGGCGCCGATATGCTGGGTGATACCTCCGGCCTCACCGGCAATGACATTGGCTTTACGGATATAGTCGAGCAACGAAGTCTTACCATGGTCGACATGACCCATAACGGTCACTATCGGCGGACGGTTCTCAAGATCTTCTTCAGAATCCTCCTCCTGCGAAATAGCCTCAACAACCTCAGCCGAAACGAATTCGGTCTTGAACCCGAATTCCTCAGCTACGATATTGATGGTCTCGGCATCAAGGCGCTGGTTAATCGACACCATCACCCCGAGGTTCATGCATGTGCCTATAACCTTGTTGATGGGAACATCCATCATCGAAGCGAGGTCGTTGGCTGTCACAAACTCTGTGAGCTTAAGTGTGCGGCTTTCAGCAGCTGCCATTTCGGCGGCTTCGCGCTCACGCTCGGCAACAGCCTCGCGTTTCTCCTTACGCCACTTCACACCGCGTTTCTGCCCTTTATCTTTTGAGGTCAGACGTGCCAGCACCTCTTTAACTTGCTTCTGCACATCTTCTTCATTGACTTCGGTATGCGCCGCACCGCGACGGTTACGGTCTTTGTTGCCACCCTTGTCGCCGCGACGGTTTTCCTTACCTCCTCGCTGACGGTCGCCTCCGCCGTTTCCGCCACCCTGCTGGTTGGCGCTCTTTTCGATATCGATTTTCTCTTTGCCGCCGATGCGTTTGCGCTTCTTGCGGTCGCCGGTCGCCCCTTCTGACGCATGGCCTCCGTTGGCTTTGGCGATGCGCTCATTGCGGCGCTCTTCTTTGCTTTTCTTTTTCGGACGGGTCGACTGGTTGATAGCCGACAGGTCGATTTTGCCAACCACATTGATGGTCGGCATATTCTGCGGACGCGACAGGTTGAAAATCTCCTCCTTCGGTTCTTGCTTAACCTCGGCGGCCTGCGCCTTCTCTGAAACCGGGGCTGCCGGTGCAGCGGCCGCTTCAACTTTAACAACCGGCACCTCCTCCTGCTGCTTCACTTCAGGTGCAGCAGCAACAGAAACCTCAGGCTCTTTGTGCGAAGGCTTTTCAACCTTCTTCTCAGCCACTTCAACCTCAGCGGCTGACACCTTAGGGAGAGCTGGTTCAACCGCAACCGGTTCAACTTCAACCTTTGCAGATTCTTTCACCGCCGGTTCGGGGGCAACTGCCACCGGATCCGGTGTCTGGACTGGTGCAGGGGCAGGTTTGGGTTCAACCGCAACCGGTTTCACAGGGTTGCCGTGGCGGTCAAGCTCTATCTTGCCAAGAAATTTCGGACGCTGTATCTCAGCGCCAAGACGGATTTCCTCAACCGGGCGCGGTGCCGGAGAGGGTTTTGTTTTCTCGCGGTCGCGGGCCCTGTCGGTCGACAGCTGCTGCGACTTGCTTTTCTGATCTTTGTCGCTTTTGAATTCATTAATCAAAAGCTCGGCGATTTCCTCTTCTATGCGTGCATTAGGGTTATCATCCACCGAAATGTCTTTACCGCGCAGAAATTCTACCACCGTGGGAAGGGCCACGTTGAGGTCTCTTGCTACTTTACTTATTTTGATTCTCGCCATGAAGTGAGTTTAATATTTCTTGTGTATGGTGTTGGAGAAAGATTCACGCCTGCCGGCCGTCAACGGCTTCGTCGGCAGCCTCGCCGAGGTCTGTGGCCGGGTCGGAGGTTTCGGTGCAAACGTCAGAAGCCTCACCCTTGCCATCCGCATCTACCTCAACGGCGGCAGGAGCCTGTTCCGGCTCATCGGCGTCTTCAAACTCAGCGCGCAGGATGGCCAGCACTTCGTCGACAGTCTGCTCCTCAAGGTCGGCTTTATTGATAAGCTCCTCACGCGGGGTGTTGAGCACGCTCTTGGCGGTTACACAGCCCATATCCTTAAGAGCATCGATAATCCACTCCTCGATTTCATCCTTGAACTCATCGAGGTAGATATCTTCCTCAAATGTTTCATCTGTGTCGCGGTAGACATCGATGATGAAGCCTGTCAGCATCGAGGCCAGCTTGATGTTCAAACCTCCCTTACCGATAGCCAGCGACACCTGGTCGGGTTTCAGGAACACCTCTGCCTTCTTCTCTTCCTCATCAATGCGGATTGAAGAAATCTTGGCAGGAGACAACGCACGCTGGATAAACAGCGTCGGGTTTGAAGTGTAATTTATCACATCGATATTCTCGTTACGGAGCTCACGCACGATGCCGTGGATACGCGACCCCTTCACACCGACGCATGCGCCGACCGGGTCGATACGGTCATCGTAACTTTCAACCGCAATTTTGGCACGCTCACCCGGGATACGGGCCACGGCACGGATATTAATCAGACCGTCGTGGATTTCGGGCACCTCGATTTCAAACAACCGGCGCAGGAAATTCTCATTGGTACGCGACACAGTGATTTTCGGATTATTGTTGGCATTATCCACATTGGCTATGACAGCACGCACCGTCTCCCCCTTGCGGAAGAAATCACCCGGAATCGACTGGTTTTTGGGCAAAAGAAGCTCGTTTTTGTCATCATCAAGAAGCAAGGTCTCGCGCGACCAGGTCTGGTAAACCTCGCCTGTGACAAGTTCACCCTCCAGGTCTTTGAATTTGGCATATATGGCCTCCTTCTGCAGCTCCAGGATTTTAGACTGCAACGTCTGGCGCAAAGTCAGGATGGCACGGCGCCCGAAGTTGGCGAAAATAATCTCTTTAGTGTGCTCCTCGCCGATTTCCACCTCAGGGTCATCGGCAGCGCGCGCGTCAGAGAGTGAAATCTGCAGATTGGGGTTCTCGACCTCTCCGTCGGGCACCACCTCAAGGTTCTGGAAAATCTGCACATCCCCCTTGTCGGGATTCATAATGACATCGAGATTCTCATCAGTGCCGAACATCTTGGCGAGAACGTTGCGAAACGACTCTTCAAGCACACTGATCATCGTAGTCTTATCGATATTCTTCAGTTCCTTAAACTCGGCAAATCTCTCCACCATATTGGGAGCTTCCGCTTTTTTAGCCATAATCTGAAAGCTGTTTTTTATCTTGTTATTCTTTTTATTTTAAATATTCTCGGCCGCAAAGATAATCGCGGCATCCCCCTTCAACAGAATGGTTGCTCCACGCAAACCATCTGCTTATCATTTGAACCGGATCAGGTACTTCACAGATTTGGCATCACTGAAGCCCAGAGTTTCGCTCTGCATAACCGTGGTCGGACGTTTTGCCCCCGGTTCTTTATATTTTACAGGATATTCAAAAGTGAAACCATCATCGCCGACCGCTGTCAGCACCGCTTGCAACTTACGTCCGTCACGCGTCAGTATTTCAATATCATTACCGATATTCTTCTCATACTGGCCCCTGACCTTAAACGGCGAGGTCAGACCTGCCGACCCAACCTCAAGCTCATAATCTTCAACGTCGCGGTCAAAATCAGATTCAACAGACCGAGCCACTGCGGCACAAGTGTCAACATCCATCCCTTCGGGAGAGTCAAGTTCCACAACAATCTCATTCTGTGGCGAAACTCTAATGTCAACAATAAAAAGGTCTGTTCCCTCGATAGCTTTTCTTACCGAGGCTTCCAACAGGGTCTTGTCAATCATATCGTCTGATTATATGAATATCCATTTTAACAATCTATGCAGAAACCGGCCTTTGCCACATTTGCCCGATATGAAAAGAAATCAAAGGCAAAAAAGAAAAATAATCCCAGCCTTTAAGCGAACATAACATACCGGTGAACGGCTATAGGCAATCGTAGAAGGCATTTCCACATAACAAATGGAGGAAGCCTTGCAGCTTCCTCCGATAACTAAACACAAAATTAGTCATTTTTATCGGAATGAGCAACCGTTTGCCCCTCAACATCTCCATTTACAATCCTGTTTGCGCCATTTTTAACATTATTACCCCTAAAATTTATTATATTTAACACCGCTCGGCTCTTCAATAGCAACGTGCTGAGATACACCGTAAACAACGGATACATCATTATCCCCATAAACGACAGCACCACCGATATCACCTTTCCGGCCACGGTAACAGGCGCTACAGCACTGCCGAGAGTAGTCGTCTGCAGACAACACCACAGAAAAGCGCTCCAATAATCCGGCACACGAGGGTTAACAGGCATCTCTCGCTCATAAAAAATCAGCGCCGCGAAATAAGTGCACAACAACAGAATAGACAGATAACTCACAAAAATACCGGTCATCTTGTTAGCCGATATATAATTCAGCACAATCACCAACGCCAGACCACCCCGCGCCAAAGGCACAAAACGAACAAAATACAAAGCCTCCTCACTCAGGCTCAAGTCAAAACCATCTATGATATTCAGATATGGCACAGACAGCAGCAAATAAATCCATCGACCCTTCACATAATCCCTTCTATCGCCCTCCTTTGCAAGAGCCAGCTCCAGAAAAAAGTCAGCCATAAAAACAATACACACAGCCAGCTGAAACAACATATAGCTTCTGCTCTCCAGAAAAGGTATATCCTTGAACGTATCATATGATATGAACACAATCAGAAGCACCGACAACACCAGCACAATCCAATGAGCCGTGTCAAGCACACGCCCTCTCCACCCATCACCATACGTGTTTCGGCAATCAGCCAACTTATTGTTATCAACCGAATCCATAGCTACATCCCTGTCATACAATACCAATATAACAGCCTCCAGACGCCATAGTTCACAATCCCACCCACCCAAAAGCACAAACAACCCATCCACCAGCCCAACCAAATAACCGGCCAAAATAACACAACAGACCCAACCACGGGCACCAGCCCAACCAACTAAACCATCAAGGCTATGAATGCGATTAAAGCTATAAAAGTTATCAAGGCAGCCTGCCGACCCACCGGTATGGGACACCACCCTGCAATGAGCAGGGGCAT
>ERZ778510.1552-NODE-1552-length-14318-cov-3.906121_pt1 | contig 14318 bp, 14 predicted proteins | sample MGYA00510348_ERZ778510 | MGnify/ENA primary metagenome ERZ778510 (study PRJEB29527, sample SAMN07138969) | mouse gut metagenome | material: feces | host: mouse | place: China:Nanjing | collected 2016-01-25 ... | reverse complement strand
TCCGTAATACAGATAACACATTCTTCGATTTTTTTGCTGTACTCCTATCTTCTAGGAAGTCCGTATCCAGGACATAATGCAGACAGTTCTCAATCCGCCAGTGGTCTCTTTTATATCTTGCAAACTCTTCCGCCGTCAGAACACGATTCGATACCAGACCAACTTTTTGTATTTGATCTGTAAGTTCATCTCCCTCTGTTGGCTTTGGGCATTTCCTGCTTCCCTGCTTTAAGAAAGTTTCCTTATCCGGAGTTGTATCCCTCCCATCTGCATCGCTCTCTTTTGGTATCCGTACTTGGCAGCTTAATGCAACGCTGCATATAAAAGGCAGTTCCTTCCATATCTTTCCGATCGCATCATCCTTTGTGTAACATTTCATTTCCCGATATTCCACGCGTTCCCTGTTCTTTTCACAGCTACTGTACTCACTATAGCGCCCCTGATTCTCCTTTTCGAACTTTTCTGGGTCTGCTTCTTTTTCTTTCCCAATATCCCCGAACACATTCTGAATCTCTTGGTAGGTCGCCGGGCAGTTCTTTTTTATCTGTTGTACGAAATACCCGCCTTTTTCCTCTATCATACTCAGGATGGCTTCGGTTGCTCCGATTGCATCTATTGTAACTGTGCTCCCTGTTATATCAAGGATCTCCAACAGTTTTGGTATTGCCGTTATCTCATTTGTTTTCTCAGGAATTGAAATCTGTGCAATCACCAGATTGGTTGCGGCATCCAGGGCATTTAAAATGTATGGGGATTTCTTATCCTTTATCTTTTCTGCCGCTGCTCTTAACGCTTTCCCATCGATCACGATATGGATTCCTTTCGTACTTAAAATATTTCCTATCCAATCCGTAAATGCCAGAGACAACAATTCTTCATCCATTATACCGGTAATCCGGGAAAATGTGGAAAGCGAAGGGATGCCGTTTTCCAGCTCCAGATATTTTTTCAGTTTTTTCTGATTCCTTTTTGCCCATTTTACAATACGCCGCAGAGAGGTTTTCCCTGCCAGAAACCCTAGAACTATAAGCAGCAGAATCTCCACATGGCTGTGCTTATGTTTCCGGGCACACCTTGGATCCGGCATTTCCCCCAAATACTCTGCCAATGGCTTGACCAGGAATACTGCTTTAATCAACCTCCAGATTGATCTGGAACCGCTTCAGGATTTCCTGCTGCTCATCAGATATTTTGGATACTATTTTATTCCCATCCATATAAATCAGGTAGATCGTTGACAGTTTTTTTAAGTCTTTCATATCGACGCCGGATTCTTTTTGCATCCGGCGTATCAGGGAGCCTTTCTGTGCACCATACTGGATATGGGGATCCAGTGTCTGTGCAGTTCCACGTTCGGTGGCTACATAGGATTCTGCCGACTCCTTAAGGATAATGAAATCCAAAACTTCCTGCCAGGCTTTTCCCAACGGTTCTTTCCAGCTTTGCGGGCATAAGATCTCGACCGCTCTGGAAAAACCAAATTCCTTTACAGATGCATCTGTCAACGTTACTTTCTTCTTATCTGATTTTTGTACTCCCTCTGGAGTGATTACTCCAATATAGGTATCTACAGGCTGGGGATACTTCTTTCCGGGAACCCGCCTTGATGTTCGCTTGTACAGGTAATACTTCTCCCCCTTTTTCTTGACTGTGGTTCCCCTGGTCCGATACTCCTGCACCCAATCTGGGTATGTTTTCCCTGTTTTTGGCATAATATCCTCCTTTCAAACATCATGTTTTTCCTATCTTTAAAGTATAGGTATATTAAACCTATACTTATAGACATTATACCTCTACAACAGCAAAAAGTCGAGGGTAAAAAGCCACTCTGTATAACAGCTTTTACCCTCGATAAATCCTATGTTCTTCCGTTTATTTATTTTTCTTCATGAAACAACCCTACCAATTCACACAACGAATATCTATATTTTTCTTCATCCCTTCTTTCAAAACTGAAAAGCATCCAGGATAATACGTGAAAATAATTAGTGGTTGACATATGTAGATAAACTATATATAATGTAGATAATCGATATATAGAACATCTACATAGCTGCGGATTAGTTCTGGTCGATGAAGTGAGTAGTTTATACAAAATATAAGTAGGAGGAAGATTAAAATGGCAGTTGATAAAAGTTTAGTTTCGGGGAGCACTTCGATGTTGATATTGAGGCTTCTGTCGGAGAAGGATATGTATGGTTATGAAATGATCGACACTCTCAGGGAGAAATCTCAGAATGTGTTTGAACTTCGTGCGGGAACACTGTATCCGCTTCTCCATTCTATGGAGGAAAAAGGATTCTTAGAAAGCTATGAGCAGGAGGCGGTTGGGAAGGTGCGCAAGTACTATCACCTGACGAAAAGCGGAAAAAAGCAGCTTCATGAGAAGGCTGAGGAGTGGAAGGAATATTCCCGTGCAGTTGTAAACGTCATGGGGACTATGGGAAATGGAGGAAGAAACGATGGGAGGAGTGAATGTTATGGACAGGCGTAATTACATAGAACTTCTGTCAGACCAGATCCGCTGTAAAAAAGCGCTTCCTCTTGTGACGAGGGAACTGGAGGTGCATATTGAGGAGCAGAAGGCGGATTTTATGGCAGAAGGGATGACGGAGCGGGAAGCAGAAGAGGCGGCGGTCCGAGAGATGGGAGACCCGGTTGAGGTCGGAGCAGAGATGGACCGGATCCACAGACCGAAGATGAACTGGCGTATCATCATTGGAATCGGACTTGTCAGTCTGTTCGGCGCAGGAATGCTGTATGCGCTGGACTCTCATATAGAACAGAAGGATATGCTGTTTTTCTATCCGGCGAGCCACCTGCTCTATATGCTGCTTGGTTATATGGCTATGATCGGAGTGTGTTACTTTGATTATACGAGAGTAGCATACAGGGCAAAGGAACTGCTGGCGGCATATATGATACTGCTGATTGGCGGCATGGCATTGTTTGGAACGTCAATTAATGGTGCAAGAGTATATGTCAGTCTGTTCGGTATATCCGTGAATATGAGCCAAACACTGTTTCTGACGATTCCGCTGTATTGTGCCGTACTCTATAAGTTCAGAGGTCAGGGCTATAAAGGACTTTTCAAAGGTGTCCTGTGGATGCTGCCCATTATTGCCGTACAGATCAGGTTCCGCATGGCGGAACTTATCATACTTATCCCAGCATTTGCAATAATACTGTCTGTTGCGGTCTATAGACGGTATTTTCGCGTGCCGGCGGCAAAAACTCTCGCTGCCATCTGGGGCGGCGCAGCATTTTTCATATGTGCAGGAGTGTTCATGATCTTAAGATTCGGTGCAGATTATCAGATCAAGAGACTGAAAGTCATGGCAGCGCCTTCCCAATATGCGGCAGAGGAAGGATATCAGCTTCACACACTGAAAAAGCTGTTGGAAGGAAGTAAATTTATCGGACAGGGAGAGCACTTTATAGAATTCTCCGGCAGCCTTCCGAACAGTTCAAGCTTTGCTCTGTCTTATGTCATGGCATATTTCGGTGTGTTTGCGGCTGTCTGTGTCATCAGCGTGATTGTTATCTTGCTGTTCAAATTAACCGCCATGACGGTAAAGCAGAAAAACCGCCTTGGACTTCTTATGGGGGTGGGCTGCGGCGTAACGATCGCGATTCAGGCAGCATGGTATGTGTTGACGAATTTAGGAGTTGTGTTGATAGGACCCGTCTATTGCCCGTTTATTACGAACGGAGGCACGGGGATGATCGTTACGTATGTTTTATTCGGGATTATGCTGAGTATTTATCGTTACCGGAATGTTGCCGCAGAGGAGGTAAAAAGAAAGTGCCTGACAGATAAGAAGAAGGTGGAGTTGTTTTAGTTTGTGATGGATGATAAAGGCAGGAGAAAGAAAATATAAAATTCTGGACGAACAAAGATATTTTATAAAACACTTGCATAATATACAAGATAGATGTATAATTATGCAAGTGTTTTTGTTAAAGAATATTTTACATCATAACATATTTGGAGGCGGAAAAATGATCAAAGTTGGAATTATCGGAGCGACAGGCTATGCGGGAGGCGAACTGGTGAGACTTTTAGCGGCTCACAGAGAAGCGGAGATTGTATGGTATGGTTCCAGAAGTTACATAGATAAAAAATATTCGGATGTCTATCAGAACATGTTTGAGATTGTGGAGGATGAATGTCTGGATGACAACATAGAGGCATTGGCGGATAAGGCGGATGTTATCTTTACTGCGACGCCTCAGGGGTTTTGTGCTTCGGTTATGAATGAGAATATTTTATCAAGAACGAAGATTATTGATCTGAGTGCGGATTTTCGGATCAAAGATGTCAGCGTCTATGAAAAATGGTATGGTATGGAACATAAGAGTCCGCGGTTTATAGAGGAAGCGGTATATGGGTTATGTGAGGTGAACCGGGAGCAGGTGAAGACAGCAAGACTGGTCGCCAATCCGGGATGCTACACGACCTGTTCTATCCTGACAGCCTATCCGCTGGCCAAGGAAGGCATCATAGATATGAGTACCTTGATCGTGGACGCCAAGTCGGGAACGTCCGGAGCCGGGAGAGGAGCGAAAGCGTCGAACTTATTCTGCGAGGTGAATGAAAATATCAAGGCTTACGGGGTTGCATCTCACAGACATACGCCGGAGATTGAAGAGCAGCTTACCTATGCGTCCGGGGAAGATACAGTGATCAGTTTCACGCCGCATCTTGTACCGATGAACAGAGGAATCCTTGCGACAGAGTACGCGGCCTTGAAAAAAAACGTGACCTATGAAGATGTGAAGGCAATTTATGATAAATATTATAAAGATGAAACATTTGTCAGAGTGCTTAAGGAAGGTATCTGCCCGGAGACAAAATGGGTAGAGGGAAGCAATTACGTGGATATCAATTTTAAGATCGATCCCAGAACGAACCGGATCATCATGATGGGCGCGATTGACAATCTGGTAAAAGGAGCGGCAGGGCAGGCAGTGCAGAATATGAATATTATGTTCGGTCTGAAGGAGAATGAGGGGCTTAATCTGGTTCCTATGTTTCCATAACGTTATGTCCAATAAGCAGGCGCCGGAGCCAAGGAAAAAGTTGTTAGGAGAAAAGACGTATGTTAAGGGTAATGACAATGGATGATTACGAGCAGGTTTATGCGCTCTGGAAACAGATACATGGATTCGGTATCCGCAGTGTGGATGATTCCAGAGAAGGGATTCAGCGTTTTTTAAGAAGGAATCCCGCGACAAGTGTTGTAGCCATAGAGGATGGTAAGATCGTGGGGGCGATTCTCTGCGGACATGACGGCAGACGGGGATGTCTGTATCATGTATGCGTGGACGCTGGTTACCGTATGAGAGGAATCGGTAAGTCTATGGTAGTTTTTGCTATGGAGGCTTTGAAAAAGGAAAAGATCAATAAGGTTTCTCTGATTGCATTTACAAAGAATGATATCGGAAATGCATTCTGGAATGAGATAGGCTGGACAAAAAGGCAGGATCTTAATTATTATGATTTTACATTGAATGAAGAGAATATTACTGCTTTTAACCAATAAATGATCGCAGACAATTGCGAAACTCTAATTTAACAGTATCAAGTTGTGTAGCTTGTATATTCCAACACAGACACGCTTTCGCTCCAAGTTTACCGCAGCGGTACATAAGCTGCCAAAATACGGCAGCCAAGTACCGACGATAAACTAAGGTCTGCTTATGGAATATACAAGTTGCACAATGACCCGGTTAATTCTTGAGTTTCGCAATCGCCTGAGTAAATTATAGAAATGAGATGAAAGGATGGATAGGATATGAAACAGATAAAAGGCGGGGTTACGGCGGCGAAGGGATTTGAGGCGGCAAGTACGGCGGCGGGAATCAAATATACAGGAAGGACAGATATGGCGCTCATCTACAGCCAGACGCCATGTGCGGCGGCAGGAACATTTACAACCAATATCGTAAAAGCGGCTCCGGTCAAATGGGATCAGCAGGTAATCGCGGGAGGAGGCGCAGCCCAAGCAGTCGTAGTGAATTCCGGGATTGCCAATGCATGTACAGGAGAGGAAGGCTTTGGATATTGCAGGGATACAGCGGAAGCGGCGGCGAAGGAACTGGATATATCGGCGGCAGGAGTTTTGATCGGTTCTACGGGAGTCATCGGGAAGCAGCTCCCGATCGATAAGCTGACAGCGGGAATCAAGGTTCTGGCGGAGAAGAAGGATGATTCTCTGGAAAACGGCACGGAAGCGGCAAAAGCGATTATGACAACGGACACCTGCGAGAAAGAGATGGCAGTCCAGATTGAAGTGGGAGGAAAGATTGTAACGATCGGAGGGATGGCAAAGGGCTCAGGCATGATCCATCCCAATATGTGCACGATGCTTGCATTTATTACTACAGATGCAGTGATTTCAAAAGAGACGCTGCAAAAGGCGCTGAGCGAGGATGTGGGCGATACTTACAATATGATTTCCGTAGATGGAGATACATCTACCAATGATACGGTTGTCCTTCTGGCCAATGGGCTGGCGAAGAATCCAGAGATTACATATGGAAGCACAGAGTATCAGACATTTTTGGAGGCGCTTCATGCGATCAATGAGTATCTTGCAAAGAAAATCGCAGGGGACGGCGAAGGTGCAACGGCGCTTTTTGAAGTGAAGGCAGTTCACTGCGAGAGCAAAGAGCAGGCGAAGATACTTGCAAAGTCTATCGTATGCTCAAATCTTACGAAGGCGGCAATCGCAGGACACGATGCCAACTGGGGAAGGATTCTGTGCGCCATGGGTTATTCCGGCGCTCAGTTTGATCCGGAGAAGGTGGATCTGTTTTTTGAGAGCGCGGCAGGAAAGATTCAGATCATCGAGAATGGAACAGCGGTCTGTTACAGTGAAGAAGAGGCCACAAAGATATTGTCAGAACCTTCTGTAACCGCGGTCGCAGATGTGAAGATGGGCGATATACAGGCAACTGCATGGGGATGCGATCTGACTCATGGATATATAGATATCAACGCGGATTACAGAAGCTGATCGGATGCTGAAACGATAAAACGATGATACAAATTGTCAGCGGCAGAACATATCAGGAAGGGAAGATGACGTTAATGATGAACAAGGACATGCAGAAATATCTTGAAAAAGCGGAGGTGCTTATCGAGGCGCTTCCTTATATCCAGCGTTTTAACCGCCGTATTATCGTAGTAAAGTACGGCGGAAGCGCGATGATTGATGAGCAGCTAAAGGAGCAGGTGATTCAGGATGTGACGCTCCTGAAGCTGGTGGGATTTAAACCGATCATTGTTCACGGAGGCGGCAAGGAGATCAGCCGCTGGGTTGGGAAAGTCGGCATGGAGCCGCGGTTTGTAAATGGGCTGCGCGTGACGGATGAAGCGACGATGGAACTGGCGGAGATGGTTCTTGGGAAGGTGAATAAAGGGCTGGTGCAGCTTGTGGAGAGTCTGGGCGTGCGCGCGATAGGCTTAAGCGGCAAGGACGGAAGACTTTTATCTGTAAATAAAAAGCTTTCTGACGGGAAGGATATCGGATTTGTAGGAGACGTAAAAAATGTAAATGCAAGTATTCTGTACGACCTTCTGGAGAAAGATTTTCTCCCGATCATCTGTCCCGTCGGTCTGGATGACGATTATAATACATACAATATCAATGCGGATGATGCTGCGTGTGCAATTGCGAGAGCTATGCGTGCGGAAAAGCTGGCATTTCTTACGGATATAGAAGGCGTGTACAGAGATCCGGAGGATTCCTCAACCCTGATTTCCGAACTTAGAATCTCGGAGGCGAGGGAGCTGATGAATGCGGGCTATATCGGAGGAGGAATGCTGCCGAAGCTTCACAACTGTATTTCCGCTATTGAACACGGTGTTTCCAGAGTACATATTCTGGATGGAAGAATTCCTCATTGCCTGCTTCTTGAGATCTTTACCAACAAAGGAATCGGGACGGCGATCATTAATGACGGCGAGCCGCAGTTTTATATACCGTAGCAGGATATAGGTACAGCAAGAATGAAAGGATGACAAAAAATGAATGCAAATGAATACATGCAGGCGACGGAACGTAATCTGGTGCATACATACAACCGTTTTCCGGTGACTCTTGAAAGAGGGGAGGGCGTATATCTCTATGATACAGAAGGAAAAAAATATCTGGATTTTGCGGCAGGAATCGCAGTGTCCGGACTGGGGTATGGGAATCAGGAGCTGAATACTGCGTTAAAAGAACAGATTGACAAGCTCATGCATTCTTCCAATCTGTATTATAATACGGCTTGCGGAAAAGCTGCCGCTGCATTAAAGCGGATAACCGGGATGGACAGGGTGTTTTTTACAAACAGCGGAACGGAAGCGATCGAGGGCGCGCTGAAGGCTGCAAGGAAATATGCTTAAAAAAAGAAAACGGGAAGATTCCAGTATATCGCCATGCAGGATTCCTTTCACGGGCGCAGCATGGGAGCGCTCTCAGTAACGGAACATGAAGCGTACCGTGTTCCTTTTGAACCGCTGATTCCGGGCGTCGGATTTGCAGAGTTTAATCATCTTGACAGCGTGAAAAAGCTTGTCACAGATCAGACCTGTGCGATTATTTTAGAGCCGCTTCAAGGAGAAGGCGGAATCAATACGGCGACTCAGGAATTCATGGAGGGTATTCGGAAGATCTGCGACGAGGAAGGCATTCTCATGATCTGCGATGAAATACAGTGCGGAATGGCCCGTACAGGTTCCATGTTCGCCTGCCAGTCCTATGGAGTGAAGCCGGATATTATTGTTATGGCAAAGGCGATTGGAAGCGGCGTTCCGGTGGGAGCATTTGCCATGACAGAAAGTGTGGCGGAGTATTCCTTAGAACCGGGAGACCATGGTACAACTTACGGCGGGAATCCGCTTGTCTGTGCAGCGGTGGCAAAGACGGTTGAGATATTTGAAAGAGAAGATATTCAATCTCATGTAAAAGAAATGGGCGCATATTTGTCTGAAAAACTGGATGAATTAGTGAATGATTACGATATGGTTCTCGAGAGAAGAGGAACCGGGCTGATACAGGGGCTTCGTCTGAATCGGCCGGTGGGAGAGGTTACAAAGGAAGCGCTGAAGGAAGGTCTTTTGATCATCAGTGCGAGAAGCGATGTGATCCGGCTGGTACCGCCGCTTGTGATAGAAAAAGAGCATGTGGACGAGATGATTGACAAGCTGAAAAAGGCGCTTAAGGGAATTTTATAATAGAAAAACCGATCATTGGGTATACTACTTGAAAAACAGGAGGTATATGAGGATGATTGGTTTTTTTATTGCCCTGCTTTCGGGTGCTCTGATGAGTGTGCAGGGAGTATTTAATACACAGGTGACAAAGACGACAGGAATGTGGGTAAGCAACGGCTGGGTGCAGTTCAGTGCATTTGCAGTGTGTCTGATCGCGTGGTTTATTGCAGGACGCGATCATATCGGAACACTTGCAAAGGTGGAGCCGAAATATGTGCTGCTGGGGGGCGTGATCGGAGCGGGCATTACATGGACCGTCATTAAAAGTATGGAGCAGCTTGGTCCTGCGAAAGCGGCGCTCTTAATCGTTATCTCGCAGCTTATCATTGCGTATGTTATTGAGCTTTTGGGACTGTTCGGCGTTGAAAAAGAGCCTTTGGAGTGGAGAAAAATAATTGGTATGGGAATTGCGATTGTTGGAGTTGCAATTTTCCAGTGGAAATAGTACAATAAAATCTGTCTAGGCATAAGAGGGGTATTTACAGTTCTCGACATCTGTAAAGGAGGATTTTATGCATAGCAGAAAAAATGTTATTATATTATGGGCGATGTTATTATGTGCAGTTTTTATGACGGGAGGCTGTAAGAAGGATACGGGAGAAGAAAATGCCCTTGTTAGTGTGGAGCAGACGGAGTCGCCGATTGACATAGAAGGCGGCGAAGATGAAGAATCTGCAATACCAAAGGATGAGGAAAGAAAAAGGACTTTGGATCAATCAAATGCGGATTCTGAAGTGGAAGAGTCGGCTGCAGACATACCGGAAGGGAAAAACTCCGGCGTCATATACGTGGATGTGTGCGGACATGTGAAGAATCCGGGCGTCTATCAGCTTACGGAAGAAAGCAGGGTATTTGAAGCGATAGAAAAGGCTGGAGGTATGACGAAGAACGCGGCGGCGGTCTCTGTGAATCAGGCAGAACGTCTGACAGATGGTCAGCAGATCTATATTCCGTCGGAGGATGAGCAAAAGGAAAGCCGGGAGAGCGGGACTTATCCGGCGGTCAGAGGTGTGGATGACGGAAATATGAAAACCGGCGCTGCCGACAGCCTTAGTGATAATGGAAAAGTAAACTTGAATACTGCCTCGAAGGAAGAACTTCTGTCACTTACCGGCATCGGCGATGTAAAAGCAGATGCGATCGTAAAATACCGGGAGGAGCATGGAAGCTTTCAGTCTGTGGAGGATCTTAAAAAGATTGAGGGTATTAAGGACGGAGTATTTAATAAGATAAAGGACCGGATAACAGTCTGATAAGGAGATTAGGTATGAGTAAACGGGTACTGGTTGTAGATGATGAAAAGTTAATAGTGAAAGGAATCCGGTTCAGTCTCGAGCAGGACGGTATGGAGGTAGATGCAGCTTATGACGGCGAGGAGGCCCTTAAGCTTATCCGTGAGAATAATTATGATATGATTCTTCTGGACGTTATGCTGCCGAAGTATGATGGCTTTGAAGTGTGTCAGCGGGTTCGGGAATTTTCAGACGTGCCGGTTATCATGCTGACAGCCAAAGGCGATGATATGAATAAAATCCTCGGACTTGAGTATGGCGCGGATGACTATATTACCAAACCGTTCAATATTCTGGAAGTGAAGGCAAGAATCAAGGCAATCATGAGGCGCGTCGGAAAGAGAGACGCAGATGGAGAGAATCCGAAAGTACTCGTGAAAGGCGATATGAAAATTGATTGTGAAAGCCGCAGGGTTACGATTGGGGAAAAAGAAGTAAACCTTACGGCAAAAGAATTTGATTTGCTGGAACTCCTTGCTATGAACCCCAATAAAGTGTACAGCAGAGAGAATCTTCTGAACATTGTATGGGGATATGAGTACCCTGGAGATGCAAGGACGGTGGATGTACATATCAGACGGCTCCGGGAGAAGGTCGAAGCGAATCCAAGCGATCCGAAGTATGTATATACGAAGTGGGGAGTTGGTTATTATTTTAGGGGTTAGAAAGTACGTTAAAATTAATTTTTTAAAGAGTCTCCGTTTTCAGATTACGGTTCTGATCATTCTCGCGGGAATTATCCCGAGCGTAATCATGAGAATGGTGATTCTGAATAATTATGAAAAACAGGCGGTGGAGATGCACACCGCCGAGATTCAAAATCAATGTGCAATTCTTTGTAACCAGTTAAGTACGGCAGATTATCTTACAGGAGTTACGTCTGAGAGTATCCAGTTAGAGCTTATTCAGCTATCTAATATTTATAATGGGCGTGTTATGCTGATTGATGAACATTATCATATCATAGAAGATACTTATAATATGGACAAGGGTAAGACGATAGTTTCTGAGGACGTCATACGGTGTTTTCGCGGAGAACGTACCAGCAATTATGATGCGGAGAACCGTTTTATTGAGGTGACGGCGCCAATCATGGACAGCGGGACAGAGAAAATCCGAGGAGTTATGCTGACCAGCGTAGGTACGGATTCTATTGCGGAGAATCTGGAAAGTCTCCTTGGAAAAGCAGACCTTGTTATAGCAATGGCAGGGATTATCATTATAGCAATGGCATTTCTTGCCGGAACTCTTATGGTCCGTCCTTTTTACAGAATCACAAGATCTATCGGTGCGGTTACGGAAGGCTATGAGGATGACTACCTGAAGGAATATTCCTATACAGAGACAAGACTCCTCTCTGAGTCATTCAATAAGATGCTGGGCAGAATGAAGGTGTTGGACGATTCAAGAAACGAATTTGTTTCTAATGTCTCACATGAATTAAAGACGCCGCTTGCATCTATGAAAGTCTTGTCCGACTCACTGCTTACGCAGCAAGAGGCTCCTGTTGAGTTATATCAGGAATTTATGGCTGATCTGTCGGAAGAGATCGAGAGAGAGAGTAAGATCATTGATAATCTGCTGGCATTGGTAAAGCTTGATAAGACAGCAGATACTATGAACATTAAGACGGAGAATATCAATATGCTGGTTGAACGGATATTGAAGCGTCTCCGTCCTATTGCAGAAGTTCATAACATTGAGATGATTTTTGAGAGTTTCCGCCCTGTAAATGCAGAGGTTGATGAAGTAAAGCTTACATTGGCAATCACAAATCTTGTGGAAAATGCTATCAAGTATAATAAAGAAGACGGCTGGGTGCATGTTGCCCTGAATGCGGACCATAAGGTATTCTATGTGGAAGTGGCGGATTCAGGGGCAGGTATCCCGAAAAAAGAGCAGGAGCATATATTTGAACGGTTTTACCGGGTGGACAAATCCCATTCAAGGGAGATTGGCGGTACCGGTCTCGGACTGTCCATTGCCAGAAATGTGGTAGTCATGCACAGAGGTTCCATCAGGGTATTCAGCCAGATGGGCGAGGGTACTACATTTACCATACGGATTCCGTTGAAGTACGTAGTATAAGGAGGATGGATATGAGGCAGTATCATAGATGCTTTATGGTGATTCTCTGTCTGTGTCTTCTTCTTGGAGGCTGCGGACAGGGAACGATGCCGGATGGGAATAAAACGTATATATATTATGTTAATGCGGATGGTACGGGACTTGTGCAGGAGGATTATGAACTGCCGGACGGCAATATCAGGGAGCAGATTGCTGCGATTCTTGAAGAGCTTAGGCGGGAAACGGATTCCATCGAATATAAAAGTGCATATCCCGAATATGTGAGGATTCAGGAATGGCAGCTCACCGATTCGGATCTGGAGATAGATTTTTCGGATTCGTATAAACAGATGGACGCGGCGACAGAACTGCTTCTCCGCGCGGCAACGGTGCATACGCTGGAGCAGGTCAACGGCGTGGATTATATTAAATTTACGGTAGAGGGGAAAGGGCTTTGTAACAGCGAAGGAGAGGAAGAAGGGTACATGAACCATGATTCTTTTGTGGAAAATACGGGATCGTCTCTTCACTCCTATCAAGAGGGAAACCTGAAACTGTTTTTTGCCAATAAGGCAGGCGATAAGCTGACAGAAGAGGTTGTGAATGTCAGATACAACAGCAATATGTCTGTGGAGAAATTGATCACAGAACAGCTTATTAAGGGGCCGCCGATGGAAGGAGCCTATCCGACGCTGCCGCCTGACACGAAGGTATTAGGAGTCTCTGTGAGGGACGGCATCAGTTATGTGAATTTTGACGAAGGCTTCCTTAACATGGATTATAAGATCAGCCCGGAGGTTAGGATATACTCTGTTGTAAACTCTATCGTTGCAGGAGGAGAGACAGGTCAGGTACAAATATTGGTAAACGGCGAAACAGACATAACCTATGAGGGAGACATCCGTTTGGAAAAGCCGCTTTCAAGAAATTTAGAAATCGTGGAGGAAAAGGAGAAAGATTGAGAAACAGACCATTATGCTGCATTTGTCTGTTTATCTGTCTGGTAATAAGTATTGGAACCGTCTGCGGAGGAGAGAAGTTTCTGAAAGAACTTCGTCCCTCCGCGTCGGAGTTATACCTGCAGGACGGAGAAGATGTCGTTTTAGCAGGGAGGGTATATCAGAAGGCAGACAAAGAAAAATATCAGGTACTATATCTTAAAGATAATTCTATTTTATATCATCAGCAGTCGCTGAAAGAATCCAGATTCATAATCTATGATGAAGAAAAACATGAGACGGATATCGGGGACATTCTTATCATTTCAGGCGAGATCAGTTTGTTTGAAAATGCAAGAAATCCAGGGAATTTTGATAGTAAGCTGTATTATCAGAAGCAGGATATCCATGGAAGCGTGTGGGCTAAATCCATACAGAAACAAAAAAATGGTTCACATACATTTTATGAAGATATGAAAAATAAACTCTACCGGTTCAGAAAGGAGTGGATGTCATATCTTTGCAAAATGATGGGAGCGAAAGACGGAAACACATTATCAGCTATGATTTTAGGGGAAAAGGCGGAGATGGAGCAGGAACTTCGGGAGCTTTATCAGGTGAATGGGATTGGGCATATTTTGGCGATCTCCGGTCTCCATTTGTCCTTTATTGGGATAGGGATATATAAGATACTGCGGAGAGTTACCGGTTCTTATCCGCTCGGCGGGGTATTTGGTATCTTCTTTCTGATGT
>ERZ778510.1551-NODE-1551-length-14322-cov-113.390271_pt1 | contig 14322 bp, 20 predicted proteins | sample MGYA00510348_ERZ778510 | MGnify/ENA primary metagenome ERZ778510 (study PRJEB29527, sample SAMN07138969) | mouse gut metagenome | material: feces | host: mouse | place: China:Nanjing | collected 2016-01-25 ... | reverse complement strand
TAACTATAAATTCCTTGATTTTTTAAGGAAAATCACTTGACAATATAGGGAGGAAATGGATACATGAAAAATGAAAAAATAGCGGTATTTCCAGTTGATGAGGATTTTTTGTCCCTTCCTAATAATCAATGTATCATGTTGGGAGAAGAAAAGTATACCATCTCTTACTATCTTACTTTGGCGGGATGGAATATTGGAGATTTGGAAAAAAGGTTATATACTATAGATGAATTTGATTTTAGTAAAATTGACACGCTTGTTCTTGTTAATTCTTTTAGGATTTTGGAAGGTGATGTTCTTCAGAAAATTATTAGTATTGCAGCTTATAATGGAATTAGTATTATTTGTGCAAGGGATGACATGGACATTGATGAGGAGCAGCTTAGGGAAAGGTGCGCAGAAAATAATATAGAATATAGCTTTATTAGTGAAGAAATAAGTTTGGCTGACCATGTGGTAATGCATAATATTGAAGTTCCTGTAATCACAATTGCTGGTGTAGGTCAGTATATAGAAAAATTTAAATTAGGGTTGTATGTCAAAGATGCCTTTGAAGATGCGGGTTATAAGATTTTATATATAAGTCCACGCAGGGAGGGCAAATTATTTGCTACACATATTTACCCAGAGTATATGTATAAGAAGGATTTAGATTTTACTAGAAAAGTATTGGCATTTAATGCATATGTAAACAGTTTGGTAGCCAAAGAACAACCTGATATTCTTCTGCTCGGGGTACCTGGAGAGATAATGGAATTAAGTGAGAAACATAAAATGAATTTTGGAATACTAGCAAGTGTAGTGTTTAATGCAATAAAACCAGACATTTCTATTTTAAATGTATATAATTTGCGTTATACAGATAAATTTTTAGATGAACAGAAAAATTATTGCAAGTATCGACTTGGTATGATTCCGGATATGTTTTATGCAACTTTTACAGGTATTATTGAATCGTCTTTGCAGGAATCATGGATACAATATTTTCGTGCAAATAGACTATTTGATGACTTGTTGGAAAAGTATAAGCTTTTCAGTGAGGTAGATATTAAAAACGGTCTTTTATTCAGGCAGATTATTGACGTTTTAGAAGAATATGGTTCATTAGAGTTTATGTGAGGTGCGTATGAAGGATAACATAGCAGATATTAAAGAAAGATTAGATTATGTTTTTACAGAAAAAATGGCATTTGCGGTCAACAGGCTTACGGACGAGCAGCGTTCAAAGAGTTTATTAAGAGATTGTATTGGTCTACAGGCGAGAGACTTATTAAAATTGTATATGGAGTTGGAGAATGAATTTCATATTGACTTTAACCTTCTTGTACAAGAAGGAAATTTTGATAAATACGACTGTCTATTAGAATATATTGTAAATGAAATTGGGGATAAGAATGACGAATGCGAAAATACATGTTTGCGTCATTGATGATGGAGTATGCGAGGATGAAATCTGCACATTTAAGAACGTGCAAATCGGTAATGGTAAAGTTATCAATACTTTCAATGTATGTAAGAAAAACTCTCACGGTACAGGATGCGCTAAAGTAATAGTCAAACATGCAGAAAAAGATACTTTGATAAGCAGCGTGTCAATTCTTAACAGGCAGTGTAAGGGAAATATTCAATCCTTATGTACGGCTTTTGAGTGGTGTGTAGAAAATGATGTTGATATTATAAATTTGAGTTTAGGGAGTATTTTTTTTAAAGATAAGGAACTGTTATTGAGTGCAGTTAATCATTGTGCAGAGAATGGAATTGTTATTGTAGGCGCAACCTCTAATGAAGGATATGTAACTTATCCTGCTAGTTTTACAAATGTATTAGGTGTTAGATCTTTTGATGAAAAAGAAAAAAGTGGATGCGTTGCAAGGTATGATACCAATTTAGGTTTCGGATTGTTTGAAACTCAGGGTAGTGAAAAAATCTGCATAAGTGGCATAGAAAAAACGACAAGCTGGTGTAATAGTGTAGCAGCTCCACAATTTACAGCAAAAATAATTAATGTGTACGAGGAAGGAATTAGTCCAATAGCAATTAGAAATATGTTTGGAAACAAGTTGCTGAAAATTAATTGCTTTGGAATTGATTGGGCGTCAAAGGCATATGTACAGAATATAAATGGACTGATTCCTGAATGGTGTGTGTGCAAGATAGTTGACAATGAAATGGAAATATCACTTGACATTGCGGATACTGTTATTACACAAAAAGCAGATGATATTAAAAAGTGGTCAGAAGCTGGTAAAAATATTATTTATATTGGCGATGATGTGATTGATTATGAAGGCAATGATAGATATGTCTGGTCAAAATATAACAGGATAAAACAGATACACTATAACCAGATAGCCCAACAAGATATATCAGGGGTTCCGGTAATTTTTATAAAGGGGGTATGTGCCTTAAAGTACATCTATGGACTTGAAAAGATGTTTAAGGAAAAGGATTACCATGCATATAGTATTTCTCATAGCATTTTATATGAGTTATATGGAATAACATATATACCTACGGAAATCATGGATGCAGATAAGCTCAACAATTTTATTAGGAATGAACTGTATTATAAACTGGGAGATATTCTATTGTATGATATTAGTGGAATTGATGAAAGAACAGCAGCAAAGAATGTCAAGATGCTACCAGACATTATCATAGACGCAACAGAAAAGGACGTAACCATATCAAGTGAATATGGGAGTAGGGTTGTTGCAGATTACATAGAAAGCGTTGGGAACTATATAATAGAATTGTTAGAAGAGGAAGGCAGAGAGAACGATGAGCAATAAAGAGGCAATAAGAAGATTAATAGTGCTTATCAGTAATTACAAAAAAACAATTGCTATAATTATGATCTGCTTAATCGTTTCTACCGGATTGAATTTGTGTGTGCCATTACTAAGCAGTAGCATTATGGATGATGGGTTTATTGGCGGGAATAAAACATTACTTATTCAGTTGGTGTTATGTTCTTTTGTAGTATATATGATATGCTCTGCTATCAATCTATTAAAAGAAAAAATGAGAATTGATATTTTGGCAAAAATACAGTATTTGTTATCTGAGTGCTCTTTTTCTCATTTGATGAAAATGAATGTGAGCTTTTTTAGTAACAAGAATTATGCTGAAATATTTGATAACATAAATGTGTATATTGGCAACATGACTTCTATTGCTGATGAAAGCGTATTTTTTGTGTTTACACAAGCATTTAGTATGACTGGAGGGATAATTGGTTTATTTATCCTAGATTATCGCATGACAATATTAGTCCTGCTGTTTATTCCAATAAAATGTGTGATAATGAAGTATTTTGCAAAGAAGCGAAAACAACTTATAGATAGTTTTATATATGAAAATCAAAAGTATGCAGGCTGGTTTGGGGATACAGTTGGAGGTATACGGGAAGTTAAATTGTTTGGCATTTTCGACAATAAACATAAAGAATTTTCTGATAAACAGATGCGGGTGATCAATAGCCAGAAAAAAGTGCATATGCTTAGCCAATGGAACAGTACGACAGATACCATATTGGTTAGAATTTTAACAACTTTAATATATGTAGTAGGTGCTAATATGGTATTTAATATGCAGCTCTCGGTGGGGAATGTATTTGCCTTTATTACATACAGTGCATATGTTACAGGACCGATTTCAGCAATATTGAATATTGGGTATCTATTATCAGGGATAATCCCCTCTACGAAGCGGTATTATGAGTTTATGGATCTGGAAGAGGAAAATACTAATGCGAATACTGTTGTTTTGCCGCAGTATGGGGATATTGAGTTGCAAAATATTTCATTTTCTTATGACAAAGAGAAAATGGTTTTGAAAAATATTAGTCTGTTAATCCCACAAGGAGGTAAGATAGCATTTATAGGAAAGAATGGTTCTGGTAAAAGTACCATTATTGATTTGCTTCTGCGTATGTATGAGCCAACTGAGGGCAAAATATTATTGTCTGGCAGTAATATAGCAGATATGGAATTGGGAAAATACCGTAATATGATTTCTGTTGTAAGTCAGGATATATATGTTCAATGATACAATTCGCAATAATATTTGTCTTTACAGACAAGTAGAGGATAAAGAAATTCTTGATATATGTGAAGATAGTGGACTGACGGATTTTATAGCAGAGGTATCATTGGATTATCAGGTGGGGCAGAATGGGGCAATGCTTTCTGGCGGACAAAAGCAAAAGATAGCATTTGCAAGGGCATTATTACATGATCGTCCTATTGTGATTTTTGATGAGGCGACTTCTAGTACAGATGAGTATTCTGAACAGCAGATCAACTCGTTGTTGCATACAAAGTTAATTGATAAAACTGTAATTGTGGTTACACACAGAACAAATATTTTAAATGAAATGGAGCAGATTGTTGAGGTAGATGATGGGAGAATATGTAAAAAGTGATAACAATTTTCATGGTCGGAGTGTGTAATAGTTAAGCTTTAACAGTTAATATAGTGATATATATAAATTAAGGAAAGACAAGCCAAAGTGTAATATAAACCAATAGGTTTATATATTGATTGCTGTCACATAAAATCAACAACAAGGAGTAATTTGGAAATGAAAAAATTAATGTCTATTATTATAAGTATGGTACTCGGCGTTATGATAGCTATGCCAGTATCCGCAGCGGAAGCAATGCCAAAAGAAGATGTTATAGAAAAAGAAGAAATTAATGCAACATCAGGTTCAAATTATTTTAGAAGTCAAACGATACGACTAAATTCAGCAGGCGGCAATACATCTAGTAAAGTAAAAATTTTAACAGGTTCTGTAATTGGTAATATTTCTTCTATTATTTTAAATGTTCGTGCAGGAGGTGATCCATTTAAGCTATATCTACAATCTCCTGATGGAACTTTGTTTTGAATTGTTATGGATGGATGCAACTGGTGAAATAGGAGTAGATAAATTTAATGGTCAAAATCTGTCTGGAAGTTGGATGATATGGATTGAAACATTAGGGACTGCATCAACAGCAACCATATCTGTGAGAATAAACTATGATTGCAATTATTAGAGCAGAGAAGATACGCTTGCTTTAAATTTTTTACATAGATTTGTATTATGGGATAAGTGAATAAGTATAAGAAAAACCTTTCAGAGTTTCATGGATTGTCTGAAAGGTTTTTTTGCCGTTTTCTGCAAAGGCACTGTTATTCCAGTTGATTTTTGGTATGATGTAATTTGTTGTGCAAAAACATAATACAACACAAAACTTATGAAAAGGATTACTTAGATTACACCTGATAACAAATAGCTGTTGTTAGGTGTATATTTTTATACCATAAATCTTGATGATATATTTTTTGCATAGATTTGTATATAAGGGATATATGCGATGGCAATCCAATACAATATATTCCTTATAACTGAACACGGTTGCTTACGAGTACACAAATCGACATGGCAGGTCGGTGCGGTGTACTCTTTTTTTTGCTTCTGTCGAAAAATGCTGATATATCAGGATATATACATACGAAGGTCGCAAAGGGGACCTCCAGCAGATTCTTCATTTCACTAAAAATTAAAAGAATGGAGAATCAGAAAATGAAGGATATAAAATATATTATTGCCGATAACGTGAAATTATACCAGAAAAAGCAAAATTTAACCCAATTTGAACTGGCAGAGAAAGCGGAGCTTTCAGTTGATTCTATAAAACGGATCGAGCATGGGAGCAGAACAATATCGTTAGAAAACTTTATGAGAATTGTAGATGCATTGGCTGTTTCTCTTTCATATCTCTTATATGAAAATCTCAATGAAATTCCCATAACAGAACGTATTCTAAATATCTTAAACAGTAAGAGTGTAAATCAGCAGGAATATTTAGTACATATGTTAGAAGAAATGTCTCTTGGATTGGACAAGCTCATATAGAATATACAGGAAAGACGAAAAAGGTGTATAGGGGATTCTATGCGCCTTTTTTGGTAAATACCATTGTAGTATGCAGATCGATAACAGCAGTTAGAATATTTCCTGTTTTTTTCCAAAAGCGAAACCAAATTCTTACAAGTATCGTATTGATAAAAAATTTGAGCAGATAGGATTTGGAGGAATGGACGAAAAGAGCATACTAAAGAAACTTCGAAACAGGGATGAAAAAGCATTTGAAGAAATCATTGATTTGTATAGCGCTTATGTCACTGCCATTGTCAGAAACCTATTAAGCTCAAAGGGAACAAAGGAAGATGTGGAGGAGGTGGTTGCAGACACATTTATATCACTGTGGAATACGGTTGAAAGGATCAATTATGAAGAATACAGCAGCATCAAGGCATACATAGCAGTTATCGCAAGGAACAAGGCGAAGGACTGGCTGAGAAATGCCAAAATGCAGAACCTGCAGTTAATGGATGATATTCTGATAATTGATAACAGCGTGGAACAGCTAGTAGTCCAAAGGGAACAGCAGAGGATTATAGCAAGGATTTTAGAACAGTTGAAGCCGCTGGACTGGAAGATTTTTGTAGCGTACTACTATCAGTACAAAAAAGTGAATGAGATTGCCCAGGAGTTTCAGATGAATCCCCAAACGGTAAAAACCAGACTGCGGCGTGGAAGAGAGGTGCTAAAAAAATTTCTGATTAAAGAGGGATATGAAAGCAATGCTGATTAGGATAAGCGATATGCTTGATAATGCTTCGGAGTTGATTGAAGAAAACAGGGAAGTCAGAAACACAACCAACAATGACAGGATTAAGAAAATGGTATTTTCAGAGATTGACTGTACACCAGAAAATATTGTGAAAAAGAAGGGGGAAGAAACATGAGAAAAAAGATATTGAAGATTATGAAATGGGCAGGCTTGATTTTGTTGGGAGCTGCTGCAGCACTGATGGTTTGGAATTTTATCTGCAAGCAGGTAGAACGGTCTAAAATACAAGCTGCATACGGAACGGTTATCGAAGTGCAGGGGCATAATATGGTGGTGGATATAAAGGGAGAGGACAACGAAACAACAATCATATTGCTGCCCGGTTTATGTATATGGAAATGCTATGGATAAAATAGAAGTTAAAGACTGGTTTAAAAAAATCAAATTGCCAAAGAAGTTTGAAGATATTTATTATGAATTTTATCAAAAAACAAAAACTGTATTTTGTGAAACTATTGTGGCAGAAGATTTTGAATGTAGTAACGATTTATGGTTTTAAGATATTAATATGTTTTTGGGTTTTTTTGAAACTAATTGTGAAAAAATTAGAAGTAATATCGGTATTCCGTCAGGCACTTCAAAAGAACATCCTTTTAAATTTTTTGCAATAAGTTTTATAAAGTATTATCAGAATTATTTTGGCGAAGATTGTATAAACTGTATGTGCATTTCACAAAGTGTTATTGACTCAATTATTGAAGAGGAAGTTAGTAAAATTGTATTACAGAACGTTTCCAAATTATTATTGGCAGAATTAAATATATTGGGAAAAGATATAGAAAATGATGAAGAAAAACTTGTTTGTTACAATGAATTTTGTAATAACATAGTAAACATAACCGAAATGGAAAAATTAATTAACTCAAACTTCGCACTTGAATAAGTGCTTGTATGCCTTGAAAATTCAATAATTTCTGGCAAAAATATAGCATGAAACCTACTGGTTTTGGTATAATTGAGTTGCAAAAACAATTACAAACCGGAGGGCTCATGCTATGAATAAAAGTATAACACAAGACATCCAGAATGAAAAGCAGGTATCTGAATCTATTAAGAGGTTTTTTCACAGGTTTCATGTTTCTTCCGCATTAAAGCAGTCTAATGCCTATAAAAAGAAAGGTATTCCTGTTATTGAGGTATTCCAGTATCTATTTCTTCTAATATTTTCCAACAGGAGCATGTATATGAGCCTTGTCACTGGCAAAAATACACCTTCTTTTGCGAAGGATACCATATATCGTTTTATGAAGATGGTTCAGATTAACTGGATACGTTTTACAACAATACTTGCAGCACGCATTATTAAAAACGCCATAGTCCCCCTTGATTCTGAAGAACGCGTCAACGTCCTGACAATTGATGACTCCATGTTTGAACGCTGCCATTCAAAGAAAGTGGAACTGCTTGCAAAAGTATATGACCATGCAAAGCATGCATACAAATTTGGGTTCCGTATGCTTACACTTGGCTGGACAGATGGGAGCACCTTTATCCCGGTCAACAGTGTCCTGCTGTCTTCAGAAAACAGGAAAAGCCGCATTAACGATACTGCCAGTGTTGATAAAAGGAGCGCCGGTTATAAGCGTCGTCAGCTTTCCATGGAAAAAGGGACAACTGCAATGCTGGAACTTTTAAAAACTGCAAAAAACGCTGGCATTCCAGCAAAATATGTGGTTTTTGACAGTTGGTTCTCACCCTCCATGCCGTAAAAGCACTGGATTATGATGTGATTGGTATGGTTAAGAAAACACCAAAAATGTTTTTCAGATACAACAATGAGGATATGCCCCTGACATCCATTTACAAGAAAAACAAGAAAAAACGCGGGAGATCGAAATATCTTCTTTCTGTTATGATTGAGGTCGTAAAGGATGGGGGAGTCATACTGGCAAAAGTGGTGTATGTGCGGAACCGAAATAAAAAGAAGGACTGCCTGTGCCTGATCTCAACAGATATTTCCCTGAATGAGGAAGAGATCATTCGTATATATGGAAAACGCTGGGATACCGAGGTATTTTTTAAGGTGTATAAAAGCTATCTAAACCTGAGCAAAGAGTGTAATGCGCTGTCCTATGATGCGATGACAGCGCATACAGCAGTTGTATTTACCAGATACATGATGTTGTCCCTTGAAAGCAGGGAAGCGAATGACCAGCGTTCTATGGGTGAGATTCTTTTATATTTTACAGATGAAATGTCTGATATCACATGGATACAGGCATTTCAAATGCTGCTTGAAATGTTCTGCACTATACTTGCAGACAATACAGAACTATCTGAAGAAAAGATAGATGAGCTGGTAGATGCATTTATGAACACACTTCCGATAGTACTGAAATCACGCCTGCAAGCAGCACAGGTCAAAAATTTAAACAATTGAATAACTGCCAGATATTGAATTTTCAAGGAACATAGATAATATTAATGCGCGAAGTTTGAGTAATGGTCTTAAAAAGGGTGGATATTATATTACCACATTGAAGAAAGGCAGGCAAAATAAAGGGGGAGATGTAACTGATTCGGTGAGAGCGCACTTTATGCAAAAGGTCAGAGAACGCTATAATCAAAATAAGGATGTACTTCCTGATTTAGATATAGATGCAATATCTGCGAAATATGTTGAAAAAATGGCGTCATTTCCGGTAGAAAATGAAAATGAGATACATATGTTATTTAAAAAGGTAGGTTTAAATATTTTGGAAATTGAACGTGGAATCGTAGAAGGTGAGTTTGAAGTTTCAGAATATTTTAGAGTGGTTTCGTAAAAGAACTAATATCATTAATGTTTTGATTAATGAATTTAAAGGACCAGTTCAGTTGGAAAATGTGAGCGGGTTCTTTTTCTATTCTGGATATTTGTTTCATAATCCTTAAAATTAACGGTCGTTGTGGCTGTGTAAGAGTTGTGGGACTTGACAAATGGAAAAAAAACAAATACAATTATCCTAGATACAAAGAAACCAAGAATATTTTTTCTTTGATTTGCGTATGATAAGGAGGACATAAATATGCCAGCGACTATGATGAAAGGTAGTATTCCTATGGAAATGAAAAAAGTGAGTATCTCGGCAAAACGACAGATAACAATTCCTCAAAAATTTTTTGCAATGTTGGGGTTTGATACGGAAGCAGAATGTATGGTACGAGGGAATGAACTGGTTATTCGTCCTGCAAAAACAAACACAGGTGGGGAATTTGCAGAACAGATACTGGCGGATCTGATTGAACAGGGATATAGCGGTAAAGAACTGCTTCAACATTTTAAGCAGGCACAAAGTCAGGTGCGACCAGCTGTAGAGAAAATGATTGGAGAGGCAGAGAGGGTTGCGTTTTCGGAATCTGAATATGTGTCTTATGAGGATATTTTTGGTAAGGAGGAGAAAATATGACTGAGGTTCGTTTTCTCCCTCCTGCAGCAAAATTCATAAAGAAACTGAGAGACAAAAAGCTGAAAAATTTATATCGGGCTGCAGTAGATAAAATTCGGGAAGACTATACTGTTGGTGAAGCCAAGACGGGAGATCTGTCTGGCGTATATGGGTATGATATTTATTATAATAAGACAAATTATGAACTTGCATATATAGTGGAATATTTAGAAAATGTGGTTGTAGTTGTAATCATGGCCGGAACAAGAGAAAATTTTTATGACCAACTGAAACAGTATATGAGAAAAATGTGATTTAGTAATAATTCCACGGTTTTTGCGAAGTGTGTTAGTAAAGTTTATTGGGTAGCAAGGGATTATGATATGACTAAAATAAAAGAACTAAAAAATATTATTGCGAGTGAATTTGTAAGGCAATATAAGTCATATGAATTTGCAGACGTATGTAAAAAGTATAATATCTTTCCTAATGAACAGGAGATAACACCTGACAGAAGTAAAAGGTGCTATGTTTTGAATGGATTAGAAAAAGTAAGCGATCCGGACATTTGGAGATTAGCGAAACAAATATTGCAGGATTTTGGGGATATAGAGTTGGCGAAACAATTGGAACCATATCTTGGGGACGTGCTTTTTTCTTTTACACATATAACTAGTGTATCAAAAAATAAATAACTAGCTTAATTTATATATGCGTGTTATAATCAAATCATTAGATAAAAAGGAGTGTTGATTATAACACGCAAGTATATTAGATATTGAACAAAAAGATTATGAATATCTCCAATCTTTGTGCAGATGCAGAACAATACAAGCTCAGATTGTTGACCGTGCAAAAATACTGATATACAAAGCACAAGGTGAATCAAATGCCGCAATAGCAGAACGCATAGATTGAAGTGCTATAATAAAGTTGTAACGAGAGTGGCTAATGAGATATAATCAAAAATATAAGGAAAGAGGTACTCATTATGTCACAAAACTACACACCCGAATTTAAGAAGAAGATTGTCCGCCTTCATGAGGAAGAAGGACGAACCTACAAAAGCATCACCGCAGAGTATGGTGTATCCAAAGCCAGCATCTCCAAATGGTGCAGCGAATTCAGCAAAGAATGCCAGGCAAGCCTTCAAGCCAAAGAAGATTATGACTCTATGAAGGAGAACCTCCGTTTAAAACGGGAAAATGAAGAATTACGCAAGGAGACTGCATTCTTAAAAAAAGCGGCGGCATTCTTTGCAAAGGAAATCGGTTAGAGGCTTACCGATTTATTGACCAACACCATGAAGAATTCGGCACCCGCTGGCGTTACGGCGCCTGAGGATCTGCCCGAATGCCTATTATAACTACCGGAAACACCGAAAGGCGGATTATTACGCCCAAAAAACAGCAGTCTAGGAAAAGATTGCGGAAATCTACCACAAGCACAAAGGTGTTGACAGTTACCGCAGTATGACGGTCTATTTAAGGCGCGAAGGGTATGGCTGCAGCACCACGACCATCCATAAATATATGAATACTGAGATGGGCCTGCATTCTATCGTCCGCCCTAAAAAACCTGGGACAAAGCCTGGGAAGCCGCATAAAATATTCAAGAACAAGCTAAAGCAGGACTTCCATGCGGACAAGCCAAACCAAAAGTGGTGTACAGATTTCACATATCTATTTCTGAAAAATGGGGAAGTTCGTTATAACTGCACCATCATAGACCTTTATGACCGCAGTGTGATCGCCAGCATAACAGACCAGCACATCACCAGCGGCCTAGCAATCAGCCCGCTTTTTGAAAGGCGCTGGATTCACAGCACCTTTCAAAAGGCGGGCTAATCCTGCACAGTGACCAAGGAAGCCAGTATACATCAAAGGCTTTCATAGAGTTCTGCGGGTCTGCCCATGTGACCCAGAGCATGAGCAAAGCCGGATACCCATACGATAATGCGCCAATGGAGAGGTACTTCAACACCCTGAAGAACGAATGCACCAACCTGTATGAATTCAGGACGGAGGAGGAACTGTACCAGACTGTGGAGGAATTCGCCTATGCGACCTACAATCATGTGCGTCCACACAGCTATAACGGCTACCGCACGCCATACCAGGCGCGGACAGCAGCATAAGGAGAGGCGGGAGCATGCCTCCTAATCGGATTGCCTGATTACCCAGTTTTATCAATTGCAGGGGGCGCGCAGCGGTACACAGCACCATTGACAAGAGCTGACAGCTCCGACAGGCTCCAAGCAACAATCCAATATATTTTTAGCCACAAGTGTTACAAAAAAGCTTGACCACTACAATATGGACCTAGTTGAAGCCCTTTGTAGATTTGCCATTAGGTTCAAAAAAAGAGTCGGTGTCATCAGGGTTGTGGAAGATGTCGGCAGCGAACCCGTCACAGGCAATGAACTAGTATTTCCTGTTGTAGAGGTTCTTTTGCAGCCTGCTGTTAAATGTGTAGAGAAGGTTAGCGAGGGCATCGCCAGTAAGCTTGCAGCGCTGCCTGTAAAAAGCGGCTTCGGATGGGACATCCGTGGTGCGGCCGAAATAACGGTAAAATTCCTCTTTGATACAGTTAGCCTCCATTGTGAGGAGCATCATCAGGGTGTCATGGAACCCCATTTTCCGGTTCCTGGTGAAGTCCCTGCCGGGGTTGATGGCATACTTTTCAGGATCGGCGGGGATCTCGTTAACTGCCGCTAGGAGCAAAGCTTTGATGACATCATAATTTTTCATAAAGTGCCTCCTTGATCAGGTGAATGTTGAACAGTTGCTTCCTGATCAATTGGCTTTTTTGATTTCATCAAAAAAGCTACACATTTCAGACGGCTTGTCAAATCTTTTTTCAAAAATATTTTTTGAGTTAGGAGTAGAAAAAAGCAGATTCCTGATTTTTAACAGAAATCTGCTTAAGTAAATAATATTGACTATGAACAATAACATTAAATCAATAAGATATGAAAAAATTACGGTTCTTTTGATATTACATTTTCATTGTCTAAAAAATATGTGTTTTTAGACTTTTTTATTATAAAAAAAGAAATGAAAAAATCACGGTTAAAAATAGTGTGATAAATCTGACTACTCTAGTCATTTTATATCTTAATTAATGATAAAATTTATATTTAAATCCGCTAAAACATAATAAATTGTTCTAAGAAATGAAAAAATCACGGTTAAAATGACAAGATATGAAAATTTCACGGTTAATATTGTAAAAATATTGCTTTTTTCATAATTAATTATAAGGTATGAAAGAATAACGGTTATATTAAAACATATAACGACCATTAAACTATATTATATTTTAACACAAAAAAGAAATGAAAAAATCACGGTTATATAAACATATTTATTTTCGTATTATTTTGATAATATGACTTATATATATAAGAAATGAAAAAATTACGGTTATATAAACATCTAAATTGAACACTTAAACTCACTGTTCTATAACCTATTTGAAAAGTACTCTAGTTTGTACACTTTTATAAAATAATATATTTATAAACCACATTTGGTGTATCGTCATCATAAATCTCGGTAATCACTTTTATAAAACGATATCATTTATAAACCTACATACTCGCATATCTCATATTGATTTAATTTTATATATTGGAATTGAAAAAAGTGTATTTCTAAAATTGTATTGTGTAATTTTATTAATATATTGCTTTATTTTAGGCTATATAAAGATTTATTTTGAACTATCATTACTTCTCAAACACGTATTCTCCTTTAATACTTTAATTATGTCACATTTTAATTTAACAATGATTTGAGTCATTACCAAAAAACTGCTTTTATCCTAGACTGTTGAATATTATTATAAATTTAAATTATTAAATCAATATATAGTATTTTAATATAACAAAAATACTGTATATTGATTTTCTTTTAAAACTCTTAAAATTAACTTATCATAATAAGTTAACATCTTGTAGCAAGCTGTAGAGAATTAGTCCTTTACAGCACTTGCCAAATCTCTACTTCGCAGCCACTTGGTCATTACTTGCAGAAATAAAATTATTATACACTAATTTATGTAAACTATTATATCTTAAATTCTGTCTAAGTATAACAAAATCAAATACCTTTAATCAAGAAATATTGAATAATTACCCATATTTTTATTAAAAATATTTGATTTGAGAAGGCATTATTTAAATTATGGGCTGCAATATGTAGATATTTAACTATAATTGAGCAAATCCAGAAAACTGCACAAAAGATTCTGCATTTTGTATT
>ERZ778510.1527-NODE-1527-length-14494-cov-9.776439_pt1 | contig 14494 bp, 12 predicted proteins | sample MGYA00510348_ERZ778510 | MGnify/ENA primary metagenome ERZ778510 (study PRJEB29527, sample SAMN07138969) | mouse gut metagenome | material: feces | host: mouse | place: China:Nanjing | collected 2016-01-25 ... | reverse complement strand
CGCGATATAACCGGGCACTGGGTATCCATTAGCAATTTGACTTCGTCAACCGACAGATGTTGCTTCTTTGGCCGCTCACGGGTTATGCGGTCATGTATTCTCACGAAGAAAAGAGGGTTGCGCCGGATAAGCCCAGTCTCCACGGCGAGGTTCAATGCCGCGCTAAAAAGATAGATGTACGCCCTGGCGGTTGTCATTTTAAGTCTGCCGTGGACGCTGTGGTACTCATTGCGTAGGAAATCCACAAGACCATCGCAATATTCCACATCAACCCACGACAACAAGACATCCTCGCCACGGTAGGCCATGACCGCCCGATACATCCCCATGATATTTCCTGCTGTGGATTTATCTCCTCGCTCCAACATCAAAGTATGATAATCCTTGATTATCTTTGCAAGAGGAATATCCGACATTGCTGCATCAATCTCGATGCCATTCTCTCCGGCTGTCAGTTCCTCAATGCGACTTCGCCTGACCTCTTCCGCCTTTCTCATGACTGCCTTGTTCCCGGCAGCGGCCTTGCGGCTGGTCTCGGGTAACAAATACAGTCGCAGGCTCTCACGAATACGTTTTCCATCTTTATAGTAATCAAGGTAGATAGACTTGCGACCGCCGTCTATATCCTTGTATTTCAGGTTGATTCTTGATTTAGGAAGAGCCATACGAAAATTATTTGTTACTTATTGGTCATTTTATGGATACAAAATTACGAAATAAATTCAAAAGTAACAAACAAGTCGCAATCAAAGTAACAAAACAAGCCTAATATCGAAGAGCAAGGGAATTCATCCAATAATCTGAATAATCAATAATTAACTGAATTAAAGCATATATACATTCCAATATCTTCCTTTGATTTACGATAGGTAGAGAGTATAAACAGTTTGGTGGAACATCTCTACATGACTCTTGGCTTCCACGTCAAGCGTTTCTTCCATGGTGCTCCGATTTACCAACACTGGGACATTGCCGTCCAAGACATAAATCTTCTTCTGGGCATCACTCACCATGCCCTTTGCTGTCCAGATACTGCCAAGACTGATGATGATGCAGCCTACAAGGAAGAGACTGCAAATAATCATCACCAACTTTATTTTGTTTTCAAGGTTCTTGATAACCATAACTTTATGAATTTAATGTTTGTTACTATACTCCGATAAGTCTGCCTGCACTCTGGCGCATACTTGTGGCTACGCCTTCACCGAACTGTCTCGTTGAGAATGCGGTATCGCCCTCTGGTATCATCCAGGCGGCAAGGTCGGGAACTAAGTTCAGACACTTCAAGGCTACAACACTGGCTGCCATCAGATAACCGGCTGAGAAGAAGGCATTCTGTAAATAACCCATCATACTCTCATCACTGGCGGTAACGGCGGCAAGGTCGTTGTACTGAATATTTATCACAATATCAAACAACAGCAGTACGTAGAAGCCGACGAAGTACAACATGGCTCCGTAGAAATGCACCGTAAGATACCTGATAATCCACTTTGCCCATGCTCCTTCCCACCTTGGCAACAGACTGAATGCCCATTGTATCGGTCCGAAGATGGTCAACATGCCTAACAGTATCTGTTGGCAGTAGATGGTTCCCCACCAACCGATTCTGAAGGTGATCAGGGCTATCAGCATGATGAACTTATCGGCTAACATGACCAATCCTGCTGTGGTACTGGTCATCTCTGCCTTGACGATGGCTTTCTCATCCTCGGCGGCGGCATCGGCGGTGGTGACATCCTGAACACTGCTCTGGGTCAGCAGGGTGCTGACAGCATTAGAGGCGGCTTTGATGGTGGACATCGGGTCACTGGCTTGGTCGCCTAACTCGTACATCAACTGCTGGACTTCTTCCATTCTGTCCTCGACCTGGGCGGCTTCTGCCTCATACAAATCATGAGTGTAACTACCGATGGCATTAGGGACGTAACTCAGAAAGTCCAACGCGCACCATGTACTGTTGCCTCCTGCGATGCCTGTGTCTGCCGGTGGGTACCACCAACAAAGGACAATGCTGATGATAAGGGGCTTGAAAAGCTTCATGACATCCAAAGGCTCTCTCTTGACCATCATCTTGTAAGCCATATTGGCGGCCACGATGATAGCGAACAGTCCTGCCAACGCCATGGACATCTGGACGATCCACCAGAATGGCCCCTGACCGCCTAAGAAGGTGGCATCCGTCAGGAACTCGTTCGTGCGGAATATCACGTCATCAATCTCTTCTTCAAGAAGGTTGATACCGAAATCTACTGCTGTGCTGTCTGCTGACATATTATTACTCGTTTATTGATTTTCTACTGCTTTCCACTTCCCTTCAGTGCTGCGTCTCTCCATCTATTGGAGGCGGCTGTGGCGTTCTCGCTGACTCTGTGACTGGCTCGGTTCATCGTTGCTAACAGCCTGTCGGTCTTGTTTTTGGTGACAAGGAACCGTACTCTCAGCAACAGGGCATCGTTCATCTTGGTAATCTCTTCATAGATTGCTAAGTACTGCTTCTGCCTTTCGCTATTGGGCATGTAGGCTTTCTTTGTGGTTTTGATGGCAAAGTCGTACATACCTCCCAACTCCTGCCATGACGTTATCTCCTGGTTATTGGTCTTACCAATCAATCCGTTGATGTTGTTCTTGAAGGTCAGGAGTCGGCTCTCAATCTTTGAGCCTTCGGTCATCCATGCGACATCAAGTTCTCTGTCTGCTATGTTCAAGGCTTCTTCCTTGGCGCGTGCCTCCAGATAACTCTGGATGCTGTCTGCCATCTCGACCTGCGGGATGGATGCGGCATTGGCGGCAAGGCGGTACATGTTTTTGTTAGTACCGGCAGCACCTTTCTTGTAACTGTTGTGGGTGACGGTATAGTAAAGTTCTGGTGTCAATGCTCCTGCACCAATCTCCATGACTGTGACCTGTGCTTGCTTGGAGGCATCATGATAATAGGTGACGCTTTGCGCCTTTACCATACCACATGACGCTCCAAGGGCTGCTGTTATTATGAGAAAAAGTTTTTTCATTGTCGTTTTCTGTTTAATATCCTCCAAGGTTGCTTGCCTCACGCCATCGGTCGAAAGCGTCTGTGGCGACTTCCCTGATAGTCTTTGAACGGTAGATTTCTCGTTTCCAGAGCTTGGTTCGTGCCTGTATGAACTTCCACGTCTGGTAATATGCGTTGTTGACGATTGCCTTGATCCTGTCAAGACTGGTGTTGATATTGTCCATCATCAGCATAAGTGTTGCCGTGGTGCAGTGTACCTTGCCTGTGGCATAGGCAGCAATGACAGCAACGGAGGTATAGAGGTTCTGACATTCGTCGGCGAGATTGGCAATGGCTCTGGCATTGACGGTCAACAGCAGGGTGTCGGCGGTCTCAAACCTGCCTCGTGCCACTATCTTGTCATTGAAATCGTCCAGCATGTCTTTGTATTTGCCTATCTTCTCGGACACGTTGTCGTAGGTTCTATAGACATTGAAACCTGTGCTGACAGTACTATAGACAAGGTCGATAATGTCAAACGCCTTGGTGTATTTGTCGAGTTGGTCGTTGACTTCCTTATATTCCTTGTTAGTGACCTTGCTTGCCTTGTGAAGGAGGGCGTTGCTCTCTTCAAGGGTGGCTCGGGCGAGAAGAAGACTCCTCTGTTTCTTATGGTCATTGATGTACGCTTCAATGGCTGGAATGTCAGGAGGAGTGATAACCTGCGCCTGAACATGCTCCGTCAGACTGAGGAGGATGAACAGACACAGGAACCACTTCGTCAGAAATGAAGGGAAGAAACGTATATTTTTGTTGTTACTCATATTATCGGTGTTACTCGTATTACTCGGTTGTCTCGTATTCATCATCTTCTTCCTCACGCTCATAGTAAGCACTGCCTGAGTTGTGCATCCAGCGTCTGCGGCTTCTTTCAGCAATACTCATCTTCCTGTCACGGTCGGCATTGAGGTTCGGAACAAGGTCGCGTACCCAGTCAATGACATCGTGCTTGTAGTGGAGGAACTTGTTAATCATGACAAGGTCTGTGTATATCCTTGCCAACTTAGCCTCGATAGCCCTCGCTATCTCCAAACGGTCGCTTGCCCAGAGCAGATGGTGCATACCGTCGGCATCCTCGACGTCGGAGCCTGGCTTCTTGCTGATTTCGACACTGACCTCACAACCAGGATGTGCCTGTGCCAGCTCACTCATCTTCTGATTGACGATTCTTGCATTCTCCTCATCGGAGTTGTCAGGGTTGAGTTCCAGAATCTCAGCAACACTGCTGTCAGACCAACTGCTGGTCAATTCCCAGTCAATCCTTACAATGGCACGGTGTATCTTGATTCCCAAGAAATACTTGGGCTTTCGGGCGATAGACAAGGTGGCTTTGAAAGTGACAGTGCCGTTGACCTTACCGATAGTACCTGTTCGGGTGAAGGTGTTGCCTGTCCAGCTTCCGACTTCCGTCCATGTGATACCGTAGGAGTCCTGCATGGATTTCATAATCTGAGGGATGCGGTTATAGTCATCGGTCTGGGCTTGCTCTGACTCTTTGGCTTCCTCGATGGCTGCCTGAATGTCGCTGATCTGCTTGTTGACATCACTCAGCTGGGCGTTCAACTCATCAATCTTTGACTTGTTGGCATTGTACTGCTTCCTGTATTCTTCCTGCTCGATGATGGTGGCATTAGCCATCTTCCTTAACAGTTCGCTGTTTTCCTTGTTGAGGGCATCAATCCTGTTCTGAAGGGAACTGGCTTCACTCTGTAACTGATGGAGTTGGTTGCTGAGTTCTTGTGTGTCAACACCTCCTTCATTCGTCAGTGTAGTGTACATAGCGCACTGCTTGGTATGGTTGCTGACAGAACCGCCACAGCTGGAACATTTATACTGGGTGCTTCCCTTTCCGAGTTCACCACCGTCATGACAGGTCAATGTAAAGGTAGCACTAGTGGCTCCCTGGAGTTTCCTTGCGTCGGTAGCTTGGTAGTAGTTCTTGCTGTCATACCCCAGATAGTAATGAGCATTCTCCTCTGTTGGATGGGTGCTGATGTAGTTGTTCAAGTCATTGGTATTGTTTATCTCAACATTCTCGCCATCCTGGTTATACTGGTTCAGCTTGACATTCATCTGCGCCATGAAGGTGTTCCAGTCCATGCTGTAGCTGTCGAAGACTGCCTCATAGACTTCCTCCTTGTGATACAATGACTTAGTGACGTGAATGTCGTAGGCGTATGCCTTGGCATACTGACCACTCTTTGACTTGCTCAATATGTAGGCATTGGAATAGTAGCTGATGCTATAGGTATAGCCGTCGTTGGAGTTGTTGAGCTGCTGGACTTTGCTTCTGCTCCATCCTGCATGATTCTCTGAGTTTTGCAGTGCAGCTTCTCTCTGAGCTGAACTTGGGTAGAAATTAGGATCCTTGGTGTCAATCCTGTACCAATGGTCGCCATACAGAATAGAGTTGTCATCGGTAGGTGGATAATAGTCGCACAAGTTCTGTGAGCCTTGATCGACCTTGTAAATATAGACACGTTGGGTATAGTATGAACCTTGGGCTGCGGACTCGTAGTCACTGATCCAATGGGTCATGTTATAGTTGCTCAAATCAAAGAGGGCGTTGATATTGTCCTGACCGGCGAAAGTGGTGATGACCTTATTCATAGGAAGGTCTTTGTAACGGTCATACATGTCACTGGCATTGTCAATAAGGGTAATGACACTGCCTATCTTGTCATTGAAGCTGCCTCCGAAACTGGTTCCCTGAAGCAACTGGTCAACACTGCTGTTGAAGCCTGCTCCTGCCAGACCGACACCACGGCTGATAAGGTTGTCGAGGTCGGATTTGAGGTTATCAGTGGTGAAGGCTCCTTCCATATCATCACCGAGATGGTCAAAGAAGTTCTTCCAGTCGATACCGCCTAAGTTGCTGATATTGAAGACCTGTGCAAACTCATTGGCAATCTGGACAAAGGCGATGTCCTGAAAACTCAATGTGCTGTTGGTGACGATACTCTCAAACTGGTTGCAGAGGCTCTTCACATCGTTACAGGTCTTGACAAGGTAACTGCCCCAATAGAGGGCGGTAGCTGGGTCTTTGACCATCAGCTGGGCATCCTCAATGAGTTTAGGGATGATTCTCTGGCTGACGATGTTGTAGATTCTTGTGTAGTATTTGTTCTCCTGCTCACTGTCCCATAGGTTCATGTTGGTGAGTGCCTTGCGGTCAAGGTATTTGCTGGCGAAGATTCCGGCACTGGCAACCTCGGCTGCCTTGTAGCTGTCGTAAATCTTCTGGAGGTTTTCATTATGGAGAGCTTCCATCGCTGCCTCAGTGGAATAGGCTTCACTCATAGCGGCAATGGTCTGATAGTCAATATTGATGCTATAGTATTGTGCCCTGACAGTCATCGGGACTGCCAGGGTGACAATACACATCAATATGAACATAATTATTCTCATTTTGCTCTCTGGAGTTTTATGCTAATGGCTATTTCTTGTTTTTGAGGTTTAACACATGTCCTGTCTGGTTGACCTTCTGCGCAAAGGCGAGGGATTTGGTGATGCCACTCAGCTCCCAGTCTCTGCAATAGGCTTCGATGGCTTGCTGATGGTTGCACTGCAACTCTTTCTTGTAGAGTTTCAATGCTTCCTTCTCGGCTCGCTCGGTGGTATAGGTCATATAACACTCGTGAGGTTCCTCGACACCATAGACATCACTCTGGAGTCCGCGACGGATGAAGACTTCACGGAAGAAGGCTCGTCCTTCCTTATTTTCCAAACGGTTGATGGTGAAGATTTTTCGGCATTCTACATCAGTCAAACCAAGGACTTGCTGGATTTCTCCAAACCTTTCCTTGAACTTGCCCTGATCCAGAAGCATCGTCACATCTGAGTTGTTGATGATGGCTTCCTTGACGATAGGACTGCCGATAATATCCTGCAACTCCTGTGTTACTACACCGACCATTGCCCAGAACTTTCGGGCGGTCTTATACAGGTACTTAATGTATTCTGCCATCATAGGAGAGGCGACGGCTTTCCAAGCCTCTTCGATAACCAAGACCTTGCGGTTCTTCTTAATGCGCATCTTCTGGATGAATACGTCCATAATGATGAGCGTTACCAGTGGGAACAGGGTTTTATTATCCTTGATGGTATCAATCTCGAAGACAATGAAGGTCTCATCGAACAAGCTGGCATCAATGTTCTCATTGAGGGTTCGTTCGTAGGTTCCTCCCTTGTAGAACTCCATCAACGAGTAGTTGTACGTTGAAATGTCAATGCCGGTGATTCGGTTCTCACTGCAGATGTACGGGATGCGCTCTGTAGAGTACTCGTAGAAGGTGTTGAAGGACAGTTCCTCGACCTTCAGGGCTTTCCTTCGGTCTTCCATCTCCTTGATACGTGTCCAGATGCGTTCTTCGACATCCTCATTGGTGTCGGTAGGCTTATTCTCAGCTGCTGTCTCGATAAGGAGTTTCTTATGGAGTGCATCCAGCTGAGTCCTGTTATAGCCCTTAAATCCTACGAAATATGCCTCGTAGTATTCCTTGATGACCTGCTCGATGAGAAGTTCCTCAATCTTTGTCGGGATGGCTTCGTTGCCTTTCCATATCAGCATGATAAGGTTCTTCAGGAAGTCGGTCTTCTCTACGTTCAGCTCCTCCTTCTTGATTTTGAAAGGGTTCATGGTGATAGGATGCTCCTCGGTATAGCTGATATACTTGCCTCCAACATACTCGCAGAGTCCTTCATACGAGTTACCAGTATCGACCATGACGACATCGGTATTCTGCTCCCAAAGCTGACGTACCACGCTGTTCATGTGGAATTGATTTTCAATGTTTTTTATCACTGAAAATCAACCATATAAGAAAATAACGGTACAACTATCCGTTAAGGGAAAAGAGGGGGTGAAAAAGTTGCTTTGAGGGAGTGGATGGATTAGAAAAGGCTTGGGTTTTGAATGAAAGATTTAACTAAATCTTAACAGCTGATAAGAATTTTTATTGTTTGAAAATACCGATGCAAAATGTGGCTTAAATTGCAAAAGACTTGTTGGGGAATTATTTGAATGTCTGGAAATAAGCATCTTAACGTAAACGAAATACAATGGAGGTACAAAACGACATATAAATAGGCACGTTTAAGTGCAGCCTCTGCTATTTTATGCCATTTGCCCAATTTTATTGTATTCGTTTACAAACGAATGACCGCTTGTATAAGATTTTTTGCAGTGAAAGAAGAAAAGACAAAAGACAGGAGTAAGATATAAGCAGTAAACTTCTATCAATTTACTCTTTATTTTCTTTACCCTTTGCTTAAAAAGAGACTACCTAAATAAATTGTCATTTTGTGTTAACAATTAATTAAAAAAACAATATATGGTTAATTACATCTAATTTTAGCAGGTGTTTTTCTTATGTTTGATTTTATTTTCTTAACTTTGCAAAAATTAAATAGATTCAACTAAATTAATAAAATGTGAAATATAAACTTTTTATTTAGTAGGGTGATGTCGTCAACTCTATTTTCTTGTTCAAATTATGAATTTGATTTTACCGTAAAAATCAAATTGGGCAAAGAAATAAAGATATTTTGTAGTGAAAAATAAAAAATATATGATTTAAACAAATTAAACAATTATGAGAGTAAACTTTTATCTACCAACAATGGTTGTATTGGGGCTATCTTTGCTCTACTCTTCTTGTAACAACGATGATTTTGAAGATGACGTGGTTAGTTCCAATAAAGCAACACAAAAGAATGTGATTCTTGATGCTCCAGTGCAAGAGAATGCAAATGAATTGTATGAAAATCTCATGTCTGCATTTAATCAACAATCTACAAGATCTTCCGAATCATTAGTATATCCAGATTATTATGGAGGAGCTTTCATCAATGATGATGGTATTCTAGTTGTATATACAAAAGATAACATTAGTTCAAAATCGCAAAGCGATATTACAAGAGCGATTGGAACTAATCACTATATTGTAAAATCATGTAATTATTCTTATAATCAATTGAATTATGTAATGGATATTATTGATGATAAGGTTTTCAATGAAAACTCTATGGTCAAATTTCCCAATGTACTATATGCGGCCATTGATGATGAGAATAATTGTATTGTTGTAGGATTGAAAGAATCTTCAGCTGCAGCCATTGAAGATTTTAAATCAATGATATCAAACTCAGAATGTATTAAATTCACAAAAACAAAAGCTGGAGAATTTACTGCCAAGAAAAATATTTATGCTGGTTCAATGGCTTTTGTAAACTCCAGTTCTACAAACATTTCATATTCTGTAGCATACAGAGCAAAAAAGGGGAATACATATGGCATAATTACGGCAGGACATGCTGTGGCGTTGAATGAAAAATTGTATAAATTTGGGGCTCCTGTTGCAACATGTACTGCAAGAAAATTTGGAGGCGAGGTTGATGCTGCTTTTTGCGAGGTTACAGATATGGCCTCATACTCTTTGTCGAATGCATTTGAAGGTGATACGCTGACTTTATTAAGCCCTGACATAAGTGAACCTGGCACAGGTACAACTATAAATGTACGAGGATTAGGTCAATACACATCAGGAAAGGTCGTTAATACACGAGCAAGTTGTTCTTTTAGTGAAAATAATGACCAAAATAAAGTGTCATTTACCAATTTGACAAAAATATCGACCAATACTGTTTTAGTGCCAGGATGGAGTGGAGGAGTAGTTTACTCATATGTTTCTAGCCAATCAAAAAGATACACTTTAGGTGTGATTTTAGGCAGACTTCAAGAAGGTAATGTTGTCTATGGATTCTATTCTAAAGCGAATAAGATAAATTCCGCTTTAGGAGTTTCTAGATACTAAAATTTTTTAAATGAAGTTTTTATTTTTTTGCATATTATCTTTGGGGATATTCTCATGTAATATCCCCAAAAATAATGCCCCAAAAGCAGACACTGAATACCAAACAAAATCTTCCTCAAGTTCTAATAAGAACAAAGACTCTCTGTATATAGAGCTTAAACAATGTCGTTTTTCACAAGGAGATTCCATTGTTATACTGTATAGTATTAAGAATCAAACACAGTGGCATTATATATATCTTTCAGATGAGTATTGGATAGAAAGACAAGTAAAAGGAAAATGGATTCGTATACAAAATGATTTTGGTTCCATTTTGATGGGAAAAGAAATACCTGCATATAGTTGCATAAATGATTATGCTAAAGTTTTTTTAAAGGCAGGTCACTATAAATTCTGTAATACAGCATATTCTGATGATGCAAGAATAGACAATAAGAAAATAGTAATGAAAGCTTATTTCGAAGTAAAATCTTGTAAGCACTCCAATTAGGACATATCACATTTTAGAACTAATGATTTGTTTTATATAATTAAAAACATAATGGTTACAATGATGGTTTCGAATATTGAAAGCACTCCATACTTTTTCAAGTGGCCCCATTTTATATAAGACTGTCATAGTGAGCAGTATTGTCCTCTCTGAATCTTCCAGTCATATAGCCCTTCGGCAACATCGCCAACCTCATTGAGTGTGTGGCGGTGTTTTATTTCATCAAACGGCTGTTGGTGTTCCGCATAATCAAAGAGCCATGCGCCGACCGCTTTCTGCTGTTCGGTGGTTTCTCCATATTCTTGCATGACACTCTTGATGTCTGCGGCTTCGGACGGGGCGAAGATTGATTTGTGCTGCTCCGTACCGAAACGGATAATCGCATCGATGGCTCGCCTGAACACCTCGCTTGCCTTGTAAAGAATGTCCGCAATGATATTCAGAATATCTCGGCTCGCTTTCAGCGCACCCTGCAACATTCGGATGGTCTTGTCCTTCTCCGATATGGCTCGGTTCACCGCCATGTTGATGCGGTGCTGCTCCCCGGTCTTCTGTTCCTGAAGCTGCCAGACAGCCTTGTCCCTCTCCATGCCAAGCGAACGGTTCTGCACCAAAGCCCTGTCACGCTCGGCTTCCGCTTTTTGCTTCTCTTCGGTCAATGCCTTTGTCTTTTTCTCGACCTCCTTTTTGACAGCATCGGGAAAGGTCTTCCTGATACGCTCGTTCTCGGCTTTCAACTTGGAATTTTCCTTTTCGATGGCTGCGTACTTTCCTTTGCCCAGAAGGTTGGCAATACCGGATTTTATGCTGTCCGTGTTCTCCCGGTCGGCTTCCCGTACCCGTTCCTCCTTGTCGGCAATCTCGCTGTCAAGTTCCGCACTGCGCCGCTGCCTTTCCTCGTTCCCGGCTTGTAATTTTTCCTGCTCAGTTTTGGCTTTGTCCGCTTCCCGGACGGCAGCATCCCTTTCGGCTTGGGCTTGCCCGGCTTCCTGCTTTTGCTTGGCGATGATGAAGTCCGTGCGCTCCAGATGCTCCTTGCCCGTCTCCGCTTTTGAAGTGCCCCTTTCCATCTCCAGACACTCAGCCAAAACAGTCTGCATCTCGCTCATGTCCTTCTCGTTCAGCTTGCAGGATTTCCCGGTGTCATGGTTCATCCAGTCCCACACGATATGGGCGTGAAGGTTGGGCTTCCATGTGGCGGTGTCTCCGGGTACACCGTAATGTCCCTCGTCCCGGTGGATGAATATCTGCAAAGCTGTGATACCCCAACGCTGCCTGCACACTTCGCAGAAATGCTGCAACTGCTCCATCGTGGTGTCTTCTTTGATGACTACCACGCCCTCTTTGATTGGCGTGCTGCCCCGTACTATGGTCACCTTTCCGGTCTTCCTGTTCACCTTTTCCCGGTCTTTGGTCTGCATAGCCCGACCTGTCTTCTCCTTGACCATTGCGGCTATCTGCCTGTTGCGCTCGGCAAGCGAGGTGTCGCCCAATTCAGGTGATACCCACGCCTCGTTCTTCGTCATGAGGTCGGTGCGTATGTAAATCTTCTCCTTGCGGATATTGGCGAGGTATTCCGCTGTCCGCCTGTTGTGCGGTCCGCTGCTTCCTACGTTGCAGGGCTTTATGTTGATGGATGTCTTCTGTGCCATTGATTTGCGTGTTTGGGTTTCTTAATGGGTTATTAGGGCAAAGCCTTAATCGGAGGGTGCAGGGAGAGGGTCACTTCCTGCTCCGGGTTCTCAGGGGCGGAAACCACTGAGCGGAGATTCCAAAGAGAGGGTCACTCTTTGGTCAGGGGTGTTGGGGGCTGACAGCCTCCGACCGGGTTCTTAGGGCAGAGCCATAAGTGGGACGGGGCAAAGCCCAGCCCCTCGGGAGAGCCCACAACTACGGAAGCGAAGCGTGTAGTTATAGTGGGCTATACCGGGACAAGTCCGGTAGCTCACACCCGCAAGCGGAGCAACGTCCAAATCTGCACTCTGCGCCTTTCATTCCCCTTCGCCTTATTCCGGGTCTGTTTCGCCGCCAATCGTTCCGTTCTGCGCCTCTTTTGGGCTTTCCGCACCGTTCCCGTCAGCTGCTCTGTCCCCACTGTCTATGATAGGGAAATTCCCGGATTCGTCCGCCTCCCACATATCAGGCGGTGGATAATGGCAGTCATCATCCGGTCTGTCGGCTGACGGGTTGGAAGTTTCAGACGAACAGAGGGAAGAAGAAAGGACTGCTGCGCCTGTCGCCATGCTGTCCGCGCCCTGTCCTTTGGCTCGGCTGTCATTCGCTGCTGCATTCTGCCTACTTTCTGACGGCAAGCTATCGAAAACAGGTGTCCGCACGTTGTTCGTCTGTCCTTTGGCGGTTGCCGAAGGTCTGACATAATGGGGATTGGTTATGAGGACACCTCTAGCATACCAGCCTGTGAGGAAATGCAGGGAATGGACGGAAGTGCGGTTGTTGGTTCGGGTGGTCAGCATACCTAACCTGTTAAAGCTGTCGATTAGTTTGCCGATGGTTTTGCGGTTGCAGCCCAAAAACTCTGCCAGTTCCACATCGGAAGCTGCCACCTGTCCCACCTCCAGCACAATCTCAACGCCTTTGATTTTATAAGCGGTTCTTTCCCGTACCGCACCGGTCATCAGCCGATACAGGCACTTCTGCCTGAAAGCGGAAAATTTGCCTTCCAAAAGAAAATCCCACTGCCCGGCTGAAAGAATGGTGCAGTAGTGTATGGTCTGTTTCTCTTTGTACATAGTCTATGATATTATGGTGTTACAACAGTCATCTATCTGCCCAAACCATATCCACGTTCAGGCATATAATATTCCCTGTCTGCCGCTATGCGGTTCAGTACGTCCTGCAATCGTTCGAGTTGGTCATGGTCAAGCACACGGATGGCGTTTATCGTTATCCGCTGTGTGGCTATCCTACGGTGTTCGATGTTCGTTTCGTTCATTGCTCCGTCACCGTCCGCATGGACGGAACTGAGGTAGGCATTGACCGCTTCCGTCTGTTCTTTGGACGGATAAGGTGCTGCCCATCTGTCCTGTATGTAGTCAACCATTCTGCTGACCGCATCTGCCAATATCGGGTCTCGTTGTGCGATAATGGCTGTCAAGTCTTCCTTATTCATATATGGTTATATGTTGTCTGTTTGAAATGTACTTGGCTTGCGTTTTTTACCATTGCGCAGTTCTTCAAGCCTCCTGTTTATCTCGCTCTCGTTAGTCACTCCAGAAGTTCCGCCCTGCTCAATCCAAGCGATGATTTCATCCTCGAAGAAGTAGAGTTTGTTGCCCCTCTTGTGGTATGGAATACGCTTGTCTGATGTCATGGAATAGATGGTGGATGCCGATTTGCCGAGCAGGGCTGCGACCTCATTCAAGGAAAGCAGGTTGTGTCCCTTGCCATTCCGCTGTGGTGCCTTACCCAATACTACCTCCACTCTGTCCGTAAGCAGCCCCACCTTTTCAATCAGCATGGAAACCGCCTGTGGCAGTTGTTCAAATGTGATATTTTCCATATATACCTTCTTGTTTAATTTGTTATTTGAGTGTAATCTGTTCGGATGCCTTGCGCTTCAAGTCATTCACCACATCTGCATACACCTGTGTTGTACCTACATTGCTGTGCGTGAGCATCTTGGATATGGTATAAAGGTCTGTTCCTGCGGCAAGCTGCAGGGTTGCGTATGTGTGTCTGAACCCGTGAAAAGTGATAGGCTATGCAAAGAAACACAGAGAGGTAAAGATTAAACGTAAGTCGTTTGAAATGAACGGTATTTCAGCATTCTGCCAAGTAGAGAAAATGCAAACGGCAACGGAATATTGAGGTTGTTCAGTTACCAAACCGTTAGCCGGGCAGTTACCGAAACGGGAATAGGTAACGGCAGGCAATGAAAAGAAACCCTCACCGTTTTATTTGCGCTCATACACAGTATTTTGCATATCAAGGAACGCTTATACGGCAAGTAATTTTGCACTAAAAAATATAAGCGTATGAAAGTAGAAAAATTCAAGGTGTTGCTCTACCTCAAAAAGAGCGGACTGGACAAGTCGGGCAAGGCTCCCATCATGGGACGCATAACCGTGAACCGCACGATGGCGCAGTTCGGATCTAAGCTGTCCTGCACTCCCGAACTGTGGAATCCCCGTGAAAGCC
>ERZ778510.1521-NODE-1521-length-14537-cov-4.402914_pt1 | contig 14537 bp, 11 predicted proteins | sample MGYA00510348_ERZ778510 | MGnify/ENA primary metagenome ERZ778510 (study PRJEB29527, sample SAMN07138969) | mouse gut metagenome | material: feces | host: mouse | place: China:Nanjing | collected 2016-01-25 ... | reverse complement strand
TATATGAACTTGATGACTGTGAACTTCTGTTGTACGAAGGTGTCCTGTTGTAATCCTGCTGTCTTGAGGATGAACTTCCGCTGTTGAATGTACCTGAGCTCCTCTGGGTACCTGAACCTGCGCTCCTGTTGTACGAGGACGAGCTTCTTGAGTATCCGGATGATGAAGTTCCTGCATTTCCGAAAGCCGTGTTCTGTGAACGGCGGTATGTGGAAGTACGTGTGCTGCTTGTAGATGACATAGCAGTTCCCGGATTCCTTTTTATTGTCGTTCCGCTTGATGCGGTAGTCCTTCTGTCGGACTGGGCCGGTCTTGCTACTGCTGATACGGTCCTGTCTGAAGGTGCCGTCCTTTTGTAGGTTGTGCTGGCCCTGCTGGCTGTCACTTGTCTTGGTACGGATGATGTCGAACCCTGTGCCTTGTATTGTCTGCCTGTCTGTGCGGACCTTGAGAATCCTCCTCCGCTGTTTCTGCCTATTGAGGATGAGGAAGTCATGCTGTTTCCGTTCCTGTGGCCGTAGTATACGTCTCTTCTTGGTCTGTGTATGTGTGATGGTCCCGGATATACAGGGTGAGGATAATAGCCCGGAGCCCAATGACCGTGCCATCCGTGATGATGGTGCCACCATGGGTCGTATCCTGCCCAATAGCCTCCGTAATACCATGGATTCCAGAATGAGACACCCCAGTAGTAACTGTCATAAACCCAAGGGCTGAAATGCCAGCTGTCATAATGCCATGGCGAATAGTACCCCCAGTATCTTCCGTAGTACCACGGGTCCCAAAAGGCACTGCTGTATGTTATCGGCCTGTAATAGGTCCACGGTGTCGTGTTGAAATATATTGTCAGGTCCGGGGAACTTTCTATCGTGACTTCAGTTCCTGTATTGTTTTTGAAGCTTATTGAGCCCTGTCTGCTGTCAGGAAGTGATGCCGGCTTCGTGTCGTTAGGGAAAAGATAATTCTCCGCCTCACGGGTCTGTGCTATCAGCTCGTCCCTCTTCTGTTCCTGTGCTGTCTCCTTCTGACTGGCTTCCTGCCTTGTGTTGTCGTTTCGGTAATATATCCCGTCCTGGAATCTTGAACCGGAAGATGAGTATTGCGCAACGGTTCCGCACGCATTCAGGGCAAGAAGCGCTGAAATGAATATGTAAACTCTCTTTTTCATATATTTACCTCCTGTAATTTGAATATTTTTTATACCTTCGCAGCGCGAAATACTGCAATATCTATACCTCGTTGTATATAGATGCAATTTCGTTGGCAATGTATAAATAAATGCGCTAAAAACAAAGTTAAATATGGCAAAAGAAGTGACAAAAAGGTCAGACAATTACTCTCAATGGTATGATGATCTTGTAGTTAAGGCTGATCTTGCTGAACGCTCAGCTGTCAGGGGATGTATGGTCATAAAACCTTACGGATATGCAATATGGGAGAAAATGCACGATGTGCTTGACAAGATGTTCAAGGAGACCGGTCACGTAAATGCGTATTTCCCGCTGTTCATTCCAAAATCTTTCCTGAGCCGTGAGGCTGAGCATGTGGAAGGCTTTGCCAAGGAATGTGCGGTTGTGACCCATCACAGGCTTATGGCAAATCCTGACGGTCCGGGAGTTGTGGTCGATCCGTCGGCGAAACTGGAAGAGGAACTGGTGGTCAGGCCTACATCGGAGACCATCATCTGGAATACATACAAGAACTGGATTACATCCTGGAGGGATCTTCCTATACTGTGCAACCAGTGGGCGAATGTGGTCAGATGGGAAATGCGTACACGCCTGTTCCTCCGTACGGCTGAATTCCTCTGGCAGGAAGGACATACGGCGCATGCCACTCAGGATGAGGCATTGGCTGAGGCTACAAAGATGGTGAATGTCTATGCCGACTTCGCAAGGAAATATATGGCTATGCCTGTCGTTGTGGGACACAAGAGCCCTAACGAAAGATTTGCCGGAGCCCTTGATACCCTGACCATAGAGGCTATGATGCAGGACGGGAAAGCCCTTCAGGCCGGAACTTCGCATTTCCTCGGACAGAATTTCGCAAAGGCGTTCGATGTGCAGTATACCAACAAGGAAGGCAGACAGGAGTATGTGTGGGCTACGTCATGGGGAGTCTCTACGCGTCTTATGGGAGCTCTCATAATGGCTCACGGAGATGACAATGGACTTGTCCTTCCTCCTGCCCTGGCTCCTATCCAGGTTGTGATGGTTCCTATCCTTGGAAAGGATGAAGAGGCAAACGCAGCGGTCCTGAACAAGATGCAGGAGCTCAAGAAAGAACTCGAGTCTCATGGCCATACCGTGAAGATAGACGACAGGGATACGCTCCGCCCGGGATTCAAGTTCGCCGAGTGGGAGCTTAAGGGAGTTCCGGTAAGGATTGCAATGGGACCGCGTGATATGGAGAACGGTACCGTGGAACTGGCCCGTCGTGATACTCTTGAGAAAGTGTCGGCACCTCAGGAAGGGCTTGGCATGAGGATTGAAAAGCTTTTGGACGAAATTCAGGAGAATATCTATGCCAAGGCTTTGAAATTCCGTGACGAGAATGTGCGCAAGGTTGACACTTGGGAGGAATTCAAGGAGGAAATCAAGAAAGGAGGATTCCTGCTCTGCCATTGGGACGGGACATCCGAGACCGAGGAGAAAATAAAGGAAGAAACAAAGGCTACAATAAGATGTATTCCTGTTGACAGCGTTGTATGTGAGGAGGAAGGCAAATGTATCTATACAGGCAAGCCTTCGCACCAGCGGGTGGTCTTTGCGATTTCTTATTAATTATAAATATATGAAAAAAGTTTTTTTTGCATTTTTTTCCGCTGCTTTTTGTCTTTCTGCACAGGCACAGGACCTTACAGATGCGCAGAAAGCCGCTGCGGATGCGGCCGCTACAATAGGCAATGCACCGCAGGTGACTGAAACGATTGCGCCGAAGCCGAAATACTGGACTAATTCGTTGTCCACGAAACTTGATTTCGGACAGACAGCATTGGCCAACTGGGCAGCCGGTGGATATAACACATATTCTCTGAAAGCCTTTATTGACGCTAATGCCAATTATGCAAAGGACAATATTTCCTGGACAAACAGGCTTCAGCTGGATTACGGATTCCTTTATTCGGCGGACAAGCCTGTACTTCAGAAAAGTGACGACAGAATATATCTGGAGAGCAAATTCGGATACAAGGCTGTGGACAAGCTCTTCATTTCCGCTGAGTACAACTTCAAGTCCCAGTTCTCCAACACATTCAATTATCCGACTCCTTCTTCAAAATGGGATGGGAACCCTCTTCCTGAAGGTGAGGAGTATACGACCAGGGACTGGAAACATTTCAGGGAGCTGAAGTCAGGATTTTTATCACCTGCCTATACAAACTTGGCACTCGGTATCGATTACAAGCCTTTGAAATGGCTCTCGATCAACTTCGCGCCTGTTACAGGAGGTTTTGTCATTGTCAATACTCCCGAGTTGAGGAATTCATATAAGATGAAGCTCAAGAGGGAATATGATGTCGACAAAGGAGGAGTCGCGCCTGACGAGGACCTGCTTAAGTCAGGAGATTGCTACAAATCAGCAAAATTTGAGTTCGGTGCGCAGTTGAAGGTTGACTTTGCAGTAAACGTCAATGACAACTTCAAGTATACGTCACAGATTCTCCTGTTCTCCGACTATCTTGACCATCCGGAAAATATCCGTGTAAACTGGGACAACAGGATAGAGTGGAAGCTGGCCAGGTTCTTCTCCCTTATGTTCACGACCAACCTCATCTACGACGACAAGGTAATGATCAAGAATGACAAAGATATAGAGAAATATCCGAATGGAAAGCAGAGGGTACAGTTCAAGGAATCGCTCTCATTCGGATTCGTATATACCATAGCTACCAAGAAATAATGCAGAAGCAGTTTGATGTCACGCTGACAGGGCTGCTCTGCAATGGAACAGAAACACCTTCACCGGACAGTACGGTATTATTGGCTGTCAGTGGAGGTGTTGATTCTATGTGTATGGCTGAGCTGTTCCTCCGTTCGTTGTTGAAGCCCGGATTTGCCCTGGCCCACTGTAATTTCCATCTGAGGGGCGGGGAAAGCGATTCGGACGAGTCTCTTGTGCGATCCTGGGGAGGACGATACGGCATAAAGGTGCATACGGTAGACTTTGATACTGCCGGATATGCTGAAGAATATGGCGTGAGCATTGAAATGGCTGCCCGTGAACTGCGTTACAGATGGTTTGGGCAGCTGTGCTCCGAATACGGGTATGATGCTGTTGCCGTGGCCCATAATGCAAATGACAATGCTGAAACCCTGTTCCTGAATATCGCACGCGGCACAGGGGTGAGGGGATTGTCCGGAATGCAGGAGAAATCTCCTCTGCCATACGGAGGAGAGGACGCGCCGGTGCTTGTCCGTCCGATGCTCGGATTCACACGCAATCAGATAGAGGGGTTTGCATATTCACATAATATAGAATATCATACAGACAGCACGAACAGCGATTCCGCATATAAGAGGAACAGGATAAGGAATGAGATTTTTCCTCTTTTCGAGAAACTGAACCCGTCTTTTGTAAAGACAGTGTGCAGGGAGATACGTTATTTCTCCCAGGTTGCTGACATTGCGGAAGGATATTACGCCTCATCTGTAAAAAACATATATTCAGCAGACACAACCGGTGATGATGGCGAGCCGGTCATGATAGATATAAAGTCTCTGACGTCCTTGGAGCACTGGGAATATGTGCTTTACAGGTTCCTTGAGCAGTATGGGTTCAATTCCGCCTCCATCGCTTCCGTCGAGAAGCTTGTAAGGAATTATGACGGTACCAATGTCACTTTTTCAGGCAAGGTGTTCAAATCAGCGGGCTATATGCTGCTGACTGCCTCAGACAGCCTGCTTGTCAGGAGACTTTCGGATACGGAAGATTCAGGCAGCGGACTTTCCGGTTATGGCGGTACGATTATACCGGGACCGGGGACGTATGTCTTTGGAGGGCATTCCCTTGTCGTGGAATATCTCGGACGCTCCGAAGTGGAATCGTTGAAGTCGCCGAAAGGGACTGTTATGTTTGATTCAGCCAAGCTGCCTTTCCCTTTCTTTGTGCGGGGATGGCGTCAGGGTGACTGGATCAGGCCTTTGGGGATGAGAGGAAGAAAAAAGGTCAGTGACCTGTTCACCGACCTTAAATATGATATATCGCGTAAAGCTTGTTCTCCTCTTGTCGTATCATCTCCTGATGATCAGCATATCCTGTCTCTGATAGGGGAGAGGGTGGATGATTCTGTCAGGATTGATGAGAACACGGAATTCATAACACGCATCATGCTTTGATTATCTTATTTCGATTTCGTAAGGGATGCGGGCATAGATCTGTCCGGACTGGCTCTCGTCCCATCCCTTGAAAATCTTTTCTATCCTTTCAAACTGTGTCCCCTTGAAGATTGAAGCCTTGCTGCCTCCGATGGTTTCCATTATCATCTCAAGTGCAGTAAGAGGTTTGGGGAATTCTGCAATCTGCCACTGTGAAAGGTCTGTGTCTCCACCTGTTGCTGCAATCGCGTAGATTACGGCATCTTCGATGCCTCCGATACTGTCCACAAGCCCTATTTCAAGAGCATCTGAGCCTGCCCATACGCGTCCCTGTGCGATTTCGTCTACGTATGACACTTCAAGGTCGCGTCCCTGCGCCACAATTGATGTGAATCTGCTGTAGATGTTCTCTACGGAAGCCTGCATATATGCAATCTCTTCCTTGTCAAGTGCCCTGAACCCTGAGTACATATCCCCGTGGCTGTTGGAGCTTATTGTTGTCATTGTCACGCCTGCCTTTTTCAGTGTGCCGCTGAACTCCGGAATCATGCTGTATACGCCTATTGAGCCTGTAAGGGTGCTGGCGTCGGAGAATATATGGTCGCAATTGTTTGAAATCCAGTAACCTCCTGACGCTGCATAACTTCCGTATGACGCGATTACAGGTTTCACCTCCTTGAGAAGGTCAACCTCTGTCTTGATTTTGTCTGAAGCTACGACGCTTCCTCCGGGAGAGTTGACACGGAATACGACAGCCTTGATCGTGGAGTCTTTCCTTACATCAGCGATTATCGAGGCGAACCTGTCGCCTGAGACATCCTGCTTGTCGGAACCGTCCACTATGTTGCCGTCGGCATATACGATTGCGATTTTGTTTTTGGCCTTGTAGTTTTGCAGGACTTTCAATGATGCATAGTCGCTGAGTGAAATCTGCTGGATATCCTCTATTCTTTCCGCTCCGTAGAGTTCGCATAGCCTTGTCCTGAGTTGTTCCCTTGTCAGAAGTTCATCCACAAGACCGTTGTCGAGAAAGTCTTCCGGAGTGTTGAGCTTAAGTCCGTTTATCAATGAGTTGAATTCATCTGTAGTCAGATCTCTTGCGGATGCCATCTCGTCAGCCCAGCTTTTCCATATCGAGTTTACCATCACCTGGTTCTGATGTCTGTTCTCGGGGCTTATGCTGTTTTTGATGAACATTTCGCCTGCTGATTTGTATTTGCCGTGACGGATGAGCTGAACATTTACTCCGAGTTTGTCAAGAATGTCCTTCAGGAATACAAGCTGGCTTGAGAAGCCTGTAAGCATATTCATTCCTCCGGAATATCCTGACATGAATATTTTGTCCGCCGCTGAAGCGAGATAATAGGAACCGTTGGTAGGAGTGTCAGTGAATGCGATGACAGCTTTTCCTCCGGCGCGGAAATTTTTCAGTGCCTTGCGGAATTCTTCTATTTCAGCCATTCCGCCTGATGCTCCGTCCGGTTTTAGATAGAGATATTTTATGGCAGGGTCGTATGCGGCGGCATTTATTGCGCGGATGGCTGAATATATGCCTAGGTTTGTCCTGGTCTCGCCCTGGATGGAACTGAATGGATCGGTTTCCCTGGTCTGCTCTGAAAGTATGATTTCAGACATGTCCACTTTCAGGATGGCCTCCCTCGGCATTACAGGCTTGGTGTCGCCCAGAGCGGCCAGAGAACCGATGAGTGCGATGGAGAAAAAGAACATCACGATCCCGATGATAAGGAACCCCAGCATAGACGCAAGGGTGAATTTTACAAAATCTTTCATTGCTTAAAATCTTTGGTAAGAGTTCGTTTATATGTAAACTGTACAAATATAGTAAAAGTCGAGAGCAGAGACCAAATTTATTTGGACTATGCCGAGACTTTGGCTATATTTGTACCCTTTAAACAATATTTCTTCAGGGCAGGGTGAGATTCCCTACCGGCGGTGACAGTCCGCGACTCCCTATTGGGACTGAATCGGTGAAATTCCGATACCGACGGTTAAAGTCCGGATGGAAGAAGAGATACATCAGCGGAATGTTCCGTTGTGCTGTATTATGATAATGCCCTGAAGTGTATTCAGAGCATTTTTTGTATATGGACACAGCGGATTTTGTTTTTATGGACAGGGCCATAGAGCTGGCAGACAGGGGAAGAGGGGCAGTAAATCCTAATCCTCTTGTCGGAGCGGTCATCGTCAAGGACGGGCGTGTGATAGGAGAAGGATGGCACAGATGTTACGGCGGCCCGCATGCTGAGAGGAACGCCTTGGCCGACTGCAAGGAAGATCCTGAAGGAGCGACGATGTACGTGACATTGGAGCCGTGCTGCCATTACGGCAAGACTCCTCCATGCACCGAGGCGATAATCAGTAACAGGATAGCACGTGTGGTGATAGGGATTGAAGACCCGAATCCTGTGGTTTCCGGAAAAGGGGCAGGTATTCTGCGTGATGCGGGGATTGAGGTCGTATGCGGGGTCAGGGAGGACAGGATACGTGAGCAGAACAGGATTTTCCTCAAATATATCACTTCCGGAAAACCTTGGGTGGTGATGAAGACGGCGATGACAATTGACGGCAAGATCGCTTCTCCGGATGGCGACTCCAATTGGGTTACAGGTCCTCAGGCAAGGGAGATGGTGCATAGTCTCCGGAGCGGACTTATGGCCGTTATGGTAGGTAGAGGCACGGTTGAGGCTGACGATCCTATGTTGAACTGCCGTCTTGGGGATTGTGCGAGACAGCCTGTCAGGATAGTCGTGGACAGCGGGGCTGCGATATCTGAGGATTCGGCTCTTGTAAGGACTGCCGGAGAATATCCTTTGCTGGTCGCGTATGCTTCCGGGGCGTCGGAGGAAAAGATAGGACGTCTTGAATCTTTGGGAGCCGGAACCGTGTGCTGTGCCTCCGACGGTGAAGGCAGGGTGGATGTCGGCGATATGCTGTCCAGGATAGGGACGAAAGGTATTGATTCCGTACTTCTGGAAGGCGGGGGAGAGTTGAATGCGGCGTTCATTTCAAATAGGCTTGTGGATGAAGTATATGCTTTTGTGGCTCCAAAGATCATAGGAGGGCGCGATGCCGTAACGCCGGTGGAAGGAGATGGCATAAGCCGTATGAAGGATGCCTTTAATCTGTGCGGTGTGACGGTGGAAACCGTCGGCAGGGATATTCTTATAAGAGGTATGCTTGATTATGACAATAAGGAAAACATCGGGAATTGACGATTATGTTTACAGGTATAATAGAAGAAACGGGAAAAATAAAGTCGGTCTCTAAGGGGATGCGTAGCGTAATCCTTGAAATAGAGGCGAATAAGGTACTGGAGGGGACAATTCCCGGTGACAGCATCGCCGTCAACGGAGTGTGCCTGACCGTGACTGGAATAGGGGACGGATATTTTGCGGCTGACGTGATGCCTGAGACCGTGCGTTGTACCGGGCTGGGCACTCTGCGCAATGGAGACAGGGTGAATCTTGAAAGGGCTCTTCCGTTGGGAGGACGTCTCGGCGGACATATCGTGACGGGCCATATTGACGGTACGGGAAGGATTGCAGCATTTGAGAAGGACGACAATGCCGTGTGGGTTACAGTGTCGGCAGGACAGGATATCATGAAATATATAATCCGCAAAGGTTCGGTCGCAATCGACGGGATAAGCCTTACTGTGGCTGATGTCGGCGGAGGATATTTCCGGGTATCCGTGATTCCACATACGCAGTCCGAGACTGTTCTGGTGTCGAAGAGAATCGGGGACACCGTAAATCTGGAGAACGATATGCTGGCGAAATATGTTGAGGCATTTGTCTCTCCTGAAAAAACTTCGGGAGGACTTTCTTTGGATTTTCTAAGGGAGAACGGATTTTGAAAATATTTTTGAAAGGTTATTTATTAATATGAAAGAATTTGAATTCAATACGATAGAAGAGGCTGTAGATGATCTCAGAAACGGACGTATAATAGTGGTTACCGATGATCCTGACAGGGAAAATGAAGGTGATCTGATCTGTGCCGCACAGTATGCGACTCCGGAGAATGTGAATTTTATGGCTTCATACGCCAAGGGGCTCATCTGTATGCCTATGAGCGCGAAGCTCGCTTCTGACCTTGGACTTGGGCAGATGGTGTCCGACAATACAGACAACCACTGCACTGCCTTTACAGTCTCCATAGACCACAATTCCACCACTACGGGCATTTCTGCATACGAGCGTTCCGTGACCGCTATGAAATGTGTGGAAAACGGTGTCCGCGCTTCTGATTTCCGACGTCCCGGGCACATGTTCCCGTTGAAGGCAAAGGATGGAGGAGTCCTTGAACGTCAGGGACATACGGAGGCTACAGTGGATCTGATGAGGCTGGCCGGCCTGAAAGAATGCGGTCTATGCTGCGAGATTATGGATGATGACGGGACTATGATGCGTATGTCCGGGCTGAAGGAATTTGCTGCAAGGCATAATCTCAAAATGATTACGGTAGCGGACCTGACAGCGTACAGAAGACGGACTGAAATGCTGATGGAGCGTGTCACGGAGACAGTGCTCCCTACAAAATACGGAACTTTCAAGGCCTATGGATATGTCAACAGAATAGGCGGTGCACATCATATCGCTTTGGTCAAAGGGGATGTCTCCGATGGTGAGCCTGTGCTTTGCAGGGTTCACTCGGAATGTCTGACAGGTGACGTGTTCGGGTCTATGCGGTGTGACTGCGGCGAGCAGCTTGCCGAGGCTTTGAGGAGGATTGAAAAGAATGGCAGGGGTGTGCTCCTGTATATGCGTCAGGAAGGCAGGGGAATCGGTCTTATCAACAAATTGAAGGCCTACAGCCTTCAGGACGGAGGAATGGACACGGTCGAGGCCAATCTTGCACTCGGATTCAAGGCTGATCTCAGGGAGTACGATTCCGCTGCCTGTATGCTTGCGGACCTTGGGGTAGGAAAGGTTGTGCTGATGACCAATAATCCTTTGAAGATGGAAGGTCTTGAAGGTTTCGGGGTCAAAGTAGCGGGACGCGAGCCTATCGAAATGACCTGCAATGAGAAAAACGAGTTCTATATGCGCACGAAACATAACAGGATGGGGCATATCCTGCATTTTGACAAGATGGAAGATTAAGTATAAAACAAGATGACATTATTATGAATACTATTGAAGGAAAACTTTTGGCGGAGGGCCAGCGTATCGGTATCGTGGCCGCGCGTTTCAATGAATTTATAACCTCAAAGCTGCTCGGTGGTGCAAAGGATGCATTTGTCAGGCACGGAGGGGACGAAAGCGGGCTGGATATAGCCTGGGTGCCCGGAGCGTTCGAGATACCTCTTGTGGCGAAGAAGATGGCGGAGAGCGGAAAATATGATGCCGTTGTATGTCTCGGTGCTGTGATACGCGGTGCTACGCCTCATTTTGATATGGTGGCCAACGAGTCTACAAAAGGTGTGGCTTCAGTAGGTCTGCAGACCGGAATCCCTGTGGTTTTCGGAGTGCTTACCACCGATTCAATAGAGCAGGCAGTGGAGCGTGCAGGAACAAAGGCGGGAAACAAGGGCTTTGAAGCGATGACTACCGCCATTGAAATGGTGAATCTTCTGAAACAGATATAGGCGGGACTTCTGTCATATTTGTGCTTTGCACCTCGGTAAACACAAACTTGTTTGTATGTTTACCGAGGTTTTTATTATATTTGCCCTGACGGACATATATACGTCTTTGTCTCGGCATAGTCCAAATAAATTTTGCCTCTGCTCTCGACTTTTACTATATTTGCAGGCTGATGAGAAAAGTGAGTGTCATAAAAGTTTTGTCCTGCCTTCTGGTAGTGTGGTATATGCTGTGCCTTATCGGCGTCAATGTGCATACCTGCAATGCCAGCGGCAAGTCTGTGATGTCGCTTGTTGTGGAAGGACTCGGATGCGATGACATCCATCCTGAGCACCATTGCTCCGGCGGTCCGCACGGATGCTGCGGCGGTCACGGCTCAGATGACGGCGGTGCTTCGTTCTGCAGCAGATGCTGCTCTGAAAGCATTCTTCTTATGGAAGTCGTATGTGCGGACAGGGAAGAGGAAGGGCATTCACATCATCATAATTGCGGATGTGCCTGTGGACATTGTCCTGTGCTGTCCGATATCTGTACGGGAATTTTCGGATTCCCTTGTTCCGGTACCGTTATGCGGATTCCGGATTTTTCCTATAAAGGATTATTGTCTGAAAATATCCAGTCATTCTATTCTGTCTGGCGGATCTGATCCGAAAGTTTTATGAACCGTATCCCTCCTGTCCGCATAAGTCCGGTCAGGGGTGACCTTTGTTATATAAAACTTTTTATTGGTTTGTCTGTGAGGCGTTTGCGAGAATGCCATCCTGACAGAATGATTGATTGAAATGAATATAAGATATTATTTTATTTTAACAGCCGCGGTTCTTTTCGGTACTGCGGTCTATGCCTCCGCCCAGGTCGTGGGGAATAACGGAGAAATAATCGATACGACTGACATATACAAAGACAGGGCAGACAGTCTTCAGGGAACAGTCTTCGTTGCCCGTCAGGCAGGAAACTACCTTTCAAAGGGAAAGCCGATAAGGACTGAGGTGATTTCAGCCGCAGGACTCTGCAAGATGGCCTGCTGTAATCTGGCCGAGAGCTTTGAAAACTCTGCAAGCGTGACAGTAGGGTATTCGGACGCTGTCACAGGAGCACGACAGATCCGTCTGCTCGGACTTAGCGGGACCTACACCCAGATGCTGGATGAGAACCGTCCCGTGATGCGCGGACTTGCAGCCCCGTTCGGACTTTCATACGTTCCGGGACAATGGCTTGAGAGCATACAGATAGCAAAAGGTTCTTCTTCCGTAATCAACGGTGCCGAATCCATAACCGGGCAGATCAACCTTGAACACCGCAAGCCGACTGACGAAAAGCCGCTTTTCATCAATGCAGCAGTGATGAGCGATACCAAGATGGATCTCAATGTGGCCTCATCCCTTCAGATGGGAGCCAACTGGAGCACAGTGATTCTCGGTCACGTGTCAGGCAACATCAAGAGTTTCGACCATAACCGTGACGGTTTTCTTGATGACCCTGCAATGCTGCAGTTCAACCTTTCCAACCGCTGGCTGTATTATGCCGACAACGGTGTGCAGGTGCGTTTCGGAGTACGTGCTCTTCAGGATTCCCGCAAGGGAGGTCAGGAGGGATATGACCATAATACCTATACATTGAACGAGCTTGAGCCAGGTTCAAAGACATACGCCCCTTGGGGGTCCGATATTATGAACAGGTCCATCAACGGATACCTCAAGGTCGGAGTTCCGCTCAATGAAGACAATTCCCAGAATATAGCTCTGGTAGCCGACTACAACTATTATGATATGGATTCATATTTCGGAGCTACGAAATATCTTGCCGGACAGCATTCCGCGTTTGCCAATCTGCTGTACCAGAACGAGGTGAACGAATCCCACAAATTCACTGTAGGTCTCAGCGCGAATGCCGACAGGTTCAATGAGGATTTCATCAGAAGGGTGCTTGCCGCTCCTGAGGTGTCAAAGTCAGGGATAACAAACCTTGTGAACGCCGGAGTCTTCGGTGAATATACATTCCACGCAGGGGAGAAATTCTCCGCGATAGCAGGACTGCGCGGTGACTGGTATCACAAAAACGGCATAAAAGTAACTCCGCGTCTTACATTGAAATATTCACCTTTTGACGAGATTGTCATCAGGGCCAATGGAGGCCGCGGCCTGCGCTATTCCACACCGCTTGTAGACAATATCGGGGTCTTCTCGACAGGTAAGGCGTTCAACGGTAATTTTGATGCCCATACTCTTGAGGACGCCTGGACATTCGGAGGAAATATAACATATTATTTCCCTTTCCGCGGCTTGTCAAACACTTATCTTAGCTTTGACTATTTCAGGACACAGTTTGTACAGCAGATGGTTGTGGATTATGAACATACTCCAAATGCGATTGATTTCTACAACCTTGACGGAAGGCGTTCTTTCACGGACAACTATCAGCTGGATTTCTCCATAGAACCTGTAGACAGGTTCACGGTGACCGCCACATTCAGATATACCAATGCAAAGATTGAACTGGAGGGCAAAGGGCTGGTAGAGAAACCTATGACGAGCCGTTACAAGGGAGTGCTGAACCTACAGTATGCGACAAATCTTAACAAATGGATATTTGACTTCACTGCATCCGTAAACGGTCAGTCGAGGGTCTATGATTTTATGGCCGAAATGAAGGACGACAATGGCAACCTTATCTATAAGAAAGGCCTTACTCCTGTCTATCCGCTTCTTTATCTTCAGGTTACAAAAAGATTCAAAGGCGTTGACGTATATGTCGGAGGGGAGAACCTGACAAATTTCAGGCAGAAGGATGTCATCCTCGGAAGCACCAGGGATGCTGCCGGGAATGTCGTTCCGAGCAAGGCGTCATTTGACGCAAGTGCAATCTGGGGACCTCTTATGGGAATCAAGGTGTACGCAGGCGTAAGGTTCACGCTGTGGAAAAAGGCCTGATGTGTCCTCTACGGCAAAATATATTCTTAGTTGGGAAAAAATAATTAAATTTGTACGATATGAAAAAAATAATCATCTGCTGCATTGCAGCTTTAATTTCATTTTCTTTTGCGTCTTCAGTGTGTGTGGCATCCGACTTTGCGGGTGAAACGGGTGGTATGTTCGTAAAGCCTAAAAAGGAATACAGGACAGTGACATTTGATGTCCATCTTCATTGCGAAAGCTGTGTGAAGAAGGTCAAGGAAAACATCTCATACGAGAAGGGGGTGAAGGCTCTGGAAGTCTCTCTTGAGGATCAGACTGTCAAGGTGACATACGATGCGTCAAAGACGGACGAGACAAAGCTTGCTGCCGCGATTGAAAAGCTCGGATACGAAGTTAAGGGCAAAAGGCAGGAATAATCAATTCAAAATGAACAGTAATTATAGGATTGTTTCAAAGGAAATGCTGACCCCGCTGGTGTGCAGGATGAAGGTTGAAGCCCCAAGGCTTGCCTCTTCTGTGTATCCGGGGCAGTTCCTTATCGTGAGGGCAGAGGAGTGTGGAGAACGTATCCCTCTGACGGTCAGTGACTATGATGCGGAAGAGGGGACAGTTACCATTGTCACCCAGATGATAGGTGCGTCAACCCGTGATATATGTGCTTTTGAAGAAGGTGAATCTTTTGCGGATGTTGTCGGTCC
>ERZ778510.1494-NODE-1494-length-14782-cov-3.743872_pt1 | contig 14782 bp, 19 predicted proteins | sample MGYA00510348_ERZ778510 | MGnify/ENA primary metagenome ERZ778510 (study PRJEB29527, sample SAMN07138969) | mouse gut metagenome | material: feces | host: mouse | place: China:Nanjing | collected 2016-01-25 ... | reverse complement strand
AGACGGCTACACCTTCACCTACGGCGTAGCCAAACAAGACAGCCTCTACTCCATAGTCGCCACCGTCAAATCCAACTGTATGGTCTTCCTCAAAGACCCAACAATGAAAATCCGCACCTTCTCCGACGAACTCATCGAACTCAAAGGCACCGTCATCTGCAACGCCAACGAAGACAGCGATTACGAGGTAATAGTGGACAACGTCATCCTTGCCGACACAGACATCCGCTCCATCGCCCAGTTCTGGATAACCCCAGACCAGCTCGAACTCCTCCAGCACGGCATAGCCAAAATCCGCCTCACAATGACCCCGTCCAACCACGAAAAGCAATTCAAAAAAGACAAAATCGGCAAAGCCCTCTACCACTGCTACCAACTCGCCATCCAGGACGACGAAAGTTTCTGAGTCCGCAAACATAAATATATCCCCCAATTTAAACATCGCTTCGCTCGTTTACAATAAACGCTGCACCTCGGAATAATCCGAACAAGTTCGGCTTCTTCGCTCGGTTTGCAGTTTATTTAGCACCACCCAATCAGAAAAATCACTAATTTTGTTCCCGTACTTAAACCCCTGCATACATAAAGAAACATTCCAGAAGAAATGATGTTGTTAGGTGTCATATTACAGATAATAATCTTCACCCTGCTGGCAACCATAATCGCTTTGCCGACAGCAGGGATTGTCCTGTGGTGTAGCAAACAACACAAAACAAGAAACACCTTACTCGCATTTCTGTCTCCATTTGTATTTCTCTACTCCATCTATTTCGGCGGTCTGATAGGCGGTTTTGTCTGTGCTACAATCTTCGATACAGGTTGCGGAATGGACGGCTACTACCACACAACTCTTCCTAACGGCTATGAAATTGAAACCATAGCAGATGACTTTGATCGGGAATACTTCACAGGAACCATCAGCAAAGACGAAGTTCCCGTCGTTACGCAGGTTAAAAAAATCAAGATTATTGAAGATACTGTTTACGGCGATTTTTATTATGTCAGTGAAGCACAGGGAAGCGAATACTACTTCTCACTGAACACCCGCACAAACGAACTCACACAATACACCTCATACGACGAAGCCCAAAAATCCGACCCAGTCACAGTAACAGAACTCACACATCTCGAACCCTTCTATTACAAAAGCTGGAAATGGGTTATCCCGTTGGCAATACTCACCCTGATAATCGCATCAGGCTTGGTATTCCTAATGTTTTTCATCGTCAAGAAAATAACCAAATAAACACCCCTCTTATGAAAAAGTGGCAGAAAATAGTTGGCATTATAGTCTTCGGAACTATTGGCATATTATTAGCCTTCTCAATGAATGAGATTGAAATAACCTATATACACCAAGACCTCATTTGCGATGATAATTGGGCTTTATGGGAGATAAAACCATACTTTATTACATTAGAAGTTCTTTCCATTGTTTTATATTTCATTGCTCTCTTCCTCTTCATCTGTCTTTGGCGAAAAGGAGGTAAGAAATGAAAAAGCGAGGATTAAGAAGATATTACCGCAATCTCTCCAAAGAGAATTTTGCTCAGAAGATAATTGCAGAGCTAAAAAGCGGAACGGTGGAATACGACTACGAGCATATCCATTTGGATGGATATGCACTGACAAAATGGACTGAAATCAAACAACATCTTGATGTTCTGTTTAGCCAACTTGATACATTCAGGATTAATACGGAAACAATCAGTTCACCATTTCAAGTATGGGGATATATATGCCTCCAACGAAACTACGGATGTCAGATTGCAATGTATGTTCATACTCCCAATAGTGACTTCGATGATTTTCCAATGACATTTACCGATGTATCAGAAACACCGACACTAAATCGTAAAGAGTGGATTGATTATCTCAAAGCGAAAAGAACGTTAGGCTATGAAATCCGATACACTCAGAATTGCGACAACGAACCCGAAATCATTATCGCATTGAAGAATACAGGAACTCCGATTTTCAAGAAATAAAACGGCAATTATGAAAATTGATATACCAAAATACGACAGAGACACAGGGCTTCAGCTTTGTTGGAGAGACGGCTTTACAATAAAAGTCACAAGCGAAAATGAAGAAGTCATTATTTCTGCAAACCGAGAAGGACTCATCTCGTTGGCAAATCATCTGCTCAATTTAGCCCAGACGGATGTACCCTTTGGTACACATATCCATTTGGACGAATATAATTCGTTAGAGAATGGTTCACAAAGCATAATAATTGAGAAGATATGAAACTGACCGATAAACGCTTTAGAAAGGAAACAGAACAACAATATGAAAACAGATTTCAGCAAACTATTTGATACCGTAAAATGGGGCGGAAAACTTGACAATAACGAAGCCTCAATGCTGTACCGCACCCTATCGGATTTGTCCTCTTGCGATGACAACGAAGACTTTGCCAATAACTACAGCACAGCCATACTTGTTTATGGTTTAACGACTTCCGGAGCAAACAACAATATAGCTTTTGTTGAAAAATTCCTGAACGAAAATCTGTTTTGCGACACAATTCGAGGCGCAGCATTAAAAGTGCTATGTCAAGACAACTACTATGGACATTCATTGAAATATCAGGACTTATTGATAGAGCAAGTAAACAACATCAATGAAGACAACGTGAGCAGCGATATGCTTTACACCTCCATCATATCATTAGGAGAGTGTGCATTCAAGAACAACTCAATCAAAGCTCTGACCTGCCTGTATGACAACTTCTGTAAAATCGTAGCAGTACCACGCAGAGAAAACGAACTGTATGACATCCTCGAAGTATTGTACAACGCCTTACAATATGCCATCTGGGGTAATGATTACAGCGTAAAAGAACGCTATATAACTTTCAGCAAACTCCGCTTCCCCGAAGACGCAAATCCAAAACTCATAGAGCTTGTCAAAAGCAAAATCAAAGAAGGAGATAAACAATGAAACCGACCGATAGATATCCGAACACATCAGTAATCAGCGTCTACCAAAGCCTGTGGAAAAATATGCTTTTGGTGGCCGTAGGTTTGGCATGGGGAGTAGGCGGATATTTTATCTTCACAGACCCATCCACTGATTGGCCGACAAAAGTAGCTGGTGGTCTCTTGCCGCTTATCTTCTTCCCGACAGGTGCATTGATTATCGCCATTGTGACCCTATTTCAGTACATTTGTCGTACTCCCTATCTGATTATTCACGAGGATAGACTGGAAATATACGACCTGCGCAAACGAACCTATCATATAGTCTACTTTGCAGATATCAAAGGATTCCGTTTAATAAAAATCAACTCCATAAAATACATCGCCATCGATTACAAGAACTTGCCACTGATACACAAATTAGATGAATCTTCCGCTTCCCGACAAAAAATGATGAAACTGAATTTCGACATAACCGGAGCCGCAGAAAACATCGCAGTCCACAATCTCACAATAAAAGGAAAAGCCCTCTGCGACATCCTGAACCAACGCCGGGAAGCATATTCAGACAAAGACATAATCCCCGAAAAATAATCACTCCGCACAATCAAACACCCACCCATCAAGACAAATGGAAATAAGTCATATGAACAAAAATATAATCTATCGAATAAAGAAAGCTTCAGCATACATTTATTTGTTATGTGTGTTTGCTGCAATTATCTGTAATTTTGCTTACGAGATAAGAATAGTGGCAAGGCCGATAGGAATGCTCGTCCTTATATGCCAAAGTCTTGGATATGAAATTATTTACTTTCTTATAAACCACTTACTTATCAAAAGAGTAGTGCCAAACAAAATGCTCATCATTGTCGAGGTACTTCTGTTCATAGCTTTATGCACAGTATGGTTAGCAGACATAATGTTATGTAAATAGATAGAATATCACCCAATTAACACCTCCAAATCAGAAAAATCACTAATTTTACAGCCCGTATTTAATTCCTTTGTACGGAAGAACAATCATAACGAAATATGCTATGCAAAAAGAAGATAGATATTCTCTTGAAGAAATTGGCGTAAACGGCTTTGCCTACTCAAAACAAAAAGCACTTGAAATAGCAGAGAATTGTCGCAACTCAAATAAAGCAATTCTTGGTGGAGATGTATATCTATTGAAAAAAGGACATATCGAATCCACTTCCGCCAGTTGGTATTGTGATCGGAATGATAATGAAACACCAGCGGACTATGTCACACGAAGCTACAACGTGACAATAGATTACCTTAACCAATATCCGGACAACACGGAATTTCTTTTCAGTTTCGTTACAGATGAAAGATGATATGAAACAAATCAGCAAATTCTTCACGAAATGGATTTCCTTGAATTAATCGGTAAAAACCTCCTGGCACTATATATCGGCGGCTCCCTGCGATTCGTCTGGCTTCTATATATACGCCGGGATAAAACTGCCACATACGCCAAAGTCCTGCACGGCATTCCTAATCCCAAAACCAAACAAGATGACACCTTCAACCTCCAGAACGAAATGAAAAACCGCGTCACAGCCGTACTGTTTTTCGTAGCACTGATATTACTCTTCATCCTCTTCGGTGTCATATAGCCACCATCATTTCAAACGCCCTGAAAGCCAGCAGCCCTTGCCGTCACACCGCCAATGCCCGCAGGCTTTCCCATCGGGCAGAACGGAATCGGAAGATTGCCGTCTCGCCGCCAATCCTCCTCCCATTTATAAGTGCTCCTCATAAACAAATACCCTGAAAACCATCAGAGCGAAATCGGATTCACTTTCATTGTTTCCAAGTTAAGAAAAAGTCCGTGATGCTCGATCATACCATTTCGGAACATTTTCCAAAGGATATTGCATCCGAGTTGCGCCAGCGTGGAATTGATGAACAAATCCTGTTTTTCCAATGCTTCCGCCAACGAGCAACTTGGTCCGGAATCTGCTTCTTTCACTCTCGCATATTTCACAAATCGGGTGATGACTTTCAAAGAACCGACCGTTTCATACATTGTAGAAACAGGCTGGTTAATTTTCTTCGGCACAGTTCCAAGTACAACCTGCCCAGTAGTCTGTGTGTTCCCGAAATCCATCCAGTATAGAGGCGAATTATAATCCGTGTAAGAGGATGACGGCATCTTTCCCAGCACATTCCACAAGTCGAGTCTGGACTTTATATTGTCAGTACAAGTGATGGTGATGTTTGCGATTTCATTCCGCTTTATCTCTTTCAACACTGACGGATAAAGTTTCGCCTCCGCTTTCCAGTCGTTACCGAAGAAGTTGTTTATCCTTGTGATTAAACATCGTGCCTTGTTCAGTCCCAAGTCCGAAGGTCCGCAAAGTTGCCGTCCGATATTCGCTTCCGTTACGATATCTGGGTCGTAAAGGGTAACAAACAATCCAGGATGCCCGAGCGCACGGAGTGTGACATCCAGTCTTGCTATGCAGGTCAGTACTTGCGAGCCCGTGCCGCCCGCACCAATGATGTTCACCGTCACCGGATGTTGTGGATTCATCAGGTAACTGTCAGTATAATGTACTCGTTTCATCGTAATATGTCTTTTAGTTTCAGATTATTCAATGGCTTCAGTTCGTCAAGATTGAACGGTTTGTTCTTTGCCGCTTTTGTCACCAATACCAAATTGGATTTCTTTGGATTCCCGCCTCCACCGAGATGGGAGAACTCTGTCAGCCAGAACTTCTTTTCCCAATACTCCAGCAGGTTAGTGTAGTTCAGGTCTTTCGGTCTTTCTATTTTTGCGGAACCCAGACATACACTTGCTTTGGTTACATTGAAGAACGGTGCCGCAAAAAGAGCCGTCTTGTCCGTCAGTTCGGCATCTTTGTAAGCATAGACATTCAGGCGGCTTTCTCCCGCCTCATATATTATGCCCGGCAGGTTGTATTCCGCGCTTTCAATCTTGAGCACATCGTGGAAGAACATCATGCGCTTTTGAGGCGGGTTGTACCAGATGTATTTCTCACTGCCTTTACGCGGATCAAACCACAGCAGATTGGACGGTATCCTGCCGTATGGCGTCGCACTGTGACTTTCAGAATATCCCCGTAACAGTTCGTTCATAAACTCCACTGTCACCGGACGACCTTCACCCATTATTCCATTTTCGTCTATATCCCTGACTTCGACAAAATAGCCGTTGTCATCAGTATTATAACGGTCACTTTCTTCTGCATAGACAATCAACGCTGCTTGCGGATGGAGCATTGTCTTTAATTTTCTTGTAAGTTCATTCGTTTCTATCATATTTCTTTCAATATATAATGTTTATAAATTCATCCGCCCATTTGAAGAAGCGTTCCGGATAGTCATCCATCATGAACAGACGGTCGGTTTCCGGTGACAGGGCGCAGGTGGTAATGGGAATAATATCGTATGTCTCCCGGCTGTTATTATTATAATAATCCACCAGATATTCGGATACCATGTCGTTGCAGTCATAGACCACCCTTATCTGCTGATCCAGACGCATCGGGTAAAACTCCGGCTCTTCCTCGTGAAAGGCATCATAACCATATTGCATGATACCGTGTTCCGGGTTGAGGAACGGCAATCCCTTTTTCATTGCTTCGACAATGGAACGCTCGAAGTCGTTTTGCGGGACGTATTTTTCAAGTGCCTTAGGCAAATCCTTGTAATAGGACTTTTTTTCAACATGCTTTAGCAGCCTGCCGATTTTTCCTTTCTCGTATGACCGTACCAGTTCCAGCCTTTTGTCCGTTTCCTCTTCCTCCTCCAACGAATCATCCTCTTTCAGCCACATGAATATATACTCCGTGTCCTCCTCGTCCAGAATGGTGGAGATTCCGTTCGCACTCATCAGTTTGTGGATGAATGTAATGGAAATCCGTCTGAGTGTGGAACTGATGGATTCCAAAAATTTCACCGGGAAATAATACAGGGTCAGTTCTCCCCATTTGTGGCACTTCCACAGGTTGAAATAGAGCTTGCCGTTATTTTGTTCGATATTCACATTCATCCCGTCCCCGACAAGTTCGTCCATCTCGTCGTACAGATTGGCGATGCTTTCCCCGATACCCTTTCCCGGAGTATGCACTGCTTCCTTTTTTAACAGCAGGGCATAATTGAAAAACGAATCACGCAGGAACTCGTAGTTTTCCCGCGTGATTACGTTGATTCCATTACCATCGTATGTATCCACGGCAAGGTTTTTCTGTGCTATCGGGGCAAGTGCCGTGCTCAGAAAAGAATTACGGCCCCGCTTGGAGCCGCAATCCGTTCTTCCCTGTTCACCCCGTACCGGGTTTGCCGCCCGGTCTGCCCGATGATGAGCCTTGCCAGCTGTCCCAGCCGTCGTCCGTCCAATGGTACACATGTTTTCTCTTTTTTACTGTTCTTCTTCATATAATCCTATCCTTTGGTCCCGATTGTGGTCTTGAACTCGTACACGGCTTTGTCATCCTTGATGACCGGCCCGTGTACCGTTGCCGTTGTCAGCTCCGGGTAGAGGTTGGAGTAATAACTCATGACCATTTCCGGACTGTCCGATGGGTTAGGGTCATCAAGCGTGATCATCCCGTTACCTTTCTTGAATGTGAATGAACGTATCATTCCTGTAATTTCGAGTGCCATAATCTTAAACTGTTTGAGCGTAATGTGAAGTATGATGTTCTAACATAGACTGGGGAAAATCGAGATATTCCTCGTAATCCTCCGGACGATAGGTCGGTTCATTCTGTCCGTAATTCGGATACATGTCCTCCTGCTGACAAGCCTGTTCCTGCCAATGCGCACTATATTGTTCCCCGTACACTGGTTGTGGAGGCATCTGCGGCTGTGCGCCATACTGTGGTTGTGGAGGAGCCTGACGCGGCACCTGTCTTTGCGGCGGTTGCTGTGATGGCCACATGGTCTGCTGTTGTGGATTCTGTTGCCCGCTTTGTGGCTGTACGGTCACCGGGCTTTGCATTTGCGGTTGTGGAGGATACAGAGGTGGTGTCTGTTGTGGTTGTTGCTGTACTTGAGATTGCTGAGATTGTACCTGTGCCTGCGATTGAGGTGCGGATTCTTCCATCAAATCAAACAGGCTGCCCGCATTCATCGCCTTTTTCTGCTCCGCTACCATTTCGTCAATTTTCTTCATGTCTTGCGGCTTGGCATAGAGGCGTGCCTGTCCGAGTGCGGTGACAGCCTCGCTATGCTTCTTGGCGGCTATCAGTTCCTCCGCCTTCTTGAAATGTTTCTCGTACTTTTCGCGTTTCTCTTTCTCCTCTTTCGTTTCCTTAGCCTTTACTTCCTTTGCCGCCTTGCTTTCAGACGCCGCTTTCTCCGCTTGCGCCTCGAACTGTGCCATATTGGCAATCAGTCCCGTAGCTTTCTGTATCGGCTGGGCGATGGCTTGCAGGAATCCGGCATCCAATTCCTGCGGCAGTCCGCTGACCGTCAACGGCACGATGTAATTCTGGGCTTCGTCCTTCAACCCGTTTGACTTCGGCAGTGTGGATACTGTCAGTTGTCCGTTCGCTTTGCGGATGACGAGCGTGAGATCCACGCCATCGGTCATCATCTGGTGGATTGTTGTGAAAAACATAATCTTGATGTATTAAATGTTATTGAAAATTTGATTTACACTTCGCTGAAAAACTCTGCCAACAGCCTGTCTCTGTCGGGATGGTAACATATTTCCAGAATCGGGTTCAACAAGGTGGAGATATGTACAGGTCCTGTTGTTCCTCGCGGGGGAAATTTGACTGCCGGTTCCGGCTTCACTGTCCTTTTTCTTCTTGCGGGCATCGGCATGTGTATCTGCAACGGTGCCATCGGTGTTCTTGCGATGATTGCTTAATTCATGACTTTATCATTTTATTTGTGAATACTCCGGGCTTTGGCAGCCCGTTGAACTACAAGGGCCTGACGGTGAACGCTTCCGGTAAGGCAAGGTTTTCGGGAAAAATACCGGAACGCAGTGAGGATGATTTTTTCCGAAACCGCAAGGCTTGACCTTGCCGTCCGAATAGAAGCGTTTGCCAACTTTGCCCGGTAGTTCTTCGGTCTGTCAATGGCTGTATTTGCTTTTCTTTCTTCTCTATCTCTATCCATGTTTCTGTTGTTGCTATTAGGGTTCGGATACAAAAAGAGCCGTCCGATGGGACAGCTCCGTTCTGTAAGGCTTTACAGGAATATGTATGGTATCTCCGTTTCATATTTTGATGTTGTCAGAAAATCAGATGACTGAGTATGCAGAATAATATAGCCGCTGCCAACAGGAGGCAGGCAATCCTGTAAATGAACCTGAAGAATCCCCTGAAACAGACGATGGCTACCGCCGCCCATACCGGAGATATGCCTCTTGTGTACAAGTAACTGAACGCGATGAACGCTACAACAGCCAATGATGCGATCCGTATCCATCTGCTTGTCCTTATTTTTTCGATATATTCTCTTGCTTTCATGACCTTACATTATTATACAGGTGAAACATGTCATTTCCAATTTCAAGGGCCGGAAAGCGTACCGTCTCCACAGGCAAGGTTTTCGGGAGAAAATACCGGAGACCGGCGAGGATGATTTTCCCCGAAACCCGAGAGGCTTGACCTTGCAGGTGGAACAAGGCGGTGCGCTACCTTTGCCCGCGAATTGGAATGACCGTGTTATCGTTTTCTGCCCTCCCTGTTTTTGGAGAACGAGAATACCGTATTATACTCGGTATCGAATGTGATGGCGGCATCAAAAGGAACACCTTTCTTTCCCTTGAACCCCTTGATGAGTCTGGTGCTGCCTGACGATAAAAGTTGCTCCAGATGATTGTCGGTCAATTCCTTGTTCAGTATGCGTCGGAACACCAGCAGTCCGCATCCATCATGGTCACACTTGGCCACTTTGGAACGGACAATGATTTTCCCGGTCTTGCATTTTGGGCAGGTGAAGACCTTGCCCGGCATTGCCTGCAAAGTGAGCCGGAGTATCTCGTCGGTCGCTCTGCAAGTATAATCACGAATTGAGTTCATGAAGGTTTCCGCATCAAGGGTATGTCCCTCTATCTGCAACAGGGTCTTTTCCCAGCTGCCGGTCAGTTCCACGTCCGCAACGCGCATATCCTTCACTGCCTCGTAGATATACATTCCCTTTTCGGTAGGGACAATGCTCTTGCCGGAACGGACGATATAGTCGCGTTTGATCAATGTAGTGATGATGGCGGCACGTGTGGCAGGCGTACCGATTCCCAAATCCCTGATAGCCTCTTTCGCCCGCTCGTCCATGATATTTTTGCCGCAGGTCTCCATTGCCGCCAACAAAGAGGCTTCCGTGTAGAGAGGTTTCGGCATGGTTTTCTTCTGTACCATACCATGCCCGGCAACAGGAACGGTTTCGTTTTCATTAAATTCTGCCTTTCCTTCATTTCCGTCCGGTTCGTCCTTGTCCCGGTCCTCTTTCCTGTGGAACACACCGCGCCAGCCGGGCTTGACCATAATGGAAGAACGGGAACGGAAAACCATATCCTCGCAGCTACACTCCATAAACGATGACTCTTTCTCGCACGGTGGGGAGAAGGCTTCCAACATCCTGCCGGCTATCAGAGTATAGACGGCCATTTCAGCTTCGGACAGTTCCTGTGGCGTAATTCCCGTGATAATCAAGGCATGGTGGTCGGTCACTTTCGTGTCAGCCACACATCGGGTGTTCAGATTGGAAAAGTCGAATGTATTGCCGTATTCCTTGAAATCAGGCATGACCACGGTTTTCTCCAGCAAGGCGGGAATGAGTTTCATTACATCCTTCGGGATATAGCGACTTCCGGTTCTTGGGTAGGAAATCAGTTTCTTTTCGTACAACGATTGGGCGATGGATAGGGTTTTGTCCGCTGTCAGATCGTAATGGATGTTACAGTCCTTTTGCAAGGCGGTGAGGTCATAGAGAAACGGAGCATGCTGGAATGTCTTTTTGCGCTCCACCTTGGTTATTGTCGCGACGGATCCGGAGGTGATTTTCCGGTATGCCGCCTCCACTGTTTCCTTGTCCTTGAATTCTTTCGGATGGATGAACATACGGTGGTCATCCTGCTGCTTCAGCGTAAGGTGGAGTTGCCAGTAAGGAGTAGAAACAAAATTACGGTTCTCTTTGAAACGGGCACATATCATGGCAAGTGTCGGTGTCTGTACACGGCCGATGGAGTTGTTGGGAGAGCCTGTGGCTATTGCCAATGCACGGCTTGCGTTCATTCCCACCAGCCAGTCCGCTTTTGCACGGCAGTCGGCAGCGGCATAGAGGCTGTCGTAATCACTGCCGTCCCTGAGATTTGCCATACCCTCGCGGATGGCTTCATCGGTCAGCGAGGAAATCCACAGGCGTTTGAACGGCTTGGTATAACCCAGATAGGAATAAATCCACCTCAAAATAAGTTCCCCTTCACGGGCGCAGTCGGTCGCCACGATAATGCTGTCACATTTGGAAAACACCTCATCAATGATTTTCAATTGTCTGGAGGCGGCAATATCAGGAACCATCCCCTTATCCGTCCTGACCTGTCTGCCTGCCAGACGGAACGGATAAGGTATCATCGGAAGGTCTTCCGCACCGGTTTTGGTATAGCCGTACGTATCCGGCAAGGCGAGCGAAACGAGGTGTCCCAATGCCCATGTGACCATATAACCGTTTCCTGTACAGTAGCCGTCCTTCTTGTCGGTAGCCCCGACTACGCGGGCTATGTCCATACCGACACTTGGTTTTTCTGCTATGATTGCTTTCATGTTCGGATAAAAATTAAGCCGTTCCCCGTTACCGGAACCGGAAAACAGGAAACGGCGGTTTGACATTTTTACTTGTTTATTTGTTGATTTGACTGTTTCCGATGGCTATGCCGAAGGCTTTACACCGAGGATTTCAATCAGCGGCTCGCCGTCCTTGCGTACCAGTTGAAGGGTGGCGTCCATCACCACGTCCACACCGAGAAGCACCAGGCTTAGAGACAGGACCTTCGTCTTTTCACCTTTAAGCAGAGTTTCAAGTTCGCCCGACATTTCAAGCTCGTCCTTCAGGATACCGATGCCTGCCAGTTCGTCCCAGTTCACGTCTTCCGCTTTGAAAGGCGTGTTGTTGCCATTATTCTTGTTCATATTACTGACTTTTGAGGTTTTACATTCATTTGACTTTAGCTTAGGCTATACCCGCACCTTTGGATTTCCGGTTGTTCTGTTCCTGTCCCTGCTTCTGCGCGTTGGCCACCACATTACGCTGTGACGCATCGCGTTTCCGGTCCGGATTCTCGTTGTAGAAGTCCAGCCTGCCCTGGTTGAAGTTCGCCTTCACATACTGCGAAATGGTCTTGCCGTCATAACCCTTGATTCCTTCGACCAGGACCGCCTTTCCGTCTTGAAGGTCAGCACGCTGCTTGCGGGTAAGTTCCACGTCCCATACCTTTGCCGGTATCTTGAACTCGGCACGCTGCTCGAAACCGTCGGGGGTGCGGGAGTAACTCAACCTGCCGGTTTCAAGGTCTGCCTTGATGAACGACGAGAACTCCTCGCCCTTGCGGTTCACCATGTCATTGAGGAAGATGGTCTTGCCCTCGCGGAGCTGTTGCTGTTCCTCGGCGGTAATTTTCACGCCGTTGATTTCCTTCGGGATATAGATTTCGCGTGCTCCTTCCGGCGAATCCGGGTTGTAGCGGGTATAGGCGGGTCTGCCGGTCGCTTCGTCCAACTTTACATACGAGGAGAAAATCTCACCGTCCTTGCGTTCCATTCCCTCCACGAAAATGGCCTTGCCCATATTGAGGTCTTCAATCTGCTGCTTGGTCAGCTCCACCCCGCCTAATGACTGGCGGTTGAAGAGCTTGTCGTTCTCGAAGATAAATTCTACACCCCTGCGCTCGGCATTTATCTGGATGTGGGCATCGAACTCCTTGCCGCTGTTGGAAATCATCCCCTCGATGAACACCTTCTTGCCTTCACGCAGGTCGTTCTGCTCCTGTTCGGTGAGCTGCACGCCCTTTATTTCCCTCGGGATGAAAGCGTTCTCCGCACGCATGGCGACCACCTCGTTGGTGAGCTTGTCTATGCTGACGAAAGATGGGATGTATTCGCCGTTGCGCCCCTTCAGTTCCACGACACGTCCCATGTTGCCCGTCTCAAGCAGGTTCTTCTTGTCCTCCTCGGAGAAGATGTGCCCGAAATACGGGCGGTCAAGTTCGGGTTTCTGGCGGATGCCGTGGATACCGAGGGCTATCTGGCCGCCGGCAGTCTGCTGGAACGACAGGCGCGCGTCGGTGCGCAACACGGCGGAACCGAAGTTCATGCTGATGGGCACGACCTGGTTGGTCTTGTAGCCCCTGAGCATCTGGTCGAGGAGTCCGCGTTCCTGAAGGTACTCTCGGGACAGCCCGAAGTTCTTCAGCTCCTCCCAGTTGATCATGGATTCGTTGTAGCGGTACTTGGGTTGCTGCTGGCCGCCCTCCTGGGTTGCCTGCTGCGGGGTTTCATTTTTCTTTGCCATTTCTTCTTGATTTTTTTTGTTGATACTTTGGTTTTCCTTGTCGCGTGGAACAATCTCGTACTTCTTTAGAAATTCCTCCACGGCTTTCGTCTGCTTTCCTGCCGCCATGTCCTCTACTGCCTGCCTTACTTCCGGGTTATCCAGCGTGTCCTCCTTGACGGTGAGGATGCCGAACCGTGTCGGGTCTTTGAGCTGGCTCCAGAAGTTCTTCAGGAAATTCTCAAACAGGTTGGCGTAGCGGTCGATTTTCAGAAAGGAGTTTTGGTGCTCCTTGTCTGCCGGAACCGTCTTGAACCGGCCGTCCTTGTTGATTTCGGACACCGCTTGTAAAATCAGTTCCATCTTGTCGAGGATGAACACGATGTCGCTCATCTGTTCGTTTTCGGTGACTTGCGGTTTAGGGGGATCGTCCCTTCCATTTTTCTTTGCCATAACTTTGTTTTTTAGAGTTGAAACTTAAAATTGTCAGTGCAAATATATAGGATGAATTTTGATAAATAATTAGTTTACAATGCGTTATACTGCATATTTCATCACTTGTCATCACGTTTCACCGCAGGATGGAAAACAGAGGAAGAGAAAAGAGAGAAAACGGAGGGAGAAAGCATGAAAACGCCCCGAAAATGGCGCACAATCGCAAGAGGGAAAAGCATAAAAAGGGAACGCTGGGAAAGAAAAAGCGCGAAACAGACCGAAAAGTGGAAAAACGAGCGACAAAAAGAAAGAAAACCTGTCTTATGCAGAGTTGGGAGCGAGCTGTCTTTAGTCCCCGCTTTCTTGTGGCACTCTATAAGACAGGAGGCAGTGTAAGGTTGGGAAATGATAGGATGGCATAGAACATTGGGACAACATTAACCGATAAAATACAGCCGTCATGTTATTTTTTAGAATTGTCCTATGCGTCGTAGGTCGCTTCGCTTGCTAAGTCCCGACCCATTCATCAACTCGGACGGCGATACCGGAGCGTTTTTTCGGGTGAAAAATTACTGAAAGGAATTTTTTGCGCGAAAACCGGAGGTTTGAACGTGGAAGGTATCGTCCCTCCGAGTTAACTTCTTAATGGGACTTGACAAGGGAAGCGTGCTTATGATGGATTTTTATAGAGGAATATGGAATAAGGCGCTATCGCATTGTTGATGAGTGCCATAGATAATTGCTTTTTGATTACTTTTGTAGAGCGATGCGCTTAAGAAGTAGTTTTGTTCACTCTTGGATAGTTGTTCATTAAAAATGAACACAATTAAATAATGAACAAACATTAGATTTATATTACTATCATTCAGATGCTTGCGTATTTCTATTGGAGAAATATGGTACTTTTCCCAATTTTTTCCAATAGATGATTTGGTAAGAGA
>ERZ778510.1476-NODE-1476-length-14900-cov-3.768609_pt1 | contig 14900 bp, 28 predicted proteins | sample MGYA00510348_ERZ778510 | MGnify/ENA primary metagenome ERZ778510 (study PRJEB29527, sample SAMN07138969) | mouse gut metagenome | material: feces | host: mouse | place: China:Nanjing | collected 2016-01-25 ... | reverse complement strand
GGCTGGTGTCAGACTGACAAGCGGCAATGCCGCTTCCATAAGCAAAGCCACTTTGGACAAATGGCTGTCACCGTCAGACAAGAGCCATCCTCCTTCAATCATGGCGCTTCTGATATTTTGCAGAGCCACAGACAATTTCGAGCCTTTCAGGATTGCCGCGCGGTCCCTTGGTCTTGACCTTATGAGCGAAGAAGACCGCAGGTTGCGCGATTACGGTCAAGCGGTGCTTGACATGAAAGCGGCGCGTGACCGCAAGAGAAAACTGGAGAAAAATTTATGAACGGTATGACCAAGGCTGAATGCGCCCAGCAAAGGTATAAAGCACGTTTCAAAATCAGGGAAGTTCTTGATGACCAGGACATAACCATGAATGAGCTTGGTAGACGAATCGGTCTGTCTGGTCAAATTGTTCAAAGGACAGTTCAGGGCAAAAGCCACAGCCCACGTGTGCTGGAGGCGTTGAGACAAGTTGGAGTTCCGGAAAACTTGCTTTTTGACCCTCGCGCATAGGCAGGCATTACTGATGTGTCTTCGGGAATCATACTCAACTCAAGAGATTGCAGGGCTTCTCAATGTATCGCCACAAGCCATTCAGAAGCGCTACATACGAGAAAACTGGCAATCCCGTCCGCGCTCTGGTCGTGGTGGCGGCAATGAATGGCTCGTGTCATCCATGCCCCAAGCTACCCAGGAGGCCATCCGCAAGGCCGAAGAGCGCAAGGCCATCGAAGAGGAAGCCACAAAGTCGTCCTCTTTGCCGGAAGCCCTGGACTCCAGGGCAAACTTCGCTACGTTGCCCGCTCACACGCGGCAGGCAGTTATGGATGACAAGCGCCGCAAAAAAGCGATGTTCAAGGACGACTTGCTTGACTTGTATTTGACCTGGCAGCGCAAGCATGGCGCTACAGTCGCCCAGAAAGATGCCTTCATTCTTGCCTACAAAAACGGCGCATGGTCTGAATTGCTTGCCGCCCTTGGCCCAGAGGTCAGCTGGAAGAGCCTTGAACGCTGGAAGCTGGAACGCAAGGATGCTGGTACACTGCTTGTCCTTGCCGATGCGCGTGGCCTTGCACATCGCGGCAAGTCAATGATTACCGAGCGGCATAAAGGTATCATTCTTGGGCAGGTTTTGGATGGCGACAGGCAAATCAGCACCAGTGTTCGTATTATTCAGGCCAGATGCAAGGCCGAAGAAATTGCGGTTCCCTCTGAAGACACAATCCGACGTTGGGTAAAAAGCTACTCCAAAACCTGTTTTGGCGACTGGACGCTTTTCCGCCAAGGCGAAAAAGCCTTCAACGACAAATGCCTGATCTCCATTTTGCGCGACTGGTCGCTGGTTGAGGTTGGCGACATCGTAATCGCTGACGGCCATACCCTCAACTTTGAATCCATCAATCCCGAAACAGGCAAACCCTGCCGTATGACACTTTTGCTCTTCCTGGACGGCGCAAGCCGCTATCCGCTGGGCTGGGAAGTCATGGCGACAGAAAATGTGGACTGCATTTCCAGCGCTTTCCGCCGGGGCTGCATCCACCTGGGCAAATTTCCGCGGGTTGTATACCTCGACAACGGCAAAGCTTTCCGGGCCAGGTTCTTCAAAGGCTGTGAAGACTTTGAACAGGCCGGATTCCTTGGCCTTTATCGGGATTTGGGTTGCGAAGTCATCCATGCGTGGCCCTATCATGGCCAGAGCAAGCCTATTGAGCGATTTTTCGGAACAATGCATGAGCTTGAGGAGCTTACGCCATCCTATACGGGCTGGGATATCGCCCACAAGCCGGCAAGGTTACACCGCAACGAAAAGCTTCATCAAGCCCTACATGCCAAACTGGGACGCGGGCCGCTGACGCTTGAGGAAACCCACCAGCAGATTGCGGATTGGTTTGCGGCCTATTCTTTGCGCCCACAGACCCGCACACATCTCAAAGGCAAGACGCCCAACGAAGTTTTCATGGCAGGGCGCGGGCCGGGCGTTGATATGGAAAGACTGACGCTGATGATGCTCCAGAAAGAAGTCCGCACCATCAGCAAGGATGGCATCAGGCTTTTCGGTCGCCTTTACTGGAGCGAGGAGCTTGCCAATCGCCGCCATTCGGTCATGGTTCGCTATGATATGCAGCTTTCGCCTTACACTGTGCTTGTCTATGACCACGAAGGAAATTTTATCTGCGAAGCGCGAGACCGCCTGCATTACCAGATAGCGGCGGGGATTCATCCTGCGGCCTTCGCGCTTGGAGATGAAAGCGAACAACAGCGCTTTACAGATTCCGTGGAGTTGAAAAAAAACATGGCACGGGAAGGCAAATCCGGCATCAGTGAAATGCTCAATAATGTCATTATTCCGGAGACACAGCAAAGGCAGCTGGCCACTACATTCAAGGCAAGGCCGCTTCCCGAAAAGCCTGTCCGGCCCTTGTCCGCCGAAGAAAAAGCCGCAATTGAAGCTGCCAAGGCGCAGGCCAGGAACGAGCAGGTGACTACTGGCTACGAGCCTTCGATGACCATGCGTTTTGCGGATGAGCCGGCGCGTTACGACTACCTCTTCAAGGCACTTTACGAAAAAGGCGCGGAGCTTGTGCCGGAGGACAAGGCTTTCATGGAAGCCTTCGAGGGCACACCGCAATTTCAGAGAAATTTCAAGCAAAAATATGATGGCCTGCTGGAGCTGATGCGCTTCCGCCAGAATCAGCAAGCCGCCACAGCATAGGAGAAAATCATGAGCAAGCATCTCAAAGAGTGCCCATTCTGCGATTCTGATGATGTCGGAGTGGAATATGACGGGTCTTGGGAAGTTGTCTGCGGTAACTGCGGTTTTGGGGGACCTGTCAGCGAAATTTCGGCAATCGAGGCTGAAGACGGTTGGAACAGGCTTGTTGAAGACCTTCAGCCAAAGATTGCCGAAGCGGACAAATGGGTAGGATAGGAGGGAAAGATGCGAGATGTTATTATTCCAACAGAGGCCACGACCCGCTTCAACGAGGCTGTGGATGCCGTCATTGACGCGGGCCGTGGGACAAGCGGCTTTATACTGGCGCATGGACAGGCCGGGCGTGGCAAGTCCGTGGCTGCCGACCAGTATCATTACCAGCGCGGCGGCGCTTATGTCCGCGTTTGGGAAGGCTGGACGCAAACTGCCTTTCTGCAACGGGTTCTTTTTGAGGTTCGCGGCAAAAATGGCGATTTGCCGCGCATGAACGCCGACCGCTGCAAGCAATCAATTGTAGAGCTTTTGGAACACGAGCGCAAACCCATTTTTGTGGATGAGGCGGACCGTCTTGCCATCGGACGCATTGAGGACTTGCGAGATATCCTTGAAATGACTGGCGCTCCAATCATCCTCATAGGTGAGGAAGCCATTTTCGGATTGCTTTCCGAAAGGCGCAGGGTCTGGAGCCGGGTTGCCCATGAGGTGGAGTTTGGCCCGATAAGCCCTGCCGAAGTTGGCCTGTACGCCATGAAAGCCGCCGCCCTGGACATCCCGCCGGAGCTTTGCCAGCGCATTGCCGAACGCGCCGAAGGCGACTTCCGGCTCGTGCGCAACATGATGCTGCTTCTGGAAAAGGCGGCAAAGGCCGCTGAAAGCTTCACGGTTGACGCGACCATGCTGGATACAGTCTTTGCCGCAAGGCCCTGGAGGAGGAAATAATGGAATCTCCAAGAAAAATTCCAATGTCGGAAATCCGTGGCGCATTGCAGTCGCTTGGATGCGGCGGCAAGGAAGTTAGCTACGCGCTTATCTATGAGTCGCTTGGCGTCCAGACCGAGGAGGAAAAGGACATCATCCGCACTCGCGTGGCGGAGATGGCCAGAAGCGGCGAAGCCGCTCGCACGGACAGGGGAAGCTTCGTCTATAATTTCAGCTACCGCGCCCGCAAGAGCGCGGGTTTTGAAAGCATCTGGCGCTTTGTGCGGGCCGCGAAGCCGGGCTGGTCTATGGAAACCTGCGCACTGATGACCAGGGCGAGTTACAGCCATGTCTGCCGCTATGTGAACTGGCTTCGGGCCGAAGGCTATGTCGAATGCCAGGGCCGAGACGGAAGCAACAAGCTCCTTTTCCGCAATACGGGCAAGGCCCGCGCCAACCCCGAAACCCCATATCCGCCCATCAAACCGACCGACCCCTTCGCCAAAGAGCGCATGGCGGCGGCAACGATTACCCGGCTAATGCTTTGCGCCGACCCCTACGCCGTAAAAACCGGCCGGGATATTTGCGAAGCCTGCCGCGTTCTGCTGGCCAGATTTGGAAAAGACAACACTGAAAACCGCATTGAAAATGAGAACGAAACAACGGAGGCAAGCCATGTTGAGTGAGGAATTGAAGAGCATCCATGCCGGTTTGGGCAAGTTGCTTGGCAAGGTTGACCCGGAAAGCGCGGATTACCTTCGCCAGATTCGCCGCAATCTGGACGCGGCAACCGAGGATGCCGAACATCTGGAAGAAAATCTTGTTCCACAGGAGGCAATGTAATGGCCAGAATCAAACCAGACCCGTATGTGATAGCCGACCGCGCCCAGGCTGAAGGCGCACTTGCCGAAATGGCCGCGCTCGACCGCAAGCTGGCCGGCATTGAAAGCGCCATGCAGGAAGTAATCGACACGGCCAAGGCCACGGCCAGCCGGCAGGCCAACCCGCTTCTGGCAAGGCGCAAGGAACTGGCGGACGCAATCGCCGTTTATGCCAAGCTGAACCGGCAGGAGCTTTTCTCCAAGGCCAAAAGCCTGGACATGGGCTTTGGCGTGATTGGTTTCCGCGCATCCACCCGCATTTCGCAAGTGCGGGGCATAACGGCGGAAATGACGCTGGAGAAGCTCCGTCAGTACGGGCTTTCGGAAGGCATCCGCGTCAAGGAGGAGATAAACAAGGAGACGTGCCTTGGCTGGCCTGACGAGCGGCTGGAGCTGGTCGGGCTGGTCAGGAAAATTCTGGACACCTTCTTCATCGAAATCAAGAAAGACGAAGTGCCGCAGGGAGCATGAGCATGGATAAAATGACGGCGTTGAGAGAAACTCTGGCGATGAGCCAGATTGACCCGGACAAGACAACGCTCTTTGAGGCGGTGGAAAAATTCCAGGAGTATGATTTGCGGCATCTCATTCTTTATACGGAAAACGGCGGCTTTCTCTGCCTTTGCGGAGACCCGGAACTGGGCAGGCGGTTCCGGGAGGCCGTGAAAAGAATTGATGAGGAAATGGACCGCGAGGAAGACGCGAAAACGGCGGAAACCGCCGCATAAAAGGAGAATAAAAGATGACCAAAAAAGAAATGATAGATGCTATTCTGGAGAGCTTTCCCAAGGACAGACCGCAGCCGTCAAAAATCGAAGTGGAATGTATGTTTGAAATATTTTGCGATGTGGCGGCGGCCGAACTGATAGGCGGAGGCGAAGTATATTTGCAAAAGCTGGGCAAGCTGAAAGTGCGGGAAACCTCCGCCCGCAAGGGCCACAATCCGCATACTGGCGAGGAGATGGATATCCCGGCCGGGAAAAAAGTGGTGTTCGTGCCAGGCAAGGAGTCCAGGGCATCAATAAGCGGAAAGGATTAGGAGGGTATGATGGGTATTGTTTTTTTGCAATGAAAAGTCTTGTGAGTGCATCCATGATGGCAAAAATGTGGATATAAGCAAGATGTGGGACAAGGACTATCTTTTGCCTTGTGGGCACAAGCCTTCGCAGGCAATCCTGGGCGCAAGCTGGTTGCGGGATGCGGCAGCCGCTGAAGAGAAATTGCAAAAAATTGAAACTGTCGATTTCTGCGAACACTGTTTGGAGAGATCCGATTGCCTGTGTGATGGAAACCCATTTAGCGATGATTGTCTTGAACACTTACAATATGCCACATAAGAGGCAAAAAAGAAAAAGGAGACCAAGATGGCAGTAACTACAGCAGGCACCATCATTTTTGCAATTATGGCTTTGCTGACGACATTATTGGTTTGGTTACTGATTTCGTTTGCGCATATCAAAGGGGCGCTGGAAACACGAAATCGTGAGCTTCGTTCAATTAATGGTGAGCTGAATGACAAGATTGGCAGCCTGGAATGCAAAATCAGCCATCTGGAAAGTCGTAATGAAAGAGTAAAAAATGAGCTTGAATCTTACAAAAATAGAAACAGGGAGTTTTTTGAGGGGCTTCTGGCCCTTGGATACAGGGCAGAGTCATAACACCGGATAGCGAAACCGCCCCGCGTGGGGCGGTCGCCAGCGCGTGGCGGCGCTGGCCTGATGAGCAGCCAGAATTGGAGGCGCAATGAAATCCCAAACCATGAATGAATTGCTATCGGCATGTGATGCGGCTGAAATTCCGATATATGGGACTGATTTTCTTTGCCGGACGCTTGCCATCTTACATTGTTACGGGGGCGGCCCCGGAGGCGAAAATTTCCGGGCGCCGCTTGGCCATGCTGTTGCAATGAAAGCCGGAGCGATGCTGGATGCCGCCATACTCAAAAAGGACTGGAGCATTGTAAAAAAATTCCAGGGATATGTACGCGAACTTCAATCTAATAAAGCTTCATGGCTGGATGAAACTCTGGATAAACTGAATATTTCGCCAAAAGAAATAACGTTTTCAGAATGTGTCCAACCTAAATCCCCGCAGGGGGCATAATGACATACGGATACATCAGAGTCAGCAGCGACAAGCAGACCGTGGAAAATCAGCGCTTTGAAATCAATAAATTTTGCGAGCGTCTTGGTTTGAAGATAGACGGCTGGATAGAAGAGACCATAAGTGGCACCAAAGCTTATGACAAGAGGGAGTTGGGCAAGCTTCTCAAAAAGGTAAAAAAAGACGACCTGATAATTTGCGCTGAACTTTCCAGACTCGGCCGCAATCTCTTCATGATTATGGAAATTCTTAATATCTGTATGAGCAGGGAATGCAAAGTGTGGACAATCAAAGATAATTATAGGCTTGGCGATGACATCCAGAGCAAGGTTCTCGCATTCGCTTTCGGCTTGTCAGCGGAAATAGAACGCAACCTGATAAGCCAGCGGACCAAGGAGGCTCTTGCCCGCAAACGGTCCGAGGGTGTGGTGCTGGGGCGTCCCAAGGGCCGCAAGTCCAGCCATGTAAAATTATCAGGCCATGAGGAAACCATAAAAACGCTTGTTGAGAAAAAAGTTCCCAAGACGCGAATCGCCAAAATTTTTGGGGTGAACAGAATGACGGTGGATAGTTTTATCCGAAAAAGACTGTTTTCGGAGGCAGCAAATGGCCTGGAGCAATGTTGAGGACAAGCGCAAGTATATGCGCGAGTACCAGCGAAATTTGCGGGCGGAAAGAAAAAGGCTTGGGATATGCACAGTTTGTGGAAAGGAAAACGCTTTTTCCCCTTATGTTCGCTGTGCGGCCTGTATTGAAAAGGTAGCGATAAAAGACGCAACTTATTTAAGCCAACTGGACGCCGTCAGAAAGGAAAAGATAAGAGCCAGTCAAAAACAGTCCAGGCAAAAAATATTTCAGAAACGCAAGGCGCTGGGATTTTGTCCAAAGTGCGGCAAAAGAAAGCCCGTTGCCGGAAAAAAGCTTTGTGAAAGATGTCTGGTAAAATATCGTGAATATACCGCCGCCTACAGGCAGCGCAAACGTGCATAAAAGCATTGGGATGCAGAGCATGACAAGATTATTTTTGGAGGCAATATGACAGACGACCAATTTTTTGCCCTGGTTTCCGAAACGCGCAAGGCGCAGCGGGATTACTTCAAATGCCGCACGGCTTCCTTGTTGAAAATTTGCAAGGCGCTTGAAAAGCGCGTGGACGATGAACTGTGCAGGCGCAAAGCGGAAGTGGCAGTCGAGCAGGCATCGCTGATGGATATGAGCGGTGGCCGGTGATGGCAAAAATTACAAAGTTTGATGACGCCAGGGGCATTTCTGTAACTTTCAATCTGATTGGCGAGCCCCATAGGTGCGCCCATCCTGAATTTGAAATTTTTCGGGCCACGCATGAAGTCAAATGCCGAAAATGCGGCCAGACAATTCACCCATTTGACGCATTGCTGGCGTATGCCGAAAACGACCGGATGTTCAGGTGGTGGACTGCGAAATATGAGGCCGCAGTGGCAGAATTTGAAAAAATACAATCAGAATGGTCGCTGACGACAGCCGAAAAGCGTCGTATCAAAAAAGCGATGGATGCGGTGTGCTTCCCGGTAAAGGATTGACCAATGACCGCCAATGACAAGCGCAATGCGCTTTACCGAAAAATCGAAGTCGGCCGCAGGCAGCTGCCGGCGATGGACGAAGTGGCCTTCCGGCAGCTTCTTGCTGCGGAATTTGGTGTGGAAAGCCGCAAGGACATGAGCGTTGGCCAGCTTTCGCGGCTGGTAAATATTTTGGCCGAAAAGGGCGCGGTTTTCACTTCGCCCAAAAAGCCAAAAGCGGCAAGTAAAAAGCCGGATTTTATCGACATTACGGATTCCATGCCTTTCGCCACGCAAAAGCGGCAAATTCTGGCAATCTGGCGCAAGCTGGGCTATGCGCTGTCCAGTCTGGATACCAGGGTGAAACGCGCCTTTGGCATAGACCGTTTTGTCTGGCTCAAGGATGAAAAACAAATCATAGCCCTGCTTTCCGACCTCCAGCGCCGCGAGAAGATCTTTGAAAAGAACCAGGCTTGCGCCGGAAACTGAAAAAGCTTTGGCCGAAGCCCTGAAAACCGAAATTCTGGAGCGCTTTGCATCAATCCACGCCTTCTGCAAGGCGCATCCGGAACTTTCTCGCGGTACAGTTTACCAGACGCTGTCTGGCAGATACGCGGGCAGGTTTGAAAATCAGGCCAAAAAAATTCGCGCAGCCCTTGAAAATCCGGATAAAAAACCTCAAATTAAGGAAGACTTTCAGATTGATGCGGATGTCCTGGGCGAAGAGCTTCAGGCCATCCGCTGCCAGAACTGCCGCCGTCTGAACCGCCGCGAATGCATGGCCTGCCGCGACCAGACCATCAGGGAGGCGACAGAATTGCACAAGAGAGTATACAAAAGGGAGTGATGCCTCACGTCAAAGGCTCTGGAAGGAGCGGAGGGATGTCCAGAACCAGAATAATGAACATTGTAAATCTTACCGGCAATGGCTGGCGTCCATATACGGGATGTCCTGATCACAAGGTATATGAAAGAATTGGCTGCGAGCTTGTCCTGCGCAAGAAGCGGGGCAAGCCTTTCTGGTTTGTGCGCGATGATGTCTTTTGTTGCATCGGCTGCGGCAGCAACTGCACTCTGAAAAATCCGGCTGGCTTTGTGCTGCCGCTGCCCCTTGCTTATCCGTCCGGGCCGAAGCACTCCAAATACTATCTCACGCCAAGGGAGATGGTGGAACATCACGAATTGCTGAACGCCAAACAGGCCGCATATTGTCTGAATGTTTCGGAACGAACGATTTACAACTACATTGCCGAGGGCAGGCTTGCCCGACTCAAGGAAACGCCGGTGCGTGTCCGCGCCGCCGATGTCAAATACCTGATGGAGAATTTTGACGAATAAGAAATTTCTGCAACTTTTTTGCACATCGCGCAACACGCGCAAGGGGAAAGGGCCTGTCTCTGATAATCTTTCGGAGACAGGCCTTTTGGCGTCTGACAGTCATTACCTCCCACCCGCCGGGAGTGGCCCGGCGGGCAAAGCAAAAGGAAAGTTTATGATCCCAAGTTCCCAACTTCTGGCGCAGCTAAAAAGGCACGAGGGCTTCTATGCCCGGCCATACCTTTGCACAAAAAAAGCCTGCACGATTGGCTACGGCACCAATCTGGACGCCCATCCAAAATATATCCCCTACGATGACATCAGGAGAATGACCCGCCAGGGCATCCTTTCCGGCGCAACGCTCAAAAACGCGCTGCTGAAGCGCGGCATGGTCTGGAGCGAGCAGCAGGCCGAAGCGGCCATGCGCGAAGAGCTTGACGAATGCCGCGCATCCCTTGGCCGGCGTTGCATCCAGTATTGCAAGCTGGTTGAAATCAATGACGAGCCGCGAGCGGAAGTTTTGCTGAACATGGCTTTCAACCTGGGCGTGGCCGGGCTTCTCAAGTTCCGAAACACATTGGCCATACTGGACGGCGCGATTGCCGGCAAGCGCAGCTATGCCGATGTGGCCAAAGGAATGCTCAATTCCGCCTGGGCAAGACAGGTGAAGGGCCGCGCCCGGCAGCTGGCGAAACAGATGGAGACAGGAGTTTACCAATGACAATCCGCGAGGCCGTGGCCGATGCCCTCCAGGCGCAGGATGGCGGCTGGTCAACCATGCGCATTACCACGCTCATGGTCTGCGGCGTTGTCCTTGGAATGTGGGTCATCTTCTGTTTTGTCGAGGGCCGCTTTGTGCCCATAAGCTGGGAGATGGTAACGCTTATCGCAGGCTCGCAGGGCGCCAAGGCCGCGCAGTTGAGGTTTGAACTGGGCAATCAGGGCCTGCATGGTTTTGAAGACGGGGAGGATAAATGAAGTATGTACTTTTCCTATTCCTTTTTTCGGTCATTGTGGCGGGATATTTCGCGCATCGTGCAAGCGAGGTCGAGTCCGGTCTTGCCAGGGAAAAAGCGGCCCATGCGCAAACGCGGGCCGAACTGGACGCGGCCCTTTCCCGCGCCGAGGCCCTGGCGGACAATGCCCGGCGCTGTCTGGCGCGTGAGGCGCAAGCCCAGGCTGACGCCGCCGAAAGGACTGCCATTCTGGCCAATGCGGCTACAAGGGAAAGGACGCCGCAGGAGAAGGAGAAAGTTGTTGATGAAGCTACTCGGTCTGCTGTTATTGAGCGGATTAATAGAAGCTTGCGCCCGCGCATCCCTGCGCGGGGCGCAAGCTCGCTTCGCCGCGAGTAAATCGCGGCTCGCTCCGCTGCGCGGCTGGCCCGCGTCCCTGCGGGCCACGGCTATTTTATGCTGTTTGCTGACTTTCGGCTGCGCGGCGCGTCAACCGGCAGTTCCAGTCATTCCCGACTGTCCCGCGCCGCCGATTCCGGAGTTGCCCGCGCTGATCAGCGGCGAGCCGCTGGATAGTCTGGCCAATATCCGCATCCTCATGGAGCGGGACGATTGCATGAGACTGTATGTCCGGGGCCTTGAGGATGCCCTGGACTGCTACAAAAAAACTGGAGGCAATTATGGATCCGCAGACAATGGCGGCTCTTTTGCCGATTCTTGAAGGGCTGGTGGCGCTGGGGGTGCCGGGCATCTTGCTGGGGGTTGCCGCTATTCCGGCCCTGGTCATCGGGCTGATCTGCTGGCTGGCCTATCGGCGGGAAAAGCTGGTCGCGAAGGTTCTGGAAGCCTACCGAACCGACACCCACCAGATAATTGAGGCTTTCTCGCAAAAGCATGATGAATGCCTGACCGAATTTTCGGCAAAGCATCAGCAGGTCGTAAATTTTTACACAAACAACGTCCAGCTGGTGAAGAGCCACGAAAAGATGGCCGAAGCCAACCAGGCGCTCATCGTAAACAACACAAGAGCATTGGAACGCTTGTGCGTGGTGGTGGAATCGATGGCCAAGAATCAGGGGAGGTAAAAATGCTTGTCAGGGAATACAGAAAAACACGGGAAGAACTGCTCTTGCGCAAGAAGTCGATTGACGCGGATATTTCCACGCGCAGGACAAGCCTTCTTGCCGCTCTTTCGCTTACGAGGCCCAATGCGAGCCTGCAAGGCGAGTATATCATGAGCATGGCCATCAATCTCAATGAGCTTTTAATCGAATTGAAAGGCGTTGATGACCAGATTGAAATTCTATCCCGCGAACTGGACATCTGATGGGCAAGGAACATCCCACGGATCTGGTCTGGAAGGCGCAGGAGCTTTATTGCGTTGAGCGCCAGAGTTACGCCGCCGTTTCGGAAGCGACCGGCGTTTCTGCCACCACTCTCAAAGCGTGGGGCCAGCGTTATGGCTGGGCGCAAAAACGCGCCGAGCTTGCCCAGGCTGAAAGCGAAATCCGCGTCAATATCATCAAAGGCAGGCAAAAGGCGCTTGAACAGCTGCTGGCCGCGTCCGAGCCAAAGGAAGCCGCGCAGATAGCCTTTGCCGTCTCAAGTCTGGAATCTCTCGCGCTGAAGCGCATGGAGCTTGCGGCATCCGGCAAGATTCCGGACGCCAAGCCGGCAATCCGGCGCAAGGTGGGCACAAAGGCCGAAGCGGTGGCCGCCCTGCGGGACGCGGTGGAACGCAAACTTGGCCTTGCCCTGGCGGACCCGGACAAGATTACCACCCAGACCGTGACCGACATCAAGCGCTGCCTTGAGCTTGTGGGCGAGCTTGAAGCCACGCTGCCGAAAGAGGCGGAAGCCGACCGGGCCAACGCGCTTTCGGCAGAAAACGCCCGGCTTATCCAGAGCATACTCGGCACGAATTAGGGGGATTTTATGAACTTGCAAGAACTTGACGTGAAACTTGGGGACGTGCTTTTGCCCTACCAGAAAAAATGGCTGGCGGACAAATCGCCCGTCAAGGTGATTGAAAAATCCCGCCGCATCGGCCTTACCTGGGCGCAGGCTCTGGATGATGTCCTCACGGCGGCGACATCCGGCCGCGAGGGCATGGATGTTATGTATATTTCCTTCAACCAGGACATGACGCGGGAGTATATCGACGCTTGCGGCGAATGGGCGAAGAAGCTCCAGCTTGTGGCCAGTCATGCCAACGAGGAGGTCTTCAGGGACGGCGATGAACGCGGCATCAAGGCTTTTCGCATTGATTTCGCAAGCGGCCACAAAATCGTGGCGCTCTCCAGCCGTCCGTCAAACCTTCGCGGCAAGCAGGGGCGAGTCATCATAGACGAAGCGGCCTTTGTGGACGATTTGCCGGAGCTTTTGAAAGCCGCGCTCGCCCTTTTGATGTGGGGCGGCCAGGTAATCGTCATCTCCACCCACAACGGCGCGGAAAACGCATTCAATGAAATCGTGCAGGATGTCCGGGCCGGGAACCTGCCTTATTCCCTGCACCGCATAACGCTTGATGACGCTCTTTCTGACGGCCTTTTCAGGCGCATTTGCCGGGTCACCAAAAAGGAATGGACGCAAAAAGCCGAGGACGAATGGCGGGCGGATCTGGTTCGCACATACGGCGATGGCGCGGAGGAAGAACTTTTCTGTGTTCCGAACCGCTCAAGCGGCGCGTATCTGACAGCCGCGATGATTGAAGCCTGCATGGACGACATTCCGGTACTCACATGGACTGAACCGGCAAAGGACTTCGTGGACTGGCCTCTGAAAATTGCCGAAACCTGGACAACAGGCTGGATATTCGCAAAACTTGAGCCGTTATTGCGAAATTTGCCCAAAGACCGTTCCCATTTCTGCGGCGTGGATTTTGGCCGCTCGGGCGACCTGTCAGTTTTCTGGCCGGTAACCGAGCAGAAAGACCTGCGCATTGTTCCGCCCTTCGTGCTGGAGCTGCGCAACTGCCCGCACAGGACCCAGCAGCAAATCCTGTTCGCCATCATTGACGCCTTGCCGCGCTTTTCCGGCGTTTCGCTGGATGCCAGGGGCAACGGCAGCGCCCTGGCAGAAGCTTGCCGCCAGCAGTACGGGCAGGGCTATGTCCGGGAGGTGATGATTTCGGAAGCCTGGTATCGGGAAACCATGCCGCTGCTTAAATCCGGCATCGAGGACAAAACGCTCGCGCTGCCCAGGGATTCCGACATCCTGACAGACTTCCGCAGTTTGCGCGTTGTGAAAGGCGTGGCCCGCGTCCCCGAACCGCGCACAAAAGACAAAACCGGCGGCCGTCACGGCGACTCCGTTATCGCCTGCGCCATGATGCTGGACGCCCGCAAGGAGCTTGGCAGCTACGAGCCCTGGGATTATGTGGGGGTGTCGTTGCAGGGCATGGATTTGCGGGGCTGGGATTACGGAGTGAAAGATGGGCTCATGTACTTTTGAAGCCGAAGAAGCGGCCTACGGAAAAAGGCTTGAGGAAAATGCCGCGATTTTGCGGGATAAAATCAATGAGGCTATGAATTGTTGGAGCAAGAAAATGGAACGAGAAAAATTTATTGAATGCCGGGACAAAATTGTGGAAATTTTGCTGTCCAGTCCAGATGTGAAGGCGGAAGCGCCGGATCTATGCGCTTCCGCGCTAAATGAGGTTAAGGCTGATTCAGGTTTTTATTGCAGGATTCAATTCCATCGATCAGTTGATTATGTAGAGAGCAATAAAATTTAGCAAAATCTGTGGCTTCCTCCTCAATAAATCTGTGCTCTCCTTTTTCTATAATTGGCTTGACTGAAAACTCAACAGGATGTGGAATTTTCTGGTAAAGCTCCAAAGCCACTGGCAACAACACTTCGTAGGGGATTTTATCGGCCATTTCAAAGCTCCTGTTCTTTCCGGGTTGTCCGGGTAAAAGTTTTGTGACGCTTTTCCAGTAGCACAAGAGCTGAAAGGCCGCAAAAACCGCGCATACCGCGCATCCCCTCCCGCAAAGCCTCCGTTTTTCGGCCATAATGGCCAGAAAATGGAGGCTTTCGTGCGCCCAGCCGTTGGCCCGCTTGCGGGCCTTACGGATGGCGACAGCCTTCCGCTAAAAAATGGGAGCAGATGCTATGGCCGATGGTCTTTACTTTCCGGACGGCTCGTTCCGGCCTTTTTCCGCAGCCGAATTATCCACAGCGCTTGCCACGCGCCAGAATGCGGGCGTCTTTTATGGCGAGCTGGAGGGCTGGCTTTCCACCCTGCCGGACCCGGACCCCGTGCTGCGCAAGCGCGGCGATGACGCAAGCATCCTCGCGGAGCTTTCCGCCGATGACCAGGTGGCCACGGCAATGCTGTCACGCAAGAACCGGGTCCTGAACTGCCCGCATTTCACGCTTCGGGCAGGAGCGCCGGAAGGCAGGGAGCCAGACAAGGCCGCGCAAACTCTCTTCGAGCTTTTTCAGCAGGATCTGGAACGGGCAAATTTACGCT
>ERZ778510.1474-NODE-1474-length-14930-cov-6.670588_pt1 | contig 14930 bp, 11 predicted proteins | sample MGYA00510348_ERZ778510 | MGnify/ENA primary metagenome ERZ778510 (study PRJEB29527, sample SAMN07138969) | mouse gut metagenome | material: feces | host: mouse | place: China:Nanjing | collected 2016-01-25 ... | reverse complement strand
ACCAAATATGGCGGAGACCGATTATATTTAACACTTTTTCACAATCGGGGGGGGAAATTTGCAAGTTTATATTTACCTTTGCACTCAGTAGGAGAAGGCTGTTTGGATAACAATCTTCTTTTACCGCAAAAGACAAGAATAAGCAATTATTAAAGTCAACAAAAGTTAGGTTAAAAACGAAAGAGCCGACTGTGAAGTTAGCTCTTTTTTTATATCATTATCTCCCATACATTCACGATGCTGTCGTAGATAAGTATGGGCAAGTTGAAATGTTACAAATGTACATGCATATACAACACAGGCCGTTTGCATATACCTCTCTTTTTGCGTAACTTTGTCTGACCAACCCGTTCATCATAATTACTAATTGCTAATTACTAATTACTAATTGAAATAAATGTCTCTGAAATCAACCTTAACTCTACTACTCACACTCTCGCTGTCATCGGCCGCCACATGGGCCTCACAGTTGAAACTATGGTATGACGCCCCCGCATCCGAATGGGTCGAAGCCCTGCCGCTCGGCAACTCCCGCCTCGGCATGATGGTCTACGGCTCTCCGGCCCATGAAGAAATCCAGCTCAACGAAGAAACACTCTGGGGAGGCTCGCCCCACACCAATCACTCGGCCCGCGCGCTCAAAGCCCTGCCCGAAGTGCGCCGTCTCGTCTTTGCCGGCCGCAACGCCGAAGCCCAGGCCCTCATCGACACCACCTTTCTGACCGGTGTCAACGGCATGCCCTACCAGACTGTAGGCTCGCTCCGCCTCAACTTCCCCGGCCACGAAAACGCTACAGCCTACTATCGTGACCTCGACCTCGACAGCGCGCTGACCACCGTCACCTACACTGTAGGCAACGTCGACTATCGTCGCGAAGCCTTCTCATCGTTTACCGACGACGTATCCATAATACGCCTCACAGCCTCGGTTCCCGACGCGCTCACATTCTCGGCATCGTTCACCTCACCGATGGCTCGCTATGAAGTGTCGCGCAAAGGCAAGACTCTCATCCTCACCACTTATGGCGGTGATCACGAAGGCATCAAGGGTGCCGTCAAAGCCGAGACACGCCTCGAAATCGTGCCACAGGGCGGACGTCTCACCGCCGCCGGCGACTCACTGACTCTCACGGGAGCATCGGCCGCCACATTATATATAAGCACAGCCACCAACTTTGTCAATTACAAAGACCTCTCGGCCAACCCCTCACGACGCGCCGCCTCGCTGCTGGCCGCCGCACGCAAGAAACCCTATGACCGCGCACGCCGCGAGCACATCGACCGCTACCGCACACAGTTTGCCCGCATGTCGCTCTCGCTCGGCGACACCGACAAGGAGACCCTTGCTATGCCTACCGACAAACGCATCCGACAGTTTGCCGACAAGGCTGACCCTCAACTGGCCGCCCTCCTGTTCCAGTATGGCCGCTATCTGCTCATATCCTCCTCGCAGCCGGGCGGACAGGCCGCCAATCTCCAGGGCATATGGAATGACAAACCCAATGCTCCGTGGGACGGCAAATACACCATCAACATCAACACCGAGATGAACTACTGGCCCGCCGAGGTGACAAATCTCTCCGAATGTCACGAGCCGCTCTTCACCCTCGTCGACGACCTCTCCGACAATGCCCGCACGACAGCCCGCGAGATGTACGGATGTCCCGGATGGGTCACCCACCACAACACTGACATATGGCGCACATCGGGCGTAGTCGACAAGGCCAATTACGGCACATGGCCCAACGGAGGCGCATGGCTCACATCTCATCTATGGGAGCACTATCTCCACACGGCCGACCGCGACTTCCTCGCCCGCCATTATCCCGCCCTCAAGGGTTCGGCCGACTTTTTCCTCTCATTCCTGACCGAACACCCCGACAACGGATGGATGGTGACAGTGCCCTCCATGTCGCCCGAACACGGCCCCTCGGCCCACCCCAAGGCATGGATTGTGGCCGGATGCACGATGGACAACCAGATAGTCCACCAACTGCTGACCAACACCCTAAGTGCAGCCCGTGTGCTTGGCGAACGACAGTCCTACATCGACTCGCTCTCGGCCACCATAGCCAAGCTCCCGCCCATGCACGTAGGACGCCATCACCAGCTCCAGGAGTGGCTCGGCGACTATGACAAACCCAAGGACGGCCACCGCCACATATCGCACGCCTTCGGTCTTTATCCCGCGGCACAGATATCGCCCTACACCACCCCGGAACTTTTCGAGGCCGTGCGCAACACCATGATACAGCGCGGCGACGAGGCCACCGGCTGGTCGATAGGCTGGAAAATCAATCTCTGGGCACGTCTGCAGGACGGCAATCACGCCTACACCATCATCAACAATATGCTGCGCGGCCGCATCTATCCCAACCTTTTCGACGCCCATCCGCCGTTTCAGATCGACGGAAACTTCGGCTACACAGCCGGCGTGGCCGAGATGCTCATGCAGAGTCACGACAGGGCTCTCCACCTGCTCCCCGCACTCCCTGACCAGTGGAGCCAAGGCAGTGTCAAGGGACTCGTGAGCCGCGGAGGCTTTGTGGTCGACATGACTTGGGACGGCTCACAGCTCAACACCGCCACCATCACCTCACGCCTCGGCGGCAATCTGCGTCTACGTTCCTACGTTCCCCTCAAGGGCGAAGGACTCACTCCGGCCAAGGGCGACAATCCCAATCCACTCTTTGAGGTCGCGCCTGTCAAGACTCCGGTCATCTCATCCGAAATCACCCCGCGCCACCCGATCATACGCAAGGTCTACGAATACGACCTGCCCACCGTCCCAGGCGGCGTATACACTATCACACGATAGTTACGATACATAATCAGAAACACCCCGTCGGGCATAAGACCTTTTCAGGAGCCTTTTGCCCGACGGGGTATTTTTATCCCTTATTGCGGCTATAATACTATGTGGCTTCCGCTTGACGAGGAGACCCGCGGCCGTTACATAAAAGCGTTTACCGATTTCAGGCATATCTCCATGCAAGACATTCTCGCACATCTATTTGTAGCTTTTTTTGGTCTGATTTGCCAAAAACTTAGCTCATCGGATGTTTTTTGTAGAAAAATTGACTAACTTTGCGATAACAGCATGACAGACCTCCTCCGACATTCGCCATGGGAAATATCGTAAACCTTAATCAGCTAACATCACTCGCACGCATATCGTCAGAGTTTTCCAACCTCAGCGACGACTATCTCTTCACACGCATCACAGCCGACACCATCGCCAAAGCACTCCGGTTTGACGACATGAAACGCACCGACCGCATCGACGGCCCGATACGCATCGACGGCATGTCATGGATACTCTGTTTAAGCGGCCGCCTCGACCTCGAGATCAATCTCACTCCGATGACTCTGACCGCCAACTGCATCACAGTCACAACGCCCGGCTCTATGATCGAAATCAAGGACATCGACCGCGAGGAACTCGACTGCTATCTGCTGTTTGTGTCGACCGACTTCATGCACGACATCAACTTTGACCTCAATGTCGTCGGCTCCATAAGCCGGTTCAACAACCATGCCTCGCACGACCATATGATGAACATCACCGATGACGAGGCCGCCACCCTGCGCGAGTTTTTCCATCTGCTCTACCGCAACTCCTCATCGGCCGAAAGCGACAGCCTGTTCACCAAATCCATAGCCCGCAATCTCATAGCGGCCCTCACCTATCAGGTCATAAGCATGGTGAGCAAACGGCTCAAGACAAGCACCGAGACCAATCCTCCCCGCTCGCGTCGCTCCACGTATGTCAGCGAGTTCATGCGGCTCGTTCACGAGCACCACAGCCGCGAACGCTCGGTGGCCTTCTATGCCGGCAAACTCTTCATCTCGCCCAAATATCTCTCACTCATCATCAAGGAGCATACCGGCCGCTCGGCCACCGAGGTCATCGACTCATTCGTGATACTCGAGGCCAAAAACCTGCTCCGCTTCTCGGGCAAGAACATACAGCAAGTGGCCTACGAGCTCAACTTCCCCAACCAGTCATCTTTCGGCAAATATTTCAAGCATCTCACAGGCATGTCACCGTCGGAATATCAGCGTTCCTGACCCAACATTCACGCCGGCGGCATTGTTTTTTATACAATATGCCACATCTCTGCGCCCGACATATCATAGCCATCGCGGCCCTCACGCTGCTCGTCATCGTCACGGGTCCGCTACACGCGGCTACTGCGGCAGCCGACAGCCTCGCGCGCCGGCAGCGTCCATGGACCGGAATGGCAGTCGGAGCCGGAATGCTGGCCACATCGGCAATCGCCCGTCAAGCCTATCCGGCCGTTCCAGCCGACATCACCGCAGGCAAAAACACCGACCGCGGGACCGACTGGCTGCAATATGCCCCTCTGGCCGCTCCCTGGATACTCAAAGCCGCAGGAGTGCCGACCCGCTCGGGCTGGGGTCGCATGGCCGTGTCGCAAGGCATAGCCACAATGCTCATGGCCGGCTCGGTCAAGACACTCAAAGAGACCGTCAGCTCCACCCGTCCCGACGGTTCCGACACCCACTCGTTTCCATCGGGCCACACCGCCTGGGCATTTATGGGTGCCACCATGATGGCCCGCGAGCTGGCCGACGTCTCACCCTGGTATGCCGTCGGGGCTTATGCCGTAGCCACAGGCATAGCCGTCGAGCGCGCTGTCGACAGCCATCACTATCCTACCGATATTGTGGCCGGAGCCGGCATAGGCATACTCTCGGCACAGCTCGGCTATTGGCTCGGCGACATAATATTCGGCGACCGCAATCTCGACATACGTGCCGAAGACCTGCGGCTCAACACCAATGTCTCATATCTCTCCCTCCAGACAGGCCTTGCCCTCCCGCTCGGTCCCGTCAAAGCCGGCGACACCCGTCTGCAACGCCTCCCCGCACTCTCCGCCGCCCTGCGCGGAGGATGGGCCATCAGCGACCACTGGGGCCTCGCTCTCGAACTCGGCCTCCTCTCCACGCCGCTCATCACCGACGTGCACCACGACCGCACATATGTCAAATCACTCTCCTCGCTCAGTGCGGTCATCGCGCCCTACTATCAATGTCCGCTGAACGACCGCGTCAGCTTCACCGCCGAGGTCGCCGCCGGCTATCGTCACAACCTGCCGCTCAATCTCGACGACTCATCCATCGAGACAGGCACATCCTCACCGGTCGGACGCATCAACATAGGATGCGTGTTGCGATTCAGCTCCAACTTCAGCGCACGCGCCTCCATAGGCTACGAAATGTCGCGCTACCGGTTCACCGTCCGACCATCAGCCGCCTACAGCATCCCCGCACCAGCTACTGCCCGCGGCATCGCCTCAGCCCTGCTCGTCAACATCTCGTCACGATATGAATTCTGACCCTAAACTCTATACTCAATATGCTCATCACACTCCCTCCACGCACAGGTTCCCGACCGCTTGAGATCGACACCACAGGCATGCGCCACATGGTGATAATCGGAGCCAACGGTTCAGGCAAGACACGCTTCGCCAACCGTCTCGCCGCCGACCTCGGCACACGCTCTTTCAGGCTATCGGCACTCAAAGCCCTGTATAAACACAGCGAAGACCCGTCCGAGACATCAATCGATGCCCTTTATAACAAAGCCGTAAGCGGAGCCTCGCTGCTGAGACCCGACCTCAAGGGTGAGTTTGAACGCGTCATCGGACTCATGGTCAACGAAGAGATGCTAAGCCTCATACAGTTCAAATACTCCACCGACCGCGCCACCCCGCCCTCCACACGGCTCGACTACGTGATGCAGCAATGGCAGAAAGTGTTTCCCGGCAACCGCGTACTCGTCGAGAGCGGGCGCATGCTTTTCAGCCGTGACTCCGACTCCGACCCCTACTCGCCCTCCAAACTATCCGACGGAGAGAAAACCGTGCTCTACTATCTGGCCGCCGTCACCTTCGCCCCTAAAGGAGCCACCATACTCGTCGACTCGCCCGAGATGTTTCTCCACCCCTCATCCACGGCATCGCTCTGGAACAGCATCGAGAACTCACGTCCCGACTGCACATTCATCTACGTCACCCACGACCTCCAGTTTGCCTCCACGCGAGGCGAAGGATGCACCATATGGGTCAAAAACTGCGACTATTCGCGCGGCGAATGGGACTATGACCTCCTCACGCCGGCCGACGGTCTCAGCGACGAAGTATTCTTCGCCATAATCGGAGCACGCAAACCGGTACTCTTCATCGAAGGCGACGGCATACATTCCATCGACGCCAAACTCTACCCGCTCATATTTGACGACTACACCGTAAAATCGCTCGGCGGATGTGACCGCGTAATCGAATCGACACGTACATTCAACTCACTGCGCTCATTCCACAACCTCAACGCCTTCGGCATCGTCGACCGCGACCGGCGCGACGAAGGAGAAGTAGCCTATCTCCGCAAGAAACAGGTATTCGTCCCCGACGTGGCCGAGATTGAAAACATATTCATGCTCGAACCCGTCATACGCACCATGGCCCGCATCAACCACCGCGACCCTGACGAAGCCTTCCAGAAAGTCAAGCGAGCCATCATACGCCTCTTCGAGACCGACCTGCGGCAACAGGCTCTCCAGCACACCCGACACCGCATAAAAAAAGGAGTCGAACACCGCATAGACGGACGCTTCGCCAACATCAACCAGCTCCAGACCCACATAGCCAACCTCGCCAACGAGCTACGCCCCACAGCCCTCTACGAAGAACTGTGCCGCACATTCCGCCGCTACGTCCGCGACAAAGACTACGCCTCCATACTGCGCGTATACAACCGCAAGACCATGCTATCCGAAAGCCACGTAGCCCGACACTGCGGACTGCGTCGCGACGATAAAGACTCATATATCAACACCATAATCAACATCCTCGCCCACAACCGTCCCGGAGCCGACGACATCCGCACAGCCATACGCTCCACATTCACACTCAACTCCCGGGAATAATCGAAAATTGCCCCCTCTCTATAATCTGTACCTAACCCCTCTATACTCAACCATGAATATTCTCATCATCGGAGCGACATCAGGCATCGGGCGTGAACTATGGCAACACTATGTCACCGACGGCAACACCGTAGCCATAACGGCCCGGCGCGCCGACCTGCTCAACGACATGGCAGAGTCATATCCCGACAACACAATAGCAGCAGCCGGCGACATAGCCGACACCTCTGCCTTCACGGCGACCCTCGACTCCATAATCACCCGATTGGGCAAAATCGACCTGGCAATAGTATGTGCAGGCATAGGCGAACTCAATCCCGGACTCGACACTGCCACCGAACTCTCCACCGTAGCCGTCAACGTGACCGGATGGACCAACGCCGTCGACACCCTCTATCAGCTCTTCACCCGGCAAAACCACGGCCACCTCGTGACAATCACTTCGGTCGGCGGACTCCAGCCGACCCCCGTCGCTCCTGCCTACAGTGCGACAAAAGCCTATCAGATCAACTACACACGATCACTCCAAGGCAAATCCAAAGGCACCCCGGTCACCGTCACAGAGATACGTCCAGGCCTTGTGGACACCCGCATGGCCAAAGGCGAAGGTCTCTTCTGGGTAATGCCTCTCGACAAAGTTGTCCCTCGCATCATCCGCGCCATCGACCGCAAAAAACGGCTCTGCATAGTCACCCGCCGATGGCGCATCATCAACTACCTGCTCCGCCACTTCCTATAATCCACGCTGCCACAAGACGCATTGGCAATTAGAGAGTAAGCGTATGTCGTGATTTTTGTGTAATTTCGGGGGCATATTAGACATACGACATGAACTGGATTACACTCATATTGGCCGGACAATACATCGGAATACAAAAGTCCCGGAGGACACAATTGCTTGCTGTCCTTCGGGACTTCAGATTGATATTTCATTTCCCTCGCAGTCGGAGGAATGAGGGTTAAAGTTCGTGATAGTTTTCGGTATCGTTTACGCGATACATTGATGATGTGTTTTCACCATACCAGTCTAAAATCTTGTGCATAAATTCTGTAATCTTCATAATTCTGCGTTTTTTACAATTTATGGTTCAACTTTATAACGCCATAAAAAGTAAAAAAGTTCAGATTTTATGCCGAAAAATCATGCTGAGCAGCATAAAAACCATACTAAAACGGAGCCACCGCCACATGCTTGATGCGCTGACGACGCCAGGTATAGACGATGTGGATGGTGCCGTCACGGCCTTGAATCATCGAGGGATAGGAATACTGGCTCACGGGCGAATCCTCAAGTGTGAGCACACGTTTCCAGTCAAGACCGTCGGACGACAGAGCCACATTGAGCGGAGAGCGAGGCCCCTTGGGTGTGCCGGGAAGCGTGGCAAAATCGTTATAGACCAGTGCGTGACGACCATCGGAGAGCGTCACGGCATCTGTGCCGGAATTATTGTTGGGCACATCGCAGAGCGTCATGCGGCTCCAGGTGGTGCCGTTGTCATCGCTCCACGAAGTGGTGAGATAACTGTTGCGCGAACGGCAAAGTATCTGCAGGCGTCCGTCGGGATGGCGGAGTATCGACGGCTGAATGGAATAGAGAGGTTGCAGACGCTCAAGGTCGCGGGTCATATAGGCCGAGTCGGCAGGAAGGGGACCGGTGGAATGCCAGGTCTTGCCAAGATCGTCGGTATACTCTATGACAGCACGCCACCCCTTGCCTTCGCGGCTCGAGGGGCAGAGCAGACGGCCGTTGATATATTCGGGCTTATTCTTGATGGGGCCGAGAATACCGTCGGGCAACGGCTCTCGTTCACTCCAGGTGACACCTCCGTCGGTCGAGCGAGTGAGCCAGCCGGTCCAGTCGCCCACCTTGGAGCCTATCTTGAAGAACAACAATAGTTCATTGGTGCCCGGTACAAGGAAAAGCACGGGATTCCAGCAAGCCTTGCGCCGGGCTTCGGTGATGTCGCCGTGGAAGTGAGGGCCCACAGGTCCGGCCGTGGCCGGAGTGGTGAGACTGTCTATGCCTGTGAGGCCGGCCTGACGTATGTAGGGGTCATCGAGTGAAAACACTCCGTCGGCGGCTATCTCGGGAGCAGTCCACGAGTCGGCACCCTTGGGCTTGCGGCACACCCATATACAGCAGTCGGGGTTGCGCTCCTTGGTGCCGCCGAAAAACGAGGCCACCAGCGAGCCGTCGGGCAGCTCGGCGATAGTGGAACCGTGACACTCGGGGAAAGAAGTCTCGTCATAGAGAAATTCGTCGGTCACAATCCCCGCACGCTCCTCGCCGACCGCGGGGTCGAGCCTGAGGTCAATGCGGTAGCGGCCCGAGAGTGCACGCCACAGCGTGCGTCCCTCAGCGTCGGTCGAGACATATGTCAGCCCCTTGCATGGCGATTTTCCTTTTGACAACACAGCGTTGGCCGGAAGCGCGACGAGAGCCGAAGTGTTGCAAGGCACCTCTACGGTCCAGTCCAGACGCATTGGACTTTTCGTCCAGCTACTCCCGACGATGCCGTAGGGAGTGCGGTAGGTCGCGTCGGCACCTGTCAACTGCTCGATGGAGAAGTCGGGACACAGCATTATCTCCTTATATCCGGGCCGGGCGGGATTGATGCCGCCAAGGTCGCGATACATCCATGCCACAAGGTCGCCGAGAAGCATGACGTGATTGCACGAATTCATGGCACGGCTGGCTGTGTCGCCGTTCCAGAGTTCCCAGATGGTGGTAGCCCCCTTCGAGAGCATATAGCCATAGCTCGGATAGGTGGTGTTGGAGGCGAGCATGGCCGCCACATCGCCGCGCCCCATGCGCGAGAGCTCGCGCATGAGCCAGTTGACACCTATCACTCCGCAGCTTATGTGGCCGTTGTTGTCGGTGATGATTGTCCTGATTATATTGTCGGCTATGGTCTGACGCACATCCTCGGGCACCATGTCAAAGGCCAGCGGCAGGAGATTGGCCGTGAGAGTGCCGTTGCCGTAATATGTGCTGTCGGGAAAGAGTATATGGCCGGGCACCTGTGATGTGCCGGGACGGCGAGTGAGAAAACAGTCGTTGAAAGCCACCTTCACCGCCTCGGCGTCACGCTCCCACTCCGTCGCCTCCATTTCGAGCGACAGCAGGCGGGCAAAGCGTGCCATCAGCCCGGCCATCTTGTAATAATAGGCCGAAGCTATGAGTGTGCCGTCGGTGAGACGTGACGGTTCACGGGCGTGAATCAGTTCGGGTGACTCGGGGGGCACACACCAGTCACCGAATTTGTCGGCTGTCACGAGGCCGTCGCGTGTATAGCGGTCGCGTATGAAACGCATCCACTTCTTCATGACCCCGTAATTGCGCTCCACCGGACGGCGGTCGCCGGTCTGCTCATAGAGCATCTCGCAGACCACAGGCAGCGTGGACGACCACGTCATGTCGGCCGTATAATAATTGTAATAAGCCGGGCATATGTCGGGCAGACAGCCGTCCTCGCGCTGGGCCTCGCGCATGTCGTCGGCCCACTTGGCATAGAGCGTGGCGTTGTCAAAAATAAAATTCTCGCCCCACGACCCCATGTTGTGGTCGCCCGTCCAGGGCTGACGCTCGTCGCGCTGCGGACAGTCGACAGGGACACCCTTGTAATTGCTCGCTATGCCTCTGCGCGCGGCCTGATACACTTCGCTGATGACACGGTCGGAGCACGCAAACGTGCCGTTATCCCTGAGATTGTCATAGACCGTCATAGCCTTCACGCTCCCGGCCGGCAGCTCCGCCGGGCCCGAAATCTCCACAAAGCGAAATCCGTGATAGACAAACTCGGGATGCCACACACGCCCCTCGTCACGGCCTCCGGCGATATATGTGTCGGTGCTGCGGCTCTTGCGCAGATTTTCGGTGTCGAGGCTCAGCGAGTCAGCGGTCACCAGTTCGGAGTAGCGCACTGTCACGGTGTCGCCCTCGTTGAGACGCGGCAACGTCAGACTCACCCATCCGGCCATATTCTGACCGAAATCCACGATGAAAGTGCCTCTCGGCGTGCGGCGTATACTGCGGGGCGACACAGTGTCCATCACAGCAATCGAAGGCGAGGGCGACGGACGCAGAGTGCCGTAAGGCAAGGCCGCACGCTGAGCTTTGAGCCAGCCTGAATCGTCATATCCGGGGAGAGTCCAGCCGTCAAGGTCGAGACGGGCGTCATACTCCTCGCCGTCATACTCGTTGTTGCTCCTTATGGGCCCGCGGGCAGTGAGCCGCCACGACTCGTCGGTGGCCACACGCTGAGTGGAACCGTCGGTATACTCCACCGTCAGATTCATACGCGCCTTGGGATAGCCGAAGTTGACTATCTTGTGAGGCTTATAATTCTGATGCATTGTGTAATAGCGTCCGTTGCCGAGAGTTATGCCTATGGCATTGGTCTCTCCGCCGCCACGTATCAGAGCAGTGACGTCATACGAGTCATACAGCACTGTGCGGCGATAATCGGTCGGGGCAGGCGTGAGCCGGCTCCGACCCACACGCTCACCGTTGATGTGCATTTCATAGAGTCCGAGACCCGCTATATGGAGCGTGGCCCTCCTGACCTCCTTGGGCTCCGAGGCAAACTCCTTGCGCAGATAACGCGCGCTCAGACGGCTGTGCACATCCTCGACATCCCATTCAAACGGAGCCTCCCAGCCTATCCATCGGCCTCGCCATCCGGCCTCGCCCATGGGTCCCGTGCCCCACTCGGCCACTTGGCTCCAGGGCGAATCGCCACGAGTGGTGCTGACCTTGACGGTCCAGTAATAACGGCGGTTGGGTGCGAGCGGCTTGCCGGAATAAGGCACAAGCACCGACTCGTCGCTGTCGACGCGGCCCGAATCCCACACATCGCCCTTCTCCCGCTCAAGCAGTTCGGGCGACGAGGCCACAAGTATGCGGTAGGCAGTCTGCATGACACCCGTCCTGTCGGAAGTAATGACCCAGCTTAGGCGCGGATGTTGAGTCTCGAGTCCAAGCGGATTCACAAGACGCTCGGCGGTAAGATCGCCGACGTTCACAGCAGCGGCCCACGCTACCGGCGAGACAACCAAAAGACACGACAAAAACAATGCATAACGCATCAAAGCAAAAAGATATTTCATGGTAACTTATTAATAAGGCATAGATTCCATCCACAAAGTTACCACAAATTCCCCTCACGAGCAAACGCTGGGCAAAATCTAATGAGAATCAATTACTAACATTCAATGTATAGTCTCCGCAATATAATAAAGCGAGCTCGTCCTCAACGATATTTACCGTAATCTTTCCATTCGCAAGCATATAAGCATTAATCAACACATACACAGAATTATTAACATCATAAGCCTGCACAAATGATTCCGGGCTGAATAATGATAACATCATTCGTCTATAAAAACGAAATCGTTTGTTGACAACAATCCGTCCATCAGATTCAACGTCATTGTCAGCCGCAACAAACCCAAAAGAAGAACATCTGTCTCGTCTGAAATAATCCAGCATTATATGCACACATGACATTATAATTGACCGAGGTTCATAATCATGTGTCAGTAACGAATATCTGTTTTTGCTTTCCGACACCCCTTTCCAATAAAATTTCAATCCAAGGAAATGTCGCGAAAAATGCTCAACCTCAACAATATATAATTTATTACTTTTCTTCGATCTGAAATGCCATATATCAGTAATGCGAAGTGTGGCAGGGTCACAACTTCGCATTATAAATGTCGCTTTGTAATATCTTAAGCAGGATTCCATTACAATATATACCCATAGGAAGGCACACATAATCTATCGCGCTCAGCCTTGGTTACAATTGTAAGGCTGACGCCCGTAGGACGCTTACAATTCTCAGACTCATTTTCATGCTTCCGAGATGTCGCAGGACGCGTTTTTTTATATGGTTTAGACGTACTCATGACCGCTTAATATATTGTATAACGCAAAATTACACATTATTTCCAATGAATAGACATGCACAGCATATTGTTTAACATTTTTAACAAAATCGCCCCTCTCACATAGCCTCGCTGAAGAAGCGCAGCTCCATGAGCAGAGCCATGAGGTCAAAGCCCGACACACCGCCGAGGCGGGCACGCAGCATAGAGAGAAGACGCTCCTTGCGCTTCTTGACAGTGATTTCGGCAACGTCGAGCAGACGGGCTATCTCACCATTGCGCATACCTTATCCTCTCTTATTAAAGGTAAGACATTGGAATTGAAATGATTGCAAATTGTATATTGTACTGATGTTGTACTAATTAGTTGGATAAATCGAATTTCGGAGACTTGATTTTATGATTTTTAATGGCTATTTGTTTTATTTAATTGCCGCTGTTTTCTTTCATTTCCACTATTCTTTCATATCCGACGCCCTACAAATTATTGTGCTGATATCCCAAAATGAACCTATGAGGGATTGTTTCAACAAAAGAATAGTCCTTATCGTCGACATTTGAAGAAACTACTATTCTATCCAAATTACTGATATTAGATAGAAAAGATAATGTCTCTATATCAGAGATTCGTTGCAGATAAAGAGTTTTCAAGTTATGCAAATACTTCAATGCGATAATATATCTCAAATTCTTTGCGTTGAAAACCTCCACCGTTTCCATATTTGAGTTTTGCTCAGTGAACCCACAAAGATTTTTTAGTTTAGGTGCTTTATCTATTAAAACTTTTTTCAAGTTGATCAGATTGCCAATTCCATATAAAGATTTGATATGAGTATTATAAAGAGCTACACTTTCTAATAGTTTCAGATTTCTCATAATGGACAAATCATCCATCTTAAAACCACTCAATGACAAATGTTTTAATGAAAACGCAATTTCAAGATTTCGAAGACGTGTGCTATATACGCAATTTAGGTATTTCAAAAATTTGAATATTGAAATATCAAGGTCTTTTTTTAGAGAACCCTCCATTGATAACACCTCCAAATTAACAAGACTATCAATATCCCCAATATTCATATTGGGCTGAAGGATAGTTAAACTCCTTATTTTTAGGGAGGATTCACCAAGAAAAGATAAATCTCCAATTACTCCATTGGTATAATTGGAATTTATCATTATACTTGATATGTTGTGATACTCAATGTATTTTCTATACTCTTGTAGCTTTGGAGCTTCAATAATTAGAGTAAGCTTTGGGAGCATATAACTATCCAAATTCTCAAAATATAAGTAGCCGTCTTTACGTATAATCGTATTGTTCATAACTTTACAATAAGAATTCACCTTCCAGTTTTTTATATGAGGGCTTTGATTGAAATAATTTACGTCGTTTGTTGACCATTTCTACGACAATAGACTTTGCTTGATTTGCTGTAAGGTTGCTTTCGCAAAACGTCATATAAATCTTGTTCATCCATTCATCGCGCATTCCGTTTCTTAAATTCCATTTTTGTAGAATCCTAACACCACTATCATAATTGCCAATTAGGAATTTAATCATAGCGGCATAATAGTAGTCATGAACCGGGCCATTCCATTTCCCTCTCAACGCCTTAAACCGTTTAAGCCACAACAGTTTGACGAATTCCCAATTGGCATAATTAAGCGATTGAAATTTAATCAGAGATTCGGCATATTTTAATGCGTAAGTTGCGAATTTGAATATTTCCTCCCGAAATATACTATCGTTACCTACATATTCCACAAATCCAGATTTGTTAACGTGTATCCGTTTCCATCCGTAGGAAAAACATAGTGTTGAATATAACGGAGTGGAAGTATCGAATAAAAAATCTATTCCGACATTGCAGAAAGACCCACGAGAATATGCAGATGGCTGAAATTCTATTAAAACAACACAATAGCCACAATCATACAGCCATGTCCGAGATTTCCCTCTTTGGAAAAATCCGTGCGATAAAAAGGTCGCATTTCCAACCTCTACTATGATTTTATTGTGAATGTCCATATCAATGATTCGGTAAAAATTACCGAAGTAGTTGAAACTTAAGTTAATATATCGAAT
>ERZ778510.1460-NODE-1460-length-15026-cov-4.645448_pt1 | contig 15026 bp, 7 predicted proteins | sample MGYA00510348_ERZ778510 | MGnify/ENA primary metagenome ERZ778510 (study PRJEB29527, sample SAMN07138969) | mouse gut metagenome | material: feces | host: mouse | place: China:Nanjing | collected 2016-01-25 ... | reverse complement strand
CATATATGCCTTCGCGTCTTTGACCCATAATTTTCCAATCTCCGGAAAGGGCACCTGAATCGGACGCAGGTTCTTTTTTCCCTGCACATATTTCTGGAATTCCCACAGATCTGTAAATACCGGAAAAAAGGTATCTCCGTTCTGGTGTTTCAGATAAGGAAGCTGGCATCTCTTCAGATCAATCTTCTGCTCTTTTTCCTGACCCGCCGGAGGAAGCACTGCCAGAAACAGCTTTGCCCTGATCAGATTGGAGGAAAATTCCTCATCCAGCGCCTGCAGATTTTTCCTGTCCACATATTCCTTTTTCCTGCGCGCCTCCTGCATCAGATAGAGTCCGGTGAGCTGGAGATTGGGCTGATACATTCCGTTTCCGTTGATCTTTTTTTCATAATCTTCCGGAAGCAGTCCGGCAAGCTCCAGAGACTGCGCTTTTCGTCTCTCCGGTTTATAGCATACCGCATTTACTCCCATAAAAGGCAGGGTACTCAGCTGCTGCCGTACCTGATTCAGATAGAGCCGTTTCTTCTCTCCATCCGGTCTGTCCGGATTCACCGGTACCTGTACCTCCACGGTCTTCAGTTCCCGCACCGCGGTACGGATTCCTTTTTCCTCCAGTTCCTTTCCTGCTTCCTCCGCTTCTGTCTTTTTCTGATACAGGCGGATCTGATCGTTATAGTTCTCCTCCTCGCATTCCACATAGGGCATATTCGTCAGAGGCGAATACAGGATGTATGCTTCCTTCAGATTCCGAACCTCTGATATGATTTTCTCATCCCCGGTCTGCGGGTCCTCTGCCTTCTTTCCCTCCGGATATGCGCCGGGAACTTTCGTCTCTACTGGCATCTGTTCTACCTCCTGTCCTTATTCATTATAGACCAGCGCCATCATAACCAGCTCTTCATCCGAGTCATTCTCAAATCCGTGGCTCTGTCCGCATTCGATCAGGCATACATCATCCGGTCCCACAGGAATCCGTGTTTTATCATGGTCGATAAAGATTCCATGTCCGGAGATGATATAATAGGGCTCCGTCTCCCCGATATGTTCATGATAACCAATACTGCTGTGCGGCTCCATTCTTACAAGCGCATACAGCCTGCCGTGCCCGTTCAGCTCCTCCGGCTTCAGGATGTGATGCATCGTCAGCTTCCCGGCGCCGCCCCGAAGGCCTTCCACTACTTTAACTTCCGCTTTCCGTACCATATCTCTGTCTCCTTCCATCCATACTTATATGAAAATCATTATCCTGTGCTTTTATGCCTACCTTACTTTCTGTAAATATATGTTTGCTGCTTCTTCGGTCAGATCGAACTTTTCACAGAGTTGCTTCAAAATCATATCGCTTGATACCTGCAGCTCTTTCAAAGTTAATATCATGGCGGCTATCCCTTTTTCAATCCCTTTCTCGATCCCTTTCTCTTCCACACCCCTGCTTAAATTACACATAAGTGACACCTCACTTTCTAACGTCTCCGTCATTTTAATATGAAAATCTTCTTCGAGTATCTGACACTTATCTTCCGGGGCTGTCTCTGTGGAAAGAAGTACATTCAGCAGTCTCAATACATTTTTCTCCATATTTTTTTCTTCTTTCCCAAGACAGATCATAATAATCGTCATTAAATCATAATTCGATTTTCGTTCCTTGACACTGCCTGTCAGATTTTCTTCTGCGAGAAAATAACGGGTAATACTGTTCTCACGTTTCTTCGGCGGATTCATACAGATCCATATGCTGTATACCTTTTTGATATTCTCATAGTGAGATTTTGTAAATTCTGTTCCATACTGGGAAGAGATCATGCGGCTGCAATAATAGATTCCCCTCTTTATCAGAGGATAACCCGGATAAAAATCGTTCTGAGCTTCCATATTTATAATCAGACGAATCAATTCCCCGGATACAGGAGCCAGTGCCAGAAACCGGATATCATAGGTAACTGTTCCTTCCGTCAGAGAAGCGTCTTCATTTCCCGTTCCATGTATCATGGAAGCCTGACTGGATTCATCCGGAGCAACAGCTGCTTCTCCTACCTGCGGAATCCCCTCAATATATTTTTCTGCAATCTCATCCACATCACAATCCCGATATTCCTCCAGACAGTTTTTCATAATCCATGCCAGTATAATCTTTTCCGAAAGCAGCCGCTTACAGGCCGCATCATAACAGGCTTTCTCATCTGCCACACGAATATTCTTCGCTATGGTCGTATCTGTATTCATAATCTCACCTCCCTCTCCTGCCTGTATTTTATCATATTACATAAAAACAGGCTACTACATTTTTAATCTTTCCAAATAACCGGCTTATTTAAAGCTGCGTGATCACTTCATCGGCAGCATCCTGCCCCGCGCCTTCAAATACCACCGCATGCTTAAGAATCCAGTCCACCCAGTCGGTATAATATTTCCCAAGCACATGCGCATGGTCCACCGTATATTCCTCTGCCAGATTTCCGTTTTCATCGTCAAAAAGTTCATTGACATCCAGATAAAATATGCTCTGCCCGTTCGCCATCTGCTCTGCAGCCTGATTGAACCGGTTGATGTTCTCATTTGTGTAGATCGGCGAATCCTCCGACTTTGCCCCGGTAATATGAAGGTTTGCCTCCAGGAAAATGAGCGCCTCCGGCTGCAGCCCGCGGATCTTTGCCAGCAAATCCGCATATCTGGATACGGTACGGTCAAAATCATACCCCAGCTCATTGATTCCAAGCATCAGATAGACTTTTCCGAACTGACGTTCTGCAAGTATGGTTTCCAGCTGTTTTTTCTCTCCCGATACCGTTACAAATTCTTTCTCAAATATTTTATAGACATTCATCCCGGAATCTGCCACTACCTCTGCATTTCCCAGATTGCCGTATTCACGAAGCCCTACCGTGCGGGAATCCCCGATAAACAGCGCATCGTCAAACCAGGAAAGGTCTGCCTCGCAGAATACCGGCTCCTGCGCTTCCTCTTCTGCCGCTTCCTCATCCGGTTCCGGTTCTTCTGCTGTCTCTGTCTTCGCTTCCGCATCCGGCTCTGCCTTCGTTTCCATCTCTGCGGACGACACCCCTTCTTCGTCATCAGCCGGATCCGCGGCTGCCGTAACTGCGGCTGTCCCCTCCGGATCCGTTTCTGCTGCCGGATGCTCCGCTTCTGCCTGCACATGGTCGATCAGCATGGGTACATGCAGCGCAATTCTCCCTTCTTCCTTCTGAATAATTCCGGATACCCATCCGACTGTTCCCAGAATCATGCTCACTGCCAGAAATACCGTAAAAGAATATCTTTTCTGCCTTCTTCTCTTCATTATTTTTCCTCTTTAGAACTGATAATATAAAAACGGATCATCCAGACCCAGGTACATACAGTATACACACCACCAGAACAGAACGACCAGACCGCAGGTCACGGGAAATGTATATTTTTTTGCTTCATACAGCTTTCTCGGAATACCGGTGCAGCATAAAAGGGCAGCAGTCATGGAACCAAGATAAGCCGTCCCGTATTTTACAAAATCGCCGTGAAATACTGCCTCCCCCGTCTGTCTCAAAAACGGAAACAGGCGGCACAGATAGATTCCGATCTGCCCCATGTCCGGCACAGCAAACACGAGCCAGGACAGCGGGATCACCAGAAACATATAGAGGTGTCCCAGCAGGGGAATCCGATCTAGGATCTTTAAAAATCCGCACTTTTTTTCCACCAGGATCAGCACGAAGACGGAAAATCCCCACAGCACGAAATTCCAGCCTGCCCCATGCCAGAGTCCGGTCAGCATCCATACAAGAAACAGATTCCGGCATGTATGGCTGCGGTTTCCTCCCAGCGGTATGTAGACATACTCCCGAAACCATCCGCCCAGCGTCATATGCCACCGCCGCCAGAATTCTGTCATGGACCGGGACAGATAGGGATTATGAAAATTGTCCGGAAAATCAAATCCCATGATCCCTCCCAGTCCCTTTGCCATCAGAGAATAACCGTAAAAGTCAAAATAAATCTGAAACGTATATGCCAGAATCCCCAGCCACGCCAGCGGACAGGAGATGCTCTCATAGCCGATCGAATTTACCTGTGTCCACAGATTCCCCACCTGATTGGCGATCAGCACCTTCAGGGACAGCCCGATGGTAAATTCCCTCAGCCCATCCTCCAGATTCCGAAATGAATGAACCCGCTCCTGCAGCTGTTCCTGTACATGGCTGTAGGTCACGATCGGCCCTGCAATCAGCTGAGGGAACATGCACAGATACGTCCCCAGGGTCAGAAAAGAGCGCTCTGCCCGCACGCTCTTTCTGTATACGTCGATCAGATAGGAACTGATCTGGAATGTATAAAAGCTGATTCCAATCGGCAGAGCCAGCTGTACGCCGGGAAGTCTCACACCCGTTCCGAGACTCTCAGACAGCCGGTTGATATTCTCTGTCAGGAAACCCAGATATTTGAACACGAACAGGCAGCCCAGATTCCAGACAAGTCCGGCCGCCAGCCACATGCCCCTCTTCCTCCGGCTCCGGCACCGGGCCATGAACCGGGCCGCCATATAATTTACAAAGACGGATATCAGCATCAGAACGAGATAGAACGGATATTCCTTCACTCCATAATAATAAAATACCAGGCTGGCGATAAAAATCACCGCATTTTTCCAGGAAGACGGCGCCAGAAAGTAGAAGATCAGAAACACCGGCAGAAAATAAAAAAGAAATGTAAAACTGCTGAAAACCATGTATCCCCCTATCCCTTTCTCATCTGTACTGGTTTTATTATAGTTTTTTCATGCATCCAAAGAGCATCATATCTATTAAAAAAATGTGACAATTTGTTTCAATTTTTTATGAAAAAAACAAAGCCGCCGCAAAATGTATCCCTGTCGGTACATGCTGCGGCAGCTTTGCTCCCTGTTATTTCCTTTGTCTGTGTGCTTTTTTTCCGCTTTTCGGCCGTTTTTCCTTTTCCGGCCGGGCTGCTCTTTTTGTGCCTTTCTTTTTTTTCCTGTTTTTCCTGCAGCTCCTTCTGTATTCAAGAACCATCAGGCAGATCACAATTCCCGCCGCAGCCAGCCCGGCAGCCATCCCTGCAAGCAGCAGAACATCCGGCCCGGATTTTGATTTTGATACCGGCAGTTCTTCCGGCTCCAAAGTCATCTCCGGTTCGGCTTCCTCTGCGTCCGTTTCCTCCGGCTTTGGCTCTTTCTCCAAAGTCTCCTGCTCTGCGTCCGGACCGGTTTGCGCATCTGCGGTCTGAACCGCTGTTCCGGACCGGATGCCCACATCCTGATGCTCCGAATGCCGGCTCTCCAAAGACAGCTTTCCCTTTGCGGAATCTGAAACCTGGCCGGAACTTCCGGCACCTGAGCTTCCGCTGTTCCCTGAATTTCCGCTGCTTCCGGATTCCTCGCTGCTTCCCGGGTTTTTGCTGCTTTCCGAGCCGCTCTCTTCCGGTTCCGATACCGATGGATCTTCTGTCCGGTTTTCATCCGGATTCTCTTCCTCCGGATTCTCTTCCTCCGGTTCCGGATCGTTCGCTCCGGTTCCCACCGAGATCTTCTGTTCCGGCGATGCATTCACTCTGCCCTGCTGCCGGTCGTAGGCATCATTGACAATTTCCAGACTGTCCTCCTTTACACGTACCACAGCCGCAGCGCTGCCCCCGCTCCCCGGATCCAGCACCACCTTTCCCAGAGAAAATTCCTCCGTCTGAAAGATTTTCTGTTTCGCATTACCGGATACATAAAGATTCAGGATTCCGCTCTCCTTCTCATAACGGTACTGTTTCACGGTACTTTCGATCCCGGGGGCGAACTCGAAGGAGACCTCTGCATCTCCTTCTGTCATCTCAACCTCCAGGCTGAGTCTCATGGATACGGCCGTATCCTCCGACCCTCCCATGGACACTTCCACCTTATGATCCTCTGCCTTCAGGATCACGTCCTGCTCCAGCGCACGGGACCTGATTCCCCAGCAGAGAAAGCAGGCCGCAATCAGCCCGGTTCCACCAATCAGTCTGTTCATCTTCCATTCTCCACTCCCGGCTCCAGCGTCACAGATCCGGGATTTTCCGGAACCTTCACAAAAGCCGTATCGCTGACAAGCCGCTGTCCCTCATTGGTCAGTGCATCATCCACCCGGTAAAGCTCCGCCCGGACCTGACCGGGAAGCTGATCTGCGCTCATTCCTTCGCCCGGCTCGAACCAGTAGATCCAGATGCCGTTCGAAACGTTGTCCAGCATTGCGTCTTCTTCGGACAGAGGCGGGGCAAGAATGATCTGGTGCGCGGTCAGGGTACCCTCACTGTCCGTTCCGCCTACAATCCCGCCGTTTTCGTCAAAGAGCACCACCACATTGTAAGCCGGATTTCCTTTATAAGTTCCTGTAAACAGAACAGAACCTTTCGGAATCCTGTAATTTTCGCCTCCCTGGGCATATGTATAATCCTCTTTCAGAATGCCGATTCCTTCTGCTGAAAGTTCAACATCGTCACCGGACGGTCCGTACAGATCGATCTCTGCAACGGAAAGAGGCATTCCCTGCTGTCCCACTGCCGTCAGCCTTACATACGCTGCGTCATATGTACAGATTCGGCCGTTTCCGTCATGGAAATATACCTTTGCGGTACCGTCTTTGAGGCGGAAAGTCCCTGCAGCCGCTTCCTGATAGGTCTCACCGTCTGCACTGACCGCAATCCGATACGACCCGATCGGAGAGCCCGAAGCACAGGTATACCCCAGTGCGCAGATCTCCTCCATCCGGTTCAGCTTCAGCAGGATATACGGCTCCTCATTCTGCGAAGTACCGGTAAAGACCGTTGCGTCATCGCCGTCGATCACACGGCTGACTGCGGACTCCTTCACCGGTTCACACGGCAGCTCCTCCGTGGCATCCTTTATCGTGTCTTCTCCCGACACCATACCGGTCTGCACGGTCCAGCTGCTCTTATCCAGATATCCGCTTCCCTGCGCCTTCACGCTTCCTGCCCGACAGACACTGGAATAATTCATGCATTTGTCGACCGCCCGGACCTCATAAGCCACTATATGGTTTGCAGCAAAGGAAACCTGATCCGTAAAGGTCTCTCCCTGCGTAAATCCGGCAATCTCCCGTCTTTCTTCTCCCCATTCGGTAAAGACCCGGATAATCTCATATCCCTGAAGCATGTCTTTGCTGACAGACGGACGGATCGTCAGGCTTACCCGGCCGCTGTCGTCAGATTTCAGATCCACAGATGCCACTGCATCCTTTCCTGCGATGCTCTGTCCGGCTCCCTGCGTCATCTCATAAACTCTTGCCGCATCATCCACATAATATATGGCACGCGTTTCCTTCGGAAACTGTCCGGCATAAGCTCTGGTGTCATCATCCGGCGCCATGCCCCATCTGGTGAAAAACTCTGTCAGATCGCGCTCTGCCGCCGCACTGGCAAGCCGCATCAGATTCTGATCTCTGCCTCCGTTCAGGTTCAGCGCCACTCCGCCCGGAGACGGCGCAGATGCCGCATTGCGCGCATAACTGTCTGCTCTTGCAAAAAACAGATGCTCTGTCATTTCCTGCCAGGTTCCATAAGTTTTATAATTATAATCCCGGTCATAGGCAAGATGAAGCTGCCAGTACATTCCCAGCTGTGTAAATACATTGTCGGCATACCCTGCGGTATTGGACGTCACCTTTTCAAACACTTTCGGATACTGAAAACGCACGGTATCGTTCGTATCCCTTGCCTGCGCCAGTACGGAATAATAATTGTTGGTCACCTCCGCATGGGCGTAGGCGGACTGATTGATCTGATGGCCGATCTCGTGAGCGATGCCCCATCCAAAGTATCTGCCGCTCTGATATCTGCCATCCGCGTCAGCCGTTACCGGAGCTGCACCCATCAGACCGGGAACCGATCCCCATTCAATTCCTATATGGTCACCGGCTGCATACATAAATGCGCCGGCAAACATCTTCATGTAGCGGATATTCAGATACCGGTTGGGAAGATGATGGTATTCGGCGGTTTCATCCGATGTTCCGTCGGCAAAGGAACCGGCCAGCCCTTTGTGCTGGTAAAACAGACGAAGCATGTCGTCCATTGCCTGTGTTGTACTGCTCAGGCGGGATACGCCTCCGTCTCCAAGCCCGGCCATCACCTGGCTTGCCGGAACGGAAAGCATCATATAGTCTGTTACAATATCCGTCATATTCAGAATGCAGGTGCGTTCATCATACACCGGGTATGCGCTTACGCTGCTGTTTTCCGATGAAGCATGACCGTCTGCATGTGCAGCCTCCAGATTCGCTGTATATTCCTGCAGTTCTTTTATATACTGTTCCATTTTCGCCGTGCGGTCCGATCCGGATACCCGGTACAGGTTGAGCACCGGATAGGTATTCCCGCCGCTGACGCGGACCGCATACTGGTCTTCCCCGCTGCTGCCTGTGTACTGTACATACAGTGCGCCGCCCTTTTCCACATCGGTGCTGGAAAATTTAGGCACTGTAATCTCATTTCTTCCGATCTTCAGACCTGCGATTCTTGTCAGGCCGTCTGATTCCGCATGCTGCTGCGTAAATACCAGCTGGAGCTTTGCAGCTGCTCCGGACTTCATGCCCGGATTGCCCACATACACCACAATCTGCTCCTCTGCGGCTGCCGTCACTCCCAGCGGCTGTCTGGAAACCAGGCCGCCCACCGAGATCTTACTGTCATTCTGCGCCGAGATGTTCGGATTGACCTGAATCACACCGCCGAGTCCTTTCGTCTCCAGAAGCTCTCTGGCCGCATCCAGCTCCTTCTGAAGCGCACTGCGGTCCGGGTGGTATTCTCCGCTTGCCGGATCCGGCGTATCCAGCCGGTTCTGAAGATTTTCAATCATCGATGCATCCACATCCTCCCGAAGCGTGATGTACAGATCATCTGCATAAAGATTCAGAATATCATGCTCCAGGCTGTCGTATTCATGGAACCGGATCTCCGCGATCGTTACGCTCCGCAGACGTCCGTCTGCCTGCCCGACTCCGATCTGTATTCTGGAGGTTCTGACCGGCTCTTTGAATTTAATCAGATAGTATTTACGGCTGCCGTCCGACCGGCGGGACATGGATACGTTCTGTGCCGTCTGCCGCTTTCCGTTCTCATCTGTGTACTGAACATTGACAAAGGAATAAGCCCCTTCATCCATCGGCTGAGCCAGAGTGATCATTCCGATCTCGTAGACGTCGTCCAGCTGCGCCGTCACGCCTTTGCCCTCTCCCGGGTATGCACCGCCGAAATCCCAGTCTTTCCGGCTCACATAAGAGGCATAACTGTTGTCAAAAGCTCCCAGCGCACTTCCGGATTCTGTATCCAGAGGACTGTCCACCATCACGGCCGAATTGCCGACCGAAGCCGAAACAATATGACTGCTCAGCTTTCCCTCTCCGCTGGAGGTATTGATCAGCCGGTATTCCGGCAGTTTTGCAGGCACCAGCCCGCTGATTGTCGTATCAGATGCCGTCAAAGACGCGGGACCTTCTCCCAGTTCATTGGTTCCGGTCAGATACACCACATATTTGGTACTGTCCTTCAGACCCTCGATCTTATAGTAAGTGCCTTCAATCCCTGTAATCTTTTCAAAATCCGCCGTCCCGTCTTCCTTGTAATACAGATTAAAGCTGTCCGTATCTTTCATACTCGCCCACCGGACTTCCAGGCAGCGGTAGCCTCCGGTCACCTTTACTCTGTCCGGTGCAGGCGGTTTTCCGTCCGGCTTTGGAATTACGGTAACCTTTCCTGAGTATCCGCTCTTCCATTCTCCGTTCAGAGACTGCACGCTGACTTCATAGGGGATATGATTGGTCATTTTATCATTCATAAACTGCTGAATCACCGCAGAGGTCCCCGTGGTCTTTCGGTAATCGGTCTTTCCTTCACTTTCAATCCGAATCTCATACGCAGTCACATTGGACTGCGCATCCCAGTGTACCGTAAAGGACTTGTTTCCCGGTTCAGCTGCAACATTTGTCGGTATATTCATCTCCGGCTCCGGAATCCGGCTCTCCATATCGTTGACAAACTCCACGCAGGATATCTCTGCCAGATTATTTCCCCCGGCTGTTTTTGTAATACGGAAAGTCACTCTTTTTACGGCAATCTGTCCTCCCAGAAAGATGCGCAGGGAGCCGTCTTCCTTCCGTTCAATCTGAAATTCCTTCTCCTGCACTGCTGCCGCTTTGGACATTCCCGGCCCTGAGAATCTTCCGGCCAGTGTACTTCCGTCTTCTGTCTCCACCAGCACGGTCCCTTCTGAGATTCCGTTTTCCGGATTCTGCGGCGCTTTGACCAGAATTTCCTCCATGACCGGAGCCTGACGGTATTTCTGAAAATCAAAGCTGACCTCCAGAGGCGCCGTCTTGGATACAGGCGCCGCTGCTTCCAGCGTGATTCCTCCTTCCCCTTTCAGGAATTCCTCCACCGTTCCGGAACGGATGGTTCCGCCCTGCAGCTCCATCTCGGCTGCCTCTGCCGGAATGAATTTCTCCAGAGTAGCTTCATGGCTTTCTCCCATCATCCGGGTCAGATAGTTCAGATCCAGAAGATCCGTCTTTCCGTCGCCGTACAGGTCGTATGCCGCTTCATGCCGCCCTTCCTCCACGGCATTGATCAGCAGATCAATGTCTGACTGGTCCAAAGTACCGTCTCCATTCAGGTCTCCTCCTGATATCAGCCCCGGCTTTGCCGTTTCCGTTCCTACCGCCGCTTCCCCGGTATACAGCTGAACGCGGCAGGCGAGTCCATCCACCTGGATCGTCTGCTTATAAGTAAGATAACCGCTGCCGGATACCTGCAGCTCATATGTACCTGCTTCCAGCAAAGAAAAACGAACGGAGGTCTGCGGAGCATCCTTTTCATCTGCGGTCTCCCCGGAAAGTACGGCATACCCGGAGCCGTCTGTTCCGCCATTCAGCGTTACCTGAAACTTCTGATCCTCCTCTACCGGAACACCCGCTGTAATCAGAACTTCAACTGCACCCTTCATCACCGCGTTCCCGTCCGTCTGTTCCCGGGACTGTCCCGGAAGGCCATCGCCTTCTTCGGTGTCCGGCGCTTCCAAAGACTCTGCATCCTCATCGGAAAAGTCATCCTCCGGCTCTTCCGACGTCCCGGCCTCTGGACCGTCCTCCGGTTCCTCCGATGTTCCGGCCTCTGGACCGTCCTCCGGTTCCTCCGACGCTCCGGCCTCTGGACCGTCCTCCGAATCCTCCGACGCCCCGGCCTCTGGACCGTCCTCCGAATCCTCCGACGCTCCGGCCCCCGGCGTGCCGCCTGACTCCTCCCTGTTTTCATCCTCCGGAATCCGGTCTGTCTCCTTCGGCATCCCGGCCTCCGACGTATCCTCCGATTCCTCCGGTTCTTCCGGCATCTGCCATATGATCCCGATCTGTTCCCGGGCAGACACGGGTCCAGCCGTGCCGGAAAAAATAATCGCCGCAGAAAGCAGTCCTGCAAAAAGTCTGGAAACGGTTCTCTTCATATGTCTTTTCTCCCTGTCTCTGCACAGCCAGACCGCGCCTTCTGCCGTCCCTCCTGTACAGTCATTCTGTTCTCCACGATTCAGAGAGGACTGCAACAAAAGGGATGTTCTGCTGCAGTCCTGCATTCACCGCTGTTCATGGTAATATTGACATTTTATTATGAAATGGTAATTTATGCAACTGTTTTATTGCTTTTTCGCTCTTTTTCCCATCATTTCTTCATATAATGCATGTCTGGAAAGCAGCTCGGACATCTCCGACAGATCGGAAATATCTCCCAGAAGAATCACTCCGCACAGCCGGCCGTTCAAAAAATAATATTTCCGATACTGTTCCTTCCCCATGTCCTGCAGTTCCATTGTCTTGTACAGAAGCTTTGGATTTCTGCCATTGTCCCCGGCTGCATACAGTGCCGTATTCATGCCGTGAAACGTAAGCGCCGGCTCTGTACGCACATACTCCTTCTCTTCTCCGGCTGCGTTGGCTCCCGCCGTCTTTCCCTGTTCCACCGCCTGGGGCCAGACTGCATCATTCATACCCTGATATTCTGCACAGTCTCCGCATGCATAGATATCCTGAATGTTGGTTTCCATATGCTCATTAACCATGACGCCTCTTCCGGTCTCCAGCCCTGCTTTCTGTGCCAGACTGATATTGGCGCGGACACCCGCTGATACGACCACCAGATCCGCCGGAAACTGTTCTTTGTCTGCCAGAGTGACTCCGGTTACCTTTGTCTCTCCGTCAATGGATGCAATACTGACTCCGGTACGGATATCGATTCCGTTTTTTTCTGCCGCCCGGCGAAGCCACTGTCCTGCCTGCTCATCCAGCTGTCTTCCCATCAGCACCGGAGCCGCTTCCAGAACCGTCACCGAAAGACCGGATTTTTTCAGTTCCCATGCTGCCTCCAGCCCCAGAACTCCGCCGCCGATCACCACCGCACGGCGGGATGTCTTCCGCAGTTTCTCCAGTTTCTCCACATCGGACAGTCTGCGGATCGCAAGTACCTCCGGCAGGCCGATCCCCGGAATCGGCGGACGAAAGCATTCGCTCCCGGCTGCATAGATCAGCTTGTCATAGGGAATCCGCTCCCCATCCGCACACTCTATCTCCTTCTGTATCGGATCGATCCGGATCACTTCCACGCCGGGCATCAGGCTGATCTGCTGTTCCTGATACCAGGATATATCCGAGATGGCAATCTGCTCCGCCGTAAGCCCGGATACAATGGCTTTGGTGAGCATGGGACGGTTATAGGACAGATGCGGCTCATTGGAGATCATCACAATGGTGCCGGTATGGTCTCTTTTCCGAATCTCCGCCGCTGCGTGATAGCCTGCCGCCCCGTTTCCCAGAATCACATAACGCTTTTTCGTATTCTGAACAACCTCTGCCTGTGCTTCTTCCACCGGAACAAAATGTTCTCTTCCCACGCCGCAGACCGGACAGATGTCCAGCGACGCATCAAAAATCTCTCCGCAGACCAGACACTTGACCAGTCTGCCTTTTCCGCCTTTTTTCGGAAGCTTTGGTTCTTTTTCCTGTATCATGCATCCGAACCGGTATCCATACTCATATGCACCCGCCAGGTCTGATGCATCCGGCTTCAGACGCACCCGAAATCCGTCCGCCACCTTCAGATTCAGCTGTTTCAGCCGTTCCGTCATATGCGCCACGCCTTCTCCGCTCCATCCATAACTTCCGAAGGCTCCTGCATATTTTCCTCCATGAGTAACCGGATACATGGAAAGCGTCAGATCCCATATCGGTTTCAGTGCTTCTCCCAGAATGGTAGGCGTCCCCAGAAGAAATCCGTCCGCATCCATCAGCTCTTCCTGTACTCTGGCTGCATCTGTCTCTACCATATCATAGAGCCGCACCTCCATGTCCCCGCTGTCCATAATACCTGCAGATATTTTTTCCGCCAGCATGCCGGTATAACCGTATGCGCTTACATAGGGGATGATCACGGTCTTTTTTGTATTCGGATTTGACACCGTGGACCAGTTCCGGTACTGTTCCATCACCTTTCTGACCCGGTCCCCGGTAAGCACCGGACCATGACCGGTACAGATCATGGTGATATCCATATGATCCACCCGGTCAAGTGCCTGCAGCATATACGGTTTAAAGGGTCCTATGATATTATCATAATAATATTTCAGCGCCCTCTGATAATCCTCCTCTTTGCAGATGGCGTCGGATACCACCTCCTCCAGGCAGTAATGCGCGCCAAAGGAATCACAGGTCACCAGAATCTGTTCCTCTTCGATAAATGTATACATGGTGTCCGGCCAGTGCAGGTTCGGAACATGCAGGAAATGAAGCGTCCGGTTCCCGATCACCATCGTCTGTTTGTCTTTTACCGGAAGCCCTGTAAAATCCCTGTTCATGATCTCGCCCAGAAATCCGAGGGCGCAGGGAGTTGCCAGAACCTTCATCTGCGGACTGTAGTCAAGAAGCCGTTCCACGCTGCCTGCATGGTCCGGCTCCGTATGGCTCACTACCAGATAATCGATGGCTGTCACATCGATCACTTCCTTCAGATTTTCCAGATATTCCTCAAAAAACCCTTCTTTTACGGTTTCAAACAGGACCGTCTGGTTCCCTGCCTTCATCGCATAGGAATTATAGGTTGTACCAGACTCCGTGTACATGATAATATCAAATACACGCAGTTCGGTATCCATGATTCCGGTCCAGTAGAAACCGTTTCTCAACTGTATTGCCTTCATGGAGCGCCTCCTTCATCATAATTATTTTTCCTTCCTTATTATATACAAAAACGGGCATTCCAATCAGATGAAAGCTGGCAAAAATACAGCCCGTCCAAAGCAGCATCTGCCTTGGACTGGCTGTAAGTTATACGCTTTCTTTTATTTTACTTTATCAAACACCTGTTCACTATGCCTGGGACAACGCTGCCTGAATTACTGCGGAAACAGGAAAACCTGTCACTACGGTAAAGCAATCCTTCTAATCTAAAAGGCATCCCCAAGCTGTCCTTCCAGTTCATCCATCGTGGCATATGACTCTATGATGTCCTCCATGTCCGTGGTATGGATTTCCACCTTCTTCCCCCTGCTCTCGATATACAGATTACCATAGTGCGGCGGTTTGTCTTTTGCAGGGTTCCTTTCTTACTATTTCTCTTTCTTCTGTTCTCCATCTGCTGCCTGTTCATTCTGACATTTCTGTCACCTGTTACCATCCATGTTCCTCACAATCGTATCTAATTTTCCCCGATGTCTGTGTCATCTGCGATTTCCCCTTTCTTTAACCGCAAAACAACATCCGCCTGCTCCGCCAGTTCCCTGCTGTGGGTAACTACCACCACGCATTTTTCCTGTTCATGAGCCAGTTTCTGAAAAATGGATATGATCTCATTCGCGGTATCCTCGTCCAGATTTCCTGTCGGTTCATCCGCTAACAGGATGGGCGCCTTGCTCGCCAGTGCCCTTGCAATGGCTACCCTCTGCTGCTGGCCTCCGGACAACTGCATCACATTTCTTTTCCGCTGCGCCTCATCAATGCCCA
>ERZ778510.1454-NODE-1454-length-15067-cov-7.092126_pt1 | contig 15067 bp, 10 predicted proteins | sample MGYA00510348_ERZ778510 | MGnify/ENA primary metagenome ERZ778510 (study PRJEB29527, sample SAMN07138969) | mouse gut metagenome | material: feces | host: mouse | place: China:Nanjing | collected 2016-01-25 ... | reverse complement strand
TTGAATTTCATTAATTTCAAAGTACTCTTGTGATTTTTTAGTGGACACTAATGAATAAGATTCAATAATAATATAGCGTATGTTTTATCGCAAAATATAGGTTGAATAAATACGAAAACTGTTTATAAAAAGACAAAAGTCTCAAAAGCAACAAAAGCTTTCAATTACCTGCATAAAACTTTTCAGCAAAGTAATTGAAAACTTTTGTTGCTTTTGAGACTTTTGTCCTTATGTATCTCCTTTAATTGGAGGCTATTATTCTACTGTCCAGGTCTCGCCGGCCATGACCATGTCGCGGAGCGACGAGAAGTTCTTGCGGGCGCGAACCTCAGCCACCTGCTTCTCGATTTCCTCGTTATAGATGGGCGACTCCACATCGCGTATCACGCCGATGGCGAGAGGGAGCGAATGGCCGTCCATCATAGCGAGCTGCTGGTGGAGGAAGTTAGACTGGGTGTGGGCATCGTGAACGAGCACATCGTCCATTGTATAGCCCTCCTCGCCGACCTTTACGGCTTTGAGCAGGAAACCGTCCTGTACGAGACCATACTCCTTGTCCTTGCCGAAGAGCATCTTCTCGCCGTGCACGAGTTTGATCACACGCTCGGCGCGGTGCTCGCGGTCAGTGATGTCGTTGTGTATGCCGTGGTTCCAGATCACACAGTTGCAGAGCACTTCCACCACCGATGTGCCGGCATGCTGCTGGGCGGCGGTGAGCACCTCCTGGCTGGTCTGAAGCTCTACGTCGATGGAGCGGGCAAAGAAGTTGCCGCGTGCGCCAAATACGAGCTCGGCCGGGATAAACGGGTCCTCGGTGGTGCCGTAGGGCGATGATTTCGACACAAAACCGCGGTCGCTGGTGGGAGAATACTGACCCTTGGTCAGACCGTAGATTTTGTTGTTGAAAAGCAGGATATTGATGTCGACATTGCGGCGTATGGCATGAATGAAGTGGTTGCCGCCGATGGCGAGACCGTCGCCGTCGCCCGAAATCTGCCATACGGTCATGTCGGGACGGGCCACCTTGAAGCCTGTCGCGATGGCTGCCGCACGTCCGTGGATAGTGTGGAAGCCATAGGTGTTCATATAGTAGGGCAGACGCGACGAGCATCCGATGCCTGAGATTACGGCCATCTTGTGGGGAGGTACTCCTACGCTTGCCATGGCCTTGTGGAGTGTGTTGAGGATGGCATGGTCTCCACAGCCGGGACACCAGCGTACAGCCTGGTCACTCTTATAGTTTGCGGGGGTGTATTTGATGTCTTCCATGATTATTTGCCCTCCATGATTTTGGTTACACCGTCAACGATTTCTTGCGAGAGGAAGGGCTGGCCCTGTATCTTGTTTATGCGACGGATGTTGAGGTGGGGATATTTTGATTGGAGATAGTCGGCGAACATGCCGGTGTTGAGCTCGGCCACGATGATGGTATTGTAGCGTCCGAGGATTTCGGCGGTGTTCTTGGGGAGCGGGTTGATGTAGCGGAACTGTGTGAATGCCACTCTCTTGCCGGCAGCGTTGAGGTCGTCGGCCGCCTGGTGGAGATGTCCGTATGTGCCGCCCCAGCCTACGAGGAGAGTGTCGGCCTCGGTGTCGCAGAGCACCTCCTGCTCGGGTATATAGTTGGCGATGCGCTCGATTTTCTCGCGGCGCAGGAGCACCATCTTCTCGTGGTTGACGGGGTCGTTGGATATCGCGCCTGTGTCGGAGTCCTTTTCGAGACCGCCGAGACGATGCTGCAGGCCTTCGTCGCCGGGTATTGCCCAGTAGCGGCTGAGCGACTCGGGGTCACGGTGATAGGGCTTCCATGCGGCACGGGCCTCTTCGGCCACGTAGGGCACGCGTATCTCGGGATAATCCTCGGCTTCGGGTATGCGCCAGGCCGACGAACCGTTGCCGATGAAGGCGTCGGTGAGAAGTATCACCGGGGTCATGTGCTCAATGGCTATGCGCGAGGCCTCAAAGGCCATGGTGAAGCAGTCGGTGGGCGACACGGGAGCTACGACGGCCAGAGGCGACTCGCCGTTGCGGCCGTAGAGAGCCTGCATGAGATCGGTCTGCTCGGTCTTGGTGGGGAGACCTGTCGAGGGACCGCCGCGCTGCACGTCGACGATTACCAGCGGCAGTTCGGCCATCACGGCCAGACCGATACCCTCGCTCTTGAGCGCGAGGCCGGGGCCTGAGGTTGAGGTCACGGCGAGGTCGCCTGCAAATGACGCGCCTATGGCGGAGCATACGCCGGCTATCTCGTCCTCCATCTGACAGGCCTTTACTCCGAGGTCTTTGCGCTTGGCCAGCTCATGGAGTATGTCGGTGGCGGGGGTGATGGGGTAGGAGCCAAGGAAGAGGGGACGTCCGGCTTTTTCAGAAGCGAGGATAAAGCCCCAGGCGGTGGCGGTGTTGCCGTTGACGTCGGTGTAGACGCCGGGACGGGCATTGTCGCTCTCGATGCGGAATGTCGACACCGAGGCGTGTATGTTGTGGCCGTAGTCATATCCGGCCTGTATCACCTTGGAGTTGGCTTCGTAGATGGCCGGTTTCTTGGCAAATTTATTCTTGAGCAGCTTGAGCGCACCTTCGATGGGGCGGTCAAAGAGCCAGCACACCAGGCCGAGGGCGAAGATGTTGCGGCACTTGAGCACCGACTTCTGGTCCATGCCGCTGTCGGCAAGGGCGTCCTTGGTCATGGAAGTGACGGGTGCTTCGATTATCTGGGCGTTGATGCCGAGTTCCTTGAAAGGCTCGTCGGTCTCGAAAAGAGCTTTCTTAAGGCCGGCTTCGTTGAACGAGTCGATGTCGACGATGATTACGCCACCCGGCTTGAGGTTTTTGTAGCCGCGCTTGAGAGCGGCGGGGTTCATGGCTACAAGTACATCACATTGGTCGCCCGGAGTGTGTACGCCTTTACCGACACTTGCCTGGAAAGCTGAGACTCCACTGAGAGATCCCTGTGGCGGACGCATGTCGGCCGGATAGTCGGGGAAGGTGGACACTGAGTTTCCAAGCCCGGCTGAAACGTTGGTGAAGAGATTGCCCGCAAGCTGCATGCCGTCGCCGGAGTCGCCGGAAAAACGCACTACAACTTTGTCGAGGGTCTTTACGTTTGTTTTGTCTAACATAACCGGAATATTATCTATATGTATTTACTTGATTATTTGCTTTCTTTACGTGAAACGTTGATGATTTGGATTGATTTTTTCAGACTTCGGTTGTTGTTCTTGTTGAGAGATTTAAGATGTTTGATGGTTGGTATTAGAGGTTTTATGATTCTATGATTTATCGTCTGTTGAATGTGAGAGGCTGCGGGCCGGTGTCACCGTTGATCATAGTGCGCTTTACTTCCCATGAGAGCGAGCGTCCGGCCAGCGGAGTCCATCCGCAGCGGCTCTTGACGTCGGCGTCGGTGACGCGTCGGCCGGGCATCTCCACCGGGGCCACTATGGCAAGGTCGGCGTAATAGCCTTCGCGCAGATAGCCGCGTCGGTCTATGTCGAGCAGCCGTGCCGGAGCATGACACATCAGCTCGGCTATGCAGGCTATGTCGAGCCCCTCGGCATCGGGGTCGGAAGTCATGAGGTCGAGCATGGCTGGCAGCGAATACTGCACCATCGGCATGCCCGAGGCTGCGGTCTCGGCATTGCCTTCCTTCTGGGCGGGCAGATGAGGCGCGTGGTCGGTGGCTATGGTGTCGATGACGCCTTCGGGACGCAGCTCGCGCAGGAGGGCTATGCGGTCGGAAGGCTCCTTGATGGCTGGATTGCACTTGATGCGTGCACCGAGAGTGGCGAAATCGTTGCGGTCAAAGAGCAGATATTGCGGGCATGTCTCGGCCGTGACATTGACCCTGCGGGCTTTGGCCTCGGCTATGAGCTGCAACTCCTCGGCTGTGGATATGTGGCAAATGTGCACATGCGCGCCTCCTTGCTCAGCCAGCCTGATGGCATGGCGGGTGGCGGCTATACACGCTTGGCGCGGACGCATGTCGGGATGCATCTCCACAGGCACACCATCGGGGTGTGCCGCTTCGAGACGCTGACGGGCGGCGCGTATGATGGCTTCGTCCTCGGCATGCACGGCTATGAGGGCAGGGGCCTTGGCGAAGAGTGTGGCAAGAGTGGTGTCGTCATCGACAAGCATGTTGCCGGTCGACGAACCGAGAAACAGTTTGATGCCGGCCACGCGTGAATAGTCGGCCCACATCAGTTCTGACAGATTTTCGTTGGTCGCACCGATAAAAAATCCATAGTTGGCCTCCGATACTTCAGCAGCGCGGGCCATTTTGCCCTCGACAGCCTCCATGCTCACTGTGGCGGGCTTGGTATTTGGCATGTCGATAAACGATGTCACGCCTCCGGCCACAGCCGCGTGGCTCTCGGTGGCCATGTCGGCCTTCTCGGTGAGTCCCGGGTCACGGAAATGCACATGTGTGTCGATGACTCCGGGCATTATGTATGCTCCGCCGCAGTCGTTTACCTCGTCGGCGGTCACGCCTTCGGGCAGGTCTCCGTGGCCTATGCGGGCTATCTTGTCGCCATCGGTGAGGAGCCATCCGCGTATCACGGAGCCTTCGTTGACGAGCATTGCATTGTGAAACAGTATGGTGCTCATTGCTTTGTGCTGTAATCGGGATATTTTGTGAACAGGCTGCTCCATTTCAGGCGCATGACTCCGAAAAATCCTTCGCTGAAGATGCCCGAACTCATCTTGGAGGTGCCGAGCACACGGTTGACAAACACGATGGGCACCTCGGCGATGCGAAATCCGTATTTGTAGGCCAGAAATTTCATCTCTATCTGGAAAGCATAGCCCTTGAAGCGTATCTTGTCGAGCGGGAGAGCCTCGAGCACTCTGCGCCGGTAGCACACAAATCCGGCGGTGGCGTCATGTACGGGCATGCGGGTGACGGTGCGCACATAGACCGATGCGTAATATGACATCAGCACACGGCCCATCGGCCAGTTGACCACATTGACTCCGGTGAGATAGCGCGAGCCTACGGCTACGTCGGCTCCGTCCTTGCAGGCCTGACGCAACTTGGGCAGGTCGGCGGGGGCGTGGGAGAAGTCGGCGTCCATCTCGCAGATGTATTCATATCCGTGCTCCAGGGCCCACTTGAAGCCTGCTATATAAGCGGTGCCGAGTCCGAGCTTGCCTTTGCGTTCCACGATGTGCAGACGCTGCGGATGTTTGGCTATCAAACCTTTCACTATGTCTGCGGTGCCGTCGGGTGAATTGTCGTCGATGATGAGGATGTCAAAGGCTACGGGCAGGTCTAAGACCGCCGCGATGATGGCCGCGACATTCTCTTTCTCGTTGTAGGTAGGGATGATGACAAGACTGTCAGACCTTACTGTTGTTATTGGACTTGTGCCCGTCATGGTGGAACTATTCATGTTTTGGTTGCAAATTTAGTAAATAAAGCACAAATCCAAACATTTAAGAGGAAAAAATAAAATTAAAAGAGCCAAATAGCACGAGAGATGCTAAAAGACTCTTTTATTAAGTCGGCGGGGAGTGAGATTTTCCTAAATAAGGAGGTGATTTTAGAATGTTTTTCCGATTTGTGCAAAGAAATCTCTTTCTGACTGCGTTCAGATTCTCGGGGAGAGTTAGAGTATTACAGTCATAGCAGCTCTTTGGCGAGGGCTGTGCGTGTAGCGTCTGTGGCGGGGACGAGAGGGAGACGCAACACCTCGGAGTAGGCCGGGAACATGTGGTGGAGCAGGCATTTTATGCCGGCCGGATTTCCGTCCTTGAACAGCAGCGAGTAGAGGGCTGAGAAACGCTGGTGGAGGGGGGTGGCCTCGTCGTGACGCTCCGGGTCGAGGCTGAGGTGTATCATTTCGGTAAACTCGCGCGGATAGGCGTTGCCGAGCACAGAGATGACTCCGTCGCCCCCTTTGCCTATCATGGTGTGGGCCAGCGAGTCGTCGCCCGAGAGTACGAGGAAGCCTTCGGGGCGGCGGGTGATTATGAGCGAGGCCTGTTCCATGTTGCCCGACGCCTCTTTCACGCCTATGATTTTGCCCGGAAACTCGCGGGCGAGGCGTATGATTGTGTCGACCTCCATGTTGACGCCCGAGCGGCCGGGGATATTGTAAAGTATCACGGGGATGGGGCATGCGCGGGCTATGGCCGAGAAGTGGCGATACATGCCCTCCTGGGTCGGCTTATTATAATAAGGTACGACCGAGAGTATGGCTGCAAACTCTTCGATACGTTCGGTGTCGGCTATCTCCTCGACTATCGCGCGGGTGTTGTTGCCGCCGATGCCCACTACCACGGGGAGGCGGCCTGCCACACGGTCGAGGATGCGTTTCTCAAGTTTCTTTTTCTCTTCGCGGCTAAGGGTTGGGGTCTCGGCCGTAGTGCCGAGCGCAACTATATAATCGGCTCCCGACTCGACGAGATAGTCGATGTGGAAGTCGAGCGCGTCATAGTCGATTGACTCGTCTGACTTGAATGGAGTGGTGAGGGCTACGCCCATGCCACGTAAACGTGAAGTCTCCATAAAGAGAAAATTTCTTGAATTTTGGGTAAATCACGACAAAATTATAGAAAAAACCGAACTATTGCAAAAAAATAAGAGCAAAGGGGCGTATATGACATGCTTGTTTATAGTTTTTTCAGGAATCACGGGCCTTTTTGTAATATGTCAACCTCTGCTTTTTGCATGCGTTGGAAATGAGTGACGTAATTTCTTCGTCTCATGTCGGAGGGAAAATTTAGCAAATTTTTGGTAGTATGTTTGGGGAATAATGCGTAACTTTGAACCCATGACACCTCCATTCATACATCTTCATGTCCACAGCCAGTATTCGCTGCTTGACGGCCAGGCTTCGGTGACTGGTCTTGTCGACAAGGCCATGGCCCTCGATATGCCCGGCTTCGCGCTGACCGACCATGGCAACATGTTTGGCATCAAGGAGCTGGCTAACTATGTGGGCAAAGTAAAGAAGAAATACAAGGGTAAAATCGAGGACGCGCGCAAGCGTCTGGAAGATGCTCCCGAGAGCGAGCGCGAGGCTCTGCGTCCAGAAGTGGAGGCCGAGATAGCCAAGTATGAGCGCAAGCTGAAGTTCAAGCCTATATTCGGCTGCGAGATGTATGTGGCCAAAGGGTCACTCACCGACCGCAGCAACAAGTCGGACAAAGGGCGTCACCTGGTGGTGCTTGCCAAGAATCTCAAGGGCTATAAAAATCTCATCAAGATAGTGTCGCAGGCTCACACCGAAGGCTTCTATCACCATCCGCGTACCGACAAGGAGGCCCTTGCCGCCCATCGCGAGGGGCTGATAGTGTGCTCGGCGTGTCTGGGCGGCGAGATACCGCGTCTCATAGCCACCGGGCAGCTCGAGGAGGCCGACCGGCAGGTCAAATGGTTCAAGGACACATTTGGCGACGACTATTACATAGAGCTCCAGCGTCACAAGACCGACATGCCAGGAGCCAACCGCGACACCTATGTCGAGCAGGAGCGTGTCAATCCCGTGCTCATCGAACTGGCACGTAAGCACGACATCAAAATCATAGCCACCAACGACTCTCATTTCATCAATGCCGAGGATGCCGAGTCGCATGACCGTCTGATATGTATCTCCACCAACAACTATCTTTCCGATCCCGACCGCATGCGCTACACCAAGCAGGAGTGGTTCAAGAGTCAGGAGGAGATGGCGACGGTGTTTCCCGATCTGCCCGAGGCGTTGTCCAACACAATGGAGATTCTCGACAAGGTGGAGATATATTCCATCGACCATGCTCCCATCATGCCCTTCTTCGAGATTCCGGCGGAGTTCGGCACCGAGGAGGAGTATCGTCAGCGCATTACCGAGAAAGACCTCTTTGACGAGTTCACGCAGGACGAGAACGGCAACGTGGTGCTCAGCCCAGAGAAGGCTCAGGCCAAAATCGACAAGCTGGGCGGCTATGACAAGCTCTACCGCATAAAGTTTGAGGCCGACTATCTGGCCAAGCTCGCCTATGAGGGAGCCGACCGCCGTTACGGGTCGCCGCTCACCCCCGAGCTCGAGGAGCGCATACGCTTCGAACTGTATATAATGAAGACGATGGGTTTCCCGGGCTACTTCCTTATCGTGCAGGACTTCATCAACGTGGCCCGCAAGGAGCTCGGCGTGTCGGTCGGTCCGGGCCGTGGCTCGGCCGCCGGAAGTGTGGTGGCCTACTGTCTCGGCATCACGCAGGTCGACCCCATCAAGTATGACCTCCTTTTTGAGAGATTTCTCAACCCCGACCGTATATCGCTCCCTGATATCGACGTCGACTTTGACGACGACGGCCGCGCCGATGTGCTCCATTATGTCACTGACAAATATGGCGAGGACAAGGTGGCCCACATCATAACCTTCGGCACCATGGCGGCCAAGTCGGCCATCAAGGATGTGGCACGCGTGGAGCAGTTGCCGTTGCCCGAGAGCAACCGTCTGGCCAACCTCGTGCCCAAGCGCATGCCCGACGGGCCCGACGGCAAGACACTCAAGACCAATCTCAACAACTGCTATAAGTTTGTGCCCGAGTTCGCGCCCGAGCTCTCATCGCGCAATCCGCTCATCACCGAGACACTCGAGTATGCCCGTCGTCTCGAGGGCAATGTGCGCAACACCGGCGTGCATGCCTGCGGTGTCATCATATGTCGCGACCCTATCACCGACTGGGTGCCCGTGGCTACGGCGGTCGACAAGAATCCCGGCGCGTCGGGCAACGACAAGATGATCGTGACCCAGTATGAGGGTTCCATCATCGAAGACACCGGACTTATAAAAATGGACTTCCTCGGACTGAAGACACTTTCAATCATCAAGGAAGCCATACATAATATAAAGGAGACCCGCGGCATCGACGTCGACATCGACGCCATCGACATCGCCGACCCCAAGACCTACGAGCTGTATTGTCAGGGCAACACCACGGGCACATTCCAGTTTGAGTCGGCCGGCATGCAGAAATATCTGCGCGAGTTGCAGCCCTCGACGTTTGAGGACCTCATAGCCATGAACGCCCTCTATCGTCCCGGCCCTATGGACTATATACCCGACTTCATCGCCCGCAAGCACGGTCGCAGCCCCATCACCTATGATATTCCCATCATGGAGAAATATCTCAAGGACACGTATGGAGTGACCGTCTATCAGGAGCAGGTCATGCTCCTGTCGCGACTGCTGGCCAACTTCACCCGCGGCCAGAGCGACTCGCTGCGCAAGGCGATGGGCAAGAAACTCATCGACAAGATGAACGAGCTGGAGGCCCTCTTTATGGAAGGAGGCCAGGCCAACGGCCATGACCCCAAGGTGCTCCAGAAGATATGGGCCGACTGGAAGAAGTTTGCCTCCTATGCGTTCAACAAGAGTCACGCCACATGCTACTCGTGGGTGGCGTTTCAGACGGCATGGCTCAAGGCCAACTATCCGTCGGAATACATGGCGGCCATTCTTACCCGCAACCGCTCCGACATCACCAAGCTCACGGGCTTTATGGACGAGTGTAAGCGCATGCACATACGTGTGCTCGGTCCCGATGTCAACGAGAGTTTCATGGAGTTTGGTGTCAACAAGCAGGGTGACATCCGCTTCGGGCTCGCGGCCATCAAGGGCGTGGGTGAGGGAGTGGTCAAGTCCATCATTGCCGAGCGTGACGCCGGAGGTCCGTTCGAGTCGGTCTATGACTTTGTGGAGCGAGTCCCCTCGGGCACTGTCAACCGCCGCACGCTTGAGAATCTTGTGCTTGCCGGAGCCTTCGACAGTTTTGACGGCATGAAGCGCGAGGACTTTTTCGGCGAGAACGCCAAGGGCGAAGCCTTCAGCGAAGTGCTGGTGCGTTACGGACAGGCGTTTCACAACGACAAGATGTCGTCGGCCATGTCGCTCTTCGGCGACGACGCCGACATGGCTACAGCCGGCCGTCCGCCCGTCACTCCCGCCCCCGAGTGGCCCATGGCCACCAAGCTCGAGAAGGAGCGTGAACTGGTGGGCATGTATCTCTCGGCCCATCCGCTCGACCCCTACTATATGGAGCTGACCCACGGCACGGGCTGCACCGTCAAGCATTTCTCCGAGATGGAGCCTGTCGAGGGTATGGATGTCAAGCTCGGCGGCATGGTGATAGACTTTCAGACACGCCAGGGCAAGAACGGTCCCTTCGGCATCATGAAAATCGAGGACTACACGGGGAGCACCGAGTTTATGCTCTTCGGCCAGACTTACATCGACTTTCACAACTATGGCGTGCCCGGGACCCCGATACTTATCTCGGGACAGTTCCAAAGGCGGTTTGCCAACTCCGACATACGCTTCAACATCAAGACGATGCAGCTTCTTCAGGATATGAAGGGCAAACTGGTGAGAAACATCACCATCGACATCGAGACCAAGCGCATGAACGGATTTCTCAAAAATCTTATCGAGGAAGCCTCGGCGGCCGACGGAGTGCCTACGGGCGAACTCGCCTTCCGTGTGTTTGACCCCGGCATCAACCGTGTGCTTCACATGTCGTCGGGACGGCGCATACACATTACCCGCGCGCTTGTCGATGCCCTGGATGACGAGCAGATAAGCTATACGATAAATGACTGAACAATTACTGACGTTTTAACATAATTCATAACAATCAACATTATTACAACTATGGTTTTTACTGATCAGAACGTACATGAGATTATCGCATCGGGCCAGCCCGTAGTGATTGACTTCTGGGCTACCTGGTGTGGTCCTTGCGTGCGCATGTCGCCCATCGTCGAGGAGCTTGCCCAGGAGTATGAGGGCAAGGCCGTCATCGGAAAGTATAACATCGAGGAGGAAAACGACCTGGCCATGAAGTATCGCATCATGTCGATTCCCACCATCCTGTTCTTCAAGAACGGCGAGCAGGTTGCAAGCCTCCGCATGGCCGGCGCGCAGCAGAAGGACGCTCTCAAGGCTCGTATCGATGAGCTCCTCGCTCTCTAAAGAGAACGACTGACATCAAAACAGGGACAGGCCTTGGCCGCAAATTCATTGTGGCCGTGGACTGTCACTCCGGGAAACCGCTCACGCAGACTCGCCACGAGTGTGCGCAGGGCGGTTTTCTGCGCTTCGGTGCGGGTGTCGGCAGGGGTGGAGCAGTCGGTTTCGACACCTCCGACGTAGGCGATGCTGATGGACGAGGAGTTGTAGCCGCGGCAATGCGCGCCGGCACGTTCGAGGCTTCGGCCCGGGTGTATCGAGCCGTCGAGATATATAATGTAGTGATAGCCTATGCCGTCAAAGCCGCGTTGGCGGTGCCAGCGGTCTATATCAGCTACGGTGACGTGTCGGCCGCGCGGGGTGGCGGTGCAGTGGATGATGAGGCGGGTGATGATGCGCATGGGGTGGAGCAGGGGGATTAAGGGTGAGAAAACAGAGTTGATTGGGTGGGGTGTTGAGGTGGGGGTGGGGGGTGTTGCCGGTGCAAAGTTACGGTGCATTTTCAGCCAAAAAGGTGCGATAATGTCACGAATATGAAAGAAAATGAGACATAATCCTCTGTGGCGTTGCGTCGGGAAATACATATGATATATGTGTAAATCACTCTTTGTCGGAGTTTGTCTAATTTTGTAACTGTGTAATATTCAGCAATTCAAAAGGATAAAATATGTACCGATCATGTGTAAAGCTATGTGCCGTCGCGGCACTTATGATGCCGTTGGCCGCCTCTGCCCGTCAAGCCACCGCCGTTGGCACCGGCAATCCTTATCTGCCGTTGTGGGAACACCTTCCCGACGGAGAACCGAGAGTGTTTGAGGACCCCGACTGTCCGGGTAAATACCGTGCCTATATAATAGGTTCGCACGATACGAGTTTTGACCGATATTGCGGCTCGGACATACGCATGTGGTCGGCTCCGGTCGATGACCTCACCGACTGGCGCGACGAGGGGGCGATATTCACCTACAGTGTTGGCGGAGAATGGGATATAATGTATGCTCCCGATCTTGTGGAAGTGCCCGACGGCAAGGGTGGCAAGGTGTATTATCTATATCCCCACAGCCGCGGGCCGCGCCGTGAGGCCATGGTGTGCAAGGGCTATCGTCCTGACGGTCCGTTTGTGCCGGTCAACCTCAATGCCGAGGGTACAGCCGTGACCGAGGGGAGTGTGCTGGGCTTTGACCCGTCGATATATATCGAGCATGTCACCGATCCGGCCGACCCTGACAGCAAAATAGGTTTCAGAGCCTATGGATTCTGGGGTTTCCAGCGTTCGCTTGCGGCCGAGCTTGACCAGAACACGATGTATTCAGTGCGTCCCGGCACCGAGACCATTCCCTATTTTATCCCTGCGAGCACCCATCAGGGCACTATACGCGACCCCGAAGGCACTGTGTATCCCGCTCTTATGAGCAATCAGAATCCGCTCGACTTCAACTTTTTCGAGGCCTCGTCGATACGTAAGGTCGGCAATAAGTATGTGATGATTTTCTCGGGTTTTTCAGGACCGGAGTATGGTCTGGGCAACACCAACTCGACCCTTCGTTATGCCTATGGCGACAGTCCGTTGGGCCCGTGGCGCAGCGGAGGTGTGCTTGTCGACTCGCGCGGCGTGGTGGTCAACCGTGATGGCTCCGCGCTTCAGCTCACCAACGCCGGCCACAACACCCACGGCAGTCTTCAGGAAATCAATGGTCAATGGTATGTGTTCTATCACCGTCCTCCGCGCGGATTTGGCTTCGCACGCCAGGCGATGGTGGCTCCCGTCAACATTGTGTGTGACGAAAAGCCGGTGGCCGAGGGCGGACGTGTGGTCATCACTGGCTATGACCCGTATGCTCCCGATTGCACATGGACGGCCAAGGCTGCTGACGGCAGGGAATATACAGGCGCGGAGGTGACTTCGGAGGGTTTTCAGATATATGGTCTTGACCCTTATAAATATTATTCGGCCGGATATGCCTGCTATCTGTCAAACATCGGCGCGCAGACTGACTCGTGGGACATCTGGGACAACAGTATGCCCGTAGAGATGTCAGGCACCGACATCGTGGGTTTCAAGTATTTCGGATTTGGCGGACTCGACAGGGCCGAGAAGGGACTGAAACCGTTTAAAGGCACTGCCAAAGGCAATAAGACCAGGCTCAACCTATTCCTTGCACCTGTCACCGACGAGGCTTTCAGCATAGATGTGATGCTCGACGGTCCGTGGGAAGGTGATGTGCTCGGCGGCCGGAAGATTGCCACTGTCAATGTCCCGGCCAAGTCGTCGGGCAAGACACGCCGCTTTACAGCCGATGTGTCGGATGTGGTGGACGGACTTGACAAAAAGCATGCCATATATCTTGTGGCCAATGCAGGCAAGGGCAGCAAAGTGTGTGTGCTCCACGGACTTGGATTTACACGCAAGGGACAGACCATGAATCTCCCCGAGCCTCCCGGCGTGTCGATACGTGTCAACGGCAAGGAGATTGAACTCCCCGCGACCCCTGCGCGCATGACTGCCCTTAACGGCTATACAGGTTATAACAACTATGAGGTGTCATGCCGTATGCCCGCCGGAAAACGGCCCGAGGTGACCGCTTCGTCCGATAATCGCGCCGTCAAGGTGAAGGTGTCGCAGCCCGATTCATATCCCGGCACGGCCCGCGTCGATTTTGACTACAACGGTGTGGTCAAGACCTATCATGTGACGCTCGAATAGAGGGGCTGGCAGATATGCAAAAAAAGAAAGAGAGAGGTTGTGTGTGTGACACAGCCTCTCTCTCTGTTTTTTGTATGGTTCTCTCTTAAGCCTTGTTCTTGATGATGAGCACCTCGATGATTGAGATGGCGGTCTGCTCGGGGATTTCGAGCAGCTCGGCGAGCTGGTTGATGATGTCTTTCTCTTCCTCTTCAACGACGCCGTCGGCGAGAGCGATGTCAACTGCACATGCAAAGGCTGTGAGCTTGAGGTCTTCGGGAAGACCTGTAACCGAAGCCGCTACAAGTGCGCTGGCACCCTGGTTTTTGAGAATACGGAAAAGTTTGTCGAACATCTTGTCGAAAGCGGGGCCTGAGAAGTTGTCATAGAGACGCAGACGACGGATGTATGATACGATGCCGTCCCATTCCGACTGTGCGATGCTGCCGTCGGCTCCGGCCATGGCGAGTGCTATACCTGCAAAAGCTTCCTGTTTGGTGAGCATGTCCTCTTCGGGTACCTGCTTGAAGATTTTATCAAAAAGTCCCATTGTGTTTAGTGTGATTTGGTTTGATTATTGGTTAATGGAAAGATTAGGTAATGCAAATATAGCTAATTTTATTTTTAGCCAAAACAAAAATGCGCGTAAATTTTACGCGCATCTGTAATTTTTTCAGCAGCCACGAGGTCACATGCCCGGCTCTTCGCGGAGGTGATAGTTGTTGCGCAGCGACTCGAAGAGTGAGGGGTTGGAGCGGAGTGCATGGGTGTCGGCGAGTATGTCATATGAAATCATCTCCTCGCTTACGGTGTCGGGCACAGGTGATATGGCGGGAGCGTCGGCCTGTAGGGGCGACTCAAGGTTGAGGTAGGCCGACAGCGAGTCAAGCACCATCTGTGTGGCGCGTATCTTGCCCTGACGCGAGTAGCCCGCGATGTGGGGGGTGGCTATAAGTGCCTGTGAGAGCAGACGCGGGTCAATGTCGGGTTCACCCTCCCAGCAGTCGATGGCTACGGCTCCGATGAGGCCGCTGTCGAGCCCTTCGAGGAGTGCGCGGGTGTCGGTCACAGGGCCGCGGGCTGCGTTGAGCAGCAACGGCGAGCGTCGCAGCGAGGCGATGAAGTCGCGGTCGATGAGATGGTGAGTGGGGTGGGGGCCTGCGAGTGTGAGCGGGGTGTGGATGGAGATGGCGTCACATTCGCGTGCCAGGTCGGCAAGTGACGAGTAAGTGTAACGGTCGGGAGCCGATGTCTGGAGAGGAGGGTCATTGACGAGTACACGCATGCCGAGCCCCTCGGCCCAGCGGATGAGTATTGAGCCGACGTTGCCCGCACCGATGACTCCGAGAGTCACGTCGGCGAGTGGGGCGTTCGGGCCTATGTGGGTCCGGATGGCGGCAAGCACCCATTGGCCTACGGCCGGGGC
>ERZ778510.1451-NODE-1451-length-15080-cov-5.296705_pt1 | contig 15080 bp, 14 predicted proteins | sample MGYA00510348_ERZ778510 | MGnify/ENA primary metagenome ERZ778510 (study PRJEB29527, sample SAMN07138969) | mouse gut metagenome | material: feces | host: mouse | place: China:Nanjing | collected 2016-01-25 ... | reverse complement strand
AAGTTCCCTTCTCAGTTCCTCTGCCGAATCCAGCATGTCTCTGTCCCCGCAGAGATCAGACAATGCCCGCAGCTCCCTCAGCACACTCCGATCTCTTCGGCAGGAACGAATAATACATACCAGAAATCCTGCCAGCCAGACTGCCAGCGTAAGCCAGAAGCCCATCTGCTCCCTATAGTTCGTAGAAAAGCTGATCGGATAACGTTTGTAAGTGTGGATAAAACCGTCTCCGAACTCTGGCGGCCCCACATAGCCGAAAACCCCGCGATAGAGAAACACCATGGACACAACCGGCAGTGCGCACACCAGATACAGAATCAGAAATTTCAGCAGAAGATCCACCTGTTTTGCGCTCAGGAGCAGTTCCAGACTGTGTCTTCCACGATACAGCAAAAAGACCAGAAGACCATTCACCAGAGCGGAGGTCAGCAGCCAGAGGACCGCATCGCTGCCGTTCCACAGTTCAATCCACAGATTTCCCAGATTCAGCGTCATTTTCCATTTCCTCCAGAAGTTCCCGTACTTTTTCCTTCTGCCTCTCTGTCAGCTTTTCTTTCCCGCAGAAGGCCGCCACCAGGCCTTCCAGCGTGCTGCCGCCCATGGATTTCAGAAACTGCTGCCGAACCAGAGCCTGTTCATATTCAGCGCGGCCAACCAGCGCTGTATAAATATGATGCAGCCCTTCCTGCCGGTTCTCCACATAGCCTTTTTGAGAAATGTTGTACAGAATCGTGCTCTTGGTCCCGCGCACCTGCGGAAAATGCTCATAGATCTCCTCGCTGCTGATCCCGTCCGGATGCTCCCAGATATATCTCATAAATTCCAGCTCCATGGGAGACAGCTTCTTTCTTCCTCCCAGCATTGTCAGCGGTTCGTCCGGTTTTCTTGCCATTGCCTTTCCCCCTGTTTCTTATATCGTATTATTTTTAAGTATAATTTTTTCTATTTGATATGTCAATATCTTTTAATTATTTCAACACGACAAACGCATGAATGAATAAATCATGAACCGTTTGTAAGTTTCTGTTATATTCAGTTTAAAAGGTTGGATATTATTATATTTGCCTTTTTTGCCATGTTCTCAAATGCGGATGACTGCATGAAATGGAGGTGTTTGAAAAAGAACGAATGAAATTAAAGCGATACCCGGACTTCCGGAATATAAAAAGAACCATAATAACAATGGATGCCATGGGGACGCAGACAGCGATTGAGAAGAAGATTCCTCAAGTAATCCGCTGAAGCAACGCCCTGCTGTATATCACTTTACATACCTTTACCGCATTATCAACCGAAAGTCCCTGTAACTTGTTTCGAAACAGATTTACTACCAGATTATGATATGGCATGTCCTCCATCAAATTGTGATGATCGATCACGTTTTTACAGTACCTTCCTACCTCACGGTTTCTTCGCTCCGGACTGTTTAACTGAAACAGCCTGATATGGCCTTCTATGATCTCTATTTCCTTCCTGCTGTATCCGCAGCTGCATCCACAGTCACCCGGAACATATTTTCCCTCCAGAAGATCATATTTCAGTTTCAAAACATTACCATTTTCGTGAAATTTTGACTTACCAGACCTTGCGACCATTTTCTTTTTTCCATGACATCACAAAAATACAGGATCTCGCAAAACATGCGAAGAACCGCCTGATATCCGCTGGAAAGCTTTGCCCTGCTTCCATCTATCATGACCACATTTTCAGGAATCCCCATATCCACAATTTCCCGAAAGATCCGAATCTCTTTCCCAAAAAATCCTCTGCACATTTCTGTAAGACGGGTTTTATATTTATCGTACAGCTGTTCTATACAGGAAGCCGCCTTGAATGTATCCTGTAGATTGAAGTGAAACGGCAAAAGCCGCTCTTTCGTCACTTCACCAGAATCCAGCTTTACACTCTCATATGATTTGCTCATCAGCTCTACCCGATCCGCATCAAAGGTTCTGTTCACAGAATCAATCAGGTAAACTGCATCCGAAAGCTTCTGCTCCACAACTCTGTGAAGAACATCCGATTTTCCAGACGAATTATCTCCTATCAGAATAAAGCTCTTTCCCTTTTCTGAATTTTCGCCTATAAGTTCTGCAATTCTTTCAACCATTTCGTGATAACTGCTCATATACACTCCTTAATCTTTTCTCGATCTCATTTCGGGCGGAAGTGCTTTTGGATATTGTGCTGCGATACTCTTCGCTGTTGATAATCTCTTCATATTTTTTTCTTGAAATAAAAATCTTCTCTTCCATCTTATCCCATACGACGAACAGACTGACCAGCGCCAGATCCCGGTCTTTCGCCCTTACCCCTTCCAGACAGTCCAGAAACTGTTCCAGCACCTCTTTATATTCTGAGATCCTGTTCTCATCAAAGTGTTTTACCTCTTCTGAAAAATCATCCAGCAGGGTAGCGATCTTTCCTTTATATCCGGTCAATATAAAGTTATTCCCTTTTCTCTGTACATAATACTTAAATGCACACATTCTCAAGAGCAGCTCCACATCCTTGCTTTCTTTATTTACATCCGCGTTTGAACTTCCGCTGTATAATATTCTCCATTTTTTTGAACAGTCATTAATCTCATACAACATATGATAGAATCTGCAGCTGTATATCCCATTCCGCAGTTCCTGAGACGATAACGGTGTTCCCCCTATATTTAAGTTGGCAAATATTTTATGTAAAATCTTTTCCTTCTGTTCCTTACTGTCAACATTGATCTCAATCAGCGTCAGAGGGGCGAAGTCTATCTTCCGCTTCATACGGTCACCCAGATTATGGTAGGTAATATCAACCTCTTTTTCATTTCCCTCCTGATTTTTATAACGCATACAATAGAGCTTGTCTTTCAGTCCGCACTGTTCGAGCTGCTCCCGAAGATCCTTTCCTTTTCCCGCAGCCTTTCTGAAATCAATAAACGCATTTCTTTTCTTTTTCAGGAATTTCCCGATAAAATAGAGATACAGACTCAAAATCCTCTGCTGTCCATCCAGAATCACAAACTGCTGCTCATCATTGCGATAGCAGTATATGGGCGGTATGGGCATTCCCCTCACCAGAGAAACCGCGAGTTCTTCTGCCTGGCTCTCACTCCAGCGATACATTCTCTGAAAATCGGGAATCACATAATCGCCCCTCTCCAGTCCTCCCATCATGGAGCTGAATGCCATCTGCGTCGTCACGGTCCGAATCATCACATTTTCGACCACGTCAATTTCTTTTGCGGTTTCTAAAGCCTCCTGATATCTGTTTTCTTCTTCCATAGGGAAACCTCACATGTCTTCTTTTTTTAAATCATAGCATAACCCCCTGCAATTCTCAATCCAAAATGATGCTTTTATTCCTTCTCAAAGCATGCTAAAATAGATACCAGATATTCGAAATTTTCCACAAATCCAGGGAAACAGAGTCACAGATTACAGAGAAAGCGGAGCACACCCATGAAGATCACAGACCTCCACATCCGAAATTTCAAATCCATCCATGACATGCATCTGAAACAGATTGAAAACGCGCTGATTCTGGTAGGACAGAACAATACCGGCAAGACCACCGTGCTGGATGCCGTCCGGGCGGTAGGCGGAGAATATGAGATCTGCCCGGAGGATTTCTGGGAGGACGGTTCCAGGATCGAGATTACGGTCTCCCTTCGTTTTACAGAAGAGGATCTGGATCTTCTGCGGCGCCGCGGCATCGTCAGCCAATACCGCAGAAGAGAAGCATGGCTTCAGGATTTTTCCAGAAAGCTCCCGTCCTTTTCGGGAGACACGCTTACCTTTACCATGTCCGCCAACCGGGACGGCCGGATCCGCTATCAGGACGGCGTACACAAACACAATCCGCATATTCAGGAAGTCTTCCCCCGGATCTACCATGTGGATACGGAGCGGCGGCTGGAGCGGCTCCAGCAGGACCTGTTCCTTCTGCAGGAAGATGAGATCCTGCAGCGGATGCGTACGGGCTGCTGCATGTTCAATCAGGCGCGCCGGTGCAGTCACTGTTTCAACTGCATCGGACTCATCGAACAGAAACATCCCCAAGAACTCAACGTCTTTGAGACTTCCAAGCTTCTGGATTACAAACTGTACCAGCTGAATCTGGATGCCTTTGCCAGAAAGGTCAATGAGAGTTTTCAGAAAAACGGCGGACGGGAGGATATTCTCTACACCATGAACCGGGATGTGGAGAAAATCCTGCAGGTTACGACGGAGATCCGCAAGCCCGCACAGAATCTGACCCGTCCCATCTCCCGAATGGGAAAGGGCATGCGCTCCATCTACCTGTTCTCTCTGCTGGAAGCCTATACGGAAGTGGACGAAAGCCTGCCCAGCATTATCATGATCGAAGATCCTGAGATCTTCCTGCATCCCAGACTTCAGAAAGTGTCCGGAAAGATCCTCTACCGGCTCTCCCGGAAGAATCAGGTCATCTTTACCACTCACTCGCCGAACCTGCTGCCCAACTTCAGCAGCCGCCAGATCCGTCAGGTCGTCTTACGGGAGGACGGCTCCTCCGATATCCGAAAGAAGACCGACATCAGCGCCATTCTGGACGATCTGGGCTATACGGCAGGCGATCTGATGAACGTGAATTTTGTCTTTATTGTGGAAGGAAAGCAGGACAAATCAAGACTTCCGCTCCTCCTTCGGAAATATTACTCCGAGACGGCAGACGAACAGGGCGAACTGCTGCGCATTGCCATCATCACCACCAACAGCTGCACCAACATCAAGACTTATGCCAACCTGAAATACATGAACCAGATCTACCTGCGGGACCAGTTTCTCATGGTCCGGGACAGTGACGGCAAGGATCCCGCGGTTCTCGGAAAGCAGCTCTGCCGCTATTATGAGGAACGAAATCTGGAGGATCTGGACAGGCTGCCGCGGGTCCGTCCGGAAAACGTACTGATTCTGAAGTATTATTCTTTTGAAAATTATTTCCTGAATCCCGCAGTCATGACACAGCTCGGCATCGTGGAATCGGAAGAGGCTTTCTATGAGATTCTTCTGGAAAAATGGAAAGAATACCTCCACCGGATCACCAGCGGAAAGCACCTGCTCGAAGTGCTGGGGCATGATCTGGAGACAGCAGAGGACGTCAGAAAACATATGGAAGAGATTCGAACGTATATTCGTGGCCATAATCTGTTCGATATCTTCTATGGCCGCTATAAAGAACAGGAGACGGAACTTCTGGAACGCTACATCGAACTGGCGCCCAGGGAAGATTTTCGGGATATCCTGCAGGCGCTGGAAAACTTCCCGTATTTTGAAAGCAGAAGGATGTAAATACCCCCCTGCCTTTAAATACAAAAGTGATTGCTATTACATCATCCCGGCCAGCACCACGCTGGCTGCAATCCCTGCAAACGTACTGAACAGCGCCCCCGCCAGCGTCCAGCGGGTCTTCGTTACCTTTGCAGTCAGGAAATAGACGCTCATGGTATAGAAGACCGTCTCCGTGCAGCCCATCATGATGGATGCTGTCAGACCGATATAAGAATCCGTTCCATAGGATTTATAAATGTCCAGAGCCAGAGAGGTGGCTGCCGAGGATGAAAACAGACGGATGATCGAAAGCGGAATCAGCTGCACCGGAAAATGCAGCAGTTCTGCCAGGCCGGTCAGATAATCCGCCACAAAATCCAGAAATCCCGAAGCTCTCAGCATGCCAACAGCCGCCATCAGGCCTACCAGTGTAGGAAGAATCTTGAGAACCGTCTGTATTCCGTCCGCCGCGCCTGTGACAAATTCATCATAAACATGGACCTTTTCCGTCAGGGCATATGCAACAATATAAAATAATAAAAGGGGAATGATAAAGTCAGATATATAATAGAAGAAAGTCACCGTATACACATCCGGATCTGTTTCTATCAGTCTATGCGGATCACACAGGAAACAGAACCGGCGGACTGACCTTCCTGAACCGCTTATGATCAAACGCCGGTCCTCCGGGTGCGCATTTTGCCCCCTTCGTACCGGCGCCTTTTTCATCAAATCTCTTTTTCCATCAAATCTTTATTTCAGGCAGTCCACAGCCGCTCTCTCAATGGGGAAGCCTGCCCGGTATCTGCAGATGAACTCGTCAAATCCTTTTACATCCTCCGGATTCGGATCCATCTTTTCGCCCTCGTCGCCGCCGAAGACTTTCTGCTGCAGATAGTCCTCCAGTGTCTCGCCTGCATCCTTCTGGATCATATAGGATGCCAGCAGTGCGATTCCCCATGCGCCGCCTTCTCCTGCAGTCTTCATAACGGATACGGTCGCATCCATGGCGCCTGCCAGAATGCTCTGCCCGACCCCTTTGGTCTTAAAGAGACCGCCATGTCCGGTGATCCGGTCAACCGCCACCTTCTCTTCCTTCATCAGGATATCCAGCCCCACCTTCAGCGCGCCAAGAGAAGTGTAAAGGTTTGCCCGCATAAAGTTTGCCAGATTAAATCTGCTGTCCGGCGTCCGTACGAACATGGGACGTCCTTCTTCAAAGCCCGTAATATGCTCTCCGGAGAAATAATTGTATGCCAGCAGTCCGCCGCAGTCCTTGTCCCCTTCCAGGGCCTTGTGATACAGAGTTCCGAACAGCCGATCCATATTCACATCCATACCGAAGCTCTCTGCAAACTCTTTAAAAATATTTACCCATGCATTCAGGTCCGAGGTACAGTTATTGCAGTGTACCATCGCCACTGCATCCCCGCTGGGCGTTGTCACCATGTCAATCTCTTCATGCACCTTCTCCAGAGCCTTCTCCAGAACGATCATGGCAAATACAGAGGTGCCTGCAGATACATTTCCCGTGCGCTGCTTCACGCTGTTGGTCGCAGCCATGCCGGTCCCGGCGTCACCCTCCGGCGGGCACAGCGGGCATCCTGCCTGCAGCATCCCGGTCGGATCGAGTTTCTTCGCACCCTCTGCCGTCAGGGTTCCTGCGTTGTCGCCGGCCACAAGCACTTTCGGAAGCAGATCCGCCACCTTCCACGGGAATCCTTTCGGAGCCACCAGCTCGTCAAACTTCCGGATCATGGAAGCATAATAATCCTTTGTATCGGAATCAATGGGGAACATACCGGAAGCGCTTCCCACGCCCAGTACCTTCTCACCGGTCAGCTGCCAGTGAATATAGCCGTCCAGTGTTGTTATGAAATCCACATCCGGCACATGCGCTTCTCCGTTCAGAATCGCCTGGTACAGATGGGCGATGCTCCATCTCTGCGGGATATGGAACTGAAATGCCTCTGTCAGCGCCTCGGAAGCCTCCTGCGTGATCGTATTACGCCAGGTGCGGAACGGAACCAGCAGTTCCCCTGCCCTGTCAAATGCAAGATAGCCGTGCATCATCGCACTGAAGCCGATGGCTCCCAGCTTCTCCACTGCCACACCATACTGCTTCTGCACGTCTTCCGTCATCTTCTTATAGCAGTCCTGAAGCCCTGTCCAGATATCCTCCAGCGTATAGGTCCAGATCCCGTTCTCCAGACGGTTCTCCCAGTCATGGGCGCCGGATGCGATCGGTGTATTATTTTCATCTACCAGAACCGCTTTGATCCTGGTGGAACCAAATTCTATACCAAGCACCGCTTTCCCGCTTATGATCGTGTTTTTTACATCGCTCATGAAATAAACCCTCCTGTTTTCACATCTTACTGACTGTGTTTCTCCCTAAATGATACCATAGGAAGCACCCGATTTCAAAGATATTTTGGAAGATTCATACGGTTTTAAGCAGTTTTCAGGCAAAACTACGTACATCTTTTACAAAACGGCTCCGCAGATGTATGTTTACAGCACCAGCAAAAGGATCTGTTCTGTCACAAATACTGCCAGACACGCCGCTGCAGCGACCATGACCAGACTCCTGTCCCGAAAGGCGAAGACCGCTGCCGCCGCCACGCCTGCAAGTGCGCTTATGACGCTCGCCGTTGCATAGAGGATCGCCGGGAACGTCATGGCAGTCAGGCAGGTATACGGCACATAGTACAGAAACGAACGGATGTACCGGTTCTCTATCTTTTTTCGGAATACCGTCAGCGGGATCACGCGGATCAGATAGGTCACAAGCGCCATGACTCCAATATACAGATATATCATCAGCCATCCCCTCCTTCTTCCCGCACCGGAAAAAACGCCGCTCCTGCAGCGGCGGCCGCCACGGTGCAGATAATGATCGATATTCCGGCAGAGATACCCGAAAACACAGGCAGATAATAAATCACACAGCTCATGAACGCCGCCAGAATGACGGCAAAGAACACCGGCCGGCTCTTTTTTGCCGCCGGTATCACAACGGCCATGAACATGCCGTACAGAGCCACGCTTAAAGCGCTGTTTACCGCCGCCGGAAGCATGCTGCCTGCAGCCGCCCCGCAGGCGGTTCCCCCGGTCCAGCCCAGAATCGGCAGCGCCTGAAGTCCGATCATATAGGGAAACGTCAGTTCCTTCCCGTGAGCCATGGCAACCGCAAAGATCTCATCTGTGTTGGCAAATGCAATCACCAAGCGCTGCCACATGGACACTTCACCGGACAGCTTCTGAGACAGGGACAGACTCATCAGCGCATAGCGGAGGTTGATGATCAGCTGGGTCACTGCCATCTCCAGCAAAGCGCCTCCTGCGGCGATAATCTGAAGCCCTGAAAACTGTCCGGCGCTTGTCATATTTGTCAGGCTGGTCAGTGCAGCCTGAAAGATGGAAAGGCCGCCGCCCATGGCCATGATTCCAAAGCTGAAGCTTACGGAAAAATACCCCAGTGCAATCGGCACGCCATCCCTGCATCCATTTCGTATCTCTTCTTTTATCATTTCTGTTTATCCTGTGTTCTGCGGCGTCTGAGGCAGATCTTTCGAAATCTGCAGACCGCACACAGAACCTGCCCCTTTTTCAGCTAACATGGATCAGATTCTTCGCAGGATCATGGAGCATACGGGCGGAACCTTCAGATAAAGGATCCCCTTCTTCACTTCATAAGCCGCATCCCCCAGGCTGAAGCCGTTCTCCAGCGTCAGCATGAGCCGCTCCATGGAAGCTTCCCGCGGAACCTCTGCTTTCCATACCGGAATATTGATTTCCTTTTCTTCTCTTCCATTATTGACCACAACTACCATCTGGTTCTCATCATCAAACCGGCCGTAGCTTAAGAACTGGTAATCCAGTGTCAGAAAACGGACAGAACCGTGTGTCAATACCGGATTTTCTTTATGAATACAGATCGCTTCTTTATAGAAGGAAATCAGGCTCTGGTCCTCTTCCCCCCATGGATAGGTTCTCCGGTTGTCCGGATCTGTAAATCCGCAGACTCCGGCCTCATCGCCGTAGTAAAGCGTCGGCGCGCCCACCCATGTCATCTGTATCACAACTGCCTCGCGGAAAATTCCCTTGTTTACGCCAATCGAAGCAGCATCGGAACCCAGCTCTCCAACGCGCCCTGCCCTTCGGTTGGTTCTGGTCAGAAAGCGGGAATGGTCATGGTTGGACAGCTCATTCATGGCTGTCTGCAGCGACGGTGCGCAGAAATTCGCCATATGATGGATCATGGCATTTTTAAACGCCTGTGCATTTCCGTACATGTCTTCCCGGTATTCGTCGCTGTGCTTTTCCATGCCGGTCAGAAACCAGCTCACCGGTTCCATGAATGCATCATAATTCATCAGCGTATCCCACTGGTCTCCCCGCAGCCAGCTGTTGGCGTTGCCGTAATGCTCCGCCAGGATCAGTGCATCCGGGTTGGCCTCCTTGACCACCTTCCGAAACTTTCTCCAGAATTCGTGATTGTACTCCGATGAAAATCCCAGATCCGCAGCCACATCCAGCCGCCAGCCATCCACACTGTAAGGCGGCTTGAGCCATTTTCTGGCAATATTCAGAATGTATTCCTCCAGTTCCGGAGACTGCTCGTAATACAGCTTCGGCAGCGTGTCGTGTCCCCACCATCCGTCATAATATTCATTGTACGGCCATCCATGTTCATAATTGAATTTGAAAAAACTCCGGTAGGGGCTGTCCCCGGAAACATATGCGCCCTTTTCATAGCCTTCCGTATGCTCATACAGGCGTTCTCTGTCCAGCCATTTGTTAAAGGAACCGCAGTGATTGAAGACGCCGTCCAGAATGATCTTCATTCCCCGCCGATGCACCTCTTCCACAAACTCTGCGAAAAACCGGTTGCTGGCCTCCAGATTCTTCTTATTGACCACCCGATGAATATATTTGCTGGCATGCGAATTATCATTGTCTCCCTCGGGCAGACACTCTCCGCCGTCTTCCACGATCACGCCATAATGCGGGTCAATATAATCGTAATCCTGACTGTCATACTTATGATTGGACGGCGAGACAAAGATCGGGTTCAGGTACAGCACCTCCACCCCCAGATCCTGCAGATAATCCAGCTTATCCCAGATGCCTTTAAGATCGCCTCCGTAAAAATCACGGACATCCATGGGCTCCGGAAGCCGGTTCCAGTCCCGTACCCTGCGGACGCCTTCGTTAATGTAGATATATTCCCGGTCCTCCACGTCGTTGGAGGTATCTCCGTTGCAGAATCTGTCCGTATAGATCTGATACATGATGGCGCCTTTCGCCCAGTCCGGCGTCTTAAATCCAGGCGCAATCTCAAAGGAATTGTATTCCTGAAGATCCTTTGATACTCCCAGTTTATTATAAAAGCACTTCTGATTCCCCGTCCGGACTTCAAAAAAGTAATGAATCCGCTCTGCAAGCGGTTCTGTCGTATACGTATAGTAGTCAAAAACGCCTTTGCTGTATGCTTTCTTCATCTGTTTTCTCTCGCTTCCGCAGATGAAAAATACATAGTCCACGTTATCCATCCAGGTGCGGAATTTGATCGTCACCCGGTCCCCAATCTCCGGTTCAAAAGGCGTCCGGTAATTCGCAGTCTCATCGCTGAACAAAGCCTTCCTGTTCAGCACCGGCCTCATATTGATCGCATACTCTCTGGCACGCTTTGTCTGTACGATTTCATTAATGTCCATTAATTATGTCCCTTCGCCTTAAAAACTGTTATTTAGTTATCATATAGCATATGAGAAAACAATACAAGGTTTTTCTGAAAAATTTATGGCACTTAAAAAAAGGCAGTAAAAAAGACAGCGGGGGTTCGTGCTGTCTTTTTTAGGAGAAGGTATTTCTTGTTTCTTATGGGGTGTAGCAAAAACTATATAATGTATTGGGGGTTTTTACAGGTATTATAGTACCACATCTTCCCGAAGAAGTGTGCACAAACTTCACAAAAATCACTATCTGTTTTTAGCTATTCTGCACAAATAACCCTTCAAATTCCTCTCTTGTGATCTTCTCCTTCTCAAGAAGAAGCGCTGCACAGGAGTCCAGTACATCCCTGTGCTGCTCGATGAGTTTCTTCGCTTTGCCATAACATTCGTCCACGATCCGCTTCACTTCCGCATCGATCTCACCGGCGATGGTCTCCCCATAGCTCCTCGTATGGGCAAGATCCCGTCCGATGAACACTTCCTCGCCGTCGTCGCCGTAATGGATCAGGCCCAGTCTGTCGGACATCCCGTATCTGGTCACCATGGAGCGCGCGATGGAAGTCGCCTGCTTGATATCCTGGGAAGCGCCGGTGGTAATGTCGTCAAAGACCAGCTCCTCCGCCACTCTTCCGCCCAGATCGACTACAATGTCCTGAAGCATTCTTCCTTTCGTGTTAAACATCTCGTCCTTTTCCGGAAGCGGCATGGTATAGCCTGCCGCGCCGACACCGGTCGGAATAATGGATACGGTATAGACCGGCCCCACATCCGGAAGCAGATGGAACAGAATCGCATGGCCCGCTTCATGATAGGCGGTGATCTTCTTCTCCTTCTCGGATATGACGCGGCTCTTCTTCTCCGCACCGATACCGACCTTGATAAAGGCCTTCCGGATATCCTCCTGTACCATATAGGCGCGGTCTTCCTTCGCCGCCATGATCGCAGATTCATTCAGAAGATTCTCCAGATCCGCGCCGGTAAAGCCTGCGGTCGTCTGTGCAATCTGATGCAGATCCACATCATCGCCCAGCGGTTTATTCTTCGCATGGACCCTCAGAATCGCTTCCCGGCCCTTCACATCCGGTCTTCCCACGCCGATCTTCCGGTCAAATCTGCCCGGACGCATGATCGCCGGATCCAGAATATCGACCCGGTTGGTAGCCGCCATCACAATAATTCCCTCGTTGATGCCAAAACCGTCCATCTCCACCAGAAGCTGGTTTAATGTCTGTTCCCGTTCATCGTGTCCGCCTCCCATGCCGGTTCCGCGGCGTCTCGCCACGGCGTCGATCTCATCGATAAAGACGATGCAGGGCGCATTTCTCTTGGCATTGACAAACAGATCGCGGACTCTCGAAGCGCCCACGCCCACGAACATTTCCACAAAATCCGAACCGGAGATGCTGAAAAACGGTACGCCCGCTTCCCCTGCCACCGCCTTGGCAATCAGCGTCTTGCCGGTTCCGGGCGGTCCCACAAGCAGAACGCCCTTGGGGATCCTTGCACCCACTTTCGTATAACGCCCCGGGTTGCGCAGGAAATCCACGATCTCCTCCAGCTCGCTCTTCTCTTCCTCCAGACCTGCCACATCTTTGAATCCGGTGGTTTTCTCCCCGCCGGAAGTCATCTGTGCATGGCTCTTCCCAAAATCCAGCATCCGGCTGTTGCTGCCGCCGTTGTTCCTGCCCATGGTCATGACGATGAAAAATATCATAAGCCCGCACAGGATCAGCGACATTCCATAAGTCTCGAAGAAGCCCGGCTCTTCCATCTGCAGGATTTCATATGTTAAACCTGCTGCTCTTAATGTCTGTTCCGCATCTGCCGTGTCCAGCACATAGGTTCTTCCCATGGAACCGTCCGCCAGATAATAGTTCACGGAGCCGGTCGGCGTCTCCTTATTCGGCTGAATGCTGGCTCCCGTAATCGCACCCTCTGAAACCATCTCTTCGAACTGCTGATACGTGTAGGTCGGCCTCTCCTGAAGCCTTCCTTCAAAAAACACAAGCACCAGACAGATCAGCACCAGAAATACCACATAGGTACTGAGTCCCTTCCATTGTCTGTTCAAAATCTCTTATCCTCCTGTTAATCAAATTCCACCACGCCAATATAAGGCAGGTTCCGATACAGCTGATCATAATCCAGTCCGTATCCTATGACAAACTTGTCTTCTATCTGGAATCCGGTATAATCCACATCCACATCCACGACACGTCTGGACGGCTTATCCAGAAGCGTACAGATCTTCAGACTTGCCGGATTTCTCTGGCTCAGCAGGTCCTTCAGATGGCTCAGAGTCCTTCCCGAGTCAATAATATCCTCAATAATAATCACATCCCGGTCCGTGATCGCCATATCCAGATCTTTGGAAAGCTTCACCACTCCGCTGGATTTGGTCGCAGCGCCGTAGCTGGAACACTGCATGAAATCCATGATGACCGGTACAGTTATTCTTTTTGCCAGTTCGCAGGTAAAATATACACTTCCCTTTAAAATGCCGATCAGATAGACCTCCCTGCCCGCATAATCACGGCTGATCTGCTTTCCCAGCTCCTTGATCCGGTTATCCACTGCCGCTTCATCGATCATCACGTCAATATGGTGCTTCTCCATCCTCTGTTCCTCCGTTCTCCTTCATCTGTACTTTCAGTATTGTCCTTGTCTGTTCTGTCACTTTGTAGTTCTCGCTGATCCGCAATCCCGTCACCCACAGGATATGGCTTCCGTCTGCCAGAAGGATCCGACGACTGCGTTCCTCTCTTGGAACCTTGCAGTCTATAAAGAAATCCTTCAGCTTCTTGCGGATACCGCCGGAAAGCTCCAGATAGTCCCCCGGACGTCTGGTGCGCAGAACAAGGCTGTTTTTAATTTTATCATAATCAAACCACTTCGTATAGCAATTTACAGGAATTTTCCCAATTTTATCACATTTTTCTACCTGCAGGCAGAAATACGCGCCCATATAATGATATTCTTCACCAGGCACACAATATACCTCTTCTTCCTTCTTTTCCTGTCCATAGCCCTTCTTCAGAAGCAGTTCCTCATAGCCAAGCACTGCAAAATATCCTCCGGGAAGCGTCAGCCGGCTCCCCCGCCTGCCCTCCGCCAGGGCGCATACCTGCTCGATATGAACCGCTTCCAGATCCCGGCCGCCGCCCATGAGCTGCACCATGCATTTGCGCACCAGCAGTTTCCGTATGGCCGGATGCATCCGGATAAACGGCTCCAGAAGAATTTCCAGGCCGTCCTCTCTCCTTCGGACGCTGCCCTCCCACCGTTTCTCAAGTTCCTCCTCCAGATATCCCTCGATCTCCAGCAGCTGTTTTGCGGTCTCTGCCATCCGCCGCACGCTCCCCGGCCGGATCGCCTCCATCCCTGCCACGATCTGATGGCGGATCCGGTTTCTTGTATACGCCAGCTCCTGATTGGTGGAATCCTCCACCCACCCAATGCCCTGCTCCCGAAGCCATGCTTCGATCTCCTGTCTCTCCACACACAAAAACGGACGGATATACGGCAGCCGCACCGGCTCCATGCCCCGAAGGCCCCGAAGCCCGGTTCCGCGCATCAGATGAAACAGCATGGTTTCCGCCTGGTCATCCCGGTGATGGGCAAGCGCCGCCCGGTCCGCGCCTCCTTTTTGAATCTCCTGTTCAAACGCGGCATACCTTACCAGCCGTCCGGCCTCCTCCATGCCGATTCCTCTCTGCTTTGCAAGCCCCGGCACATCCTTTCGGATGATCGTAAGCGGTATCTCGCGCGCCCGGCAGAATTCTTCGCAGAACGCCTCATCCCGCTCTGCCTCATCTCCCCGGATTCCATGGTTCACATGCAGCGCGCGCACCCGGATCCCATGTTCCCTTCCATATTCCCATAAAAGCTCCAGAAGCGCCGTCGAATCCGCTCCGCCCGAAAATCCCGCCAGAACCGTCATTCCAAAACTTACCATCTTCCAGCACTCCATGTATTCATATACTTTCCTTTTCATCCGCTGTCCTTCTCCTGGTTATTGTAAAACATCTGCCGCTGTACAGCCCGCCATGGGAGGATGTTCTGG
>ERZ778510.1448-NODE-1448-length-15092-cov-5.536942_pt1 | contig 15092 bp, 17 predicted proteins | sample MGYA00510348_ERZ778510 | MGnify/ENA primary metagenome ERZ778510 (study PRJEB29527, sample SAMN07138969) | mouse gut metagenome | material: feces | host: mouse | place: China:Nanjing | collected 2016-01-25 ... | reverse complement strand
TCCAGCAGGTTAAAGTCCTGGAAGACAAAACCCAGCCGCTCCCGGCGGAACCTGGCCAGTTCGGTTTCGGACAGGTCCGCTACACTCACCCCGTCCAGGAGAATCTTCCCGGCGCTGATGGTATCGATGGTGGAGATGCAGTTGAGCAGCGTGGTTTTTCCGCTCCCTGACGCCCCCATGATGGCCAGGAACTCTCCGTCCTCCACCTCGAAGCTTACCCGGTCCAGGGCTTGCGTAACGTTGTTTTTGCTTCCGTAATATTTTTCGATATTTTGTACTTGTAACATGGCAATTTGCCTCCTTTGCTTATGGTTCTATGGTACACCAGAAGCGAAGGCCGTTGTATCGAAGTCCTGTTGATTTACCTTACAGTTTTGTAAGGTTTTCCTTCGCGGGAAAAGTCAGCGTTACTGTAGTTCCAGCCCCCTCCTGTGAATCCATGCGCAGTTCCAATTCCAGGAAAACCGCCAGCTTCCTGCACAGATACAGACCTATGCCGGTAGAGCCGCCGCGCATCCGTCCGTTGCTGCCGGTAAAGCCACGCTCAAACACACGGGGCAGTTCATGCGCCGGGATACCGATGCCGTTGTCGTGAACAATAAGCCGGGTCTGTCTCCCAAGAGGCCTGGCAAAGAGGGTGATGACCGGCTCCGCTCCCCGATAGCGGGCAGCGTTCTGGAGCAGCTGGCCCAGAATAAAGACCGCCCATTTTTCGTCGGTATAGACGGCGCAGTTCATATTTTCCATCTCTACCCGAATACCGTTTTGGATCAATAGGGAACGGTGGTTCTCAATCGCCTGAGCTGCGATTTTTTCAAGCTCTATCTGCCGGAACAGGCAGTCTTGCTCCGGGTTCTCCGCACGGGCGTAGAACAATGCCCGCTCTACATGAGCCTCGATTTGACTGAGTTCCGCTGTGAGCTTCCGGCGGGTGTCCCCGTCCAGCTCCCGACAAATGAGGCGGGCGGCGGTGAGAGGGGCTTTGATCTCATGCACCCAGCGTTCCACATACTCCCGGTACTCCCGTTGGGACGCCTGGGCGTCAGATACGGCGCCAGTCATATCGCGGCCAGCCAGGCGGACCAGCTCCAAGAGCCGCCGTTCATAAAGTCTTTTAGGCTGCGGAACGCACTCCGTAAACAGGTATTTACGATCCAGACCGTCCAGAATGGATTTCCATTCCAGGAGGCGGGCGCGCTGCTGAAAGAAATCAAACATATTCACCGTCAGGAAAACCAGCAGAAACACAATCAGCAAAATCACCAGAACTCCCGGCTGTGTTCCCGTGGCGAAAAGGAACAGCGCTGCCAGTCCGGCGCAAATCACTTGGAGTGCGATACGCTTCAGCCGGTCCGACAAAAATTCCCGCAGGGTCATAGTTGATACCCCATTCCGCGCCGGGTCTTGATGGCGTCCGGCAGACCGATCTCCGCCAGCTTTCCCCGCAGCCGGGTCATATTCACGCTGAGAGTGTTGTCATCAATGTAAATCTGGTTGTCCCACAGGGCATCAATCAGATCGGCCCGGGAAACAATCTGCCCGGTATGGACCATCAGGCAGGCTAAAATCTGCAGTTCATTCCGGCTGAGTTCTACGGCTTTTCCGCCGGACGATACCACCCCTTTTGTCAGGCTCATCCGCAGTTCACCGGCCTGCAGTAAATCAGCCTGTTCCGGTCCGCCGCCGCTCCGGCGCAGGACCGCTTTGATCCGGGCCAGCAGAACGGGAACACTGTATGGCTTGGTGATGTAGTCGTCCCCGCCCAGGCTCAGCGCCCGCACCTCGTCCGCACCGGCATCCCGGCTGGTAACAAAAATCACCGGCGCGGGAACGGCCTTCCGCAGTGCGGCACACAGAGAGAAACCGTCTTTACCCGGAAGCCCGATATCCAGAAGGATCAGATTCGGGTGTTCCTGCGCGGCCTGCGCCGGTATATCTGTAAACTTCGTGATTACCAGAGTTGTATATCCCTCATTTTCCAGAAGCAGCTCCAACTCTTCCCGAATGGCCGGGTCATCCTCGATGATCATAATTTTGAGCATACCATTCCTCCCGCTGTTTTGCTTACATTTTAGCACATGGAGGGCAGATTATCAATTATGGGCAGGAACAAAGCCATTCGCATTTTGGAAAACCTCTCCCTTTCCGTTGCCGGATAGGGTATGACAGCAAAAAATTATCACAGGTACCATTTCTTAAGAATCTCTTAATACTGTTGACAACACTATATTATACAATATATAATATTATAAAATCATACAGTAAACCAGCAGCAAACAAGGAGAAACGGCATGGTATTTAATACAGGCGCTGCACTTCTGGACGCGATCGTACTGGCTGTCGTATCCATGGATGCAGAAGGAACTTACGGGTATAAGATCACCCAGGATGTCCGGCAGGTCATCGAGATCTCGGAATCCACGCTGTATCCGGTTCTGAGACGGCTCTTGAAGGATGGGTGTCTGGAAGTATATGATATGGAATTCGGCGGCAGAAACCGCAGATACTATAAGATTACAGACGCAGGGACTGCACAGCTGAACCTGTATGTCTGCGAATGGCAGAACTATGCGGCAAAGATCACCAATATCTTTACAGGGAGAAGGAAATCATGAACAGAACGGAATTTATGAACCGGCTGGAGCGGCTTCTGTGGGATATCCCGGAAAGCGAACGCAGGGAAGCCCTTCAATATTATAATGATTATTTCGATGACGCCGGTCCGGAGAACGAAGCACGGGTCATCAGAGAGCTGGGCAGCCCCGCCCAGGTGGCAAAAACCATCCGGGAAGGAATGTCCGAAAACGGAGAATATACGGAACATGGTTATGAGGATGCCCGGTTCCGGAACCGTCAGGATGTCACGGCAGATGATCCTGATATAGTGGTGGAAAAATCCTTCGAAAGACAGCGGCGGAACTCTCCTGACCCGTGGAAGCTTTTAGCCATCTTTCTGCTGTGCCTGCTACTGCTTCCGATCATTATACCGCTGTTTCTGGTCCTGCTCGCTGTTCCGGCGTCCATACTGATCGGCATCATCGGTATTGTGATCGCAGCAATGGTGGCGGCGGCCGCCCTTCCGGTCGCCGGCATTGTCCTTTTGGCCATTGCATTTTATCATCTGTTCCTCACTCCTGTTGCAGGCATCACACTGGGCGGCATCGGCCTTGTGCTTCTGGCGGCAGGTATCCTTACCTTTTTGCTGACCATATGGATCCTGAAAGCCGTCTTTCCAGTCTGCATCCGGACCGTGGTCGCCATGCTCCGCTATCCTCTCAGAAAGGCAGGTATTGTAAAATGAAACCCATCTTGAAAATATGCCTGATAATCAGCAGTGTTTTATTTGCTGCAGGAATTGCCTGTATCGGCATCGGCATCGCCATGGGAGTAACTCCGGCACAGCTTGTCCATGCAGGACACTGTCCAGGGAGTTCTCTGATCCGTTCAGGACTGGATGAAATAACATCCGAAGTTTTGCGTCTTCCGGAACTGTCCGGGATATCAGAAGAGGTTCCGGATGATCTGCCGGAACCTCTGGAGGAAACGGAAAATCTTTCCGGAACCAGCTCCTCCGACGCGGAAGAATACTATGAATTCCAGAATATTCAGGAACTGGAGCTGGAACTGTCTCTGTGCAGTCTTAACATAGACCGGCACGACAAGGATTTCATCGCTGTGGAAGCCGATAATGTACAGAATTATTTCCGCTGCCTCCAGGAGGGTGATACGCTGTCTCTGAAGGATGACCGGCCGCATTCTGCCAGGCAGAACAGCACGAAGAATGAGCTGCGTCTCACCCTGTATCTTCCGGACCAGATCTTCAGAGAAGTTTCTGTTGAGATGGAAGTGGGAGAGATCCGGCTTGACGCTCTTGCCGCTGATGAGGTCGAAGTCACCAATGGCGTCGGCAGCATCACCATCGGAACGCTGAACGGAGCCGACCTGTCCGTTCACACAGGTGTCGGCGAATTCCTGGCGGATCGGATCCAGGCAGACAGGGAAGCAGATATCAAGGTGGATACCGGCAGCATCACGCTTGCACAGTTTGACGGAAACTCCCTGGAAGTGGAGTGCGGAATCGGCAATGCAGAAATCACGGCAGCGGGAAGCGAGCTGGATTATAATTATACACTTCATGCAGATCTTGGCAGCATTTCCCTGAACAGCCGGCAGCAGAACAACTACGGACATCACCTGGATATCCATCACGGCGCAGACCGCCGGATCTCGGTCAACTGCAGTCTGGGCAATGCAACATTAAATTTTATGGAGGAATAGTAAAATGAAAGACAAACGACTGTTAAAATCTTCTTCAAACCGTATGATCTCCGGTGTCTGCGGAGGAATCGGGGAATTTTTCGGTATTGACCCAACGGTCATCCGCCTGATCTGGGCGATCCTGACCTTCTGCGGACTGGGAAGCGGCATTCTGATCTATATTATTGCTGCAGTTGTGATTCCGGAATATTAAAAAACTCTTTTCTTTTTGAGAAAGCCGCATTATAATAGAAACAACCTGTAGCATCTGTTTGCAACAGACAGAACACACCTGATCGGACAGGAACCGTTCGATCCGCAGGAATTCAAAACATCAGGAGGAAATTTTATGGGCGGCTTTTTTGGAGTTGCGTCAAAGAACGACTGTATCTTTGACCTGTTTTTTGGAACAGACTACCATTCTCACCTTGGTACGAGGAGAGGCGGCATGGCTGTATATGGTAAGAATGGTTTTGACCGTGCCATTCACAATATAGAGAATGCGCCTTTCCGAACCAAGTTCGACAAGGATATGAGGCAGATGAAGGGGTATCTGGGAATCGGATGTATCTCCGATTATGAACCGCAGCCTCTGATCATTCGTTCCCATCATGGTACTTATGCAATCACTACCGTAGGAAAGATCAACAATACGGAAGAGATTACAGAGCTTATCTACAAAAACGGCAATACTCATTTTCTGGAAATGAGCGGCGGGGATATCAACCCCACGGAACTGGTCGCAGCCGTGATCAATCAAAAGGAAAATCTCATAGACGGCATCCGTTACGCACAGGAACTGATCGACGGTTCCATGACGCTGATGCTCATGACGCCAAAAGGGATCTATGCCGCCAGGGACCGGATGGGGCGCACCCCTGTCATCCTCGGCAAAAAAGAGGATGCTTACTGTATCACCTTCGAAAGCTATGCATATCTGAATCTTGGATATGCGCACGACCGGGAGCTGGGACCCGGAGAGATCGTGATTGTGACTCCGGACGGTGTACAGACGCTCTCCGCACCCGGAAACGAGATGAAGATCTGCACGTTCCTGTGGGTCTACTATGGATACCCCTCCAGTTCCTATGAGGGCGTGAACGTGGAGCAGATGCGTTACAGCTGCGGCATCAGGATGGCAAAGCGCGACGATGCGAAACCCGACAACGTTGCCGGCATTCCGGACTCCGGCATTGCCCATGCAGTCGGTTATGCGAATCAGTCCGGCATCCCGTTCTCCAGGCCATTTGTCAAATACACCCCCACCTGGCCCCGTTCTTTCATGCCCACCATTCAGAACAAGCGGGATCTGATCGCCAGAATGAAGCTGATCCCGATCCATCAGCTTATTAAGGGAAAGCGCCTGCTCCTGATCGATGACTCCATTGTCAGAGGCACGCAGCTTCGGGAAACCACGGAATTTTTGTATCAGAGCGGCGCTGCAGAGGTCCATATCCGTCCTGCCTGCCCCCCGCTTGTATACGGATGCAAATACCTGAATTTCTCCCGTTCCACCTCTGATATGGATCTGATCACCAGAAGAATCATTGTCCGTCTGGAAGGCACAGACGAGGTACCGGATGAGGTTCTGCAGGAATATGCGGATCCCAATTCCGAAAAATACGAGATTATGGTGGAAGCGATCCGCAAAGAGCTGAATTTTACTTCCCTGAAGTATAACCGGCTGGATGACCTGCTGGATTCGGTAGGCATAGAACCCTGTAAACTCTGTACTTACTGCTGGAACGGCAGGGAATAATCCGCTTCCTCAAAAGCAGCACAAAAGACTCCTGACCGCAGACGTTGATCTTCCTGTCTGCGGTCGGGAGTTTTAGACTCCTGCACCTGCAATGCTCCGGCTGCAGCGCCGCTTTGTTCCTGTCTGCCTATTTCAGCAGTTCGTCATAAGTAGTGTTCAGACAGTCCCGAAGCACCCGAAGCTGAGCGCCGGTGATATGCTGGATTCCTCTCTCGATCTTCACCAGCGTCTCCCTTGTCATATTCACATCCTGAAGCTGGATCATCCGAACCAGCTCCGTCTGCCTGATTCCCCTGCTCAGCCTGATCCGGCGTATGTTTCCGCCGATATTGATGCCCGACTGCTGCTTTATCTTCTGTTCCATCCTGCACCTTCTGAAAGAACCGGCATCAGTCCTTTTTCTTCCATCATATTCGTTTCATTCGATATCATGGGACTGATATCAGTCCTTTCAGAAATTATGGTTTTCGTTCCAGAAGCTCCTCATAGGTGGTATTCAGACAGCGTTTGAGCCCGCAGAGCTGTGCTCTGGTAATATGCTGTGTCCCTCTTTCAATCTTCACCAGAGTTTCTCTTGTCATATCTACTCCGCGAAGCTGAAGCATCGCAGCAAGCTCTGTCTGTCCGATGCCCTGTTCCGTCCGGATTCGTCTTATGTTCCAGCCGATATTTTTATCCGGCTGTTTTATCTTCTGTCCCATAGCTGTTTCCGCAAAATGGACTGTTTTCAGTCCTTTTTTCTTTATCATAGAGTTTCTATATGCTATAATGGGACCAGAACGGGTCCAATATGGAGAAAGAGGAAGAAAATGCACCAAAAAAATTTTAGAAAAACCTATTATCAAATACGGACAGAGCTGTTCTGGGGAATGGTTTTGTGTATACTGTTGTTGCTGCTTATGGGAATTCATGCAAATTACCGGCTGATGAAACAGGAACCGGAGAAGCTTTCCGAAGATGAACAGCAGATTCGCATGGAAGTCACCTATGATGACTGGCATTCTGAGCTGGAAGATTCCGCCCAGTGCCTTTTATGCCGAGAAAATGCCCTGGAAGAAGCAGAACCGGTCCCGGGCAGCGATACCATTGGACTGATTTTGCTGAACAGCTGGACGGTTTTGAACCTTCCGCTCAGACGCGGCGAAACAGCCGGGCAGGAAGGCGGACACACCGGCGGCTCCGGGATCCACTATGGGTATACCGGCGGGATCACCTGGCTCTCCAGCGGGGATCCGGACCGGGGAATGGCAAAGATCAGCCTGACGCTGCCGGAACGCTGTCAGCCGGATGAAGATTTCATCCGCCGTAATCTGTGCCAGACCTGTCTGGATCAGGTTACCGCTTCCCTGCGTTTCTGGAAAGGCGCGCAGGAGGATAAGGAAGCCGTTCCTCTCTGCCTGCTGGACCGCCAGACAGCAAAGATCTATTCCGCTCAGGACTGGTATCTGGGATATTTTATCAGGGATTACTGGATTGAACTGGACTTTGAAGAAACAGAGGTATCCATCAAAGCCTATTATCTGCCTTCTGCCGCCTGACCGCCTGCACAGAACTCTGCTTCCTGTCCGGGAAATTCTGTTTCTGTTTTCTTTTTTCTGAATTTTGTGATATTTTCCATCTGTCAGACGTTCCTATAGTGAAAAGCTTTTCAAAACAGAACAGACCCAACCGGAGATGACCGGATTGGAGAAAACGGACTACGACAGAGCAGTGAGCCTCTGTCTGGATGCAGTATACCGGACCACGCTGAGCTGCTGCAAAAGACACTCATGTCTGCAGATCCGGCGCCTGTTATGGAACGAACCGGCCGGATACAGGCAGAAACGTATTTTGCAGCAGCCCCTTCTTGAACAGCCGGACACCGTTTCCCGGCATGGCCTCATCCCCCTGTAAGCTCCTCGATACAGCATACATTCCCCGTCTGCATCCTCCGTCACAGAACCGGTCCGATCACTGCCCGGAAATACCGGTCCAGTTCCTCCGGCGCCTGTTTCCGTCCTCCTTTCAGCCACCAGAGCACCATCTCCACAAAACTGCCCGATATATGATTAACCAGAAAATCCTCCGGAAGGCACGCCATCTTCCGGGACGTCCGGTTCACCACCAGCATGTGAATCAGTTCATTCAGACTGTCCTTAAAATAACGCAGAAAGATCTCATTACTCTCGCAGGACAGAAGCTGCAGAATATGATTGTCATTTTCCGCCAGATGCTGCAGCAGATGACAGAAGACGGATTCCGGCGCATTTCCTTCGGAATACAGTCCATGGGTATGCGTACAGTCCATGGCGCTGTCCACGATATGGCTGAACAGCTCTTCACACAGTTCCTTCAGCAGATCATCCTTTGTCTCAAAATGTGCATAAAAGGTACTGCGGCCGATATTTGCAAGGTCAATGATCTCCTGCACCGTGATATTTTCAAATCGCTTTCTCTCCAGCAGGCGGCTGAATGCCTGGAAAATCGCTGCTCTTGTCTTCTGCTGACGTCTGTCCATCCTGTCCCCTCCCGAACAAATCTTCCAAAATGTATGATATCTTACATTTTATGGTTTTTGCTTCTTGCACACAATCCGTCCTGTGCATACAATAATATCAAACAGATTGTTTGTTATCAAATATATTGTATGGAATCTGTCTTTCCCTGTCAAGCGTAAAATACCGCTGTATCTGCGCAGTTCCGGGCCGGTGCGGCAGTCTGCCGGTACCTCGCACACAATTCAGTCCGACCGCGCTCAAAGTACTCTGCAAAATAAAACACAGCCAGGCCCGGCTGCATGTAAAATTAAACTTCCCAGCAGCCAGGCTGCGGGGAAGAAGCCAGGAACGATTCCAAAAAGGAGGCGCCAGGATGTTAAAAAAGATCAACGAAATACTTTCCGGAACTGCTGCCACGCTGATTGGAGGGCTGTGTCTTGCCTTCCGCTTTTTCCTGCCGCGCATGGGAATCCATCTGCCGGCAGATCCTGCATGGATTACAGTGGTGATCTGCGGCATCCCCCTTGTCAGTCTGGCAATCCGGCGCCTGATTTGCAATCCGGGAATCAGCAGGATCTCCTCCGCGCTTCTGATCTCCATCGCCATGTCTGCCGCCATATTTATCGGAGACCTTTTCGCAGCCGGAGAAGTCGCTTTCATCATGGCGCTCGGCGCCATTCTGGAAGAAAAGACTACGGACCGGGCACAGAAAGGGCTGAAAAAACTCATCGGTCTTGCGCCTGTACAGGGACGGCTCCTGACAGACGGAACGGAGAAAATGGTTCCTGCAGAAACGATTCAGCCAGGTGATATCCTTCGGATCTTTCCCGGCGAGGTCATCCCGGCGGACGGTGTCATCCTCCATGGAGAGACTTCTGTGGACCAGTCCATCATGACCGGAGAATCCCTGCCTGTAGACAAAGCGGAAAAAGACGAGGTATTCTGCGGCACCCTGAACTGCTTTGGCTCCATCGATATCCGGGCGGTTCATGCAGGGCAGGACAGCACGCTGCAGAAACTCATCCGCATGGTACAGGAAGCAGAGGAGAAAAAAGCGCCCATGGCGCGGATCGCCGACCGGTGTGCAAGTATTCTGGTTCCGGCAGCGCTCCTGATCGCCATAGCCGCCGGACTTGTCACCCGGGACATCGTCCGGGCCGTAACCGTTCTGGTGGTCTTCTGTCCCTGTGCCCTTGTGCTGGCGACTCCCACCGCGGTCATGGCGGCCATCGGCCAGGCCGCAAAGCACGGGGTCGTCATCAAATCCGGAGAAGCACTGGAAAACATGGGAAAAGCAGATGCCATCGCCTTTGACAAGACGGGAACGCTGACTTATGGAAAGCTGAAGGTGTGTGATGTGATCTCCTTTGATCCGAAGCGAACGGAACAGGAACTGCTCTCTCTGGCTGCTTCTGCTGAAGCCAGAAGCGAACACCCACTGGGCAGGGCCATCACTGCCTGCGCAAAAGAAAAAAATGCTGTCATTCTGGAGTCCTCCGCTTTCTCCATGTCCGCCGGGAAAGGCGTGCGGGCAGACGTAGCCGGGCATACGCTGCTGTGCGGCGCAGAAACATGGATGGCGGAACATCAGACAGAGATTCCCTCAGAAGCCGCAGAACAGTCCGCTGCACTTCGACGGATGGGAAAGGCGTCCATTCTGGTCGCAGAGGACAGGGTCTGCATCGGTCTCATCGCCCTGTCCGACGTGCTGAGAGAAGGCGCAGTGTCCATGACGGCAAAACTGTCGGCCATGAACGTCCGGACGCTGCTGCTCACCGGCGATCATCAGAAAACGGCGGAATATTTCGCAGACCGGGCTGGTATCCGCACCGTTCATGCCGGTCTGCTGCCGGAGGAAAAAGTCGCACAGATCCAGAAGCTCCGGACAGAGGGCCGGACGGTCTGCATGATCGGAGACGGAGTCAACGACGCCCCCGCCCTGAAGACCGCCTCCGTCGGCGTCGCCATGGGAAGCATGGGCAGCGATATTGCTGTGGAAGCGGCTGACATCGCCCTGATGACCGACGATCTCTCCCGGATCCCCTACCTGAAACGGCTGTCAAACGCCACAGTCCGTACCATCCGCTGCAGCATCACCCTGTCCATGTGCATCAATATCTGTGCAGTAACGCTCTCCGTCCTGGGCGTACTGACCCCCACGACCGGCGCGCTGGTGCACAATGCAGGCTCCTGTTTTGTCGTATTGATCGCAGCGCTTCTGTACGACCGGAAATTCGAAGACTGAAAAGACGGCTGCGGCATACAACGATACCGCAATCTCTTATCCGGACCTTCTGCATATTCCGATCATACGGAAACGGCACGGAATTCTTCATACTGTTTCCTGGGACCGCCGCAGACCGGGCAGCGTTCGGAAACAGTATCTTCCGTCATGACATAACCGCAGACCGGACAGACATAGATCGTCTCCTCTGCAAAATGTTCCATATCCGCCGCCTGTTTCAGAAGCGACGCATGCACCTTTTCGGCCAGAGCAGCGCCGGTATACGCCTGCTCTGCCAGAGGACTGCGGTGGCTGTTCGCATATTCGGCAAGCATCTGATACAGATACTCATATTCAAACTCTTCTCCCGGTACGCAGGTCTTCACGGATTCCGCAAAAGGAACAGGACGGTCAAGCACCGAATAAAAACTTCTGGCATGATAATATTCCGAAGCTGCAAGGGCGCGGAAGAGTCCGGCGATCCGTTCCATACCTCTTCGCTCTGCACGGTCTGCAAACATCAGATACTTAAAATGGGCCAGCAACTCTCCCTGCACGGTCTCCTCCAGTTTCTGACGCAGAACCCGGTCTTTCCTCTCCCGTCCATAGCAGTCCTCCGACAGATCCGCGATCCGGTGGTGCAGCACGCCCTCTTCCATGAAAAAATGAACCACATGGTGCTCCACATCACATGCCCGGATCTCCCGGGACACATCCTCGATCATGGCCCCGCCTCCGCCGGTACAGATCAGCGGGATTCCATCCACCTCATCTTCGAACCGGGAATGTACATGACCGCAGAGCAGGTATTTTACTTTTTCCTTCCACGGCCCATAGACGCTTCTCAGGCGGGCAAACTCCTCCTCTGATACACAGTTCTGAATAAAATGATTCGGCACCGGTATATGAAAGGCAATGACTGCCTGTGTCACTTCCTCCATGGAAAGAACCCGACCCAGCAGTGTAAGTCCTTCCTCCTCAAAAGAACGGACCGCATTGTCCAGCACGACAACTGCAAATCCATCCGCAAGGAGCGCATAATTTTTCAGGCCGAAGTATTCCATATACGCCCCCGTGTCGTGATTTCCGCGGAGTGTATAGACCTCATTTTCTGCCAGCGTTTCTGTCAGTTCCTGTATCATCCGATAGTGGCGTCCGGTTCCCGTCGGCACCAGATCGCCCACAATCAGCGTCATGTCATCCCTGCCGCTCTCCTCCAGGGCGCCCGCATATACCTTCATATTGTATGTGCCCAGCCCCTCACAGCCGGGATCGCCGATCACGCCCATGGAATGTACCTGCCCAAGCCGTATCACCGGCTCCGTTACCTTGATCATTTTCTTTCTCTCCATACTCCTTTGCTCCTTCCGCCGTGTTCCGGGTGTCTGTATCACGGTTTCTTTCTTCGCCGGTATAGTGTTCCCCGAACACTTCACTGCTAACCGGAACCGTCCGTTCAGCACCGTCGTTTCATGCTGATATTATTATAAGTGTTGATTGATGGAACGGCAATTTTTTTGTATAATAAAAAACGAAATCCCCCGTCGTCAGAAACTGAAGGACTGCCGTCATCCATGGAGGCGTGTATGAGAAATAAGACCGTTTCACCGGAAAAAAATATCTATGATATCATGCATAAGGACACAAAAGTGGCAAGAGTGAGCGAGACCGGACACTGCCGGATCTACTGCCCGTCCTTTCTGCCGTATTCTCTGTATCTGGAAGAGGAAGAAGATATCGACACACTGGTAAACAACATAACCGGCTTCTACTACTGGTGCGCTTCGCGGCTCCTGACACTGGACCGGGCCTATGCCAAAGAAATCTTAAACAGCATCGGTGTAAAGCAGGCTGTCACTGACCGGGACCGGGCCAGGATCGCTCTGTCCTGCCGCTGTGCGTCTCTCACGGACGTCTTCTGGGTCAAAAAAGCAGCGGAACAGGAACTGCTGGCGAGCTGCAGCATACCGATCGGGAGAGATTTTTATGACCTCTCCTGATCGCCCCGGTTTCCTGTTCCGGTACCCTGCCGCCCATAACCCTTTTCTCTCTTTCCTTTACCTTCTCCTGTTTCATGCCGGACGCTCCCAGCTCCCATACAGATTCCGATTTTTTCCAATATTCCGTAATGCAGCAGCAGTCCGGACCGGGAATACGGGCGGAAGGCTGCTGTTCCTCTGCAGCACGCCCTGCCGATGGAAGGTTATGGCTGCATTTTCTTTCTGAGCAACGCAGAAATCAACATGGCTGCGGTTCCCAGAACAAGATAAACCGCTCCATAGAGAATAAATGCCGTCTCGCCCATATCAAAAAACACCCATACCCCAGCCAGAAAAAACGCTGCGGAAAAGACCGGCAGACTCCACAGCGTGCCTGTGTCCTTTCCTGCAAACACACCCATAATCACGGAATGTACCGGATTGACTGCAAAAAACAGAAGAAAACAGACTGCCATTCCTCCATCACCTTTTACAAATGTAACGGCAAGCCATGGCAGAGCAAACATGATAAGCGCAGAAACTGCCAGCCCCCAAAGAATCTTTTTCATACCGTCCTCCAAATCCGAATATGCAGACCATCTTTGTCTTTGCCTTATTATATCTCTTTTTCTGCCGGAATGAAATACACTTTTCCGAAGGATTTTCAAATATGCGTGCAAAAACACTTTTTGAGTGATATAATAAAACCGTTAGAAACATCATATTGGAGGTACACATCTATGGCATGGTATGACGAAGCTGTCTTTTATCACATCTATCCGCTGGGGCTTACAGGCGCTCCGAAGCAGAATTCTTATGGAGAGCCGGAGCACCGGCTGAATACGCTGCTTCCATGGATCACCCATATAAAAAAGATCGGCTGCAATGCACTTTATATCGGTCCCCTGTTTGAATCTGTGGGACATGGCTACGAGACAACCGATTATAAAAAACTGGACAGTCGTCTGGGGACCAACGAGGATCTGGCCGCTTTTGTGGCAGAGTGCCACCGGCAGGGGATCAAAGTCGTACTGGACGGCGTGTTCAATCACACCGGACGGGATTTTTTTGCCTTCCAGGATCTGAAACAGAACCGGGAACAGTCCGCCTACAAGGACTGGTACTGCAACGTAAATTTCTGGGGGAACAACGAATACAACGACGGATTTTCCTATGAAAACTGGGGCGGACACAACCTTCTGGTGAAATTAAACCAGCACAATCCGGCGGTCAGAGACTATATCTGTGACGTCATCCGCTTCTGGGTCAGCGAATTTGATATTGACGGAATCCGGCTGGATGCCGCTGACGTTCTGGATTTTGAATACATGAAAGCGCTCCGGCGGACTGCCAATGAAGTAAAGCCGGATTTCTGGCTCATGGGCGAGGTCATCCACGGGGACTATACCCGCTGGGTTAACGAAGGCACTCTGCACTGCGTCACCAATTACACCCTGCACAAAGCGCTTTACTCCGGGCACAACGACCACAATTATTTTGAAATTGCACATACGGTAAAGAGGCTCTATGAAATGGGCGGCAACCGCATCGACGGACTCCGGCTCTACAATTTTACGGACAACCATGATGTGGAGCGGATCTATACCAAACTGAATAAAAAGGAGCACTTTGCCCCGGTTCATGTGCTGCTCTACACGCTGCCGGGCGTTCCGTCCATCTATTATGGTTCGGAATTCGGGATCGAAGGGAAGAAAGAACGGTTCTCCGACGATTCCCTGCGCCCTGCCCTCTCTCTGTCCGACTATGAGAACGCAGAGGAAAAGAATCCCTGTACCCGGCTGATCGCCGCTCTTGGCTTAGTCCGCCGGCACACAGCCGCCCTGTCTTACGGCGATTACAGGGAACTTCTGCTCACCAACCGGCAGTACGCATTTTCCAGAAACTACAACGGCGTATCCGTGGTCGTCACCGTCAACAACGATGACAGCGATTATGTTATGACGCTTCCTGCCGGAAATGCGGCCCGGTACAGAGGCGCTCTGTCCGGTGAAACGGTGTCTGTGAATAACGGACAGATCGTTGTCAACGTAAAGACAAATTCCGGGGATATCTGGGTGCCCGTTCTGGAAGGTCAGGCAAAAGAGCCGGAAAATCAGAAGGCGGCGCCGGAAACAGCCGACATACCGAAAACCCCTGAAACGGCACAGAAAAAAGAAACGGTTCCGGATATCCAGGCGCCTGCAAAGGAAACAACCGCAGAAACACCGGCAGAAAAGCCGGCGCCTGCAAAAACAGATGCTTCTGCAAAAAAACAGAAATCTGACACGGAATACTGGTGGAAAGCTACGGAGACGGACGAAAGTTCCGAACAGTCTGACAAAGTACCGGAAGCGGATGCAAAAGCCCCGGTCCGGACACCGGCGCCCGATGCAGAC
>ERZ778510.1422-NODE-1422-length-15294-cov-6.036288_pt1 | contig 15294 bp, 17 predicted proteins | sample MGYA00510348_ERZ778510 | MGnify/ENA primary metagenome ERZ778510 (study PRJEB29527, sample SAMN07138969) | mouse gut metagenome | material: feces | host: mouse | place: China:Nanjing | collected 2016-01-25 ... | reverse complement strand
TTCCCGGCGATTTCATCCATTGTTTATGAGATACAGCCAGAAACTGCTTTCTGTATTTCAGCGCCATTTAAACATTTTCAAAGCAGCAAAACAATGCTATAATTGTATCATAGACAGGAAAGGCAGAACCGGCAGCCATGTGATACCGTCTGCTCTTTCCAGGCGGCATTCAAAGCTTTGGACAATAACGAAACAGAGGGGGATACCAGTGCATCACGTATATTTTATCAGAGAGAAAAAGCAGATCGAAGTACCGGAGGGGACTACCGTCCTGGAGGCAGAGCGGCTGGCAGGACTTCTTCCGGATGCTCCCTGCGGCGGAGCAGGCACCTGCGGAAAATGCCGGGTGATCGCAGACGGACAGAACGTACGTGCCTGTCAGACCAGAATCACGAAAGATTTTCAGATAGACACCGCCGTCTCCTCTTCTCTGGAAGACGCTGTCATATTGACGGAAGGATTTTCCAGACCGGTGTCTTTCCGGCCGGGAATCGCTGTCCATGCCGTTGAATTAAAAAAGACCGTACCCGGAGACAGGCGGTCGGACTGGGAACGGATGCTCTCTGCTCTGTCAAAAGCCGGAGCAGAAGGAGCGGAAACTTTCCGGCCGGATCCCGAACTGGCTTCTTCTCTTTATGAACGGTGCCGGCAGGGCGGAATCTGGTATATCGCCCACACTGACCGGGAAATCCTGGATATCCGCGCGGAAAAAAGAGCATTCTGCTTTGCTGCCTTTGATATCGGAACCACGACACTGGCCGGATATCTTCTGGATGCGGCGGATGGGCGGGTGCTGGCCGTAGAGAGCCGGATGAACCCTCAGGCACAGTACGGAGCGGATGTAATCATGCGGGCGGACCACGCGCTCGCCCACGGGACGGAGGCCTTAAGCCGATGCATCCGTCAGGAACTGGATGCGATGATCGGATGTCTTGCCGCGCAGGCGCACCGGGAGCGGACCGACATCCTGCAGATCTGCGTGGTGGGAAATACCTGTATGCATCATCTGTTTCTGAATCTCTCCCCTGCATCGCTGGTACATGCGCCTTATACCCCTGCCATCAGTCAGGCGCTGACGCTTCCGACTGCGCCGTACGGGCTGAATGTCCATCCAAAGGGCCAGCTTCTGATGCTGCCGAATATTGCCGGATATGTGGGTGCGGACACCAGCGGCTGTCTGCTGGCGATCCGTCCGGATCAGAAGGAAGAGATCACGCTCCTCCTGGATATCGGTACCAACGGAGAGATGATTCTGGGAAACCGGGACCGTCTGGCCACCTGTTCCACAGCTGCAGGACCCGCCTTCGAAGGGGCAAAGATCGAATGCGGCATGCGGGGAACCGACGGCGCTGTTGACCACGTCTCTTTTGAGAACGGTGTCTGGAACTATACAACCATCGGAAACCGGCCTGCAGCAGGGCTGTGCGGCTCCGGCCTTCTGGATCTGACGGCTCAGCTTCTGAAGCACGGCTTTATCGACGAAAACGGGACGCTTGAAAGCGGTCAGGAAGATCCCGGAACCTTTCTGCTGGTACACCCGGAAGACGCCGGAAATGAAAAAGGAGTCTACCTGACCCAGAAGGATATCCGGGAGGTACAGCTGGCAAAAGCCGCCATCGCTGCCGGGATCCGGATCCTGATGAAGACACTTTCCATCACGGAAGAAGATATCCGCTGCCTGTATATCGCAGGCGCTTTCGGCAATTATATGGATCCGGTCAGTGCAGGCGCCATCGGCCTGATTCCTCCGTCCCTGACAGAACGGATCCGGCCTGTTGGAAACGCAGCGGGAGAAGGCGCCAAGATTGCCCTGCTGAACACGGAGGAATGGAGACTGGCCGACCGGCTGGCAAAGACCGTGGAATTCATAGAACTGGCTGCTCTGCCCGAATTTCAGGACTGCTTTGTGGATGAACTGGAATTCCCTCTTCCGGCCCGGTAACTGCACATGAAAGATACTTCCGTAAGGAGCCATAAAATGGAGAACATGATAAAAGACAGAAACAAAATCACAGAACTGGCAAAGGCGCAGGGATTCTCCCAGGCTGCTCTTCTGGACTGCCGCACCATCGAATTGAAGCCGGAGGTCCGGCAGATGTGCGAAGCCAACACCTGCCATATGTACGGCAAGTGCTGGAGCTGTCCGCCGGGATGCGGTTCCCTGGAAACGTGCCGGGAAAAAATCGCCGGCTACCGGTACGGCGTCCTCGTGCAGACCACCGGACAGCTGGAGGACGATCTGGACGGAGAGACCATGATGGAAACCGAAGCATTACATAAAGAGCATTTCTACGCATTTGAGCGGTTCCTCCGGAAGCAGTACCCGGACATGCTGGCTATCGGCGCCGGCTGCTGCACGAAATGCGCAAAATGCACGTACCCGGATGAACCCTGCCGTTTTCCAAAAGAGGCTTTCTCTTCCATGGAAGCCTATGGAATGGTGGTCACACAGATCTGCCAGGCCAATGGGCTGGCTTATTATTACGGCCCCTGTACGATCACTTATACAAGCTGCTATCTGCTGGGTTGATGACTGACAGGGGCTTCTATGGGGATATGGGAAAACATACAGCAGGCCTTGGAAAAAGGGCATCCAGGCGAGGCAGAAACGCTGGCTGCAGAGGCACTGGACGGCGGAATGGATCTTCTTCGGATTGTGGAGGAAGCCATGATGCCCGCCATGCGCAGTGCAGGAGAACGATACAAAAACGAGGAGACGGATATGCTCCGGATTCTTGCGGCGGCAGGCAGCAAAGCATATGGGCGCTGACGCCTGTACAGAAAACGGTGCGGAAGCAGCCGCCAACGGTTTTTATATGCCGTTGGCGGCTGGTGAATAACAGTAAATCTTCAAAAAAGATCATGGTAGAAAGCCGATTTTTCTTTTTGCAGGCCAGGGACAATCACGCCATTGTCCATTGTTCTGTTCTTTTTTTCCAGTCAGCAGGTCTGTAGCGGCATCTGCAAGATAGCCCAGATAACTTCCTGCGGAGCTGTCTCCACACAATAATTTCCACATCAGACCACCAAAAAGATAAGACTGGGCGAACTCGCGCCAACTGTGCAGTTCTTCCACAACCTTCCGGGAGAGCTCCCATAGAATGCCAACAGCCTCGCTTTCTGTGATCCAGCCTAAATAGCATCCCCAACGCGTCAGCATCGCCGCCCGGCCAACATCCCACCCAGCCATAAAGCCAGGCGCATATTGGCTTTTATACCGCCGGGAAAATCTCCATGCCCGGCTGACAGACTCACGATCCTCCTCGTCCATAGTTTCGTCCATCAGTTCTTCCGGCGAAGATGCCTCGCTATAAAGTTGATACCGCAGGATATACCCATCCCGCGCCAGATCACGGATCCTGTCCAGCAAGTCGCTCCGGCCGTCTATCCCCCAGGAGCGGCGTACCAGAGACACGATTTTCTGTTCCATAACAGGGATATGTTCCTCCACATCCATACGGTCCAGATGGTGGCTGTTCAGAGTGGATAAAATACCGGACAGCAGAATGCCAAAATGCTCCCATTTTACATCGTCTTTCTGGTATGGGACCGCTTCCGGCTCAGGCATGGACTCCAGCCGGGCCATTGTTTCTTCCAAAGTAGAATAAAGGTTTTCTTCCAGTTCCAGATCGAATGAAAGTTCTTCCTCATCATCCGCGTCTTCCATTTCCAGCGTTTCCAGGGCCGCCGCAAGCACGCCCATATCTTCTCCGAAAAGATGTTCCAGCAGGTCCCCAGCAGCAGATGAAGCGGCTTTGGCAACTTTGTCATTTACCATCTCTTGCAGCCGTTCCTCATTGACAGCCGTCTGAGCCATACTGTCCGGTCCAAACATCTGTCCGAGAATTTCTACCTGACGCTGAGTATTGGCGGAAATCTGTTCTTCCACTTTAGAGGCAGATATAGACGCGCTTTTTTCAGAGCCGGGAACTTCGATTTCATTGATTCGTTCCTCGTTTTTTTCCATGGTTTCTTTCACAGCATCGAGCGCCTGCTCCTTTGTCTGCTGTGCCTGTTTCATAATCTCGTTTATATCGAACATTTTTAATCCTCCTTGTCCGGGGGGAGCGGATGCCATGACGAATTTTTGTGACGTGTAAACAACTTTTTAATCTGCCGCAGTATTGTTTCTATAAAATGAAACCAGAGATTGCCAAACAGAAACACAATCATAAGGAACAGCAGGAACGCTCCCATTTCTCCAACAGGCATTTTTTCCCTCACTTCGTTGCAAAACGGTTCATAAAGAAGTCGGTAAAAGCAGCCAGCTCATCATCCTGTGATACATAAACATACAGCTTTTCATCTTCCAGCCAGTCATAAGCATTAATGCCAATGTATCCTTTTTTGTCCGGGTAAATGAGGAACGCATCGGTAGGGTACTTGTTGCGACAGGCTTTCAAAATTTCAGAGCGGCGATAGTAAGCAGGATCGCCGCAGCCGGAAAGGTCAGGGACTGTGGGAACGACCACAATCGTCTGGCCGGCTTCATTCCAGCCAACAATCAGATTGCCGATTTTGGTTTTGCTTCCATGCACAAATCCATAGTTGAAACGGCTCACATCCTCGGTATATCCGAAAATCAGCCTGTACTCGTCCCCATCTTCAACGACCTGGTTAAACAGGGCACGCATTTTCTTCGCATTTGCGTTGCTCTTTTCCATGTCAATTTCCGGCCCCTTAAATAACTTACTGAAAAATCCCATAATTTTTTCCTCCTGAATGTTCAGATGTTTTTATATGAAACTGAACAGGGCAGTCCCCACAGTATCATAAATGAATCGTGTTTTCTCTTTTGCCTTTTGTTTGATTTCCATCAGTCAAAATAAAGATAAACCGTTAAATTTGTTCTTATTTCAGCTAAAATGAACTCCGTCCGAATATACGGCCAAAACAGATATTCAGACGGATTTTCCCATTCCTCAAGATGCAGGCACTGTTTTTAATTTCTCCAGAGCATCCACAATAGCGTTTATTTGAAAGTCAACTGTTTCATCGGCAGCTTCGGGAACAAACAAAGGTAACGTATCAGGGATCGCCTTGCGTACAATCATCACGGTCAGACTCAAATTCGTGAATAAATGGATCCTTGCCGCATCTGCCTTTATGCCAAAGTTTTCTAAAATCTCTCCAAAAAGGCGGAGCTGTTTCTGGCGGAATATTTGATAGCTTTCCTTTGACAGACGTTTGAAAATAAGCTGCTGTTCTTCAATCGTTAAAACAGCAATTCCATTTTTCTCTCCGTAACAACAGGCATAGAGAAATTGTTTCACGGCATCACGCCAGCTTAAAGCAGGATCCGCCATCAGTCTTTGCACCTGCTCAATAATTTTAGGTTGCTGCAAGTACAGCGTTTCAACGATCAAATCTTCTTTCGTTGCAAAGAAAGAATAAAAGAAAGTTCGTGAAATGCCGACTTTTTTATATATTTGCTCCACAGTAGTATGCTGTATGCCCTGTTTTGCCATCAATTCAAGACCAACGGTAACAAGTTCCGTTTTGATGCGCTCTTTATCCTCCTCCGAATAAGCTACCTTTGGCATCCCGTCACCTCCTTCCCGGAAATAAAAACAAATTCTAAAACTTGATTTTATTTTAACATATTATGATAGCATAATGCAAGCGTGAAATGTCATAAGGACGATATTTTTGGATGCGGACACTTTCGAAGCCCGCACGTTTTCAGCAGGCCATTCAGGTGTGACCACACTCCGAAATTCTTGCATTTTCGTATTCCTGATAAGAGTTGTTCATGTCTTCTTTCTTCGCATTTGACATTTTCTCCTCCCTGTACTAAAGTATTATGTAGGATATTGGATTTTAAGAGTACAAGGAGAAAACAATGAATCAGAACAGCAGCTATCTGAAAAAATTAAGCAATGAATCGGTTGTACAGCGGGTTATCAACTGCCTGACAGACGCCATGATCCATAAAGAACTGCGTCCCGGAGACAAGATTCCAACCGAACTGGAGCTGTCGGAGACGCTGGGCGTTGGAAGGAATTCCATACGCGAAGCCATCAAAATTCTGGTCTATCTGGGCGTTCTGGAAATCCGGCGGGCCGAAGGTACTTTTGTGTGCGAAGGCTTCAGTGAAAGCATGATTGACCCCATGATCTACGGCATCATCCTGGACAAAGCCGACTCCTATGACAACCTGATGGAACTGCGGGAAATGATGGAATCCGGAGTTGTCCGGCTTGCCATGACCAAATACACCGAAGAAGACATGCAGAATCTGGAAGAAAAGCTCGCACTTATGAAGACAGAGATCGGAAAAGGACCGCAAAATACCCGTGCGACCTTTGAAGCAGACAATGCATTTCACGATGCGGTATCCAGCATGGGGCACAATCCCCTGATTGACAAGATCAACCGGGTCGTACAGATGCTGACCTGGTCCATCCGCCTGGAGACCGTTACCCATATGGTGGAGACCGGCCGCGGGCAGGAACTGTATGAAGCCCATGAGAAGATCTGGCGGATGTTAAAGGATCGAAACAGCAGCAATCTGAGTCAGAAGATCCGGGATACCTATTTTGAAAATGAGATCAAAAACACCTGAACAGCAGAAAGGAGAATCTATGGAATTTAACACCGGAAAGTTCCTCCCACCGCCATGGATCGCGTATCCTGAGATGGAACGGTATTCCATTGGCTGGAGAATGGGGTACGGAGAATACTATATCATTCGCTGGGGCGCATGGTTCCGTGCCCTTACAGAAACCGAAAAGAAAACATATCAGGAACTTTTCCCGGAACCGGTCACCTGGAAAGGCTACTGGAACAACGCAGATGAATGTTTCTACTACCAGCGGGGCGAGTACCTGATCCAGCTCTGGAATGAAACCGGAACGCCGTCCTGTTCCGTCGAACAGATTCACAGCGCATATTCACAGGGACGTGTGTTTCGCTATACACTGTTCTGGAAACCGGAACCTTCCCCCAACGGGCTTATCACGGAAAGCTGTCTCGGACAGTGGTGGAAATCCGACTTCTGGTCTGTCGCCCATACCTACTGCTGTATGGAGCAGTTTATGATGGCGCAGAAAGCAGAATTATTCGGTGACGACAAAATCCGCGAAGAGATCCTTGCCTGCAGCGATCCGAAGACCATCAAGGCGCTGGGACGAAAGGTGCAGAATTTTGACGAAGACGTGTGGAATAAGGTGAAATATTCCATCGTCCTCAACGGCAATTTCCTGAAATTCACCCAGAATCCCGAACTTCGGGATTACCTGTTGTCGACCGGAGACCGGATCCTTGTGGAAGCCAGCCCTCTGGACGGAATCTGGGGAATCCGGATGGGACGGAAAAACGAACACGTCCAGAATCCGCTGAAATGGAAAGGACAGAATCTGCTTGGCTTTGCTCTGATGGAAGTACGCGGCGAAATCCGACGGGTATGGAAAAACGCGGCGCTGTGCGAGACCATAGCGGATTGAACTGCCGCCTTTGTACAGCACGCCGTCCATACCGGAAAACAGCCCGCAGAATCATCTGCAGGGCTGTTTTCCATTTTATATTCAAATTTCAGAAGGGCTTAGTCCATATGAGATCCGCCGTTGATGTCGATCTCCTCGCCTGTTATATAGGAAGCTTCTCTGGAAGCCAGGAACAGAATCGCATTGGCAACCTCCTGCGTCTCGCCCGGACGTCCCATGGGGATGCCGTCGATGACCTTGTCTGCGTCTTCTTTCGGAAGCGATTTCCAGATCTCTGTATTGATCAGACCCGGGCACACACTGTTGATGGTAATGCCTTCTGCCGATATTTCTCTGGAAAGATTTTTGGAAAATGCCAGCACCGCCGCTTTGGAAGCGGAATAATGCGCTCCGCCGAATACCCCGCCGCCTCGCTTCCCGGATACGGAGGACAGGTTCACGATTCTGCCGTATTTTGCCGCACGCATGGGCTTCATGCAGGCCTGGGTGCAGAGGAACAGTCCGAACATATTGACCTCAAAGATCCTTCTCATATCCTCCAGTTTCATATCTTCCACTGTCACCTTCTGAGAGATGCCCGCATTGTTTACCAGTACGTCGATCCGGCCGTATTTTTCCATAATCGTATCCACCATCTGCTGCACGGACTCCGGAGATGTTACATTTACTGTAACTCCCATGGCCTTTCCGCCTTCTCCTTCGATCGCTGCTACCGTATCCTTGATGCCTTCTTCATTCATATCTGCAATGATTACCGTTGCGCCCTGTTTTGCGAATGTACGGGCGATGGTTCTTCCAATTCCCTTCGGAGAGCCGCTTCCTGTTACAATGACTACCTGATCATGAAATTCAAACATTTTATATTCCTCCATTTTTTTCGTGTTTCTTTATTTATCCTATGTAAAACATAGGATGTATATTTGCATGTTGTTATGTAAAGCCAATACCTGGCGCCGGTCTATCGAACCAGCTCCTCTGCCAGTTCCACAATATGCTCCGCCGTGATTCCATTCATCTCCAGCAGCCTTTCATAAGGCGCCGACTGTCCAAACTGGTCCTGAATACCGACTCTTCTGACCACTGCCTTTCCGGTCTCTGCCACCACATCGCTGACGGCGCTTCCCAGCCCGTTCAGGATATTATGGTCTTCTACTGTGATAATCTTTCCGATCTGGTCCACACAGGCCGTGACTGCGTCCCTGTCCAGTGGTTTGATCGTATGCATATCCAGCACCCTTGCCTGAATACCCTTTGCCTCCAGTAACTCTGCCGCTTTCAGCGCGATGCAGACGGTATCTCCGTTGGCGATCACTGCTACGTCGCCGCCTTCCCGAAGAACATTTGCTTTTCCGATCTCAAATTCCGTATTTTCATCATAAATCACCGGAACTGCATCTCTGGTAAACCGGAGATAACAGGGACCATACATCTCTGCCGCTTTTGCCACCAGTTTCCTTGCTGCGTAATAATCTGCCGGCATGATCACCGTCATATTCGGAAGCGTCCGCAGTACGCCCAGGTCCTCGATACACTGATGGCTGGCGCCGTCATTGGCCGGGGTTACACCTCCATGGGAACAGGCGATCTTCACGTTCAGGTTCGGATAGCAGATCTCCTGGCGGATCATCTCACACATCCGGAGGGAACCGAACACCGCATAGGTGACAACAAAGGGAATCTTTCCGCAGGTTGCCATGCCTGCCGCCACGCCTGCCGCATTCTGCTCCGCAATGCCCACATTAAAGTACTGATCCGGAAGTTCTGCCCGGAACTGCCCGGTCTTACAGGATTTTCCGATATCCACATCCACCACATAGATCTTATTGTCTTTTTTCCCGAGTTTCACGATCTCTTCACCAAATCCGTCTCTGGTTGCCTTTTTTACTTCGCTCATCTTATACGCTCCTGTCTGTCATTTTACATTCGACTAATCTGTTTCCCTGATATTCCGGCGTTATCTCACCTGATTCCGCATCGGCTCTTATTTTGCTCCGGCTGCGGCAGATCGCCGCTCCTTACGAATTTCGACTGCCAAAATTCTGAAAAGGTATCCGTTCCTGCATGAACCTGCGTTACGCCAGCGCTGCCAGCTGCTCATCCAGCTCCTTCATTGCCTGCGCATACTGCTCGTCATTGGGCGCCACTCCGTGCCAGCCGCACTGATTTTCCATAAAGGACACGCCCTTTCCTTTAACCGTGTGCGCAAAGATGCATTTGGGCTTTCCGTTTCTGGACGCCCTCGTCTTATCCAGCACCGCCAGAATCTCCTCCATATTGTGTCCGTCCACATCGAAGGTCTCAAACCCGAATGCCTCAAACTTCTTTCCAAGATTGATATTCGGCATAACCTCATCGGTGGTTCCGTCCAGCTGCAGGTTGTTGTTGTCCACGAATACCACCAGATTATCCAGTTGATACTTGTTTGCTGTCTGCGCAGCCTCCCAGATCTCGCCCTCCTGGCACTCGCCGTCGCCCAGCACCACGAATACCCGATAGTCCTTCTTATCCGCTTTTGCCACGATACCTATGCCGACGCCGCAGGCAAATCCCTGTCCCAGGGAACCGGTGGAAATGTCGATGCCCGGGCATTTCTTCATATCCGGATGTCCCTGAAGGATCGAACCCTCCTGACGAAGCGTATCCAGCACCGCTTCATCAAAAAAACCTCTGGTCGCCAGCGCCGCGTACTGAATCGGGCACACATGGCCTTTGGAAAGGACGAAACGGTCTCTGTCTTCCCATTTTGGATTTTTCGGATCCAGATTCATCTCCCGGAAATACAGGGCGGTCACAAAATCAGCCGCTGACAGGGAGCCGCCCGGATGGCCGGACTGCGCCTTGTGGATCATGCGGATTACCTTTTTCTTCAGTTCAATACACTGTTTCTGTAATTCTTTTACACTTGCTTTTCTCATAATGATTTCACCTCTTGATTTTATAATGTTGCTTCCGTCCCTCCAGCTTCCGGATACCAGACAGATGTTCTGTTTCTTTCGGATATGGTTCGAGACGGCGCTGTGGTCTGATTTCCTGTGTCTATACAAAGGCCAGCGATACTGCAGGCACGTAAGTCACAATCAAAAGTACAAGGATCGATGCAATCAGCAGCGGAATTACCGCTTTTGAAATATCTTTCAGGTTCACATCCGCCACTCCGCAGGCCACATACAGGTTGACGCCGACCGGCGGTGTAAAAAGTCCGATGGCCAGGTTTACAATCATGACCACCCCCAGATGCACCAGATCAATGCCCAGGGCATTTGCCACCGGCACAAACAGCGGTGTGAAGATATACAGCGCTGACGTGGAGTCCAGGAAGCATCCGGCGATCAGAAGGATAATGTTCACAATGATGAAGAAAATCATCGTGCTTCCTCCGGTTACCTGCTGAAGCGCCGTACTGATGGCCACATCCAGCCTTGCGCGGGTCAGCACATAGGCAAACAGGCTGGCCGCCGCCGTAATAAACATAACGGTCGCCGTGGTGGATACGGAATCCAGCAGGAGGGTGTACAGTTCCCTGAACCGGATCTGTCTGTAGATAAAGATTCCCACAAACAGTCCGTAGATGACGGACACTGCCGCCGCTTCCGTGGGCGTAAAGATTCCGCCGTAGATCCCTCCCAGAATAATGACCGGCATCAGCAGGCCCCAGAATGCATCCCGGAATGCCGTCCAGCGTTCTTTTGCGGATGCTTTGGGCAGTGTCTCCAGTTCGCTTTTGCTTCCCACCAGAAGCGCGGTCACCATCAGCCCCAGACCCATGAGAAGCCCCGGAAGGATACCTGCCAGAAACAGCGTCCCGATGGATGCATCCGCAATGGAACCGTACACCACAAAGGTAATAGAGGGCGGGATGACCACACCAATGGCTCCGGAAGCTCCCATGAGCGCCGCCGCAAAGGCCGGCCTGTACCCTGCTTTGATCATGGCCGGGATCATGATCAGTCCCAGAGCCGCCACGGTCGCCGGGCCCGAACCGGAGATCGCCGCGAAGAAGCAGGACACGATGACGCATACAATGGCAAGGCCCCCTTTTAAATGTCCCACGCAGACTTCCGCCAGCCGGATCAGCTTTCCGGAGATGCCCGCTTTCTCCATGATATTCCCGGCAAGGATGAAGAACGGAATCGCCAGAAGTACGAATTTGCTCGTGGAGGACGACACCAGTCTGGGGAGACTGCTCATGATGGTGTCCAGAGGCCGCCCTGCTCCCTGAACGATCATGGCCAGTACACTGGACGCTCCGAGACAGACCGCAATGGGCGTGCCAATCAGCAGCAGAACCGCAAATACGAGAAACAATACAGCTGCAACCATCAGTTCTCTCCTCCTTTCTCAACGGTTTCCCGGATTTCTTCAATCAGCACCTGCACAAACCGAATGGCGGCAAACAGCGCTCCGATGGGTACAAAGGAACCGAAGATCCATTCCGGCCACTGCATGTTGGCCGTCACCTGATGCAGCTGTCTCTGGCTTAAAACCATCCGAATGCCGTAGTAAAAGATTGCTCCCGTAAATGCCACAGCAAACAGATAACCAATGATATGTAAGATTCTGCGGACCTTCGGGCTCACCACATCCGTCAGAATGGTCAGACCCAGATGCGCTCTTCTTCTGGCTGCAATGGCGGTGCCCAGCAGGCTCAGAAGCACGAACAGATAGGTTGTGATCTCTTCTGAGAAGGAGAAGGAAGCGCTGAACACATATCTGGCCACCACATTGGCAAATGCCAGGATCGTCATGACCGACAGGCAGGCAGCTGCCACAATCTCCTCAATTCTGTCTAATATATGCATAGATTTCCCCTTTCCGCCTGCTCTGCTATTCAATCTGAAACGCTGTACAGGCTTCTTCTCCGTATTTTTCCATAAATTTTTTCCGGACCGGCTGGACCGCTTCCTTGAAAGCCTGAAGCTCTTCCGGTGTCAGTTCCGTCACAACCATACCGCCGTCCCGAAATTTCTGTATAATCGCCGCTTCTTCTGCTTCTACCTGATCCCGTCCCCAGTCGCATGCCTCTTTTGCCTTTTCTCTTAAGAGTTCCTGCGTCTCTGGCTCCAGGCTGTTCCAGATCTCGGTATTTGCCACAAACAGATCATTCTCGTAAGTGTAGTTCCACAGCGTCATATAGTCCTGCACCTCATACATTTTCGCCGAATCCGTAATGCTCACCCCGTTTTCCTGCCCGTCAATGGCCCCCTGCTGAATGGCGGTGAACACTTCGCTCCAGCTCATGGAGATGGGATCCGCTTTCAGTTCCCGGAAAAAGTCCATATAGACCTCGCTGCCCGGTACCCGGATCTTCAGGCCCTGTACGTCCTCCGGCGTACGCACTTCATGCCTGCTGTTGCTGATCTGCCGGAATCCGTTGTGAAAAGAGCCCAGATAGGTAATTCCTTTTTCCTCCAGAACCTTTGCGTAGTAATCTCCCCCGGTCTCATCAATCACGGTTCTGGCCTCCGTATAGTTGTCAAAGCTCCACGGGATCGTTGCAATGGACATCTGACCGTCCAGCACCGACATGACGGATGTGGCATAGGCCGCCAGGTCCGCGCCTCCCACTGCAATCATCTCGATTCCCTTTGTGGAGTTCCCCCCTGCAAGCTGATCATTGGGAAATACCGCAACGGTGACTCTGCCGCCGGACTCTTCTTCCACCAGTTCCGCAAATTTCTTCGCCACTTTGGTATCAATCTGAATATCCGTTCCATTGACCGCCATCACCAGTTCGATCTCCTGGTAACTGTCATCCGATTCTGTGGATGTCTGTTCCGTACCAGAACCGCATCCCGACAGCAATACAGATGCCAGTACCGCCACAAGGATCAACCCTGCCATCTTCTGCTTCATCAAGCATTTCTCCTTCCTTTTGTTTTCATCCTTTGTAGGATGTTATACGTACTATATATCATAATGACAAAAGAATGTCAATGTTTTTTCTCATATTCAGCATTTTATACATATTTCATGTGTGATTTTTGTGCGAAATGACAGATAAAAAAGAAGCAACACGGATCCGTTTATTTCAAATAGCCTTCTGCTGTCTGTACACAGGAGCCAAACAGTTTGCAGACCATGAACGGTGTTGCCGGTGCGCATTTTGCAGAAAAGCGGGATAAATGGAAGCTGAAAATGCACACCGATAACACCCTACAGGCTGATCGCCTGTTCTCAATACTGCCTGCAGCCCTTTACGCCTCTGCCGTATGCCAGTCCAGCAGAAGCTGTCTGACCCAGCTGCACAGCTTTTCACTGCTCTCACCTGCGATCCGCATCACTTCCTCATGGCTGTGTTTCGTCTTCGCTATACCGGTCGCCATGTTGGTGATGCAGGCAATCCCCAGTACCCTCATGCCCAGATAGTTGGCTGCGATGGTTTCCGGCACGGTGGACATGCCGATGGCATCCGCGCCGAGACGTTCATATGCGCGGATCTCTGCCGCGGTTTCATAACAGGGACCGGAGAAAATGGCATAGACGCCTTTTTTACAGGAGATCCCTAGCTTCTCTGCTGTCTTTTCCGCCTTCCGAATCAGTTCTTTCGCATACGCCTCCGACATATCCGGAAAACGGACGCCGAAACGTTCGTCATTTTCTCCGATCAGCGAGTTGTTTCCCAGCATGTTGATGTAATCGGTCAGGATCATCAGGTCTCCCGGCTCGAAATCCCGGTTAATCCCGCCGCAGGCATTGGTTACGATCAGATTCTCAATACCCAGAAGCTTCATCACATAGATGGGATAGGTCACTTCCTTCATGGTAAAACCTTCGTAATAGTGAAAACGTCCCTGCATGGCAGCAATGATCTCCTGCCCGATCCTGCCGATCACCAGATTTCCCGCATGCCCTGCCACGTGAGACCGGGGGAAATTCGGGATCTCCGTGTAGGGGATGACCGCCCGTTCCTCCATGATGTCCACCAGGCTCCCCAGACCGCTTCCTAATATGATGCCCGTGGTCGGACGCAATGACGTCCTGCCCTGAATAAACTGCGCCGATTCTTTTACTTTCTCATAAAACATAGATTTGACCTCCTTTTTCTTTCTTCCGGCTCTATGGCCTGCATGCTGCTTTGGCTGACCGAAGCATCTGTTATTGAATCACCAGCGTCCGTTCTCCTACCATATCCTCCAGAAATCCCTGAATGATGCTCTCTGTCTGAACTCTGGCATTTTGAAGCAGACTCTCCAGATCCGCCTTTTCCATAACATCCGCCTTCGCTGCCGCAACCATGTCAATCACATCCTCTTTTTCCATCCGGTTAAACAGCGCCCATTTTTCATCATAAAATTCGATCGAGCCTTCATCAATCTCCACAGACTGCACTTCGCACTCCGGCAATGTAATCACTACCTGGTCTTCCTGAACATCGATGACTGCTTTCTGAATATCGATCCCGGCCCGGACGCCGGCCGTATAGATCATGGAAAAGCTGTTTCTGGTAAGAAACGGAATCTTCCCTTCGGAATATCTGATCAGACCTGTATAGGTAAGCCGGGCAGTGGTCAGCTCACGGACTGCTTCCAGCCTGCTGCTGACGAAGGCAGAGGTAAGTTCCGGTTCCTCCGGGGTGGTATAATACATATAACCGCAGATTCCTGCACCCATGCCGAGAAACAGGGTCAGCAGAATCAGCAGACATGTTCTTCCAAATCTTCTCATTTTCAACCGCTCCTTTGTCTCTTTACCTGATTATACCATGTGTGGCCGTTACTGAAAACTCTTACTTTCTGTATTTATTCCGAGTCTCTGTTACTGCTCAGATAACTGCAGGCCTTCCGCCTGTTATGGACATATGTTCCTGAAAGACCCATGGAAGGGCGCCGGTTTTATATTTCTGATTTTT
>ERZ778510.1399-NODE-1399-length-15492-cov-3.376887_pt1 | contig 15492 bp, 13 predicted proteins | sample MGYA00510348_ERZ778510 | MGnify/ENA primary metagenome ERZ778510 (study PRJEB29527, sample SAMN07138969) | mouse gut metagenome | material: feces | host: mouse | place: China:Nanjing | collected 2016-01-25 ... | reverse complement strand
AACGCAACGAGGAGCTCTGCGTACAACACCAGCAGCAGTGTGTCAACCACAAGCTCAAAGCTGACCCATAACGCAAACCTATGATCTTCCGGCCAGACTTCACCAGACTATCGGCGGGAGGGAGCGCCGCCGAACAGCCAGAGGATGATTGGAGAATTAACAAGGCCTGCAGATAGGGGCCTTATTTTTATGTAACACGGTACAAAAAGAACGGGAAGAACAGGAGGACATTATGAAGATTCGTGCAGAACAGTCAAGTCTTGATCAGATATCTATTTAATGTGATTTCAAGGAAAGGGGAGAATGTATATGAACGTGAACTACAAATTTATTTTCGCTGCGGCTTTCGGTTTTTTATCCTCACTGCTGGGGGTATTGGCGATGCCGGTCTTGCTGGTGGTGCTGTGCAACATCATTGATTACGCCACCGGCCTGATGGCGTCCCCGTACCGCTCACAGGATATCAATTCCTATAAAAGTATCCGGGGAATCGGGAAGAAAATATGCATGTGGCTGCTGATCGTAGTGGGCGCCATCATTGACCAGACGTTATTGTATGCTTCGGACACGGTAGGAATCCGGATGCCGTTCACTTTTTTGGTGGCCTGCATCGTGGCGCTGTGGATCATCTGCAATGAGATCATCAGCATCCTGGAGAACGTGAAGGATATGGGAGTAAAAATCCCCGGCTTCCTGGAACCGCTGGTCAGGATCATCAAGTCCCAGGTGGAGGAGATGGGGGAACAGCAGGAAAGCGAAATAGAAAAGAAGCACAGAGAGGGCGAATGATCGTCCTCTCTTTTTGCGCCGGCGCAAAAGTCCGGCAGGAAGGAGAAAGATATGCCAAAACTATTTTACATTGCGGGACACGGTGCTGGGGATCCCGGAGCAACCGGAAACAGATATCAGGAAGCGGAAAGGGTCCGGGCACTTGGAAACAGATTAAAAGCAATCGGCGGAGACAACGTGATCCTCGGGGATTTTAGCAGGAACTATTATGCTGACAATGGGATCAGTACGCTGAACATACCAAAGGATTACCTGATCCTTGAAGCGCACATGGACGCAGGGGCACCATCTGCTAGAGGCGGGCACGTTATCATCAACGCGGGATTTACAGCGGACAAATATGATTCTGCGCTTGCGGCTATGCTTTCCAGGATTCTTCCAGGCCGTTCCAGTATGATTGTTGGGAGAAATGACCTTGCAAATCCGAACAGAGCGGCCGCATGTGGGTATAATTACCGTCTGGTAGAATTTGGATTTATTACAAACGCAGAGGATGTCCGGATATTTAATTCCAGGATGGATGATATTGCATGCGGGATCCTGGATGCGTTTGGAATTGGGAAATTAGAGTTGAAATCAGAGGAGGAAGAAGACATGAGAGAGATCGTTCAGGCGAAAAATGGAAAAGGGCAGTATTATTTTGACGGATATGCGTTGCATGGCTTTTCATCAGGAGCAGAAAAGAAGGTTATCATGGATATGTATAAGCGGCATACCGGAAGGGATCTGAAAACGCATGTTTATTCAGACGAGGACTTTGAGAAACTGGCCAAAGTTCTTGCAAGAAATGGAAAATAGACTTCGCAGCCAGACAGTGACTGAAGGGGAAGGTGTGCCGATTCCGGCAGCCGCCCGGCAGGGCGCGCAGGTTCGAATCCTGTCTGTCTGGCGGAGTTTAATTTAGAAGAAACAGAAGGCAACATGTCCTTATTTGCACATTGGATTAAAAACACCCACAGCCCGGAACTGAAACTTATTCCGGGCTGTGGATTTTGTCGCTAATTTGTCACTAACGTATTTAAAGATTATTCGTATTTTAAGGAATTAAAAAGCGGTTATTCATGTTCTGAAAACCCACTGTTTACAAGGGATTGTGGTAAAAACCGCATGACACTTATCACTGCGCAAAAAATTGAAATTTTAATAATTTCATAAGAAATTTCCTGCTTCCTTATTAAAAATTGCGGGATATCATGTATAATACAAGGGAGGTGATAAGGAATGTATAATATTTTAGTATGTGACGATGACAAAGAAATCGTAGAAGCAATCGAAATATATCTGTCCCAGGAAGGCTACCGTATCCTGAAGGCTTACGACGGAATGCAGGCGCTGAAACTCCTGGAGACGGAGGATGTCCATCTGCTGATCCTGGATGTGATGATGCCCAGACTGGACGGAATCCATGCCACATTGAAGATCCGGGAGAAGCACAGCATCCCGATCATTATCCTGTCGGCAAAGTCGGAGGACGTAGACAAGATCCTGGGGCTCAACGTGGGAGCCGACGATTATGTAACAAAGCCGTTCAACCCGTTGGAGCTGGTGGCGCGGGCAAAATCACAGCTCAGAAGATACACCCAGCTCGGCGGCACGGCAAAGGAAGAGTCCGAGACCATCTATGAGACAGGCGGCCTGCGGATGAATGACGACCTGAAGGAAGTGACCGTGGACGGGGAACCGGTGAAGCTGACCCCCATTGAGTACAATATCTTAAAGCTTCTGATGCGCAACCAGGGAAGGGTATTTTCCATCGGCCAGATCTACGAATCCATCTGGAACGAGGAGGCCATCGGGGCGGACAACACGGTGGCGGTACATATCCGCCATATCCGGGAGAAGATTGAGATCAATCCGAAGGATCCCAGATACCTGAAGGTGGTCTGGGGCGTGGGCTATAAGATTGAAAAGCTGGAAAGACATTGAGTGAAAGGATGATAGAGTATGAAGAAATGGTATCGGCATGCGGCCGTAAAGCTCCTGCTGCTCCTGACCGTGCTGATGACGGCGGTGATCGGGACGCTGAGCTTTGTGCTGCTGGCGGGTTTCCCGGATATTGTGACACCGGCGGACGCATTTAGCAAAGAGCGGAGGCCCTATGAGGAAACAGACAGCTTTTTGAACAATATGATGTCTGCGATCGCAACAAAAATGGAACGTGTGGATGCGGCCAGGCTGCTGGAAACGGACGGAAAATATGATCCGGATAAACGGATCGATATCCTGGAATATGCGGCTGACAGCGCTGGAATAGATACTGCGTACAGTTCGGACGACGGCACAGAGGGTTCATATGGTGCAGATTTATATAGCACAGAGGCTGCGGAAGGCGCGGGAGATACAGATCTTGCATCTGATACGGTGATCCTCAGTGAGGAGGACGCATCTGGTACGGATACCGCAGAGCTCAGTGAGGATGATGTGCGTTCCGGCCTGGAATACAGGCTTGGGGACCTGGTGGAGTGGGGCGTATCGGGCGATATGGAGCGTATGTATTACAGTCCATATGAGGATGACAGCATCATGGTCTGCCGGAAGCCGGACGGAACCTACTATTACTATGTGATGAAGGAGTTCAAAAAGCAGTTGTCGGACGGCGGCCTGCGCCTGGAGTCTGACGACGAGGAGCAGTTTTTAGAGGCGCTGGAAAACGGTTATATCCCGGATGGAGAAAACAAGCTCGTGTGGAACGCAGATGGAGAACTCTTATACACGGATGTCTGGAAATATGACGGCGGGCAGATCCGGGAAGCATATGCCCCGGAGGGCGCGAAGAATATCCTGACGGCTGTGAATCGGATACCGGCGCTGAACGGAAAGCTTTCCCAGGTATATGACAGCCTGGAGTATACGCTGAACAGCATTGCATCTATGTACAGCCAATACAAAGAAGAATATAGCCTCTTTAAAGAGGGAGAAACGAATTTCATATATCTGTTTGTAGATGAAGACGAAAAAGCGGTTTACACAAATCATGCCGGGTTTCAGAACTATAAAGATGTGGAGGAGAGTCTGGCATCCATCAAAAATGACGCGGATCTGCGCTATATGATCCTGAAACCGGATTCGGAAGCGTGCGAGAGCAATCTGAATCTGGAAGAGGAGGCAGGGGCATACTGGAGAAACCATAACCACTGGTATGAGGATCGCCTTGGGAAGAATTATACCGTGGCGGCAGCTGTGGAAACCTCCTATCCAATCAATGACATTTTCCGCAGGGCATCAGAAAATTATAATCAATATGTGCCTTATATCAACAAAGCGGCAAAGGCTTTGGTCATTTCCGTGATCCTGCTTCTTGGGGCACTGGTCTGGCTGACCGTGACCGCGGGACGCAGGCCGGAGGAAGACGGCGAACTGTATCTGCATCCCTTTGACCGATGGAAAACGGAGCTGTCCGCGGCGCTGGTATTCCTTCCCTGGCTGGCGGCTACGTTCCTGCTGAGTTCGGCCTGGCGCGGGGTGAGTGCAGTAGAGTACACTCCGGACGGGAGCTTTTACTATTATGGATTTGAAATGACAACAGAAGATGTCATTGTGATCTCCGTTTACACGGCAGTGACGGCGGTCTGCTTCCTGATCGGCTGGCTGTCCCTGGCACGCCGGATCAAGGGCCGCACGCTCTGGAAGGACAGTATCCTGAGAATACTTCTTATATGGAGCAAAAAAGCGGTGGCAGCATGCTTCGGATGCGCGCAGACATTCTGGCGGCAGCGCCAGGTGTTATGGAAGGTGGCAGCGGCATACGGCGTATTTGTCCTTTTCCACTGGTTCTGTGTGGCGGCAGGATATGGGATCCCCGCGCCGCTTGCCTTTCTGATGTTTCTTGCGGAAGCTGTGGCAGCGGTATTCCTGATTCGAAACGCATTGGAAAAGCAGCAGCTCAAGGACGGGATCAAGGAGATCGCCGCAGGCAGCCTGGATTACAAATTTCCCGTCAAAAAATTCCAGGGGGGGGATTATCAGGATATGTCAGAGAATCTTGAGAATATCGGAAACGGCCTCCAGCGGGCGGTGGAAAAAAGCATGCGGGACGAGCGGCTGAAAACCGACCTGATCACCAATGTGTCCCACGATATCAAGACGCCCCTGACCTCCATCATCAATTACGTGGATCTTTTAAAACGGGAAAATTTTGACGACCCCAAGGTGAAGGGATATCTGGATATCTTGGAAATGAAGGCGCAGAGACTGAAAACGCTGACGGAGGATGTGGTGGAAGCGTCCAAAGTGAGCAGCGGCAATATCTCGCTGGAATATATGGATGTGGACCTGGTGGAAATGCTGAACCAGACCATCGGGGAGCTGTCGGAAAAGATGGACGCAAGGCAGCTCAAGGTCGTCGCTTCCCTGCCCGAGGAACCGGCCGTCATTCATGTAGACGGACGCCGTATGTGGCGGGTGCTGGAAAATATCTTCAACAATGCCGCAAAATACGCCATGCCGGGAACCCGCGTCTATGCGGATCTGAAAAAGGATGGGAAGCAGATCCTCTTTTCACTGAAAAATGTCTCCGAGCAGCCGTTGAATTTTTCTTCAGATGAGCTGACCGAGCGTTTCATCCGGGGGGATGTCTCCCGGAGCACCGAGGGCAGCGGATTGGGATTGTCCATCGCAAAAAGCCTGACGGAGATGCAGGGAGGAAAGTTCGAGCTGTATCTGGACGGGGATCTGTTTAAGGTAACGATTGTGTTTGAAGAAAAGAAAGAAATGTAAACCTGTCAAAACTTGTAAAGGGAGCCGGTATAAAACCGCTCCCTTTTTTTCATCCTTATTATACTACAAAATTGCCGAAAATTCAAGACTGGTAACTCTCCTGGCGAGGTGTTATAGTTATCTGATGCTACTGGACACGCCTGGTCAGGGTGTAAACAGTAACTATGTGGAAATGTGGAACTATTGTAAATCCTAACACATCAGGCACTTCAAGGAGGGATTCCCATGGAAGAGAACTGGATGGTATTGCTGCAGCAGGAAACACAGATGGCGAAGGTCATGGAAATGAATCGGGTAACGGAGAAGTATGGTCTTGTCTTGAGTGAACAGGACGCGAAGCTGATCGTGTCGGAGCGGGCCAATGCGCTCCGGGAGCAGAGGCGGGTAGAGTTCGGCGGAGGAATCGTCCCCAGGATCATCGAGGAATTTTGTGATTCTGATTTTATCGACCAGAGTAACTATGCGGAAACGATGATCCGTCTGCAGGAAATTTTTTACCTGTACAAGAACGAGATGCAGGACGAGATCTCGGACGATGAACTTCTGCATCTGATGAAGGAACAGTTCGAGACCATCTGCTTCGGGGACCTGGATTATCTGGAGGGAACCTGTCTCAGCATCTTTTCACAGGCTATACGGGCCGGCTACAGGGGCTACAAGGCTTCTGAGGGACGCGGGGAAGCTTCCCGGTTCGATGAAGTGAAACGATGGGATTATGACCTGTATATGGAGGCGCTGAGAGAGCTGTTTGGATAAGACGGAGGATTTTTTTGTTTTCAATGGAGGGAGCTTGCGTATGCATTATGAAATGGAAGAACTGATACCGATCGTGGGCAGGCTGGCGGAAAAATATACGGCCAATGAAAGCACATCTGTCACCTATGAAAAGGCGGAGCAATTGATGGGGGCTGTTCTGTACTGCATCCATGAGGCGGAGCGGCAGGGGCCGCAGGAAGGGGATGCGTCCGGAAATATAGAGGGGGCTTCGGACCGCCATCCGCTGACCGTTACAGAAAAGAAGCTGTCCGCAAAGCAGGCATATGAAGCGGGGGCAGCCTGTGTGGAACAAAAGACCAGGAAGGCGCTGAAGCTGTACCATGAGATCCTGCCGGAATTTCAGTCCTATGAAAATGAGTGCCTGTACGATACCTTTGTCAAAGGACTTCCCGAATTTTTTAAGTGGTACGATGTAAAATTCCAGCCTCAGAATACGATCCTGACGATGGACTATCCGGTTTTAAAGGATATTTCCGGGCTTTCAGGAATCGACAAGGTGTATGCGTTTATAAAATGCATCCGTTTGGAGCAGCGGTTTTTGAAAAAATTTCCCAGGAGCTATGTAGCGGAAATTCTGGAACAGTATGCTTGCGGGATCATCCGGAATATGGAGTCCGGCGGGACGGACAGCGAGATAGGCGGAGCACATTCGGCAGAAGGAGACCAGGACTCATCCGAAACTCCACATGTGGATGAGAACGATGCATTTTATGAGTATTCGAGGAAGGATATCATGGAAAACCTCTGTGAAATTGTATTTATATCGGTCATTCTTCATATCCTGGCCCGGAAACCGCTTTCCGAACCAATTTTTCTGGAATCGGAACATGCCCTTCTGGAGGAAATGTGTTTCCAGAAGGAGCTGCCGGAAATCCGGGAACGGCTGAGAGACGCGGCAGAGGTCCTTTTTGAACAATATGACAATGAGCATGCGGAGGACAAGGAAATAACGAAAAAATCGCGGACAGGACGGGAGCTGTCAGAATATCTGTCCGGCACGATTGACGGATTGGCAGCACGGCTGAAAACAGCGGCAGACTGCGGGACGATTCGGAACCTTATCTGAATCAGAGCGTGCAACAGAATATAACCCGCGGTTATCTTTTTTGAAGATTCCTTAATTACGGTTCAATTGTGAAACACGGTGATGTCTGGTATGATGGAGTCAGTAATTAAAAGATTAGGAACTGTGCAAAAATAAATTGCCTTTTTGTACAGTTCCTTACTGCTCACGGTGCCTTGCGCTTTGCGGCAAGGCTATGAATTGGAATCATAAAAAGGAGGCATTCAAAATGCAGATAGGAGAAGTGATCCGGAAGCACAGGAAGCTGAAAAGTATGACCCAGGAGGAAATGGCGAAACGCCTCGGAGTGACCGCGCCTGCGGTGAATAAATGGGAGAACAGCAATTCATTCCCCGATATCACGCTGCTGGTTCCGATCGCCAGACTGCTGGATATCACGGTCGATACGCTGCTGTCGTTCCAGGAGGAGCTCACGCCCGAAGAGCTTGGAAGCATCTTGCGGGAGCTCACTGATATGATGAAGAAGGAAGGTTACGAAACCGTGTTTCAGTGGGCAAAGAAAAAAATCGAGAACTATCCGAACTGTGAGCAGCTTGCTTTGCAGCTTGCGGCAGCCCTGGACGGATACCGCTTGATGAAGCAGCTTCCGGATTCAGAAAAGTATGACGGATATATCCTGGAATGCTACCGCCGGGGGCTGGAAAGCAGTGAGGAAGGCGTCAGGATCCAGGCTGCGGAGATGCTGTACGCATCTTATATCCGGAACGAGCAATACGAGAAAGCGGAAGAATATCTGCAGTATTTTTCCATACAGAATCCGAACCGGAAAAGGAAGCAGGCGCAGATCTATGCAAAGACCGGACGGATTCAGGACGCAAGCAGGACATACGAAGAAATCCTCTATGCGGAGTATATGGTTCTCAGCGAAGTATTTTATGGATTGCTCGCCCTGGCAATGGAGGAGCAGGACATGGAGCGGGCGCATATGCTGGTGGAAAAGCAGGGGGAGCTTGCGCGGCTTTTTGAAATGAGCAGATACTATGAGATCGTCTGCGGCCTGGAACTGGCAGCGGAGGAAAAGGACAAGGAGAAGGCGCTGGAGATCATGGAAGAAATGCTTTCCTGCGTGGAGGAAATCGGCAGCATGCAGCAGGCGCCGCTTTATGCGCATATGAAGTTTAAAGGCTTAAGAGAAGAAGTTCTGACGGAAATGAAAGAGAATCTGAAAAATGGGCTCCGCGATGAACGCTTTGCGTTTTTGAAGGATGACCCCCGGTATTTAGAATTTTGCTGAGTGTCAGACGATATACATCGTTGCTGTTCCAACAAAATTAAGATGTATTTTTTTCCAGACTATGTTATACTTGTCCCATATCCGCCCGGAAAACGGAGCGGATCAGAAATGATGATTGCGTCGTATCTGCGAGGAAACAGGGCAGATACAATGATTCGTAAATATCTGCGTCATATTTTAAGGGGATAGATATAGCATGAAAAAAGATAAGCCAGATGAAATGACATTGGCACAGGATAAAGTGAAACTGGAAAAAACGAAGAAGAAGCGGATCGGGAAGGAACCGCAGAAGATAGACCAGCCGAAGCAAGGCAGAGCATCAAAAAATTCATCAGGTACAGAGAAACCGAAGAAAGCCAGAGAATCAAAGAATGCAGCTGATACAGAAAAAACGAAAAAGGGCAGATTGCCAAGGGAATTTCAGGGGAAAGGCAAGACGAACGAAGGCCGGGCCGCAAAGGCTGCGCTGAACAATGACGACGCGAAAAAAGCCCGTGCGCGGGAAACGCTGTCCTATATCGACCAGCCGAAAAAAAAGCGTCTGAAGGGAGAACGCTTCCTTGACCAGCCCAGGGGCGGCCGGTGGAAAAAGGCGGGCATCCTGATCGCGGTGTTCGTTCTGGCGATCCTCATAAGCAGTCTGGTCTTAAACCAGGGGACCAGAGACATTACGGTGGGCTTAAGCGATCCGGATCTGCCGAGGGTGTCATTTCAGGTGAGGAATCAGCGGGTCAATGCGCTGGAAGGCTATGTTAATGAAATGGACATCACCGCCATGCGGGATACCATCACGCCGATCGCGGACGACGGGCTTCTGGACATGTATCTGGAAGCCGGCGGGCAGGAGATCGCAGGGATCCGCTATGAGGTGTATTCCCTGAACGGAGAGGAGGTCTACCTGCAGAACGCGGTCAAGGAGCTTTCTGACGAGCAGGTCACGCTGGAGCTTGGAAGCGCCCTGCCGGAAGGCGTTCAGGAAGCCGTGCTGCGGGTTGCGCTGCGGGTCGGCTCGGATGAGGAGAAGGAGATATTCTATTATACCCGGATCGAACGGCAGGACGAATTATCCATAAAGGAATGCATGGATTTCGCAAAGGATTTCCATGAAACAACATTTACCGGGGACAAGGACGACGAGATCGCCTGGTATCTGGAGCCGGATGAGACCGCTGACAACACCACTCTGCAGACTGTCAACATCCATTCCAACCTGTTTCATGTCTGCTGGGGCGATCTGGAGCCGGAGGTGTCCACGGAGGTGGAGTGGAGCATCAAGGAAAGCAACACGGTCTATACGTCCCTGCTGGCAAAATACCAGGTTACCGCCGTAGGAGACCGGGAAGAGACGGAAACCTACAATGTGAGAGAATTTTTCCGGGTTCGGTGCAGCGGCGGGGAGATGTATCTGCTGGATTATAACCGGACCATGAATGAGGTGTTCAACGGAGATCTGAAGATCGTGGACAAGGATGGGATCTTGCTGGGTCTCTCCGAGTCTGAAGTGTCCTATGAGGCAAATGCAAAGGGGACGGTCGTCTCTTTTGTTCAGGATCGGGATCTGTGGACCTACAACCGGAAGAAGAATGAGCTCTCCCTGGTATTCAGCTTTGCGAATATGGAAGGCTATGACGCGAGAAGCCGGAACGACGAGCACCAGATCCGGATCATCAGCGTGGATGACAGCGGCAATACGACATTTGCGGTCTATGGTTATATGAACCGCGGGGAGCACGAGGGCCAGGTCGGTGTGGACGTCTATTACTTTGACATTGCCCAGAACGCAGTCCAGGAGAAGGCGTTTATCCCCAGCACAAAGGCATTTGCCATTGCGGAGGATGAGCTGGGCAAGATGGTGTATTTCAACCAGGAGCAGCAGCTTCTCTACGTGCTTGCGGGCGGCGTGCTGTATCAGGTCGATCTGGAAAAGGATAAGCAGGAGATTTTGGCGGAAAATCTGGAGGAAGGCCAGTACGTGGTATCGGACGACGGGCACCTGATGGCGTTTCAGCCGGACGGTGAGCTGAATACGGCTCAGGAGGTCTGCGTGCTGAATCTGGCAAATGGAGAATCCTACACCGTGAACGCTTCCCGGGAGGAAGAAGAGACGGAGGACAAGGGATGGCATTTTTCCGGCTTCGGCGGCAAGGATAAAAAGGAAGAGACACCGGCCGAGGCAGTGCGTCCGCTGGGTTTTGTGTACAATGACTTTGTCTGCGGCTATCTTCGCGCGGAGGACCAGGGAACGACCATCGCGGGCGATGCCATTTCTCCCATGTATGAGCTGGAGATCCGGGATACCTCCAACAAGGTGAAGAAGAATTATAAGCAGGACGGGGTATTCATCTCCGATGTGCTGATTGAAAAAGGGTTCATGACGCTGAACCGCCTGTCAAAAAATGACGGCGTTTACACAGGGATCCCGCAGGATTATGTGACCAACAACGAGGAACGCAAGGAATCCAAGGTGACAGCGGAGGCATTTTCCACGGTTTTGAAGTAAAAGCAGATGCGCCTTACCTTTGCCGATGAGATCAAGGACTTTTCGCCCAGAATCCTGCGGCCGAAAAAGGTGATGGAAACCCAGCCGATCACCATTTCCTTCGATGATAAAGTGAAGACGGATAAGTTCTATGTATACGGCGTCGGAAAGCTGGCGGCGATCTATGACAAGGCGGCCTACGCGATCCAGAAGGCCGAGCAGATCTCCGGTGTGGTGATCTCCTCGGAGCAGTCCTACGTCTGGGAGAAGGGAAACCGGGATCTGGTGTACTATACCGAAGCGGCGGCATTTCAGAAGGCGGAAGGACAGTCCTCGACCGAGGCCTGCATGCAGTATCTGGAAGGATATGCGGCGCAGTATGTACCTGGGGCAAAGCGGATCGATCTGACCGGGTGTACGCTGAACCAGGTGCTGTATATTATCAGCAAGGGAATGCCGGTGATCATGATGCCGGATCCCGGCCATGCGGTCCTGCTGACCGGATATGACTACGATACGGTGACTTATATAGATCCGGACAACGGGCAGGAGCTTACGGTGAGTATGGAGCAGATGGACGCGGCCGCGGCCGGCGGAGGGAATACGTTTATCGGATTCGTGAAGTGAGTTACACAAGTACAGATTGTGCGGGATATTTCGGAGGGCCATTGAACCGGATTAGGAGGAGGCAGTTACGAAGAGGTCTGGGGTATTCTGTTGTGGAATACAAAACGGGGCAGGTGTTGAGAGCACCTGTCCCGTTTTGTAATATCATTGTCTGCGTAAAACCTGACGGCTCAGGATACGGGTTTGAAGATCAGATTCTTATATCGATACAGGGCCGCATACAGGATCATTCCGAGTACCCCGCAGGAAATGACTTCCCCGATTCCCACTGTCAGCATCATGAACGGGATCGGCAAGGGTACCTGATACCCAAATCTCAGGACAAAAGGCACGATCAGGGCATTGGCCAGGATCGGCGGAAGCGGCGCCAGAAATCGGCTCTGATTGCGAAGCAGGTAAGTAAATACAGCACCGGTCAGCGTAGCAAGGCTTCCGAAAATAATATCCGGCACGATGCATCCGCCCAGGATGTTGCTGAGCAGGCATCCCACGAACAGGCCCGGAACAGCAGCCGGGGTGAATACCGGAAGGATGGTCAGCGCCTCCGAGAGACGTACCTGTACTTCTCCATAGGAAAATGGCGCGAACAGAAGGGTCAGCACCACATAGATGGCGGCGATCACGGCCGCCTGTGCGACAAACTGCACACTGAGGGTTTTGGTTTCTTTCATTGTTTCGTTCTCCTTTAGTTTTGTTTTACGAGTGGAAGGTCTCGAACACTCGAATTGATTTGCCGCAAAGCCTGTATTTACTAGGGCTTTGGACTATGTGAGTGTACCACAGAAGGGAGGAAAAAGCAACGGTTGTTTCAATTTTACACCAATTTATTTTGGAACAGTTCCTTAGAGGAGTAAGATTTATAGCAAAAAAGAAGCCGCCCTCCGGCAGCTCCCTTTTTTCACGCACTCAATTTTACGAAAATATCTTTTTCAATCTCTCCAAAATCCTGAAATTCCTGACGGAGTACTGCTCAGCCGCTGACTGGTCGCAGTACATGTAGCGCTCTTCACGCATCCATTCCGGAATCTCACTACGTGTTGTTGTTTCCATTGCCGCACTAAATGTGATCATAAAAAACGCCTCCTTTTGATAGAATTTTTGTTTCTTTTCCGTTCCTTCTGTTATCTGTATCATATCATAATCACAAAATTTTCCAATGGATTTTAAATCTAAAAAAAGAATAAAAATATGTGCTCTCAGCACAAAAAATGTTATAATCAGGTAAAATAAAAATATATGATCTATGGCAGATACCCTATATGGCTGCCGGATGGAAGCAGGATTACAATCCAAGGAAAGGAGTGGATAAAATGGGTTTTACAATACAGGATATGATGCTCATCTCCCAGGAACAATACAGGATGCGTTTTATTGCCGGTGAACAGGGCTGGTCCAATTCCATCAGCTGGGTCCATATGGTAGAAGATACAGTGATCATTCAGTATTTTTGGGGAAAAGAGCTGGCGGTCACTACCGGCCTTGGCTTTGATACCACGGAGAAGCTGCAGAAGCTGATTGAAGATTTGATCCGAAAGCATGCGGCCGGGCTGATTATCAATACGGGAAACTATATTTTTGAAATCCCGCGGCACCTGATCGACTACTGCAATGAAAATGATTTTCCGCTCCTGACCATCCCCTGGGAGATCCATCTGACGGATGTGATCAAGGACTTCAGCATCCGGATCTTCATGCAGGGAACCGCGGATAATGAGATCTCCGGGGCTTTGATCCAGGCCATTGAGCAGCCGGCCAACCAGGAGGAATACAGACAAAAGCTGCTGCCCTATTTTGACGAGGACGGGACGTTTCAGGTGGTGCTGATCACTACGGATCATCTGGACGAGATGGACACCGTGGAGCGGCAGAAATTATCCTACCGGGTGCAGGTTTATCTGGAGCAGATCACCCACAACGGGAATTTTATGTACTACGATTCCGACTTTATGCTGGTGGTCAACGACATCACAGGGGAAGTGCTGGATGAGATCGTCACAGGCATGGTGCGCCGGGCAAAGCGCCGGATGCCGGAGATCCCGCTTTACGTCGGGGTCGGAAGCTGCATAAACGATATTTCCAACCTGCATACGGGGTATGCCCGGGCAAAGGCTGCGGTGCAGATGGCAAAGAAACGGAAGCGGGACCTGTTCTATTTTGACAGGATGGGTCTGTACCGCCTGCTCTATATGGTAGACGACAGCCGTCTTCTGAAAGAGATGGCGGAGGAGCCGCTGAAGCCGCTGCTGGAATATGACCGGGAGCGCCATGCAAATTATGTGGACACACTGGAATTGTACTTGAAGCACAATGGCAGCATCCAGGCCGTCTCCGAGGAAATGTTTACCCACAGGAATACGGTGATCTATCGGATGAACAAGATCAAGGAGCTGCTGGGAACGAATCTGGAGGAGACAGAGGAGCGGATTCCATATCAGATCGCGTATTATATCAGGGCGATGTGAGAAGGCGGAGGGAGCAAAAGCATGTATAATATTGATAAAATGGCAAAAAAGCCTCTCGGGGCCAGGATCGAGGATGAGCTGATGCGCTACATCCTTCAGGAGCCTGTGGAACCCGGGCAGAAGATTCCAAATGAATTTGAACTGGCGGAAAAGTTCGGCGTCGGCCGGAGTACCATCCGGGAAGCCGTGAAGGGACTGGTCTCCCGGGGAATCCTGGAAGTCCGCAGGGGATCGGGAACCTATGTGATCAATACCAGTTCCGTGGATGAGGATCCGCTGGGTTTCGGGAAGATTGAGGACAAATATAAGCTGGCGCTGGATCTGTTTGATGTGCGGCTGATGATCGAGCCGGAGATTGCCGCCCTGGCCTGCAGAAATGCCGCGGAAGAAGATCTGAAAAAGCTGAAGCGCTTATGCGATGAAACGGAGCGCCTGTATGTGGGTGGCAGCAACCACATCAATAAGGACATCGAGTTTCATACCTGCATAGCGCACTGCAGCAAGAATCAGGTCGTAGAGACCCTGGTTCCGGTCATCAATACGGCGGTCTTTACCTTTGCGAATCTGACCCACCGTCTGCTGAAGGACGAGACACTGGAAACCCACCGGGCCATCACCAACGCGATCTTGAAGCGGGATTCCGTAGGAGCCAGATGCGCTATGATGATGCACCTGACCTATAATCGTCAGACGATTCTGCAGATCATGGAAGAGCGTGACCGGGAATCAGGAACTGCGCAAAAATAATTCCAGCTGTACCGGTTATTTTTTTACAGCCTCAAAATACAGGAATTTCGTATATAAAAGTTCGAAGTCGGACAGTATATCTGCATGGCCAGCATCTGCGTGAGATGGAGAAAAAATAGAGAAAACATCAGATGAATCCAGGGGCGCTTAAACGTCTCATAAAATCAAATGGATAAAATGCACAAAAAAGATGGAATCTGAAATACAGAAACCATTCTTTTTTTGTGTAATTGATAGAAATGAAAAGAAAAACATCAGATGTATTGAAAGCGAAAATGCGAAATGATATGATGTTTTCACGATAACATAAGACGTCAGATGTTATGTGAAGTGTAAAAGCAATGATTGAGAGGCAGATTGCAGATTCATCTGCAGGCGTTGGGCGTTTCGTCCGGCATCAAATTTTGAAAAAGAATATAAGAGTATTGAGGAGGTACATATTATGGCTGGTGAAGCAATGGAATTAAATCCAACCAGATTGGTTTTGGCCGCAATCATAGGGCTGGCGGTATTACTATTATTGATCATCAAATTTAAGGTACAGGCAATGGTTTCCATCCTGGTAGGAGCGATCGTG
>ERZ778510.1398-NODE-1398-length-15524-cov-3.808391_pt1 | contig 15524 bp, 10 predicted proteins | sample MGYA00510348_ERZ778510 | MGnify/ENA primary metagenome ERZ778510 (study PRJEB29527, sample SAMN07138969) | mouse gut metagenome | material: feces | host: mouse | place: China:Nanjing | collected 2016-01-25 ... | reverse complement strand
CCTTTGGAATGGCATAATGCAATTATATCTTTTACCGGATTAACAATACCGAGCACATTTGAAATATGTGTTACAGCCAGTATTCTTGTCCTGGATGTGATAAGGTTTTCAAGTTCCCCAGTCTTAAGGCATCCATTGTCATCGACAGGCAAAACTTTCAGAACCGCCTTCTTTCTCTGGCACATCAGCTGCCACGGAACTATATCGGAATGATGTTCAGCCTCTGAAACTATGACTTCATCACCTTCTCCTACGAAGGCTTCCCCAAAAGAAAATGCTACAAGATTTATAGCTGACGTAGCACCTGAAGTGAATATGACCTCTTCCCTGCTTCCTCCATTTATAAAAGACCTTACAGCCTCCCTTGCCTCTTCATAAGCATCAGTAGCCTCTGCAGAGAGAAGATGTACAGCACGATGAATATTGGCATTGGACATCGAGGTCATCTCATTCCATTTGTCTATAACGGACTGTGGCCTCTGCATTGTTGCCGCATTATCAAAATAGACAAGATCTTTCCCATAAACTTTACGGGAAAGAACAGGAAACTTTTTTCTTATCTCAGCAACATTCATTTCTACTGTAATTTTCAGCCCGCAAATTTAACAAAACTAATTTTCTTTTGATATATAACACCATAATAAAAAATCAGAATTAGAAAAAAATGATATTTTTGCAGTCCGTAACAAATCAAACAACACTTAAAATGATAGACTACATCAAAGGTACGATAATCGAACTCACACCAACAGACACTGTCGTGGAATGCTATGGAATAGGATATAAAATTCTCATATCATTGCAGACATTTTCACAGCTGGAAGGTAAGAAAGATACTACAATCTATATCCATCATTATTTGAGAGAGGACGAAGAAATATATTACGGATTCAGTACAAAAGACGAAAGGGAACTTTTCAGACTCCTCATAGGAGTATCAGGAATAGGTGCATCAACAGCAAGGATGATGCTTTCCTCCCTGTCTTCAGAAGAAATCAGGAATGCCATAATCGCTGAAGACATCAACAGGATAAAAAGCATAAAAGGGATAGGAATGAAAAGCGCGCAAAGGCTTATACTTGAACTCAAGGATAAAGTGGTCAAAGGCGCAGGTTCAGACACGACAGCCTTGTTCAGCCATACAGACAACAGCATAGTTGACGAGGCAAGTACCGCATTGGTTCTTTTGGGCTTTACAAAAGCAAATGTAAACAAAGCAATAGCAGCCGTCTTGAAAGAGAGTCCAGGAGCAAATCTTGAAAGCATAATAAAATCAGCTCTCAAAAAACTATAAAGCAAAAGAGTGTTCCACGTGGAACACTCTTTTATTATCTGCCAAAATAAACAAGCAGAACGGAAATATCAGCAGGAGATATACCAGATATTCTGGAAGCCTGTGCTATCGTTCTTGGAGAGTACTTTTTCAGTTTCTGCCTACATTCTATAGAAAGACTTTCCACTTTGTCAAAATCAAAATCATCCGGAATGGAAAGTTTTTCAAGGCGAAGAATCTTATCAGCCATCTTCTGCTCCCTGTCTATATACCCCTGATACTTTATAGATATCTCAGTTGAGCCAAGCAGGTCATCAAGATACTTAGAAGTGATTTTATATTCAAAAGAACTTGAATCCAAAAGAGGAACAGGATAATCAGTGTTGTTTTTCAAGACATCGGCAGCAAACTTATAAGACATACATCCCGAATCAGAAAAAACAGAATCAACGTCAGATAACGTTGATATCGCATCAAAATATGAATATCCTTCATTCATTATCTCTGAAACAGGCAGACTCAATTCATTTTCAAGATCAATATTATTTTTAATAAATGTTCCACGTGGAACAATATTAAAAATTTCTTTTATTGAAACCTGAGGCCTTGCCAGCAGATCCGATATTATCTTCCTTGAAGTAATTTCCGCAGACCCTACTGAAGAAAGATATGCATTTACCTGTTCCGGCTTCAATGACACCTCAGAAAAGAATTGGCTGAAACGGGATATAGAATCGTATTTCCTCATAGTATAATCGTACCTGAATCTGTCAGCCAAACCTATATTATAAGATAAAGCAGTCAGTCTGCTGTCAGCATTATCCTGACGCAAAAGTATCCTGTATTCAGCTCTTGAAGTAAACATTCTGTAAGGCTCATCCACACCTTTGGTTATGAGGTCATCAATCAGCACCCCGATATAAGCCTGATCCCTCTTAAGTACAAAAGGATCCTGACCGTGCGATTTAAGATGCGCATTGATTCCTGCCATCAATCCCTGTGCAGCCGCTTCCTCATACCCGGTAGTACCATTCACCTGACCGGCCAGGAAAAGTCCGTCAATAAATTTCAATTCAAGAGAAGGCTTCAATTGTGTAGGATCAAAATAATCATATTCCACAGCATAGGCAGGACGGAAAACTTTGACATTTTCAAGACCTTCTATTGAATGCAGGGCATCAAGCTGCACTTGAAGCGGAAGAGAAGAAGAGAATCCCTGAAGATAATATTCATTGGTATTTCTCCCTTCAGGTTCGAGAAACAGCTGGTGGGAATCCTTGTCGGCAAAAGTCCTTAGTTTATCTTCTATGCTCGGACAATATCTCGGACCTATACCGGTAATCATACCTGAAAACAGCGGAGACTCAGAAAAACCGCTTTTCAGAATCTCGTGAACATTCCTGTTGGTATGCACTATGAAACAGGGCATCTGAGGAGTACCGTTCTGAGCTGTGGACAGGAAAGGAAGATAAGAGAACTTCTCAGGATTCTCATCTCCAGTCTGTCTTGTCAGAGAAGAAGTATCTATTGAAGATATATCAATTCTCGGAGGAGTACCAGTCTTCATCCTTGCCGTGGCCACTCCCATATTTTTAAGCTGTTCGGTAAGTTGATAAGAAGACAGCTCCCCTATCCTTCCTCCTTCAAACTGATTGCGCCCTATAAAAAGTTTACCGTTAAGGAAAGTCCCGGCGGTAAGCACAACTGTCTGAGATTTGAATATTGCTCCAGTAGTCGTACGTATCCCCGTAATTTTTAAACCATCGAAAAGAAAAGACGTCGCAGTATCTTGGTAAATATCTAATTTACAATTACTTTCAAGGATTTTTCTCCAATTAAGAGAAAAATGAAGTTTGTCACATTGGGCACGAGGACTCCACATAGCCGGTCCTTTTGACCTGTTGAGCATACGGAACTGCAGAGTAGAGGCATCCGTAACAATTCCTGTATATCCGCCGAGAGCATCTATCTCGCGGACTATCTGACCTTTCGCAATTCCTCCGATCGCCGGATTACATGACATCTGGGCAAAACGCCCCATATCCATAGTGACCAGCAATACTGAAGATCCCATATTGGCTGCAGCCATCGCAGCCTCACATCCGGCATGTCCTCCTCCGACAACTATAACATCATATATATTTCCACTCATCACTCTAAAGCAATTCCCTCAAAGAGAGATAATAATTTTCTTTTTTTCTCATCATACTGATATCCTCATCAGTATGGTCATCATAACCTATAAGATGAAGTATTCCGTGAACTATCACCCTGTTCAGCTCATCGGCAAACCCGACTCCATATTCAAGGGAATTTTCCTTTACACTGTCGACACTTATGAAAAGATCACCGGAAATCCTGTCCCCTTCACAATAGTCAAAAGTAATTATATCGGTAAAATAATCATGTTCCAGATATTTATGGTTTATATCCAATATATAATTGTCAGAGCAGAAAATTATGGATATATCCCCCAATCTTCTTATTTCACTTTCAGCTACCAGCCTAAGCCACCGGTTGTTAAGTGTCTTTCCCTTAAACACGAAATCTGTATCTTCAAAATAGTAGGAAATCATAGTTTTCAATTATTTCCACAAAAATAATCTATTCAATAAAAATTTGAAATAAAAATTATTATTTCTACCTTTACGGGGCAAAACGTGAATTAAAAGATAATTCAATATGGAAATTAAAAAGTCACCTAAGGCAAATCTTGAGAACAAGAAGCTCCTGTTTACTGAAATAGGGCTTATAGTCTCTCTTGCAATCGTTCTTGGAGCATTTGAATACGGTTCCAAAGAAAAAACTGTTGCAGTTCTCGAGGATACTACAGAAGTAGTAGACGTAGAGGAAATGATTCCTATCACACAGGAAACTCCTCCACCTCCACCTTCAGCTCCTAAGATACCTATTTTGTCAGATCAGATCGATATCGTTGAAGATGATATCCAGGTAGACGATGATATGTTCATCAACCTTGAGGATGATGCCAATATGGGTGTGGACATTATAGAATATGTAGAAGGAGTAGGTGAAGAAGTAATTGAAGAAGAAGCTATCCCGTTCCAGCTGGTTGAGGACAAACCTTCATTTATGGGCGGAGACGCCAACACTTTCTCAAAATGGGTGAATGAAAGGCTCGTTTATCCTGAGATTGCGAAAGAAAATGGTGTACAGGGACGTGTTACTCTTCAGTTTACTGTCAATACCGACGGTTCTGTATCGAATGTGAAGGTTCTCCGCGGTGTAGACTCATCTCTTGACAAAGAGGCTGTCAGAGTCGTTTCTATGTCACCTAAATGGACTCCAGGAAAACAGAGGGACCGTGCAGTGAAAGTAACATATACTTTCCCTGTTATATTCCAGTTGAGATAAAATTTTCATAAAGAAATTTATACATTATTTTAGTGATGGCCAGATGATTATTTTGGTCATCACTGATTTTATTACAGCACCAAGATGTAAGATCCAGTTTTATCCTATCCGTAAAATAAACCGGCAAGCAGATTCCGGTTTTTCTGAAAAAGAAATAATTTCGTCAAATTGACGTTAATTTATCAATAATTGAGATATATGACAGAACAATACACAGAGAAGGCAGTATTTGTAGGAGTCATCAAACAAGGTGATGACGAAAGACAGGTAATGGAATACCTCGATGAACTTGAGTTCCTTGCTGAGACAGCAGGGGCGAAAGGTGAAAAGAAATTCATACAGAAGGTAGACAGACCAGACAACAGGACTTACATCAGAAGCGGAAAACTGGAGGAAATAAAAGCATATATAGAAGAGAATGAAATAGATGTCGTAATATTCGACGACGAGCTTTCCCCTACCCAGCTTAGAAACATAGAACGTGAACTGAAGATAAGAATCCTCGACAGAACAAACCTTATCCTTGACATATTTGCCCAGAGAGCAAAGACAGCATACGCCAAGACCCAGGTAGAACTCGCTCAATATCAATATCTTCTACCAAGACTTACAAGAATGTGGACTCACTTGGAAAGACAGAAGGGAGGTATAGGAATGAGGGGTCCCGGTGAGACTCAGATAGAGACCGACCGCCGTATAATCCAGGACAAGATTTCAAAACTTAAGGAACAGCTCAAGAAAGTAGACAAACAGATGGCTTCCCAACGCGGAAACAGGGGTTCTCTTGTAAGAATTTCACTTGTAGGATACACCAATGTAGGAAAAAGCACACTGATGAATCTTTTGGCCAAAAGCGACGTGTTTGCAGAAAACAAGCTTTTCGCCACACTTGACACTACTGTAAGAAAGGTTGTCATAGAAAATGTACCTTTCCTGCTCAGTGACACGGTAGGGTTCATAAGGAAGCTGCCTACACAACTCGTGGAGGCGTTCAAAAGCACTTTGGACGAAGTGAGGGAAGCGGACATACTAATGCACGTAGTGGATATATCTCATCCGAACTTTGAAGACCACATAAGGGTCGTGGAAGAAACACTCAAGGACATAAAGGCCATAAACAAGCCTATTTTCGTTGTTTTCAACAAGATTGATGCATACAGATATGAAGAGTATGATGAGTTCTCCCTTGAGCCTAAAAAGCCTGAAAACTACACATTGGACGAGTTCAAGAACAGCTGGATTGCGAAAGAGAATACTCCGTGCATATTCATCTCGGCAAAGGACAAGATAGGAATAGACAAACTCAGAGGAGATCTTTACAAGATGGTAGCGGAAATCCACGCCGGAAGGTATCCTTTTGACAATTTCCTCTGGTAGGCAACGGAAAACTCCGGACGGAACAGGATAAATCCTGACCTCACACGAAAATAATAAAAGGGGGACTGACTAAGATTTAGCCAGTCCCCCATTTTCAATTATAAGAACCTGTATCAGTCCTGGAATTTTGCACAAAGGAACTCACGGTTCAGACGTGCAATATGTGAAACTGTGATGTGTTTAGGACACTCCATTTCACATGCGCGTGTGTTGGTACAAGCTCCGAAACCGAGTTCGTCCATCTTGGCCACCATAGCCTTGGCACGCTTTGCGCCTTCAACCTTACCCTGAGGAAGAAGAGCAAGAGAACTTACACGTGCAGATACGAACAGCATAGCAGAACCGTTCTTGCAGGTTGCCACACAGGCACCGCAACCTATGCAGGCTGCACCGTCCATACTCTCTTCAGCCTTGTCCTGAGGAATAGGAATAGCATTTCCGTCAGGAACTCCACCTGTACCTACGGATACGAATCCACCAGCCTGAAGAATCTTGTCAAATGCCTGTCTGTCAACGACAAGGTCTTTGATTACAGGAAATCCCTTGCTTCTCCAAGGCTCGATGGTAATAGTATCACCATCTTTGAATTTACGCATGTGAAGCTGGCATGTAGTGACCTCATCATCCGGACCGTGTGCCCTACCGTTGATATACAATGAGCAGGCACCGCAGATACCTTCACGGCAATCGTGATCAAATGATACGGGACCATTGCTCTTACATCCTTTTTCTACAGCTACCGGATCAATACCCTCAGAGATGAGCTGCTCATTGAGAATGTCAAGCATCTCAAGGAAAGAACTGTCAGGAGATATATTCTTGACCTTATAGGTCTCAAAATGTCCTTTTTCTTTGGCGTTTTTCTGACGCCATACTTTCAAAGTCAAATCCATTTCAATTAGTCTTTATAGTTTCTGGTAACTATCTTAATATTCTCATACTGGAGAGGCTCCTTGTGAAGCTCAGGTTCAACATTGTCACCTTTGTATTCCCAGGCAGCTACATACATATAGTTCTCATCGTCACGTTTGGTCTCTCCGTCTTCAGTCTGCATCTCCTCACGGAAATGTCCTCCGCAGGATTCATTCCTGTTGAGAGCGTCACGTGCCATAAGCTCACCTATTTCAAGGAAATCAGCAAGCCTGAGAGCTTTCTCCAGCTCCTGGTTGAACTCTCCGTTCTCACCTGCAACATATACATTTGACCAGAACTCATCACGAAGCTTCTTGATCATCTCTATACCTTCCTTAAGACCTGCTTCGTTACGTGCCATACCAACGTGCTCCCACATGATATGACCGAGTCTCTTGTGGATTGTATCAACACTCTCCTTTCCTTTGATGCTGAAGAGTCTGTTGATCTTCTCCCTGACAGCTTTCTCCGCTGCATCGAATTCAGGAGCGGAAGTATCAGTCTTAGGCTCTTTGAACTTGCTTGCAAGATAGTCTCCTATAGTATAAGGAAGAATGAAATAACCGTCTGCAAGACCCTGCATGAGGGCTGATGCTCCAAGCCTGTTTCCACCGTGGTCAGAGAAGTTAGCCTCTCCTATGGCATAAAGACCTGGAATTGTAGTCTGAAGGTTGTAGTCAACCCAGATACCTCCCATAGTATAGTGGATGGCCGGATAGATCATCATAGGCTCCCTATAAGGGTTTGTAGCCGTGATCTTCTCGTACATCTGGAAGAGGTTGCCATATCTCGCCTTGATAACATCCTCTCCAAGTCTCTCTATAGCTGTCTTGAAATCAAGGAATACTGCAAGCCCGGTCTCGTTCACACCGAAACCTGCGTCACACCTCTCCTTTGCAGCACGTGAAGCCACATCACGAGGTACAAGGTTTCCGAATGCAGGATAACGACGCTCAAGATAGTAATCCCTGTCCTCTTCTGCGATATCAGAAGGTTTTATCTGATGTTTGCGGAGTTTCTCCACATCCTCTTTCTTCTTAGGAACCCAGATACGTCCGTCGTTACGCAAAGATTCAGACATAAGAGTCAGCTTTGACTGCTGCTCTCCGTGTACAGGAATACATGTAGGGTGAATCTGTGCAAAACAAGGGTTTGCGAAGAATGCACCTTTCTTATAGCACTGCCAAGCTGCTGAACCGTTGCTGTTCATAGCATTAGTTGAAAGGAAATATGTGTTTCCGTATCCTCCAGAAGCTATTACGACAGCATGTGCACCGAATCTTTCAATTTCTCCTGTAACAAGATTCCTTGCGATGATACCTTTGGCCTCACCGTTTATAAGCACGAGGTCAAGCATTTCATAACGAGGGTAACTCTTCACTGTTCCGGCTGCAATCTGACGGTTGAGAGCAGCGTATGCTCCAAGAAGAAGCTGCTGTCCGGTTTGGCCGCGGGCATAGAACGTACGGCTTACCTGTGCACCGCCGAATGAACGGTTGGCAAGCATTCCGCCGTATTCCCTTGCAAAAGGAACTCCCTGCGCAACGCACTGGTCAATGATATTGTTGCTCACCTCGGCAAGACGATACACATTGGCTTCCCTACTGCGGTAGTCTCCACCTTTGATTGTATCATAGAAAAGACGGTAGATCGAGTCATTGTCATTCTGGTAGTTCTTTGCTGCATTGATACCTCCCTGTGCTGCAATTGAGTGAGCACGACGAGGAGAATCGCTGATGCAGAACACCTTTACATTATAACCGAGTTCTCCGAGAGAAGCAGCTGCAGACGCTCCTCCGAGACCGGTTCCAATGACGATGATCTCCAGTTTCCTCTTGTTGCCGGGACTGACAACACGGATCTGAGATTTGTGCTTTGTCCATTTCTCTGACAAAGGACCCTCAGGAATCTTAGAAATTAATTTTTCGGCCATTATAATGATGTTTAATGAAATTTCGGCACAATTTTAATGATTTTTAAGCAAATCAGCAATTATATTTTACCCATCAGACAGGGAATCACAGCAATTTAAAACAGCAGATTTTCACCGCTCTCCCCCATTTCAAGTCCAAGATGCCTGTAGGCAAGTTCTGTCACTTCCCTTCCGCGCGGCGTCCTTATTATAAAGCCTTCCTTAATAAGGAAAGGCTCATACACTTCTTCAAGAGTTCCCTGGTCTTCGCCTACAGCAGTCGCTATAGTATTGGCTCCCACCGGACCTCCCTTGAATTTTGTTATTATGGTCTTGAGTATCTTGTTGTCTATAGAATCCAGTCCTCTCTTGTCAATGTTGAGGGCGTCAAGCGCGTATCTTGCTATCTTTATGTCAATGTCTCCGCTTCCTATAACCTGAGCGAAGTCCCTGACACGGCGCAAAAGCGAATTGGCTATACGCGGGGTTCCCCTGCTCCTCAATGCGACTTCGTAGGCAGCCTCATCGGATATATCCACTTTCAATATGGAAGAGCTCCTTTTGACTATATTTACAAGATTCTGGGTGTCGTAATATTCCAAGGCGCATTTGATGCCGAACCTTGCCCTCAGAGGAGATGTAAGAAGACCGCTTCTGGTAGTCGCTCCGACAAGAGTAAAAGGATTAAGTGAAATCCTCACCGACCTGGCTCCTGGACCTTTGTCTATCATAATATCTATGACAAAATCCTCCATAGCGGAATAGAGGTATTCTTCCACTACAGGCGAAAGCCTGTGTATTTCATCTATAAAGAGTACATCCCCCTCCTCCAATGATGTCAAAAGCCCGGCAAGATCGCCCGGCTTGTCAAGGATAGGCCCGGAAGTAACCTTCATATTGACTCCGAGTTCGTTGGCTATTATATGTGCAAGAGTAGTCTTTCCCAATCCCGGAGGCCCGTGGAACAGCACATGGTCCAGAGACTCCCCTCTTAACTTGGCCGCCTGTACGAAAATCCTTAGATTGGATATTATCTTGTCCTGCCCTGTAAACCCTTGGAGATCCTGCGGCCTGATTATTCCGTCCAAATCTTTATCTTTGCCCTCTATTTGGTGAGGATCAAAATCACCTGCCATAAAACCAACGTCAAATAAATAATTACAAATATACTTTATATTTTTTAATTTAATGTTGTTTATATATGCTGTTGAAATGTTGATATACGACACCAATACATTATAAATCAAAATTTTATATATGTTGAAAACTGTTAAGAACCCTATTGGGAATATTATGGAAAATTGTGAAAACAATATTTGACACTTGTATGGACAGACGTATATATACGGATTTTTCATCATTGTACAATTTTGTTTTGAAAAATATTCAACAGGGTTTTCAATGGGTTATCAACAGATAATTGACGGTAATTGTTAATAACTGCGACAAAACATACACAAATGACAATAAGTAGCAGAGCGGTAAAGGAACTTAAAGACAGGGTGGCTTCGTACGGAGCTTCGTATTGCAGCGGGCTGTTTCTGTCCGCAAGATGGTTCGTTATGTCTTCGGTCGCCGATAAAGGTATGAATGTCATAATCCTGCCTACAAAGGAGGCTGCGGAATACTGTGCATCCGATTTATATAATCTTATAGACGGAGACAGGGTGTTTTTTCTTCCCGAGCTTGGCCAGAAACTGGAAAGAAGCAACTACAGGGCTACGCTGAGGGTGCAGAGGACATCCGCGGTAAGCAGGATTATGGAATACAGTGACAGTGAAGAGCTTCTTGTCATTGTAACATATCCTGAGGCTCTTGAAGAGAAGATACCTGATACGGGAAATACAGGAGGCTCCCTTATGACATTCAGGGAAGGTGATGAAATAAGCCACGATGTCATAAAGGAAAAGCTTTTCGGTGCCGGATTCGAGAAAGTGGATTTTGTTTCCGAGCCTGGTCAGTTTGCTTTGCGTGGAGGTATCATAGATATATTTTCATATTCTTTCAACAATCCTTTCCGTATATCCTTTTTCGGGGATGAAGTCGAGAGCATAAATATATTCGACTGCAATACCCAGCTTTCAAAGGAGAGGCTGAGTGAGGTGGATATCTGTCAGGATATAGTCTCTGCAGGAGATTCTGACAATGAGATACCTGTTACTGATATGCTTCCCGGGAATTGTGTCGTATGGCTGGATTCTTCGGATATGTACAGAAAAAGGGATTTCTTCAGCAGTCTGGACAGATTCAGAAGAGTCTTTCTGGAGCTTCCTCTTGACAGTCAGGATGAAGAATCCGTAAAGTTCAATATTTCCCCCCAGCCTGTATTCAACAAGAATTTTGAACTTCTTACGGAAGATATAAGGAAAAGGATCGAGAGCGGATATGAAGTCTTTATTTATGGTGAGAAGGAGTCCCAGCTTGACAGGCTGAGGTCGATTCTTTCCCAGAACGGAGGGCTTATCCCGAAATTCGTGCAGGGAAAGAATATACATAGCGGATTCATCGACAATGATGACAGGATATGCTGCTATTCCGATCATGAGATATTTGACCGCTTCCACAGGGTAAGCATAAGAAGGACTGTGGAAAAGAGCGAGCAGCTCACCATAAACGATCTGACGTCATTCAATATAGGAGACTATATAGTGCATATCAATCACGGTGTCGGAATATTCGGAGGTCTTGTGAAGATGCGCGATGACAAAGGGAGGGTAAACGAGGTCGTCAAGCTAATTTACAGGGACAATGATGTGGTATTCGTCTCCGTGCACGCATTGCATAAGATATCAAGGTACAGGTCAAAGGATTCCGAACCTCCAAAGATAAACAAGCTCGGTTCAAAGACTTGGCAGAACCTAAAGAACAACGCCAAGTCAAAAGTCAAGGATATAGCTAAGGAACTTATACAGCTTTATGCAAAGAGAAAGGCTGCAAAAGGGTTTGCCTATTCTCCGGACTCATATCTTCAGCAGGAACTGGAATCTTCATTTATGTATGAGGATACTCCTGATCAGGAAAAGGCGATCACTGCGGTAAAAAGGGATATGGAGGATGAGTGCCCTATGGACAGGCTTGTATGCGGAGATGTTGGATTCGGAAAGACTGAGGTTGCCATACGTGCAGCTTTCAAGGCCGTTGCGGACAGCAAGCAGGTTGCGGTTCTTGTGCCTACTACTATTTTGTCCCTTCAGCATTTCAATACCTTCAAAAGCAGACTGAAGGATTTTCCTTGCAATATTGATTATGTCAGCCGGCTCAGGACAGCGAAGGAGATTGCCGATATACAGAACAGGCTTAAGAAAGGTACTCTGGATATTGTAATAGGTACCCATAAGCTGATAGGAAAAGGATTTGAATTCAAGGATCTGGGACTTCTTATCATAGATGAGGAACAGAAGTTCGGAGTCGGCGCAAAAGAAAAGCTCAGGCAGCTCAAGCTTTCTGTGGATACTCTCACTCTTACGGCCACGCCTATACCGAGGACCCTTCAGTTTTCACTTTTGGGAGCGAGGGACCTTTCAATCATAAATACTCCTCCTCCGAACAGGATACCTGTCCAGACCGAGATAATGCTGTTTGACCACGATGTGATAAGAAATGTCATAAATTATGAACTTGACAGGGGAGGACAGGTATTTTTCGTGCACAACAGGGTTGAGGAACTTCCTGCAATACAGGATATTCTGCAGAGGCTCATACCTGATATGAAAATATGTATGGCGCACGGTCAGATGGAATCGAAAGTTCTTGAAAACAAAATTCTTGACTTTATGGCCGGGGACTATGATATGCTTCTCTGCACTACGATTATAGAAAACGGACTTGATGTCCCGAACGCCAATACTATAATTATAAATCAGGCACAGAATATAGGTCTCAGCGATCTTCACCAGTTGCGCGGAAGGGTAGGACGTTCGAACAAAAGGGCGTTCTGTTATCTTGTGGTTCCTCCTCTGGTTTCAATTACTGACGATGCCCGCCGCAGATTGAAGGCGATAGAAGCGTTCTCAGATCTTGGGAGCGGTTTCAACATTGCTATGCAGGACCTTGATATACGTGGAGCCGGCAATCTTCTCGGAGCGGAGCAGAGCGGATTCATATCTGATATGGGATTTGAAACGTATCAGAAGATATTGGCCGAAGCTATGGAGGAACTCGGTGTGGAGACAGGAATCACGGCGAAGAATATTAATGATTCCTATATATCCGATTGTACTATAGAGACAGACCAGATAGCTCTTATACCGGATTCCTACATCGACATAACAGCTGAAAAGATAAGGATATACAAAGAGCTTGATTCTACTTCGGATGACAGAAGTCTTGAAGTGATGAAGACAAAGATGATTGACCGTTTCGGTAAATTTCCCGAGGAGGTCCAGAGACTGTTTGATATAGTAAGAATAAGACATCTTGCTGAAAAGCTTGGATTTGAGAAGGTTATAATAAAGAACGGTGTCATGATAGCCTTTTTTATATCAAATCCTCTGTCGAAATATTACCGCTCAAAGAAGTTCTCGCAGATTCTTGAGGCTATAAATGAGAATGCTCCTTTGTTTGAACTGAAGCAGAATGACGACAAGCTCAGGATTTTCGTCAAAAATGTGGACAGTATAGCCAAAGCGTATTCCGTATTGAATAAGTTACAATGATAATTTGTATTTTTGTACGTTTGTAGTATTGATATTTAACTTTCGTATTTGCGAGAATTGAAGTATTGTTGTGGCTAATCTTGTAATTGATATAGGCAATACCGCTTTGAAAGCGGCTTGGACAGATGAGGTTACTCTCGGAAAGACTTTCAGATACCAGGGTGAAAGGATAATGGATTTTATCCTTTCCATTACATCGAAAGTAAAACCGGACACTATGGTGGTATCTACCGTAAGGGAATTGTCTCAGCGCAATATGTCCGTCCTTGAGAAGGAATGTGAAAAACTTGTCGTTATAGATTCCGGACATTCTGAAATATTCTCAGAGTATGGTATCCCTTCCTGTCTCACTCCTGACAGGGCTGCATCCGTGATAGCGGCAAGATATCTTTTCAAAGGGAGAGGATGTTCCGTATTCGATTTCGGTACCACTCTTACGATTGATTTCATCTGTGCGGACGGAAAATATAAAGGAGGAAATATTTCTGTAGGATGCAGGACGAGGTTCAAAGCCATAAACAGATATTCCAAAAGTCTTCCTCTGCTTGATACTCCTGACTGCATTGATGAATACGGCTCTTCCGTGGTATCTTCCATAGGTACAGGGATTATCAAGGGTATGATATATGAAATAGACGGCTATATAAGTGAAAATCCGGAAAATATAGTTGTTTTTACGGGTGGAGATGCGATTTATTTTGCAAAAAGGATGAAAAACTCCATCTTTGTAGTTTGTAACCTCGTTTTGATAGGGTTAGCTCTAATAGCTGATAAATATGACAAAAAGCTTGATTAAAATAATTTTTGTTGTGGTGTCGCTGTGCCTGTGCGTGTTTGCAGATGCGCAGAGCGGCAGTGCGTACGGTGCGTATTCCCCTTATACTGTGTTCGGTATAGGTGATATAAACAAACAGGGTACTGCCTACAATAAAAGTATGGGAGGCGTCGGTATAGCGGCGAGAAACAAAAGATTCATAAATTATCTTAATCCGGCTGCGATAACCGCCATAGACTCGTCTTCCTTTATGGCTGATTTCGGTCTTACACAGAAGAATACAATATTCAACCAGAGGCTTGACGGACAGAACCTAAGATCAGGAAACAATATCTTCAACATTTCTGATTTTGTCATCAGTTTCCCTATATACAGGTCTTCTGCGTTTATGATAGGTATAACACCTTTCAGCGATGTCGGATACAATTATTCAAGTTACGAGACTGACAAGGATATCATAGGAAACACCAATAACATAAACAGGACATATTACGGTGAGGGCAGCGTATATCAGCTGTTTGCCGGAGCCGGAGTGACTTTCTGGAAAAGATTGTCCGTGGGAGCGGAGTTCCTCTACTATTTCGGAACCCTTGACAAATCTTCGTATATGGACTATGTTGATTCTTCAATAAGGGATGTCAATACAGGCTCTACTATACTTGTACGTGGTGTGACAGGCAAGTTCGGTCTTCAGTATGACCAGCCTCTCGGAAATAATGTCAACCTTACTTTGGGTGCTACATACAGGTTGAAGACCAATATGAAGGGAAGGACTACCAAATATACATACGCTGAGCTTTCAAGTATACGTGATACTATTTCGCACAGTGTCATGAACAATGGCGAGAGGCTTAAGTTCGGTGATGAACTCGGTGTAGGTATTTCTTTGAGGGGAGGTGACAAATGGAGCGTCGAGGTAGATTATCTCAGGTCGGACTGGAGAAATACCAATATAGGAAATCCTCTTGCTACAGGATTTGATACACACGGATTTACAGCATCCGCTTCACAGTCCATAAGGGCCGGTTTTGAAATTGTTCCAAACAGGAATGACATCAGATACTATCTCCGCAAATGCGCATATCGTGCAGGAGTATATTATGACCAGTCATACTACAGATACTATGGCAACAGGGTTGATGCTGTCGGTGTAACGTTGGGAGTCACTCTTCCTGTGTTCAGATGGTACAACGGAATTTCATTGGGAGTTGACCTCGGACAGCGTGGAAGTCTTAAATCCGGTAT